>Ga0255047_10000196_pt1 | contig 44880 bp, 66 predicted proteins | sample JV7_2_1_MG_FD_183640 | JGI IMG/M metagenome (GOLD analysis project Ga0255047, IMG submission 183640) | Seawater microbial communities from Jervis Inlet, British Columbia, Canada - JV7_2_1 | ecosystem: Environmental > Aquatic > Marine > Inlet | place: Canada: British Columbia | collected 2016-10-06
TAATTTCCGAAAGAAGCGAAAAATATTATTTATTTTCGGTCTTTTCCCGAATTAGCTAATTTCCGAAAGAAGCGAAAAATAATATTTATTTTCGGTCTTTTCCCGAATTAGCTAATTTCCGAAAGAAGCGAAAAATAATATTTATTTTCGGTCTTTTCCCGAATTAGCTAATTTCCGAAAGAAGCGAAAAATAATATTTATTTTCGGTCTTTTCCCGAATTAATGTTATTTCACTTATTTCACTTATTTCATTTATTTCATTTATTTCATTTATTTCATTTATTTCACTTATTTCACTTATTTCGGTTTAAATCCCTATTAATTAATTAAATCAGGCACGCACGCACGCAATAAGGCACGCAATAAGACACGCACGCAATTAATTAATTAGGACGCTTCGCGTAATTTATTAACGGAGTTAAATAACGCACGCGCTGCGCGCTCCGCGAAATAAAGGAAGCACGCGCAATAAGGCACGCATTACCTATTTCTCACCCCGCACCCCGATAGCCTGTAAGTTACCCCCTGTCGGGAGTTGGTTACAAGGAACACTGTCGGCTGAAGTCGCTCTTCGGATGAAACAAAAGGGGGGTCTACTTTGGATAACCGCAACTCCGCGTGTCACGGATTCACGCTACAGACTCCATTTCCTCTCTTTTCTTTTCTTCTCAGTTCTTCTCTCTATTCAAGACTAACCATATCACTTATAATATAAGGGATACCGAATCCTTAACGTCAGAAGGAAAACACCAATTGGCAGACTTTTTCCGTCTTTCCATCTCCCGTTTCCCTCCGATAGCGCCCCTCACATTGCACCATTCTATGTATCCGACTCCTCTCATACGGCAAAACCCTTGATCCCCAAAGCATCGAGAACCTTATTGGCATCACCTAAATCTACCCAGTTTCCAGCCTCCATGAGATTAATCTCCTTAGCCGCCACCTTAGACATTCCAGCCAATTCAGCGACGCTAATGCCTTTTCCCTCGCGGTGGCCCCTCACATTGCATTTCACCTTCGCCTTCATAGATGTAACGCAGACATGCTTTACAGGGTAAACAGTCCCTCCGGGATTACCAGGCCGCCCCTTTTGCTTACAGGACTTGCAGGTTGCTATATTATCGCGCATACTCCACGATTTACTCTCCAGTATCACCTTGTGACAAATAGGGCATTCCAGCGACTCGCCAACAATGGCAATGATATCAGACCACCTTTTAGATAGCTTGTACTCCTTCATGTATTTGGAACGGTCAGAGTAAGACCGATATGATCGAGTCTTACGGGCAATATCTAATATGTCCGCGTGGGTATTCTTAATGTCCATGACATACGATAGCACGTCCCATCGTGGCCGACAAGCGGAAAACGCCTGCAAATGCCGTGCCAAACGACCCTAATCCCAGGGATTTTTTTTCTTTTTTTCCGGCTCCTGGTTCCTGGTATCCGGTGCCGATAGTGCTAACGTGGAAGACGACAGCTCCGCCCCAGACTATAACCAATAGGAATAAACTATGACCGCTAAAGCACAACAAATTAAAAACGTCAAAGAAGATATTCTAATGCAAAGGGCAGTTAAGTCTCATTTTGAAGCTGTGAGCATTACTTATAGTAAGCGCCGAGCTGATCTTGAGGCAGAGATTGCAGCTTCTCAAGAAAAGCTGAATAAGCTGGAAAGTGATTACTCTGTTTGCGGGTCGCGTGCAAAATCCGCCACTATTAAAATCTCCGATCTTATCTCTTTGAGAGAGAGAATAGAAGCGGGAACGCAAACAAAGCATGATGAAGCGTCGGCCATCATTTCCTATCTGTCTTCCATTAAGGAAATGCTCAGCGACGACCAAATCGCTAAGCTGAAGGCCATCTAATAGAAAGAAAATCATGATTCTAACTAAAGCAACCGAGAAATTCCTAACCAAGCCGGATCTATTCGATACAGACGTTTTATGTGTCGATCTGGTGGAATCCGCCGATAGGGTCTATTTCCAGTGCGAGATTAAATCAAGGGATACCTCTTTCCCGGAGGAATACTTTGACATAAAGCATTATGGATCAAAGGGCCATCAATTCTCTCGCCGTCCCGGTAATCCCGCCACGGGAGCTAAAAGCGCGTGGGATTCCATGGCTAAGTTTATTCCCAGCAAGTCCCTCGCGGGAACTGCAATTAAATGGGATATAAACGGCTGGCCTTCATATTCCGCTACTAATTTCCTTCATAGATTCCCCGAATCATGGAAGGCTAAGGGATATCATTGCAGGCGCGTCGGGCTGACCGATTTATCCGCCTGCCTTATCCAATTGTGGCCGGAAAAGCAAGTGGTAATGTCCACCGAAGCGTACACTTGCTATATTAGCCTCCTGGCCAGACTCAATCTCCAGTCGGAAAAGGCAAAATCCCAAGCTGACTTCAAGCTGGATAACCGCCTGCCTAAAACCGACCCTATTTTCGATAAGTTTGTTGAGAGGAAGTCTACTCCTCTGAGCGACTATCAAAAGATTGGATCTTTTCTTGGGCAAGGTAATTCCTATGCTTTATTCATGGAGCAGGGAACCGGGAAAACACCTATTGGTGTTTCTATCTCCAGCATAGCAGCCGCACGTTCTAATCTTGATAGGCCGCTGAGGGTTCTCATTGTTTGCCCTAAGCAGGTGAGACTCAATTGGTCGGTCGAGATTAAGAAGTTCACCACCGTGCCATGTGCTATTACACGGGTGAACGGAAACAAGACCGAAAGGTTTAAGCAGGTTGTTAAAGCCGTTGCTAAAACCTCACCGTTTCTTGAGGGATGCAAATACTCGGCAGTTATTACGTCATACGATACCCTTGCAAATGACGTAGACCTTTATTGCGCCATTGGGGAATGGGATCTCGTTATCTATGATGAATCCCATTACTTCAAGAACCACGACACTAACAGGTTCAAGGCAATTAAGAAACTCCGGGAGTTTGTCACTAACACCGTTATCCTCACGGGAACGCCGATCACAAATACCCTTCTTGACCTATTCGCCCAACTTGAATCTCTGGGAGAGGGTTATTCTGGGTTTATGACATGGAAGGGGTTTAAGGACTTCCATGTTAACTATGAGACGGCAGGGCAAACAGCCTCCGGTGGAACCTTCCAGCGCATTCTTGGATTTGAGAATGTACCTATGCTTCAAGAGCGACTTTCAAGGTTATCTTATAGGATAACTAAGAAGGAAGCAGGGCTAAACCTACCTGATAAGGTATATGACCTACACGAAGTTACAATGACCGAAAAGCAGGGGAAGCTGTATAAGACTCTCGCTGAGCAAATGTATGCTGAGTTTGAGGGCCGCGATATGACTAACCCTGTCACCATCAATAACGTCCTTACTGAGATTCTTAGGTTGGCCCAAGTAACCTCCGGTCACATTAGGCCCGACGAATCGGAAGTCTGCCAGATTGATTCAGTTAATCCTAAGGTTGACGCCGTGGCGAGTCTTATTAACGACTCTCAAAAGCCTAAGAATGAAAAGGTTCTTGTATGGGCCGTGTTCGTCGAAGATATCAAGAGAATCTCAGAGCGTCTGACAAAAGAGGGTATCGGGCATGTTACCTACTTTGGGGAAACTAAGGACAAGGCGAGAGAAAAGGCGATTGAGTCTTTTAACAATGATCCTTATTGCAAGGTGTTTGTTGGACACCCGAGAGCAGCGGGAGCGGGACTTAATCTCCTCGGATACAATAAGGAGGACCCGGCTTCGTGCATTATCCCCGAAACTGAACCGGCGGTCGGTGTGGATTCGCAAGGTGTCACACTATGCGAACATACTTACACTGGGCACGAAATCTTCTTCTCAAATAACTGGAGTATGACCGACCGGGCGCAGGCTGAAGATAGAGCGCATAGGCGCGGGACTAAAATGCCTGTCCGAATTACTGATATCGTCGTGCCTGATACCATTGATATGGTTATCAGAGATAGGGTACAGAGCAAGAAGCAGAACGCTGAAATTGTCCAAGACATTAAGGCGATCCTCAATAGTTTGAGAGGTTAATAGTATGACTGATGTAAAGTTGGTTAAGATAATGGCAGTCCTTAATATTTTAAAGACTCTAGAAAAAAGAATTGACCGCCTGGAAGCATTGGAGGAAGAAAGACAAGTTAAAGACGGACTTCAGAACTACAGACTAGCCATTAGAGATTTGAATAAAGAAAAGTGCCCAGGTGGCTATAAGGACTGCAACTGCAAAGGAGACAAACACCCGTGGGTAATGTGACCAGAGGTTACTTGGGGCGAAAAGGAAATAGTATGACTGATGTAAAGTTTGGATTGTGGCAGCTGAAGTCTACCGAATTACTCCGACTGAAAGGGTATATAGAGAGCGGACAACCTCTTTGCCTATCTGGTTCATTCAAGAACACCAAGGGTCATCCGTGACCTATGTTAGCAGCCCTCCCGGTCGGGAGGAGGAAAGCGTGCGACATAGTTAAGAATTATGCTGAACTCGGGTTTAACTCAACTCATGACGCCGTTATATTCGATGTCGCGCCGAGGAACTACACCTTTTCGTTGAGTGATATGACCTCGGAGTCAATTCTCGCTATAGTAAAGGAGCTTCTCAATGAACGTCAATAGAATCATAGTAACTTACGGACTGTCGCAACTAAAGAAACCCGAACTGGTCCGGTTGAAGGAATACATAGAGGGTGGAAAACCCCTTGCCTTGACAGGAGACTTTTACCACGACAAGGCCCCGTGACCTATGATAGCAGCACTCCCGGTCGGGAGTATAAAGCAAAGCTTCACTGTATCATATTCTACACAACTTAGGATGGCTTATAGTGATGGGGGTTATAATAGTCTTAGCCCAAATGAGTTCAACTCTTGCCCGTCAGACACTCTAATACACGGAGAGTCTCCCATAGATTACGGGGAGGGACTTGCACAACTATCCAGGGAGGATATTCTTAGCATAGTAAAGGAACTCCTCGATGACTATATCGAGAATTGAGCTGTTAGCGGGCCAAGACCAAAAGATAACCAGCCATAAGATCCTCCAGTTCCTATCAGTTACCGGGGCACATGGTTGTATATCAGTATATGCGCTGGTAGATGAGACCAAGACTCAGAGTACATATCATTTTGATACTTATGGTACTGGGTGGGAATGTCCTGAGGATGGTAATATAGGAGACTTCATAGGAACAGCCGTTGTGGGTGCTTTTGTTTGGCACGTTTTTTACACCGGGGAGAGCTAATAATGGATGGCTTTGATAACGATGAAACGTACTTTCTGAACCTGCATATACAGAATAACAGCCAACTGTATAGGAGGTTCCGTTACCTTGCTAACATCGGGTTAGATGGCACGTTCTACTCTGAGGCGTGTAAGCAGATTAGAAAATGCCCTGAAGTCTTCAATGTCAATCCAGAAGTAATCAACTTCCAGCAAATTCTCGAACAAAGCAGTGATGACTAATGTCCAGAACAGTACGAAACAGACATATGAATAAAGATGACTTCATCTGTCCTCCCCACCGAGTTAATAACTTCTCCGGTCACGGAGGAAGCGTACCTAAGGAACTCAGGGGCAAGATTAAGGTTGGACCCGGAGGAACCTCATGCGCATGTTGTTTTCCCGCCAAAAAACATAGGAGGGCCCTTTTCAGGGCCGCCCGCAGGAGTTTGGAATGCGGTTAGCCTTAATGTTTGCCGTAGGATTCCTTATTTGGCCTCTATTGATTATTCTGTACAAACATGAACAGAACACACGATGAAAGAAGAATAGATGAGTACATCGTCTCAAAAAGAGGGAGGGGAATCTCAAAGAATCAAGCTCGAAAATCTCTCCGCCTCATGTCGCCGGAGGATTTGGGAAAACTTAGAGAGGAAGCACTTAGGAGCATCATCAATGGACCCGGTGACTCTGGTATTCAATGTGGAGGACGCAGCGAGGGAGCTTAGAACAATATCTGATAAGGATATATTCCTGGAAAGGCTCGAAGAGATACAAATCAAGTGTAGAGACTTGGAAGTTTGGATAAATTCAGGCGGGCATTTACCCAATGACGGACAAGACAAAGATATGCGTGGAAATACTTAAAGTATTAGGAGCAAAGCACGACCGCACCAGTAAAGAAGAATCGTTACTTAGTAGGGCTATAGAACACCTCATAGAAGAGTATTGGAGCATTCAGTGAAAATCAAAGTTAAAGGGGTCATAGAGGACCTAAGAGAAATAGTAAAAGAACAACAGTACAAGGAACTCGGAGGGTACGTTATAGATGTTCAGTCTGCTAACCTCATACTAACTCTGCACGACAGTTTGAATCCAAAGAACAAAGAGAGATTATTGAACCTCTCTTTACCTGAAGCGCAGAGGGTCAGCATAAAACTGTTAGGTCGTGATGACTGAACAACAAAAATTAGCTGTAGTGACCATCTCGTTTATGCTTAACCTTATACACCATAAAGACCCTGAGAAAAAGGCACAAATGGTTAGGGAGGTGATAAACGAGGTTTTAGACGATTTTGAGCCCGGTTGTCCTCTGTGTCGATAATATCTACAGTAGAAAAAGCGGTGGATATCCTTGGTGGACCAAAGACCATGGAATCCTTATCGCTGAAGATACCTAAAACAGAGTGGAATTGGCCTCCAGCCTATTTTAGGCCAGATAAGAGCTATAACCACCTTTTGTTACTAAATCATAGGGTGTCAAAAGTATGCAAAGCTCATTGCCACAAAATAGAGTGGACCGGAGGTAAGGGTAGGTTAGCATTCTCCTCAAAGGAGTATAAAATGCACGCCGTAGCGACTGGAAGGTATGACGATGGGACACTCGGTTTAACAGCCACAAAGTTAGCAGTAGCAGTCTGGAAGTATTATCATGAAACCCAGAGTATTCATTCTGACGGAGGATAAGAGGTACGATACCTCCCCCGCCACTAAATATGGAGATAGGATTTTCCTTAACCCTGAATCCTCTCCGTTTAACACCAATGATTTTATCAAGGAGGTAAAAGAACGGCTGGAGTTCTTTAGATACGATAATAAGATAGACTTCATAGCCATAGTTGGCCCTGTCCAGGCATTAGCTATATTCGTCGGCGCAGTAATGGCAGAGTATGCCCCGGTCGAAATACTGATGTTTAGTGCCCCAGACTCTAACTACCAGAATAAAAAGGTATGCGAGGAATACATAGATGAAACTAAAAAGGACTGTGCTGGTGAGCCTAACGGAGACGGTCAAAAAATGGTGGGATAGGTTCAGATTCTACCAGTTAGAGTACCAGAAGGATATCAATGATCTGGATTCTCTCGAGCCTAAATTATGTGATTTAAGCTCTGGAGAACTCGCGGACTTAGGTTATTGCTTCAGAGAGACATCTGAGTTTCTTAACGGCATGAAAAAGGAGTACACGCGGAGGCAGGATCTAATAGCACGGGAAATATTCATTCGTGCTTTAGTAGAGTACAAGAAAGGAGGGACGGATACCTCATTCCAAGGTCAATTAGCTTCCGCTACACCTAAAATTAAGGATGTACCTAATCTCCCAAAGAGAGGAACACCGGAGTACGGAGAACTGTGCAAATGGTTAGGAGTAAAGCATGATCACATAGCTAAAGAGATAGTCAGCTTTCACTACCCTAAAATGTCTGATTTACTAACCGAGATGGCGGAAGAAGGAAAGAACCCTCCTCCCGGCATCCTAAAAACTGCTAAGAACTTTACAGCTACATACAGAAGAAAGAGAAACATTCAAGATGTCTAACGAAATCGAAAAAGTAAACGTGAAGAATACTCAGAACTTATGGGACTCATGGACGACGATAAGTCCATGGACGCAGTTCGACACCATAAAGTAATCCCACGCATTGATACCATCCAAGCAAAACCTAAGGCCCGCCGAGATATGTTCGGTGAGGGAACCCTTATCCTTTCCCCAGGCGACGGAGTTCTATGCAAGCTGGGAGAATACGTTGATGTTGTCCCAATCTTTTTCTATGATGAATGGATTGTTTGGGCTGATAGAGACGATCCCAATAACTCAGTCATGGAGAGGACGTTAGACCCTAACTCAGAAGTCGCAAAGAAGGCGGCAGACCCACACACGAGAGAAGAAGAGTATGAGGGTGGGTTCACCAAAATATACACCCACGTTCTACAGTATTGCCTTGTTCTATATTCTGGTGACATGAAGGGTTCTCTTTGTGTTATCGGATTCAGCAAGGGAGAGTTCTTCTATGGCCAGAATTGGTCGTCTGCCATGTTCATGAGAAAGGTAGGTGGAAAGCAGGCTCCAATGTGGTCACAAGTCTGGAGGATTACCCCCAGCGAAAGAGACAGGAAGGGCCACCAGTGGTTCGGGCCGGACTATCTTAACGGTCCCCAGCTTCTCATCAAACCAGAAGAGGCTAAGGCTTTTAAGCAACTCCATGAAGAAACAAAGGCAGACTTTGAAGCTAAGAAGCTCTCTGTTGATTATTCAGGCGTTGAAAAAGCAGTAAGCGACGAAGACTCAGAGATGTAGTACAACCGCCCCTGTAGCATAAGAAATGCGGGAGAGGTCACCTTGTAGAACCTTCACCCTCTCCAGATTTAGGTGTCGAATCCTAACAGGGGCATATGATTCGTGTAACAGAATTAGAAGAATCTCTATGGGCATTAGAGATAGAAGACGGTAAGGTGCTGAAGTTCATGATTTTTGAGCTTTTCGATAGCCTAATCGACGAATTAATTAAGTCACCCGTGACATGGTAGCACGCCTCTCGGGGCCCCTGAGAGAGCCATAGAGCGCGGCAATCATGGGGTAGACTGTTAGCACATAAGCGGCGTAAGGACCGATCTGCGTAAGGCTCAGATAGCCTACAGTGGAAGACAAGGCCATAACCCGGACAATCTCGGACCCAGGGGTCCAGGGAATTAAAAATTGCCATCCTATACAATTGAAGTTATAGATTCTAAGGCTGAATTTGCGAAAGCAAGCATAACCTGGGAGGAATTAGGTGACAATGAGGTTAAGATCATATGCCCCTTCCATAAGGACACCAGTCCATCATTCTGCTTTAACACTAAAAAGAATGTAGGAACCTGTAAAGTATGTAATAATTCAGCTGATATTATAGGGTACTTTATAGCCCATTTCGGAAAGGCTGTAAAGAGGGAGACCATACTCGGGGATTTTAAGGCACGATATGACATAGAATCTGTTAAGACTTTTCCTATAGAGAGGGTGGCTATGTACCACAAAGAACTCAAGGAAAAGAAACCAGGTATCATACAGGCCCTATACGATAGAGGGATGAATGATGATGATATCAGAAAGCATAGATTCGGTCTATTTCAAGACAGAATAACAATACCGGTATTTGACTCAGGCTCCAGGTGTGTAAATGTACGGCAATATAAACCTGGGGCGAGGAAGAACAAATATACTTCTTTTACCGGGTACGGCACGCCTGCAATATATCTCCCTGAGCAGCTAAAATACGACACTCTATGGCTATTGGGAGGGGAAATAAAGGCTGTAGTGGCAGCCAAGCTGTTAAATAGCAAAGGTATAGGTGCGTTTTGCGTAACAGGAGGGGAGGGAGCCTGGAATGGGAAGTGGAATCCCCTAATAGAAGGGAAAAATCTATTCATCTGTATGGATGTTGACCCCGCCGGTGTCAAAGCATCCAGGGATTTGGGTAGACTATTAAGAAATAAGTGTAAGTCTATAGGTATAGTTACCCTTCCTCTGTCATTAGAAAAGTACCCCAAAGGGGACATAAATGATTACATAGCGACAGAGAAAGCCACTTTAGAAGACCTATTAAAACTGATGGAATCGGCAGAGGTCCCATCAATGGAAAGTAAAGAAAGACCAGAACCTTTAAGCATAGAATTATCTAAGTGTGAATTAAATAACGGAAAGAGAGTATCCTTCGACGGCACTCCAATTGCTGCGGACACGAGCCCATATCTAATACCAAAGGAAGTAAAGCTATCCTGCACTCAAGGGCAACCCTTTTGCCATGAATGCTCCGTCCCAAATTTGGCTCCATCAGGAATATTCGAGGAAATAGTAGAGTTCGATGATTACGACACGAGAACCTTACAGTTCGTAGATGTAACAGCAAATGATGAGCCGAGAATCCTTAAAAAGGTGCTGGGAATCCCCATCAGATGTCCTGAGATACAAGCAGAAATAGAAGAGAGAAGACCCCTATATGATTTCAGGGTAACTGATAATTCAGACAACAATGTAGGGCATGTTGCTGCATATCTCGGACACAAAATTGAACTAAATATACCTCACACTTTCATAGTTACACCTTCTCCGTCTCCCAAAGACTCCAAACTGGTCCTATTAGCCGAGAAAGTGACGCCCACGCAAGACGGATTGGACGGGTTTGAGCTTACGGATGATAACAAGAAGTCATTGGAGGTATTCCAGCCTACAGAGTGGTCAAAGGAAGGAATTGATGACAAACTTACTGAGATATACGACGACTTCGAGTCGAATGTTACTCGGATTTATCATAGGCGTGACTTACATATTGTATGCGACCTTGTGTTTCATTCCCCTTTATACCTGTCTTTCGATTCTCGAAAAGAGCCTGGGTGGCTTGACGCAATCGTTGTTGGGGATTCAGCGCAGGGAAAGACAGAAACAGCTACAAGACTATCTTCGCACTATGATCTTGGCGCAAGAGCAGATTGCAAAAACGCAACAAGAGCAGGGCTCGTCGGGGCAGTCAAAATGCTCGGAAAACGATGGTTTATCTCTTGGGGAGTCATTCCGGCTAACGACAGAAGATTAGTAATACTTGAAGAAGCTAAAGGGTTAAGAAAAACAGAGATAGCTCAGATGACCGATATGCGGTCGAGAGGCGTAGCTGAATTAACAAAGGTAGAAACGTCACACGCTAACGCAAGGACACGACTACTGTGGTTATCTAACCCAAGAAAAGGTGAAATGGCTACATTTGCCTATGGCGTAGAATCTATAATAGATGTCGCCGGGACGCCAGAGGATGTTAGGCGGTTTGACATAGGACTTATAGTACACAAGGACGAAGTTAACTCTGCCGATATAGCCGAGTTCCTACAGTCAACAGATAAGAAAGAACATAAGTATACGAAAGAAGTTTGCAGACTGAACATAATGTTCTCGTGGTCAAGAAAGCCGGATCAAGTAGTCATCACACCAGAAGTTGCAAATGAGTGCATCCAAGCCTCAGTCAGACTAAGTGATAAGTTCGACCACACCATACCTCTTTTAGACCACGGGACTGCAAGATTCAAACTTGCGAGAGTAGCGGCAGCAGTAGCGGCCAGAACATACTCCGTATTCAATGATTCTCTTGTTATACGGAAGTGCCATGTAGAATGGGCAGAAGCTTTCTTGGACAGGATATATTCGACTAAATACTCTGGTTACTCAGAATGGTCTGATATTAGGAAGAAAGCCACTACACTAAAAAATGCCGAAGCTATAGAGCATTGGATAAGAAGCGTTAGATACCCACAATCATTCGTAGAGGGTTTACTTGGTCAAGAAACAGTTAGCCGAGATGACCTGGAAGATTGGCTGGAGGTTGATTACCTGGAGGCTGCTAAGGCGGCAAGCAAATTGGTTAGAAATAGGTGCCTCCAAAGGGATAATAGGTCATATGTGAAAAACCCTCAGTTCATTATACTTCTTAAGGGTTTGGAAGACCTCCCGGAAGAGAATGATGTTGTAAGGCTATATAAGGATGTTGAAGACAACCCGGAGATGTAGATGTCAGTGACGAGAAAGTTAGGGAAGAAGTGTCTTAACCCTTTCCAGGTCCATACTGCTAAAACATGCCTATCTCTAAGTGTTCTGAAAGCTACTGACAAAGAAAAAGAACTTGCATGTAGGTATCTATTCCAAAGCATAGGATCAGAATCAAGAGATGATTTCGTCATCTGGTTACTACAAACTTACGATATAGACAAATAAAGCACACGCTCCCGTAGCCCAACTGGTAGAGGCAAGGCACTTAAAATGCCTGCGTTGTCGGTTCGACTCCGACCGGGAGTATATGATAATATACCACAAAAATTGCTATGATGGGTATACTGCGGCCCACATAGTCAAAAAGAGGTTCCCTGAGTCTCGTATGATTCCATCTTCCTACGGGGACGATCTTCCGGAGGTATATCTCGGGGACACGGTGTATATAGTAGACTTTTCATTCCCGCCCGAAATGATAGAGGATCTTTGTAGAATGGCGGTGAATGTGTATGTCTACGATCACCATAAGTCAGCAATTGAAAGACTCGAGTACCTTAAAATAGATAATCTACACATGGTACTTGATGTGGATAGGAGCGGGGCTCAGATAACATGGGATGAGCTTTACCCGGATCAAGAGTACCCTGTATTAGTAGCTTACACCGCTGATAGGGATTTGTGGAAGTGGGAACTACCTAATAGCAAAGAGATCAATAGGTTCATAAGACTATTCAAAATGTCTGATTTCGAGGCTCTTGAGTGGAACCTTGAAAACCAATTATTTAACTGCGTTGCTACAGGGGCTATACTTTTAAGGCAGTCAGAAAAAGAAGTTGGATTTTCATGTAGAAACAGAAGGATACTGAATTGGGGTGAACATAAAGTATCTGTGCTAAATGCGTCTCACTACATATCTGAAACTGGGAACAGGCTAGCTTCTACAGACGAAGTGGACTTTGCAGCTATATGGTACATTAGATCAGATGGAATGGTTCAGTGGGGATTAAGGAGTGTAGGTGACAATGATGTTTCCTCTATAGCAAAAAAGCACGGCGGCGGCGGCCATAAAAATGCAGCCGGCTTCACACTAAGCTTGTGTCAATCTTTAGGACTAATAACAGATGTTACAAGGCGAGACGATTAGCACGGGGGCACCTAACCCGTGCCCGGAATGCAACTTGTTAATGAATTTCAAAGTCTGTGTTTCAAACGGAGGGTATTATGTTGGGACTCAGTGCAAGTGTGGGCCGTACTCAAGAGAGACTGGTTATTACTTGACGCACCAAGAGGCTGATAAAGCCCTTAAGAGATTAATGGACGGAGATAAAGAACCTTTAAGGAGTTAGTGATGACACCTGAAGAACTGGCCGACATCAAGGCGCGGCACGAGGACCAGCAACACGACACCGACCTCCCTATGTTCGACGACGTGTCTGCCCTCCTCACCTATGTGAAGGAGTTGAAGGGGAAGCGGCGACCAGCAGGGTTTGACTCGCTCATGAAGTTGCACCAGGAGACTACAGACAAACTCGCAGCCGCCGAGAAGGTGATCGAGTTGGGGGAGGGTCTACTGAACCGTCTGGAGGAATTGTGCGGATTTAACCCGACATGGGCGGACGAGATGGCCCTGTTCCGCGCATCGCTCGACGCCTACGACAAGCTGAAGGAGGAGAAGTGATGGACTCACGGGAAGCGCGAGACTTGATGGCTTCCAGACAGGAAGAGGAGAACCGCGAACTCAAAGCAGAAAACAATCGGCTGCGGGAGGCGTTGGCAGCCGCCGAGAAGGTGGTGGAGGCTGCGCGAGTTTACACGTCGGACTTCGAGTGTGACTTCTTCGCCGCCTACGACAAGCTGAAGGAGGAGAAGTGATTAGGACCATATGTATTTTCTGGACCCTATGTGCTATGTTAGTAATTGCTTCTAACATTGTGTTTAATGAACCTGACGTAATAACACGGTACGTTTACATTAAAGGTGAACCGCCACCCCCAGAGGTTATTGTTAAGAAGGAAATAGTATATCGTAATAAAGTCACAGAAGTCAAGGAACCTTCTCAGTGGCCTAAAGAAAAACTGAGCCCAGATAGCCGCTCACGGGTCATGAGTCTGATGGGCGAACTGGAAGATCGCCGCCGAATGTTCCTTCGTGGTGAGTCCGACCTTGACTCTCTTGCTAATTCTGATCTATCCAGAATCGAACGATCTAAATCCCTTTACCAATCATTGCTCGTCGAGTTCGGCGGTGATGAGGGTAAGCTCGCTGGTCTGCTTCTTGCCGTTGAAGAGCGATATATAAAGCGGATCAATAGGTGGCACAAAGGTATTACACCGGCTCCTGGATGCTGTGGTGATGACTTTGATGCCGTTGTCTACGACCTACTTCTGAGGAAATCATGAAAACCATCGCAGTATTGACTTTGCTCGCAGCATCAGGAATCGGGCAAAACACAACACTTAGTGGAAGTGGGCAGCAGTCCGGTCCAGGTGGTTCAATTACGTCTGTGGCTGTATCTGTAACTTTCCACGAAAACCCGGCAACTACTACTACTCCGAGTAGCCTATCTGTTATAGTCAATGTTGGAGGTTGCTCCGCTGCAATCAATATCCCTCTCACGAGGTCTCGTAACGGAATGAGGTATTACAAAGGTGAAGTGGAGGCTTGCGGCATGACCTTTGATGTATCTGCCCTACTTGGTCACGATCAAGGACCCATCTCAACTGTTACTTGGGGCAACGGAGGCAGTCTCGCAGGAAGTGCTGTAGTCAATTAACAGGACATAAGTCACGGGAGGGACCACGGTCCCTCCCACAAACAGCTATGAAATGTACCATATGTGGTCGTGAAGTAAAAGACGCTTTTATATGCGAAGACTGCCTGAAGCCTGAAGATGATTGAAATAAAAACTCACTTAGGTACTGCTCGAATAGTTGAGCATCACTCTGAATTACCTGATTTCAGTGGAGCGAGTGTACAGTATAAAGATATAGAATCGAAGAATGGGATGAAAGGTGGAGGCGGCACTAACGCATGGCAAGGGGATAGGGTCTGTGGTGTAGCTGTTACTGTGGACGATAGAGAGGGTGCGTGGTATGTACCTTACAGGCACACCGACCCACTAACAGAGAACTTACCTATAGAAAAGGTACTGCCATGGCTTGAGGAACACAATAGGATACCAGTATGGGTTAACCATAACATCAAATTTGACCAAGCGTTCCTTTACCACGACTCACCTAAACTGGAGTTCCCGGGCCAGATGATAGATACTGTGGTGATGGCCAAAATGGTGAACTCAGATAGGTGGTCACATGATCTAAAGCCGCTATGTAGGGAATGGCTAAAGTTGCCTATGGAGGAAGAACTTAAGGTCAAGAACTATTTAGTTGAGGTAGGTAAGCATAAGAAAATAATTAAAGCTAATTGGAGCTATTCAGACGTTCCAGCAGATATACTTGGAGAGTATGCATGTATAGATGTACTTGCTAACAGAGAGCTATATAAATATCTAAAGAACGAACTGCCTGAGGACTCCAAGAAGTGCTGGGAGACTGAGGTAAAACTTACGCCCGTACTATGGGACATGGAAAGGGACGGTCTTAGGGTAGACCCAGAAGAGGTAAAAGATGAGATAACTAAAGCCAACACCCATATGTTCTACATGGAGAACGCCCTCGTAAACGCTACAAAGCAGGAATATGTGGACTCAGCAAAACATCTGTACGACTTACTGTGCCTACAGGAAGGGCTCCCAGTTCTTGGAAGGACAGAAAAGGGGTCTCCATCGTTTAAGACTGAGGTACTGGAGAAATACCCTAACCTACCTGACCTGACCGATAGGCAGAAGGCACTCATAGACCTGATAGTTATGTACCGCGCCGAGAGGCACTTTAAGAGCCTATTCTTAGAATCCTACTCGGCCCTACAAGATTCTAATAATAGGATACACGCATCGTACAATCAACTTGTGAGAACAGGGAGGATGTCGGGTAAAAGACCTAACATGCAACAGCTCAATAAGAGAGCCAAGTCGCTTATAAAGCCGGACGAGGGTTGCTGGTTTGGGGACTGGGACGCCTCCCAGATTGAGTTCCGAATAATCATCCATTACATAAAAGACGCAGCGACAATAGCGCAATATAAGATAGACCCGTACACTGACGCACATAATTGGATGGCAGGGTTATGCCGTAGCGACAGACGGATAGCCAAAACCATGAACTTCCTAATTGCATACAGCGGAGGCAGGAAGTTAGCAATAGAGAAGCTATCTCCATTCCTTTCTGTATCGGGAGCTAATGAAGTATTTGACATATTTCATGACACTCTGCCAGGTGTGAAGATAGTAACTGATAATGCGTCAAGAATATGCAAAAGAAGAGGGTACGTCTATACTGCATTTGGTAGACGTAGGTATCTGCCTCCTAAAGCGTCTCATAAAGCGTTCAATACTGTAGTTCAGGGAACAGCTATGGACTACATAAAGACAAGGATGGTAGCTCTTAGTCCTCGATACAATGATAAGCTAAAGGGATGGGGGATTACACAGAGAGTTAATGTACACGATTCTCTTGTATTTAATGGGGACTGTATTCATCACCCTGAAGTCAGGGCACATATTGATTCAGTTCTACCTGTTCAAGAAGTAGATTTCAGGGTCCCCTTTGTGTGGGACTCAGGTTTTTCAGACAAAGATTGGGCTTCAGTTGGTCCGTTATGAATGAGACGCAATTCGGTAAAAAGTTGAAGGAAAGGCTAAAGGCCAACAAAGGGCTCGTATTCAAAATATGGGGCAATGCAATACAGGAGGCTGGGTGGCCTGACATATACATAGCCCTGCCTGGATGGCACGGATGGGCAGAACTAAAGGTAGGTAAGAATAAACTGTCGGCCCTACAGGCTAAGAGGCTTAGAGATTTAGCGGAAAGAGACATACCTTGCTGCGTATTGAGGGAAAATGGGTGGCCTAAAATGAAGGTGGAGAACGTAGGCGGTGATATAGTCCCGCTGCTGGAGGTACTAAGAAATGGGGTGCATTAATTCAAGTACAAGATTCGGTAACTGGTTCGGTAATATACACTTCAGTGGCCCGTGTAATAGGTCGTGCTACTTTTGTATAGGCCAGCATATGATGGAGTTAGACCCAATCAACAACCTTGGAGAATGGCCCCCTAAAAACCTGAGGGAGTTCATCAAGGCTTGTAGGGTCAATGGGGTCAAGGATGTTTACCTTACAGGTACTAACACAGACCCTATAATGTACGATAACCTGGAAGCTCTTACGAGCCTTCTGGCAGGGCACAGGTTTAAGGTGGGCGTTAGGACAAATGGCGCGTCTCACATACATAGATTAGAGTTCTTCGACAAAGCGTCAATCTCCATCCCGAGCTTTGACGTTGATATATACAGGAGCATGATGGGGTCTGGGGAGCCGCCTGATCTCAAAGACTTAAAGTGTAGGGACGTAAAGATCAATGTTGTTCTTGGGCCAGAAAATAAGAACAACGTATTCCAAACCATAAGGAAGATAGCGAGCTACGGGATATTAAAGGTAAACTTAAGAGAGCCTTACGGCCAACCAAATGTGGGGGACCCATTAAGAGATTACCTTCCTCTAAGACACACATACGGTATGCCTGTATATAGCATTTTTGGAGCAGAGGTAACTTATTGGGACGTGCATTACGCTGAAGTCAACAGCGTAAACCTATTCGCTGATGGCACCATCAGCGAGGATTATGCAATAACACGCAGATATAGTGGGTCTCTCCCACAAGAATCGTTCACTCATGGTAGAAAACGGGAGCAATGGCTATGAATTGTATTAAGTGTTTAGAGGATAAGAAAGACTTCTTATTCCCAGAAAACCAGATGCACGATAACGCTGTTTGCTACAGATGTATAGACGCAAAAATAGCTACAGAGGTGGAAGCTAAGGCCAAAGCAAAGGGTATGCCCAGGGTAAGCAGAATATCGGAACTATCTGAAGTATTTAAGGCTCTTATCAATAGTCCTGGATTGAGGTGCGAGGGAAAAGCCAACTTATACCTACTTCGGCTCTCAGAGTTGATACAAGAAATCAAGAGGGAGGGCGTGTAGTGCCAGTACCAGAATGGCTTAGTTATAGAGTTAAGGCCAAGAACTGGGAAGGGCAACCTTTCAGGTACGCAGAGATAAAGGAGGATGGAGTTAGGATAGCAGTGATTAAAAGGGATGGAGTGCTATCAGCTTGGGGAAGAAAGAATATAAATATGCTCGGCCCAGTTCTAAAATATCTAAAGAACGTGGACGGCATACCTGATAACTGTATGATCGACGGAGAGCTACTCGGAGATAGGTACATAGCCTTCGATTTAACTGTGCTAAACGGTAAAAGGATTTACTACCTATCGCACGAAGAGCAGAGATCCTTATTGAGAGAATATTGCACTCTCCCTACAGTAGTATCGGTTAAAGAAAAAACAGAGGAGCATATGAACCGATTGGTCAAAAAATATAATGCGGAAGGGCTTATGCTAAAGCAGAGTACCTTTGGCCCGTGGTTTAAGTTTAAGCCTACAAAAACCATGGACGCTATAGTAACAGACTTCAAATATGGTGAAGGTAGACACGCGCACAGACTCGGGGCGTTAGAAGTTTCCGTCTGGAAGGATAAAGCCTTAGTTCCTATCGCCAGCGTCGGGGGAGGGTTCACCGACGAGCAGAGAGATGCTATTACGCCAAAAGACGTAGGTAGGGTTCTGGAAGTTAGGTACGACTGCTTCCTTAAGAACCGACTGAGGTTCCCCCGCTTTATTAGGTGGAGGGATGATAAGCCGAGCGAAGAGTGCGAGTTCTCAGACTAAGGTATTAGCTTAACGAGGCAACCTACAGTAAGAGCAGACACAAATCCAAGTACCCATTTCAAGACAGTTGATTGGTGGCGCAACTCGGCTAATGATATCTTAATAGAATCGAGTTGCGCTATCTTTTTATTTAGCTCGGATTGACGTTCCTCTATCCTAATTAGACGTGACTCGTGGCCCTGTAAATAGTTAGCAGTTTCATGCGTCCTTTTCCTAAGGGACTCAAGCCACTGTTCGTTTGTCATTCGTTAACTATTTCCAAAACTTTGGAATCTAAGGGCCAATTCCTATCCGCCACTTCTTCGAGGACGGAATGAAGCTCCCTTATGGCTTGCTCAATCCTATCAAGTCTTTCTTCAATTGTCATCTTAGACGAACTCCCCATAAACCATAATAGTATGCTTGTCACTCGCAGAGCTACCTCCGCCAGTATTATCATGTTGTATAGAACACATACCAACAGGATCATCATCACCAACGATTGAAGCCAGGGGGGTGGCTAAGGTTCCTTGGGCTTCTATGTTAATATATGAGTTCGTGGACGTAGTGTTGCCTGTGGCAAGAACATGGTCGTTCAATCCAGAATGGGCCTGAGTAGCCCACGTTCTTATGCCTAAAGTCCACGTTGTAGTACCTGCCGTACTCCCAGATTTGCACCTACCGTAAGCAGCTAAAACCTTAAGTGTTTGGCCTGCTGGTATTACGAAGTTGGCGTCATTGTCAGTGGTGTTCAGATAAAGGCGAATCATCTGCCCGTCGCTGAAAGACCCACTTCTATAAGCTGAATGTGTGAAGCTCTTTCTCGCGGCTAATTCATCAATAGCATCGCTTACCAGAGCTGCCGTCAGACCAGACGTTGTATTAACATACCCTATAAGATCGGCACCCTTATTAGCATCGGCGGTAGTTAACTGTGATAACCTCGGTATACTCGTCGCGGCTGAGGCGTCTGCGGCGCTTTTTAAGGTTCCAGTAACGGAATCATATACGAGAGCGCTGGCTGTGTTCTTCCAAGACGAAGTAACTGTATCATAGTACCAAAGAGAACCCGCCCCTACTCCTGTCTCATCAAATACTATCTTAGCAGACGCTAAAGATATCCAATTACCACCACAATATGAGTATAGTATGCAAGTATCTTCAGAAAGAACAGTTAGGCCATTGATTGGTCTTATATACTTCCATACACCGCTTCGGTAAATAGCCAGCATATCATCCGAATCAGCCCACGCACCTGTGGCCCCTGATGGGACTAAATAGGTCGTCTCCTGTTGTGGTGTATTGGCAGGAGGAGAAGAAGTGGTAGCTGACACCACCGATAGAAACTTAGATCCGATTTCGTAGGGTTGCATTAGGCTTTAACGTAGTCAAGAACAAACCTGCAGGTATAGTTAGTCGGGCTACTAAGGGTAGTGGTTATTGTGACGTTTGTGCCATCAACCTTTATAGATGAATCGCTGTCCGGCACTGTCCAGTATTCCACCGGCGAAGCGTCTGTATCATAGATAACAGCGTCCCTAACACCTGCGTAAAATTCGCTTGCGTGCAAGGTTACGCTATGGGCTTGAGTAGATGTCCCACCCGTAAGAACCTTATAAAAGGCTTTAGCATAAATCTTTAGACCACCAGGGCTGTAGCGCCCTGTAAAGTATTCGACTCCGCTTGCGGCCCATAAAGGTGCGTTCAATGAGTGCCAAGCTAATCCAGCCGTCTCTGTCGAACCTGAGAACATAACAGCGCCCTGTAGAGCATCCTGCGCCGAAGACCCTCCAGTGTCATGATTAATTCCTACTAGGCCGTCGTGGGGAGTAATCTTAACCCATCCTTGGTAATAAAACGCTATATCATTCTCTGCATATCCTGCCCAATCGCCGGCCCCAGTTCCAGACAGTACATGGGCATCTCCGTCCGAGGGAGACAGAGCAGAAGGATTAGTCAATCTCTTGAAAGTTATGAACTGTAAAGCCCCTGCTTGTTCGAGAGCCAAAAACAGAGTATTGGCAGCAGTTTCGGCGTTAGCCTGATCCAGAGTTAATAGATTAATACCGAAAAGTGGTGATGGTGTAGCCATTATACCGAAAGCTCCCCTGAGTCTTTTCCTCTTCCGACCGCACCTATCTGGTACGCGTGAAAATAAACAGTATTACCAGGGGTAAGCCCATCCGAAGTTTGTTGGGCTGCTGTATAGGTGAGCGGGGCTGTACCTGTCGCTATAATGGTTCTCACCACAGACCCCCCTGTCCCTGATAGTAAATCAAACTCATACTGATCTAATGTGTCAGACTCAAGTGGACGAGTTGATGCTATACCCCTATTTATATACCTGGTTCTTCTCTCAAACGTCACAGTTAGGTTATTTGACGAATCCCTTACGCCAGAAAGGATAGTTGGAGGGAACGGGAAGTTAGACCTACCGTATATAGTGATAGTTGGGGGGGCTGGAACTGAGGATATCGACTGCCCTGCCGACAGGACCTTGTAATCTACAGTTAGTGCTGACGTTCCAATCTCAAAGAAATCGAACCCTAAGCTATCCGTTAAAGTAAACCTTTCCTGAGATATATGTGAATCTATGGCGCTCTCCGTGCCTCTTTGCCCACGGAGAAAATCAGATAATGTGTAATTATTATTGCCGTTATCTACGACAGTCAAAAAGGAACAAATCTCACCGCCTATGGCACATAAGTTACCTCCCTCGTACAACTCATCGAGAGTAATTGACGCTACAGCCCCGTGTATCATGGTAATATCTACAGTGGACACTTGGTCTAATACACCCGGTGAAGCCCCTCCGGTTAAGGCTGTGGTAGTTATGCCTCCAGGTGTCTCCCATTGAACGTTTCTCCAGAAACTGTATGAGGTCTGCCCTGGGAGCATGTGATGTATCTGAGCCCCATTCCATGTAGCGTTCCTATCTGACAGTGCTACACCGAGGTAAGCCCCGCGAGATAATACATGCTGATTCTTAAGTGGGGCTAAGTCCACAACAGTCATCAAACCAAGAGGAGGAGGGGACCCTGTTTGTGGAGTTTCGCCAGCTCCTGGTGAGTCTGTGCTGCATAATTGAGTAGAGAATGGGGCGGCATCCTCAACTATCCCATCTATCTCAATCCACCCATCATCTCCCCGAGTAACTGATAGCAGGTAAACACTAACAGCGGCTGTCTGGGAATCTGTCTCTAGGTTAAACGTTACTGTGTCAGTTGGTAGTAAATCGTAGTATCTGGCTGGTATCCTTGAGCGGAACTTTCTGGAATTAGCCCAGGATGACCATAATATTCTTCTCGCTCTACACTGAGCATCTGAAGAAGACATGGCGACTCTTAGATCAATAGTTGTGACACCTCTGTCGTCTGTCCCGGATTTCCTATAGGATTGAGTTCCTCGCTGTAGGTCAAAATCAACGTCTGAGTATTTAACCTCCACCCTATTTGGTAAGGCACTCTTTGGTGTGTCTTCAAACTCCCCAGGGACTGAACCCTTCTGAGTTCCCATCCTATCTATTGATATAGCAGATGATGACGACGCTGATCTTAACCCAAATACAAGAGTACCGTTATCTTCTTGTATAGATAAGTTATACGCTACCAACAGCGGCTGGATAAGTTCCTTAGGGGCCTGCGCGCCTAACGTAGAGTACCCCTCCATGGTAATTCCAGTTAAGGCGGAAGTGTCATACTCAGAGGAGGAGAACCCGGATAGGTCCATAACTTCTCCAACTGTGGACGCTACTGATTTAGAGGATTCCTCTACAACCTCAATGGAAAACGTGGGAATCCTATTCCCGAACTCTGTTAAATCCATCTGCTCAAATACTACATACGCTTTACCCATAAAAGCAGGGACAGGGCCAGCCTCTTCTGTGGCTATAATTGGGTCCACAGATTGAGTAGCTGTGGTAGGAAATATTCTCTGCGCCCCGGAATAGATAGTTACAGAAGATGCAAGACCTAAATTTATATCTAATAACTCTTGCGACAATATAACAGTCTGCCCTAATCCACCAGTGGCATGGGAAACGTATGGGTTTGGGAAAGTATTAGATACTATTGTGAGGTCTAATCTGTTGGCGCTTGAGTCTATGCAAGTCCACCCATCTGCGGGGCCTCCAGATGTATTATTTCCTGCTTGGGCGCCAGTAAATCCGGATATAGTTACCTCGTCACCTGACCTAAAGTTGCTTAAGTCAGTAGACGACGATTCTAATCTTAGATAGACATATGGCGTAGGAATAGTTGCCCCTCCTATCGGGGGTATAAAGGCTATAGTAGCTTCTATATCTGTTCCTGTCACAGTGATAGTGGTAAGTGAAGGGACGCTGGGATCAGCCCATATCAACTTTCCATCGGCCCATATTCTCTTAAACGACTCTATAGGCCCACGAGAAGCATCGCAAGCCTCCACCGCAAGGCTTGTAGTATATGTGTAGTTAATGACTTCTGGACCTGATGGAGCTTTGCCCCCAGATGAGTTCTCTGTCTCTATTAACTCTCCTGCCCATATAATATCACCCCTAATTCTATTGTTCTCACCAAAGCAGAGGTGTCGTGGCGCACCCTCGGCAGCAGTAGTTATCTCAAGGTCATCTACCTTCTGACCTTCCAGGGGCTCTTTAGGGAAGAGCGCAGGCATGATTAGGTAGTTATCAAGAGCAGACGCAGCTATAGATGCTAATGCGAGAGCACCAAATGTTGCTGCGCTTGCCCCTCCAGCGGTTAATCCAGCACCGACAAGTCCTACTGCTACTGTTGCCATTCTTTTAGCATCCACATAGAAGAAGTCCTACGCTCCCAGATTCCTGGGAATATGACTTCTTTAACCTTAAATAGTTTATTAGTTTGAGAGGGGTAATTCATAGCATGAACAAGGGTATCCTTAGAGGTAAGGATTCCCATGTGGGAAGGATGAGAGTCTCTCCCAAGGGTCATCAAAACTACATTCCCCGGCTGCTTATCTTCAGTTCTAATAAACCCATATGACTCTAATACTGGTATTAACCGATCTTCATCTCCAGGGACACGGCTATAGTGAAGTATATCGTTCACAACCATACCCGACGCCTGGAAAGAGCATACTACTACACCTATACAGTCTATTGCTACGCCTGGGTTCCTACCCGCATGGCTCCATGGAGTTCCCACGGTTTTACGAGCAGAATTAACTACATCCGTTCTCGATATCATGTCCTGCTTGGAGTCCTAAACAACCTATCCGTTCCAGGCATAAACGGATCTCCACCGAATTGGGCAGAATTTGAGAACTTAGTATTACATCCATGGGTTGTGGATATCCCTTTATCACACCCAGGAGAAATATCAAACTCATCATCCTCAGCTATATCGAATGGAACTGATGTTTGAAGCGTAATCTGTCTTGTAGCTTCAACATAATCTTGTACTTCAGACTCTACTCCAGCATTAGCACCTGTTTTCCAAACTATAAGTCCAAGATTATAATAGTCATCTCCAGGGCCGCTGCTTATATCATTAATATTGGCCCTAAAATCAGATCTGGAAGTTATGGTAGATGAGACCCGAACGTCGAACACAGTTAGAGACGGTAAATCTACACCACATTTCATCTCAACGCCTGAAACTACGCTCGATTCACCTAAGTCATGTGGGCAGGATCTTGTGTGTGAATAACCAACCTTGGGTTTAGCTTTACTCGTCAATCCTGTTAGTTCAGCTTCCCATATCTCGCCAGTGAACTTAAGCCCAGAGATCAGGTAATCACTCTTGCTAATAGGACCAAATTCAGGCACGCGCCAATCAACAAATAAGTGTTGGATAGTGGCATCCTCATAAAGCCCAGCATAGATATCTGTGTCTGTAATGAGGTCAGAAGATAAAAACCCAGCGAGAGTAAGGTTTTCGTCTTTCATTGTCGTTTGGCGTTGCCTTGCGCTTTGATCAAACCCTCCAGGCACGAAGAGGTATGGATACCCAGCGATCTCTATCTTTTCATTAAAGTCAGTTAATGAATACGATATACCATCTTTACGCCTCACTGTCCAACAATTGCAATGGTGGTGCCCCGACGCTGCTAAAGCGTCCTTCAAAGGCTTTCCGAGTGTCAAAGGCACTACAAATTACTCCCACGGCTTCATTAGACGGTTGGACAAGTTCTGGAACATCTACGCTTTCGCCCTCATCATACCACTGTGATAATAGCGGTAGATCAGTCATGGCTTTTTGTATTGGCCTTCTCATACGAGAAGGGAGAGCCTTTACCTGTGATCTTGTGTTCTCTGATATAGAGTTAGTGTCCTTATATTCGCACGCTATTCTACATTTCAGCTTGAACGTCCACAGGTCCTCGTCAAGTTCTTTCCTTAGATCAGGTGTCAACTCACCGTGTTTCTCTATTAACTGTTCTTTGAGATTATCAGCTATCTGGTAGATAACGGCTGACTCCCTGACGAGTGTATGTATGGCTTGCTCTGTCTCTTCGGCGTCTATTGAGGTCTTCTTTAACTTGAAAGGGTCTTCCTCCTTAGCGAGAACAGTGTCTATTTCCTCGTAGGTTACTGCGGCTCTCTTTAATGCAGAAATACGCGACCTTAGTTCGAGTAGAGATTGCTTATAGCAACCCCACAGAGTTCCGCCGTTGCGGACAATCATAAACGCACCTATCTGGACATTATCATGTCCAGGGTGGCAATCACTTAGCAGTTCATTTATAGACGACATTATGGAGGTGTTACCGAGCAGGAAGTATTATTGATTCGATCGTGAGCGACTGGTAGGTCAGGGAGTGAAGCGTCCCAAGTATTTCCAGATGGGTTATACGATTGTGCGTCAGTTATAGTAGGAGGGTAGGCTCCGCTCAATCCTGTTACAGTGCCACCTCCGTAGTGTAAAAGGGAATCTCCACACCCACCAAACCCACCTTGGTAAGACCTGGAAAACGGTGACACTGTTTCAGCGCCAAACGTATTTGAGGACATATCATAGGAGGTGTGGTCATTTCTTGGGGAAGATGGAGTATTGACATACCCTCCTACCATATACATTACTCTGGAGTCTCTTGCGCTACCCATTTCCCTTACGCCAGTAGCAGCCGCGTCAGTTGCTAAAGTGGCCCAAGTGTCAGTGGCTACAGTATAAGAGTAGACTGTTTTAATAGAAGCGCCGAGAGGCGTGAAGGCTGAAGTTACCTCATGTCCTCCATAGACATAGATAATCCCTGTACCTGGATCTTCGTGGCATATGCCGCCGAGACATTGAGCGGCTGGGGAATTAGTTCCGTCTGTCCAGGTTTGTAGAGATGTGTCATATGTATTAGCTATCATGGAGGGAGTCCCTCCTGTCAACTTACCGAATAGAACATAATCTGAGCCCTCTCCGGCGGCTTGTTCTTTTCTCTGGGCGGAGGATAACTCAGTTTCAGTAGTCCATACTTCGGGGAACATACTATAGCTCAAAAACTTCTTATGCGACCATGTGTACTGCCCCGAGCCGTTCATGTATATCTTAGTGCCAACGGACGCAGCCTGCATATGAAGACCGGCGCCAACAGCCGTTGTGGGTGATCCAAGCCTTTGACTCCATGCATCAGCATTGTGATCGTAAGATACATTATTACCGCCTCCAGCTTGGCGACCCCCTACAAAATGTCCATATCTCGTTGGGAGTGCATTTGTAGCTTCGTCCCTGACAGGCAGCGTCTTAAAACTCCAATCAGTTACCCCAGGACCTTTAATGCAGATTATACACTTATCTACAGCGACGGAGTTAGAGTTCACATTAAATGAGTTTGACCCTACGTTTCTAATATATACTCTGCACCCAGCTTCAACACTATTGCTTAACGTGATATCGCTGCCACCAGTGGTGTCGGATATACTCATCCATTTAGCGTCCAGTTCGCTAAGTGACACATCTCCAGTGATAATGCGATATTCAGAACCTCCCCAATACATTTAAATGGCCGTCCATTCTTTGTTACCGGAAGAGTCTAACGTCAAAGACAGTATTGCCGTGTCCCCCAATGTACCTGACAGTGTTGTAACAGTAGAGCCGCCGTAATCTTTTATCTCAAGTGCATTAGTGGCGTGGTCGTTAGTTATATAAAACAAAGCAGGCCCAGTATGCAGTGTAGTAGTGTCAGGTAGGATAGCATCAATAGAAGTGGAAGGGGTAACCCTTACTGCTTGTCCAGAAGATAAGCTCACCTGGAAGTTGGCTCCGAGTGTACCGTGATTTATAGCTCCACCGCCAAAGTAAAAGTCGGCTGGGATTGGGTCTGGATTCAGTATTTCAACAAGAGGTATAGACCCGAGAGTACCTGAATCATATGCGTCATAACTTAAGCTTAAAAGAGTATCCAATTCCTCTCCGAAAGCCACTGGAACGTCAAAATTATAACCGCATTTTACATCGTTACTCACCCCTGGAGCAGTAGTAAATGTTATGATGCCAGTTGTATAATCGACTGTGAAGTGTGTTGATTCGACCTGCGCCACGCCACCTATATCGTCTACCAGGACTGGGAACTCTGAGTCCAGCTTGGTGATGTTCCTGCTCTCCGTGTAAGTTCCGTCTGTATAAGTTTTCTTGATCTGAAACTTAGTTTCGGAGTTATCACCTACACCTATTAGCTGGTCTGTTTTAGCTCGATCACCTATATGATCTGATGCTGACGTAAAATCTGACCAATCCTTGAACCTAAACTCATTTAGAGGCCCTCCTCTAAGCATGTAGAAATCTCTAACAGCCAATAAGTCGGATAAAGAAGATATTCCCTTTGATACGTCGTACCTCCTTAGAGACCTGCTCCATCTTGCAGATGCCTCCCTCTCTCCTGAGGGTAATTCAAGGACACGGACATTTCGGGAAACAGCAAACCTCGACCTGAAGGCTATAGCTTTATCGAACCTTACTTCATGGAATGCCATTATCTTAACCAACTCCTAACGACTTGCGAACTGTTTCGGTTATTTGCCTCTCGCTCTTCTTGAAAGACTCTGAGTTAGGGGTCTGTATATTTATAACTATCGGGCCTCCCGTTCCACCGAAGAAAGAGGTAGATTGTAACTGCCCAGCAAGCCCACCCCCTAATGGCGGGGAGCCCAAACCACTGGTGGGGGAGTTAAGGACCCCTGGTCCCGGTCCTACAAAGGAATTACCTTGTGGTATACTGGCGAATCCAGGTGTGGGTCTTGTGGTGGGAGTAAAGAGGTCTCCGAATACCTGGTCGAAGGCAGTCCTTAATATCAGTTGGTTTATCTGAGTGATGAGCCCTCTGACAAAGTTCTCAAGAGCGTCCTTGAGAGAATCTACACCATCAGTCAATTCCGAGAAGAAATTAGTGAATGAATCAGAAAGAGTAGAGGACAGATTCTCTGCGAACTGTGCCGACTGTTCTATAAGTTTAGCTCTCTCTCTTTCTGCTTCGTTTAATTTCAGTGCAACAGCTAAAGTTTCGTACTCATTCTTAAGAAGGGGCCGATCTAAAGACTGTCGTATCTTGAGAAGTTTCTGCTCAGCTTGCCCGGCACCCTCATTTGCGAGGGCTAATCTTTCTGTCTCTTCAGTGATCTTGTGAAGCTCATCCAAATAGTCTTGAGCATTTCTGTGCATTCTTTCTATAAATTGTGAGTTCTGTCCCTGAGCAAACTTAGACATATCCTCTATGAACGCGTCTAATCTCCCATCCTTTAGCATGGAATTGAGAGTGAAAAGCTTTTGCAATGTCTTCTCTGGGGAAAGCTCGTGTATATCTTCGTCGGTTAGTATCTGAAAGAACTTGATAAGTTCTTTTGACTTATCAATAGCTCCTTGAAGGTCTGATACTAACCCCCTCCTTCGTTTTCTAAGCGGTTGAGCTTTTCGAACGAGATCCAACGAGCCAGATGGAAGCAGCTCTCCTCCTGAGAATTTTGTATTGGCTTGTTTATTATCTATCTCCCTTATTTCATCGTTTATTTTCCTTAGAGCCTCAAGGAGAGCAGATAGTGCAATTTCGCTCTTATGGACCTGAAACGCAAGTTGATGCTTGATTACAGGGTTTTCCTTGGTGGAAGATAATATCTTCTCAATATTGGATAAAGATTCCGAACCTTCCACGACCTCCTGGAGTTTAGGTGTTTTCTTTTCAAACTTATCCAACAACAAAATAACGCCAGCTATAGCAGACGCCATTAATCCAAAAGGATTAGCTTTTACAGCTGTGTTGAACCCGAGCATGGCAAGGGTTGCGCCCTTGAGACCTATCACCAAAGCCCCAAAAAATGCGAGTAGCTTCAATCCAAGCAGTATAGATAGTTGCAGAACGAGGAACTTAACCACATCTGCGACAGACTTAGCTGCGTCGCTAACCTTGTCTAAAGTTCCGGGCACGTTTGCAATAGCACGGAAAACTTGAGTAGTAAACTCCGCTACGTCCTTCAAGTTCCCTGCGAGGCCCGCCTGACCTAATGCTACATTTACCCCTTCGAGGGATGACCTTAACCGCCTTAATGAACCACCTAACCCGCTTTCTTGAACCTTAGCAACTCTTTCCGCTTCTTTTCTAGCAGTAACAGTGGCTTTGATGAGTTTTTTATAGTGCCCTACATTATTAACAAGAACCAGAGCAGCAGCCAGCTGTCTTTTCCTGAAGATTTGAGTAGCCTGAGTAGCATCTAATTGCTTATTATTGAACTTCTGTAAAACATCTACGAAGTTATTAGTGGCGGGAGATACCTCAGCTACGCTAAGACCTAATGCCCTAATTCCATCCGCTGCTTTAGGTGTTACGTCGATTAGAGAAGCTATGATACCTCTAAGCGCAGTTCCACCTCTGGACGCCTTAATACCTGCATCAGCAAGTACGCCAGCTGCAGCAGATAATTCTTCAAATTTAACTCCCGCTGCCGCAGCGAATGCACCAGCAAAAGATAGTGTTATCCCAATCTCAGATACAGTAGTTTTGGTTCTATTAGCTGTTGCTACTAAAATATCAGCAACGCGTGATGTTTCTGAAACATCTAAGTTGAACTGCCTAACAGCAGAAATGGCTATATCCGCAGATTCTTTAACAGATATAAAACCCGCAGAAGCCAGATGCAGAATACCCTTTAGACCCGCTATGCTGCCTTCGACCCCTAAACCCGCACGGGCGAGGATACTAAAGCCTTCTGCTACTTGACCTGCTGTGAACCTTGTGGTTACGCCTAACTGTTGGACAGTTAGTGTGGCTCTCTCGAATTGAGAAGGGAGGGCAGAGGTGATAGCCTTCACCTCCAACATTCTATCGGAGAATGTAGTCAGGTTCTTAATGGATGCCCTAATTAAGTGGAACCCAACAAAAGACGCCCCAAAACTACGCATACTACTTGAGAAACGGGAAGTTGCTGAAGTCAGCCCCCTGACCGCTGTGGTAGTCTGCCTTGTCGAGCTATTGACTTTGCCTATTACGCGAAGGAACCCCTTTGCGTCGGCTACGATCTTTAGGTTAACGTCTTGCTGAGGCATTATTGATCTTGTCTAAGAACGCTGCGTCTAAGTGAGTGAGATAGAATAAGTAGGAGTCTCTTAGTTCTTGGTCAGTTATTCCCTTAATATCCATCCAGGCTGCTATCTCTGCCACAGGTATTGCCCTTGCACCATTCATGCCCTCAAGCCGTCTCAAAGAAAGCTCGCTGAACGCCTGGAAGAACATACGCTCCACTATATTGAGCCTCGGTCTGTTGTCCCAAGCTGGGGTTGACTCTCCAGCGAGATTTCTTTGAATTGATATCCTCTTGAGGTCTTTTAGTTTATCTCCCCACTCTATATTCCAGAGGAGATACTTTCTTAGTTTCCCTCCGCAGACACTCTGTATCTATCTGTAGCCTGGGACTCAGAGATCACGGCTTGATAGAAATCCTGATGCCCAGCATCAGTTAATACGTCGAGACCTGCTTCGGGGGTATACTCAATCGCCTCCCCGTTATCATCCTCAAAACCTTCCCACCCTAACAAGATAGCTCTTGACATTGCAGTTTTAACAAGCAAGGCAAATCCTTCTTCGCTATCATTGGCATCAGGGTTCTCTTGCAGAAGGACTAATAGCTCTTTTTGGTACTGTGTGTTATTAGTCTTCGCAACGAGGAGCTTGCCGCCCTCATAGTCAACCCAACGACCGCGCTCAGAAAGTTCAGGATCACAACGGAGAGACGAAAGTTTAACCATCTTATTATGACTTCTTAGAGATTTTAATTGTGTCGCCAGTGGTGGAGTCAGTAAACGCTGTGAACTCCATCTCTGCGATAATATCGGTGTTAATTCCACCAGCGACACGCTGGCCGGACGTATACTTCAGGGCTGGGATAGAGATTGTGTAAATCTGACCCGCAGCGTCTTGTGCAACAACTAAGAGATTGGACTCTGTTTGGTTGATATATTGATTGAAATAAGCCTCGCTATTAAAATACAGTTGCACGGAGCCTGTTAGATCAATAGTCCCAGACCCGAGAGATGACGCACCAAGAGTCCCGATTTCATTTCTGGCTCTGATGTTATTCGCCATAGTGAAAGAGACTTGGGTTAAGCCTGTTAGCTTGGCCCCATTCTCATAAACTCCGTCAATAACATCAACCCCGTTCCAGATTTCATCTGACGTTGCAGGCGCGTATGTAGGAGAGCCTGAAAACCCTGTTGAGGTTGCATCACTTCCAAGTAAAGAGAAGCTACCCGTAACTATGGACCCAGGTTCAATGGTCATGGTGATGTCGTCCACGGCCATATCTTTGAAATGCTCCACCACTGTAGACGCATATTGTCTCTCAATCTCAAAATAGGTGAATGCAGTCCCGTTAGAGATAGTTTCAGATGATGTGTGATGCACAATAGTCGTGGATGCGACAGTTTCAAGGACCGTTGCCTCATGAGTGGTGATAACTGTATCAGTGGCCTTTACGACAATAAATGTGCCGGTATTCAAAGTCCCTGTTACAGTTAAGATATCTCCAGGCTTTGGTGTATTGTCCCAGGTACTTGACCCGATGGTAATAGTTCCTGGAGTGGATGCACTAAAAGTACAGCTTGTTGAGGATTGTGGATCACTTGCATCGTGAGTAAAAGCAGCATCTGAGAATAACGCTGACTCTAAAAACTCATCGAAGGCGTCTGACGACCACTCAAAATCAATACTACCAGAAGCGCCTACACTTGTCCTAATTAAACCAGACCGCTCTCTATCAGACCTTAGTTCGTCTGAGACAGCCGTCTCTGTATCTTTTTTTAGGCTCTCCCCAGTCAAGCGAAGTATCTGGACTGTGGGTGAACTGGAATGATAACTACCGAAGCCGCTCTGTTTCTTGTAGGAAACCTGAGTGGTTCCCGCATCATATGGGCCTGCCATTTAAACTACCTCATCAAAGTAGAAGGGACAACTTACGTTCATTTGCCACCACCCATCAGTAACACCCACTTGGGTGAAATACGGAGTCTGATAAGTGACACTGGCAACCGTAACGGCCCGAAACGCTGCCTTAATAATATCAGCTAATTGAATCCCATCTTGAGTCCCTGATTCTACAGGAACAAATATCTGGGCAATAGCTAAACCTGGATGCCTGAATCTTCCCGAACTGGCCCCACTGAAAGATACTTGAGAAGCGACAGCCTGTCTTACACTCCACCGAACCCAGATGGTGTCTACAGGAGGATCGCCTGGAAAGTTATCGTATATTGTAGCTACACTTTGGGTGTCTGCTACTTGTGTTTTGAACCGAGAATTTACGGCGTTATGTGTAGTTTCCCAGCTCATTTTATCTCTGATATTTAGCGATTATGGCGTTAAATGTTAACCCTACCATGCCATTAGGTGCTTGCTTGGAGTGACCATCTTCGAGCTTGTCTATGTACGGGACATTGTTTTCTATGATAAGGTCCGCGAACCTTGGGGCAGCTTTTATCAAACTTACACCCGAGTTTATGGTCGGCGCTCCATCTTTGTCTGTTTTGCTTAGATCGTAGGCACCATCGGCGTTGTTTAGGGAAACATGCCAATTACCGCGAGCGGCACCCGTATCAACAGGTGTCAAGGGGACTACCCAGGTAATTGCGTCGATGGCTACGTTTTTTTGCGTATTGGCGCCGTGTTCAGTGACAAGTCTTTCAAACTTGCCCATTTCGGCAATCCACTCTTTTATATTCCGTACTTGTGCCATTACGCCCTAAATATCCTCGAAGACCCGAGAATAAACTGAGACAGAACGCCGTCAACCTCGGGATAAACAGGAAGAGTCCCTTGTCCTCCATAATATTCTATCTCTGATTCAACTGGACCGGCCTTGCTTACCTTCTTCTTAACACCTGAATTGACAGCTGAGATATCAGTGAATAGGGAAGTAGTCTCCGATCCTGCTTTAAGTGCTAAGATAGCTGTGGCTTGGCGAATGGGTAGGGGGACCACATTAGTTTCCCAGGCATATCCATCTGAGTCTACCACATTGTATCGTGGCCAACTCAAAGTCATATCCCTGTTAATGCGCTCCCCCATCCACCTACTCTTATACACTCTTTCGAGATAATCTGTGGCTTCAATGATGGCTACTTCTTTGTCTGAGACTGCCGCCCAAGATGCGGACGTTTCCCTATCGTCATGGTAAGCCGTGACGTTAACGGTAGTATCATAGGCATTCGCAGTAGAAGACCCTGAACCAGTCTCAACAATTAAAGTAGCCATTAGTCTTAAACCTCAGAAATGCGACACATCAGACGCGGATCAAGTACACGAGTAGCATAGAGAACATCAAGAGCAACATGAACCTCGGAACTATTACCGACATAATACATGCGGCTACGGATGGACAACCCAGTACGCGGGTCAGCAACAGAGGCGACACGAGCCCCGAGGCTATTGGGGAGAGCCATCGGGAGAGGGGCCATAGCAAGAGCTAAGGCATTTCTGTGGTGAGCAAAGTGAATCTTCTTGCCAGTCGGAGCCTGACTAAATGTCACAACTTCCGCTGCAACAGAGTCAGCCTTTAATGGCGGCTCAAAAGAAACCGTACAGTCTGCAGCGCCAGTGACATCAGCCGTAACAACATAACCTTGTCCAGCCACACCGGACGTAGCTAAGGACATGATATCACCCTTCTGAATAGTTCCACCAGGAGTAGAGGTTCCATCCAAACGGATAGAAGTATCCCCCTTCACAGCGGGTGAAGCGGAGTCAACATCATAATCTCCAGTGATAGCACTGGAAATAGTGTGAGTAGACCCTGCGTTTTGGTTTGCAAAGAAGTTAAACCCAAACCGCTGTCCCATGGCTCCACGAACTTGCGAGCTAACACCTAAGTCACCCGAACCGGCGTGCTGGGTGAATGCCGAGTCCTTTAAGATATCGGCCTGCAAAGTACCGTTAACCATAAAGAACAGATTGTCGGTGTCATCCATGGGGACTTGGGCGTCAAACATAGCCTCATGAACATTAACAACTTCTACCACACCAAAATCACCGGAAACCGATCCGGCTGTAACAGCCATCCCTGTTGAAGCTGTGGTAACAAGAGCGGCGTCGATGTTATTGGCTAAAGCATAAGCAGCAGGACGGATATGATCCTGAATGATGCGATCTTCAGAAATCGCAAGATCCTTGTCCGTTAACTTAAACTTAACCTCCTTCCACTGATCCAAAGTCATGTTGACTGTTTCAGTCTTCACATCTTCGGCAGTAGCTGGGGCTGAATTAACCTCAAAGGTGCCTGGGCGGCGGATGCTGACAATATCACCAGCTTCCGCTGACTTTCGTTCAGCATCAAAGCCCATGTGGACAGTATTTGCTAAACCGAGCGCATTTTCAAGCTGAACAAGAGCTTCCTGCGCGTAGAAAATAGGGTTATAAACGCCGAGTTCTGAAGCCATTTTAGACCTTTACGTTAAAAGTTACTGCGAGGGGCTTTCCCAAGGATTGCCACCGACCATACGCAGAGGTCTACCCGACTTCCCTGCTGCTTCTCTTGCTGCGCGATATTGTGTCGGATCTAACATTTGATCCGAACTTAACACAACCGCACCTGAGTTACCATGACTAGGATTAGAATCAGTACCAGTGTTTGCGCCCGAAGCATCAGTACCGGAAAAACAAGGGGCGAATGTCTCCTCATTCTTCATAATGTCGCCAACATATTCGTCAAATCCCATGTCGCCATGTTGACCTTGTTTGTTAGTAGGGATTGTAATTCCATCATCCCCGAAAATCTTCACAGAAAAACCTAATTCGTCCTCAACCAGTTTGGCCTTGCTAACCAAATGTGGCAAAAGCAGTTTAACTGACCCAGAATGCTTATTTAGAGCCGCTGTGGCCTCAGCATCAATATGAGCCTTAGTGAGATTAGAAACTAAGAAAGCCTCTCTATCCCCGGCTTTCTTTTGGGCCTTATCAAGTTTATTCTGGAGGGACTTCTTCTCTGACGCGATCCTTTCATTGACCTTATCGTCAGGGGTCCAATCCTTCATCTTATCAACCTTAGAGTGGGACTCTAAAAGGTCTTCGATATTATTGTCCCCAAGCTTTTCCCTGTAGGAAGCTACAGTGGTTCTTAAAGAAGAACGCTCTTCCTTGACTTCACCGAGAACCTTCTTCAGCCCAGCCGTATCGTCTAAGCCAAACCCACCAACAGCCTGAACTTGAAGCACATAAGTGCCATCATCTTCAGAATAATGGGATTGCATATCAGAGGAAAGCTGCCCGTATTCTTCTGAGTTAATCTTAGCTTTAATCATTTTCAACAAACCTGATACTTAACGTAACCTTCAACTGAAACGGATTGTGATACCTCAAGAATAATTCCATACCCTGCCACTGAGGAACTTATAGAACACAGACCGAGACCACCAGCTATATTTCCAGTAAGTTTTTCGGAGTATCTCTTTTCATCGAAATTCGACAATGATCCTACATCATCTCCGAACCCTAATTCAATCGTACCGCCACCAGTTCCTAAGGAGATTCTGAATTGAAGAATCTCTAACCTATCCTCGGCACCTACATCTGACGAGTTTAACAGGAACACTGATGTACCACCCGTAAAAGAGTGGTTACTTATATGGATATCGCTGTTATTGTATACGGTAATTGACATTCTACTACTCGAAGATAGAGTTGTGTATGGACGCGAAACCTTGGGTAAAGCTCAAATTAGGGTTAGACGATGCTATATCGTGTGTCATATCACCTCGGGATACACCCTCTACTGTCATAACTAAATTAGGGGAATCAGTCAATCCAGAAGATGTACCTTTTATAGTCAAAGTCCCAGGAGATGTTGGATAAACGGCAGATAATGCTGCCACTCCTTCAGTAGAGGACTTTGATAAGGTGCCCGATAAAGTACCGTCTCCACTAACCACTGATACAGACATTGACCTTGAATAAGACTCGTCAATCGACTCTTCTGAGTCTAAAGCCTGGAGGGTGAATAGTACACCTTCTCCGACCTTAACTGTCAGGGTCGTTACATCTGGGGAAAACTTAACGTTTGTAGCTACGCCCATTATTCCTTTAGGTCCAATCCAAATACCACTATATCATCACCCATATATACAGGCTCAACAGATAGTATTTTATACTCAACACCACCGAGAGTAAGAGTGTCTCCTACTCTCGGAGAATTAACTTGAACATACTGAACGTATGTTTTTAAGTCGGCAACCCTAACTGCGTTGTCCCCTAACTTCTCTAACTCAAAAGGAGTCGGGGGCGTTACCTTAACAGACACGGATGTTCCAGGAGTTACAGTAACGGCACCTGTTGCTGGATTTCCTGCTTTTGTCTGTGGAGTGAATGTAGCAGAAACACCCAAATCAACTAAGAGCGAAGTAACATCGGTTTGTAGATCTGTGCCTATAGACATTAGATAGTACCGATCCGAGTATCCAAAGGAGAGTTTCTATTAGGGGAATCGGTTGGCTGTTCTTTCTTGGATTGCTCCATAACAGCATCAATATCCATTTCAGAAGATACCACCTGTCTCCTGACGAGTTCCTGCAAGTATGTCTTTTGATCTATGTCGCCTCTCGACCTTGCTGCATCGAGAGCCCTCATATCCTGCTCAGCCTTAAAGCTAAGACCGAACTCGTTAAACACATCTACAGAGAAATCCTCTGGGATAATCTCTTTAGACCACGCAGCCGCTAAATTGAAACATTGAGAAATGGTGTTTTCCAGCCCTCTAATCCAAGCCTGAACTGAAGTCATAGTTCTTGATTCGATACCTACAACTTCAGTAGCGGTCCTACTTCTAACTGCTGGCTGGACAAACGGCTGGAGGCCCATAATCTCCATCTCTGTCTTAAGGGTCTCTAGATCCTTCTCACCGGACCCTATTGCTTTGCCTGTATGTTCCACCCAAGACAGCTTAGCATCTGGGTCAGTTGACCTAACAGCATTGAATGGTCCAAGAACAACGGGCTCATTAGCTTGGTCAGGGCTAATACCTGTTTCGTGTAGAATGGGGAATCTTGCTACACGGAGGATGTTTCTTTGTTCAGAAGAAGACTGCCAGTGTGCTAAGTTTAGCCAAGCCAAATCCATTAAAGGAGGCTCAGCTGTCATAAAACCTAATTTCTTGGAGTAGAATGTCGCCATTGGGACTCTACCTGAGAATGTATGAGTACCCTCAGAAAGAACCTTCCAATCCGATTCTGTTTCAGAAAAATAACGTACCCATGACCCGTCCGAGTTCCACTCAAGAATTACGTTAACCTTAGTCTCGCCATAATCAGGATCTTCCCTGATATCTGTTTCTCTAACACGTATCTGAGTTAAGAACGGCTTGTGAGTAAACGGGTCTTTATCGAACTTATATCCTATGAGGTCCAGAGGGTGTACCAGCTTAAAGTACGGGTGTATATTAAACCGCCTTTGAGCATCAAGAGTCGGCCTACTAATAGCTGGGTAATCGACTAACACATGACATAGGCCGTACTGAACTCCAACTTCAAACACGTTCCTAAAGAACTGAGTTAAATCTGTTCCCTCGAAATCTGAATCTGATTCAATAGCTTTCAACTGCTCAGGTAATGACCCCTTCAGAACAACTGACTTGCTAAACGGCTTAGAAACAATCCTACCTACAGAATTTCCCAATCCATTGTAAAGGAATGTTCTCCCAAGCCGTTGGAGGTACTGGGGATACCTCTCTTTCTCTTCCATGGGCAGCCACTTATACGCAGCCGACCTCATTGCCCCAGTACCTCCAAGTAAATCTCGTATTAGCTCCCACTTCAAAAAATGGTCCGAATACGAGATAGAGGGAGTAGCTGGACCGCCCCCAGGAACCTTTGTTACGGAGGTTTCTAAGGTTTGGGCGGGGAACCCTACTAATCCAGTGTTATCCGTCATTCTTAGCTACCAGCGTTAGCGGAATTAGAGCCCTGCGCTCCATGATCTGCGACACTTTGCCCTAAAATATATGCAATGATTGGCGAGACCATGAGTAATAATTGATCTGTCTCAATATCCCACCCGAGTTTTCCTGCTACAGTGGCGATAACTCCCACAATCATTGCAAGAGCTTTTTTACTTCTCAGAAGACCTTTGACTGCTTCCATCATAGCTTAATCCTCAACTGGCTTTGGACTTGTGCAATACCAGCCTTCTGGTATACTAATTTTATTGTCGCTTTTGGTCCATTTTCCGTCAATCTTGACGTAAACGTAACACTTAGCACCACCTGGACCAATCTTTACGAAGTTAGATAGCTTTCCATTAACCCACATTTCTTCTGGGACTAAAGCCACTCTTGGTTGAGAACTGAGGCCACAGCTACTGGTCATTAATGCGATCAGTAAAATGATCAAGTTCATCTTGGTCCGCAGTATCAACTTCTTCGACATTAACTTCTTTCTTTCCGAACAAAAATGGAAGAAGAAATTCTAATACTGGTTTAACAAAGCTAACCCACATGCCACTATAACCACCAAAGTTATTCGCCAGCCGTAGTTAAACAAGAAGCTCACCCAAGTAATTTTGACAGGTATGCTGAGGCTACGCTCATAACTACTGAAATCGCCAGCATCGCCCCCAGGAGCTTCGCACGCGATAGCCTTAAAGAGTCCTGCCGAGTCTCCATCAGACCGTTCCACTTGATTTGGGCAGAGTTCGTAGCTTTTTGGCTTTCCCATAGCTGATTTATTCTCCCGTCGTGTTCAGCTCTCCAGAGTTCGCAGCCTCTCGCACTCTCCTCTAACTTCTCAGTCCTACGATCTAACCTCTGTATGAAATGGTGTTCATCCAAATCGTTCCTCCGGGCTAATTGTGCCCGCCAGGTAACAGATCAGGGCGGGCACCCATTGTGATACCCGCAAAAATCTTTGTCACAGCAGGACCAAGTGATGCGTTAGTCCAATTGATCTCATCACGGTTATTGATAAGGTCGTTTTTAGCCCCTGCTGAATTTGACATGAAGCCATTAAACGCAGAATCTGCTAACTCGGAACATTTAGAAGACAGTGATTGATCTGTAAGGGCTAAGTCGCCTACCATTGGGAATACATATGCTAACTTTGTAGGTGTGTGAGTCCACTTCCAAGTGGACGGGTCAGTTCTATCTCCACCTTCAACGATTTGAGCGTATCCGCCGAGGGGTGTAGGGACAATTCTTACGCAATTCTTAGCGTAATTGTCCGCCATGGCCTTGATGTTATCTTCAGAACGCCCGGCATACCTCAAAGCTCTAAGAGCCCAGTAATTCATTATGGCATCTTGCCACCCGTCGAATCCCTTACCGTTATAAGACCCATCATTAGGCCAATACAACTCCCCTGGATGCAACTTGGATAGGGCGCCCTCAACTATATCAGCAGCATGATGGAAATACCTATCATCAGCTAGTAGTAGGCCGTAACCAACTAAATTGTAAAGACTCCAAGCTACGGCCCTGATACCGTAAGACCTATGGTGGTGCCTATTAGGGTCGTAAGATAATAATTGCTCGCCAACAGCGTGACAAATGCCCTGTAGATGTAAATCCCTGGTTAAAAGAGAGGTGGCAAGGGTTCCGACTTTCCACTGATGGGAATCAAGTACAGTACCCTTGCCACCGAAAGCATCTCCCGGTCTCCATAAACCCTTCTCAAACCAATCTTTTAAGTAGACTTGTTCTTTTCGCCAGTCAGAAGGGTCATGGTCAGGATTAACCAATCCACGAGTTAATTTATGAACGGAATGTATATGAGCCAGAATCAAAGATGATTCGTTCCGGTCCCCAGAATTTACATGGTTGTCTATACAAGCCATTGCAAAGTCATAATGACCGTTATTTGGACCTTCAGCCCAATATTGGGACCCGAAGGTCATCCAATTATCGGGTTTAGCGGAGTGGTCTGGATCTCCACTATGTGATCCTGTAGCCGGATCATACCTTCGCTTCCAATAGTAACCCATATACCACCCAGCGTCTTTCTGGGAGTCGGAGAGACCTGTATGAGTTAGATTGGATTCAGACCAATCGTAAGTTTCTCTTAACCTACGGATATTAGCCCATCCTATTAACTGACGCTTGAGAGGGTCAGTAGACCTTAAGAACTCACGTATTCTACTATCAAACCCTGTAGAGCTTTGCGGAAGCGACCCGTCTGTAATATCCCACGTTACTGTCTCGCCACCCCTTAGGACATGATGATTAGAAGGGAATAGCTGTAGCGGAACCTTCTCCCCATACTCATCCCATAGGGACCATATATTATCGAATATCTTTGCAGCCTTAACGTATTCCTTAGCGAATACAGACATACCGTCTGGTATGTACGCTGCTACAGATAAAATCTCTATGGGATGCTCATTGGGGAGGGAATTAGAAACACGAGGGTACAGTGTGTTTCTAATAGTAAGCCTCTTGGCCCCCGGATAAGCCTCCTCAATAACAGCCTCGAACCCATGTGCAACTACGGGCCTACCCTCATATACGTCCAGAAAGGACCTGTCGGGCATTGTTATTCTTGCTGCTATTGCCATGAGTTCTGATTCAGTCTTGCGGGATATTTTCGAGCTATATGGTAACCGAAAGCATCCGATAGGTGAGTTAAATCAGGATCTTTCTTCTTGTCAATAACCCCAGTAGTACCTGGAATACTGGAGACGCCTTCAAAGTCATTAACGAGATTAGGGCATGTGTACGGATCAACGAGGATATTTGGTTTACATGAATCTCTGTCTATCCTCATTTGATCTCCAAATATTTCATACTCAGCGCCCGATAGCATCCTATTGTTAACTGCGATTACTCTGGACTTCTCCAGAGGGTTACTTCTCTTGACGTGGTTAACAATGCGGGCTTTAGGGAAACCTCTTCTTAAGATACCCTTCGGGTTGTTCCCGATTAAGATATCCCAGTCAGACCCCTCTAATGCCGAAGACCGGCGTGCCCCGCCCGTCGCATCCCCATCAATCTCTAAAGTACCTGAGTGGTGCCCCCACTTAGATACTAATTCATTTCCGACTCGTTCTGTATTTGAGTCATTCTCGATGAATATTTCATCTATACAGTGCGTTACATACTCTGAGGACGATTCGTCCACTGGCCTGTCTTGTGATATAACGCATACACCTGGATCGACATTAAAGTCAAACGCAACGTTGATCGGAAACTCAGGTCTGTAAGCCAGAGCCCTTGCTGCGTGGATTTGTCTATCGAAGGTGTAGTATATGCGGCCCTGGAAGTTGATGAAGTTTGCACAGTATTCTTGTTCGTATGTAAGAGGATCAAGATCCCTTTTGGCAGCCTCGATCACCTCTTTGCTTAATATATCTGATGAGGGCCATGTGTGAGCTTTCCAGTCTGGGAAATTCGGGTCTTGGGCTCTTAGAAAGAGCTTGTAGAATAATCCGCGCCCTCTCGGGACTCCAATAAACCACGCGACACCAGGTCTCCCATCTGTATCTAATGCTGGACGAATGTGGCGTGAAAACGCCTCTTCGCGGGTGTCTGCCATTTCATCAATGACGATGAAATCAATGGGTGATCCTTCAATGCGTTGTGGCTTATCGAGTCCGTCAATTTGAATCTTGTTCCCGTTCTTCAAGGAGATATTAGTCGTTCCCTCCCAGATATCCCTCACCGCTTCCTCGGGAACAAGTTTTTTGATATCATCCCAAAAGATTTCTCTGGCCTGTGCTTTTGTCGGAGCGCAAAAGATAAAACGTCCATTATCTCTCGGGCAAGCCAGCGCGAGCATCACACCTTTTCTCTTGGCTAACTCTGTTTTCCCACTCCTTCGACCGCAAGCAGCGACCTGGAATCTCTCTTTGTTGTGGTAAAGATAAGACTGACCTTTATGGGGTCTTAACGGATACCATCTACTCTGGCAACTCAAGAGTTAACTCTGGGAGGTCCACATATACGTCAGCGCAGTCATTATGCATTATCACGTTAAGGGCGTCAACGTGATTCTTCTTGAACCTAATTACTCTGCGCGTAAAAATTTGAACTAATTCGGAGTCACTTTGGAATGCCACGAATCCACAGCACCAGCACCTCATGATAGGTCTTCCATAATCAATGGAATTGAGAGGTTCATAGATGCAAGCTGTTTCTGTAGCACGGCTGCAAGGTTGGAGTCCGCCACTTCTCCTCGCCATTCCGCTCTCTTCAATGCCATTACCTTCATAGCAATGGTAGGATCATATTGAGTCTGGGAGCCGACATGGTGTCCTTTATACCACACCTCCTTTTCCCAGCCTTCTGTACATTTAGTTAAAATGTCAGCTTCAATATCATCTACGATGCGCTCTCTGGCGTTATGGATATCTCTTGAGAACTCATCATCCTGAGCAATGGCGTCGTTGACGTAATCTCTAAACCTGGAAATAGACTGGCAGGCTGCTGAGAAGTTCTTGGTCCTATAGAGCGTGTCGCAAAACTTCTTCTTGTCTTCTGAATTAATTAATGAGGGTATCACGCCACGGTCTCCTTGTGCGCCCACACTGTAGCACCGGAGGGTGCGGGAGTCAAGGGAAAATCTTGAAAATCCACAAGTCACGGCCCCACGCGGGGTTACGGGCGTGCCGCTCCCTGAGCGGAGGGCATAACATTAACGTCAGGGTGTTCAATTTATAATATAAACTCAAAGTCAAAATTCGATCCACAAAAATTGAGGATAACCCGCTCCGCGGGAATTTCGGTTTATGCGCGGGGTCGGGTATTTCGGTTTACCCAGCCCGCGCATAAACCTCAATTCATACGTTGGGGAATTGAGGTTTTCAGTCCCTCAATTCCCTCAAAGTATTTCAGGAATCAGCAGAATGCCAGATGATATCCTGACATTCTGCCGTGCCCCACTTGGCGATGAAAGATACCTCGGAGAGAAGTTTCAGTAGTCCCTCAAGGATAGGGTCTGAAGTATGAAAGTGGAGAGTTTCGTTGCTGATCCTATCCGTTATCTCATACAGTCTACGCTTGACTTCCCCGTAGTTCGCGCCTTTCCCTCTCCCCGGGGACCCATCATCACCGATAGCATGGATAGCCGTTCGGTGGGAGAATGGTGTCTCTTCAGTGAAGAGTGCCTTTTTGAGAGACTCTTGGTGTTCGATCCATGCGGCAGACGCGGCGTGACCACAACAGTGGTTGGTCAATGACATAGCAGTATTGCCTCCTCCTCCTTCATGCAAGAATCGAAAAGCCGATAGGGCCATTCCCCGTATTCTTGTCCGGTGGACCCTTCGGCTACCATATGGAACCCGGTGGGAACTTCATTTGATTCCCACCCCATTTCGGACGCGGTGAAATAGGCAAGACCAGGTTCCTCTTGTGCTTCCCCGAATGCCTCCTTCGGAAGTCGCTCGAATGCTCTCCGAGATCGTCCCATGGCCTCCTCTTGTGCTTCATTGATAGCCTCCTTGACGGCTAATATTTGCGCCCTCACCCGTGGGTGGTTACGGGACCATGGTCCCGATACGTCATTGCCACTTTTATGGCAATTGTCTGCCGAAGTCGCTCTTCGGTTTCGTCGTGCTTTCCCGTTCATGTCGTCTCTCTTTCTTTCTATGGTTGGTTGGGGCCTCTCACCCCTTCGGAGGTTAATTGCTTGAACCTCTAAAGCATCGGAAGGCTATTGGCCTTGCAACGCCTCAAGAGCATCCTTGATGCGCGGGTCAATGGCTGTGCCATACTGAGCAATGATCTCGGCCAGACCAGCGAGGTGCTTATCCGCCTTGCGAGTTGCGGCCTTTGCCGGATCGGGATCGAGAATTTCGTCCAGCTCATTTTGTAGATCAACAAGCCGATCGTTAAGCTTGTCAATTTCCAACGGAACCCGTTGAATCTCGAATTCGAGAAAGGCAACGGTCCCGACGTTCACGTTGAACGTCTTCCCGTCCTTCTCGCGCTCCTCAGTAACAGACTTGGAAAAGTCGGAACGAACAAGGTTCTTAAACCCCGATTCCTCCTTATCCCATTTTGGGCATGCGGTCAAGGCGAGTGACTTAACGTAAGTCACCTCCTCGCCATCAACCGTATGAGTACCCATGACCTTTTCCAGCTCGATCGGTCCACCGTGAACATCAACGGCGGTAGTCTTGTCAAGAGTAGGCTTTGTTGGGGCCCCCCTCGATTTAGTAGTCGACTCCTCTGTCACTTCAATTTCGTCACTCATTGGATCGGTCCCTTTTGGTTTGTGGTTTGTGGTTTGCTCTTGGCCTCCCGTCCATCCCGCGTCTGCTCTTGGCTTATCGGTTGATGGATTCCAGCCTCTCTGGTGCGCTGGAAAGAGCTGTTCAGTTTTCAGGATACTGAGGCTACCGCGTCCCGGCTCTCCTCAGTCCCGGCCAGTTGCTTTCATCTGACGTTCGTCATCATAGACTACTATCGGCCTATGTCCAGACTCCAGCGGAGGGAATCTCAAAATACTTGAGCGGTCCAGCCTCTATCACTGCCCGCGCGCGCGCACCTAACATGGGCCCAAGGGGCCCCAAGGGATTCGCACAAAAAAACCTTCTGACAAAATACCTTGAAATTGCCCTAAGCCGACTTGAGCCGATATTCGTCCCATGGGTCAGGGTAGCCTCCAGATGGCTTAGAATCGCTCCCAGGACCCTTAGCGTGGACCTATATAATTAAGTGGATTTAATGCCAATATCATACCCTTCGGCACAGCAATTGCTAAAGCCTCAGGATGAGAATGAGTCTCATTCTCATTCTCAATTGAGGCCCCCTGCTGACGGATGAGAATGAGTCTCATTCTCAGTCTCAATTGAGTCCCCCTGCTGACGGATGAGATTGAGTCTCATTCTCATTCTCAATTGAGGTAATTTCAGGTTAGGTTAATTTCCGAAAGAAGCGAAAAATATTATTTATTTTCGGTCTTTTCCCGAATTAGCTAATTTCCGAAAGAAGCGAAAAATA
>Ga0255047_10000197_pt1 | contig 44784 bp, 66 predicted proteins | sample JV7_2_1_MG_FD_183640 | JGI IMG/M metagenome (GOLD analysis project Ga0255047, IMG submission 183640) | Seawater microbial communities from Jervis Inlet, British Columbia, Canada - JV7_2_1 | ecosystem: Environmental > Aquatic > Marine > Inlet | place: Canada: British Columbia | collected 2016-10-06
TTTATACCAGGGTCGAAGAAATCAACCGTCGCCGACCAATCATAATACTCAGCCATTTCCAACTGGGCTTTATGCATCATATCCCAACCAGCCTGGTCGTTCGTAATTTCTATAACAGCGTCAACAAAAAGGTCCTCATCGACAACCCCATCACCCTTGAGCGTGATTAGTGCGGCACCAGTTACAACACCTTCGCTGATACGACAAGTCTCAGGTAGTGCGGCATGAAAACTACTGATGACGGGTAGCCCAGCAGCCATTGCTTCCATCGCAGTAATACACGACACTTCTTCAAAGGTCGTAGGATAAACCATCGCCACTGATTGTTCCTGGAGAACTGCAAGTTCTGATTTATTTAAAGATCCGAGTAGTTCAACGTTTGGTAACGCCTCAGCCATACCATATAGTTCCTTGTAAGCTGGTGCCATTTCAGCAGTTGTATTCTCGTAACAACAAACCTTTAGTGTATAGTCATTACCAAGTTTCTCCATGATGCCGCCGGGCTTAACTAAGTTGACTAAACCTCTCTCAGGACGACTGGAGTAGACGAGTTGGCCGTCTATTCGTTGATCTTTCCCTGGTGAAGGTTTCGAGAATATCGAACGATCAACACCATTAAGAATTGGATAGACAACTTCCGGGTTAAATCCGTATACTTCAACGATCTGATCTTTATGGTACTGACTAACCGTGAACACAGCGTCTACATTCCACATCATTGAATTGACAGCCTCAGCCTGGCGGTACAATGCCAGATCATGTGTCCACCAAATGTTAATCTTCGACGCCCACTTGTGTGCGAACGCCAATGGGTGACGCTGAATAATACAAACGTCATGTGGTGTGTTCATTGCGTAGAAGTGAAAGTTAAAACCCAGGGGATGCTGTTGGTCAATTTCTCCAACGTTAAGATACCGAACGCCATCCCATTCGCCTTCAGTTTTGTGGGTGGTGAATAACATCACCTTGTGACCCATAGTTGCCAAATGTTTAGCGACATAGTATGCCGCGGACTCTGAACCCCCAAGGGACTCAGTCTCTATAGTGGTGCCATTAAATGGCATTCCCATGCAGTGCATGATAATTAACATTCCAGCAACTCCCGGCTAAACGCCTTGACGAGGTTTTGAGGTTCCCGCGCTATCACGAGCTTTCTTTTCTTCCTTGATACGCTTGAGTTCCTTTTCACGATTTGGATCTTGTTTAGTAGGTACTAACATATTTGTATCTCCAGTTAAAGTGGAGTGGGCTAACAGTGACCCACTCCGGTTCTAAGTCAACTCAGTATTAAGTTGACGATTGAGTATCAGCGATTAGAAAACCGTAATCTGCACCGACGATCTCTTCACCCTGGTAATATCCGACTTCAACTTCTTCACGCTTCTTACGTGAATCGTACGGATGCCGTTCTGCTTGAAGGTTTGGTAACCCAGCAGCAGACCAACGGAACGAATAACCAAATGCAGGTTGTTCAGTCGAAGGACTAGCAGGGGTATGGAATAGCAAAACGTTATCACCCCATACTTGAGCCAACACTTCAGCCTGAGCTTCGTTCGCCGTATTCTGGTATGCACCACCGATAAGGATATCATCGACTTCAAGTAATGCTTTAACCTGAGCTACGTTAGGATATCCACCACCGTTATCAACACCGAAAATCAAATTACGAATTGCAGTGTTGCGACGGAAGTTACGCCAGGCAAGATCACCGAACACGATACGCTTCACTCGCTTGCCGGTTGAATCCTGGATATTATCCATACCTGCTTGTACGTCACCAAGTGGGTCAGCGTTAGTGAGATCACTCCATGCTGATGCTACAGCTGCGGAACTACCAACGTTGGTAGTGCTGGTCACCTGGGAAGCGATACGAGTTTCCCAACCCAGCATTAGCTTATCCATGATGTACTCAACACGACCGTTTAAAAGCTGCTGCACAAAGATTGGATCTGCGTTCGCACGATCTTCGATAGTGACACCGTATTTCAGTGCATAATTCTTTGCAAAATACGCAGCTGTTGAAACTTCACGAGTAATTTCGTTAGCTTCAGTACCAGGTGCTCGCAATGATTCTTCTACACGTAAAGCATCAGACCGTAAAAAGATCGAATAAAAGTCGCTTTGCTTTGCGACGGGAACCATCGGGAAAATCAAATCAGCGATCATTCCCTCCGGACGATAGTTAATAGCCACGTTCGACAGTAATGCGTCTACGTGAGTATTCTCTGCTGTTGCTCCAAATTTCCGTTTCATAATTGTCTCCGGTTAAGGCTGATATCCACCAGCAAAGTTGAAAAGACCAGTGAAGGTATCACCAGAGTTCGCGGCGTAAAGAGCTTTACCAACAGCAGCGGAACCAGAGGTGACTGTGATCACCCAACCACCACCAGCGGCGTTACTCGTTACGTCAAGTCCGGCACCAACAGCGATAGCTGCTCCAGCTCGAGCTTTCATAATACCAGTGTAACCAACAGTTGCTGCACGACCAGAAGCGGCCGGCTTGTTCTGAAGAATACCGAAAGACGTAGCACCCGAGAGAGCTAATGTTCCACCGATGTTAATGACCTTGTACTGACCAGCTGAAAGGTCAGCACCAGCTGAGATAGCAACTGAATCGTATTTATTCTGAATAGTCATTATGCATACTCCCCGTTACTAACTTTGTATTCCTCAGACAGTTCAGGGTTAGCCGACATCGTAATAGTCAAAGCACGACCAAAATCGATTTGGCTGTTCTTCTCCATAATTGCGTAGGCTTTCTGTGAAAGTTCTGAACCAGCGTCCTTGCCAGTATCAAGATCGTCGTCGTCTTCCTCGCCTGTTTGCTTGGAAAACTTACCGTCTTTTGGCTGGGTAGGTAGTAAAGCCAGGACATCAGCTTCTACCAGTTTAACGACACGCTCGTCGTCATCGATACCGAGAACCTTAGAAAACGATTCACGTTGAAGGACAGTGATGGTTTTGTTCTTCACTGCACCTTCAAGTAACGCTATGAACTTCACGCGTGCGGCGTCTACTACTGATTGACCAACGGCTTTCGCTGTGGCTGCTTCGGCATCAGATACCTTAGTTGTCAGGTCTTTCACCTGGGATTCCAGTGTACTAAACTGGGTCTTAGTCGAAGAAACTAACGCAGTCGCTTCCGCGAGATCTTTGCGTAGCTTGGCTTCCTCTTCTGCTGTTAAAGGCATGTAATTATCTCCTGATAATTGAGGGTTCATTGAGAAACATAAATGGTCACCAACCGACGAAAACGTCGCGGAACTCATCCGGCTATTCTTGGACATTAAAGCACCCAAGTCGTCAAGCACATTCACGGCAGGGATATCCGCACCGAGTATGGCAATAGCCGTTATGACGAAATCATAAAAATTCCCTTTGTGTTGTACATCGAAATCCAATTCAATGCTAACGTCCCGATATAACTTCTTATCAAAAGCTGTCATCATTACATCGGGGACATTTATAAACTCTGCTACAAGCTTGGGAGGTGTCTGAGCTTCATCAACACTCATTGAATCAACCCAACCAAGAGCTGGTTGTCCATCTAATACTGGTTGCTCGTCATTGTGACCAAGCTTAAGAGGTACATTTAAAACATCTTTGAGAGAATTAAAGGCGTTGGTCATCTTCCTCAAGTCGTTAAGTGTGAAGTTGAAACCATTCCAGGTCCCAACTGCGAATATCTCTTTTAATAGTTTGTTCATGCAAAGTACCCCAGGGCTATTAGTACAACTAAAATAACACCTGCAGATATTTGATACTCAACAACTTTGTTCTTAGCTGCCTTTAGCATCGACATACCTTCAGGATCCTTATTTTTTAACCACTCAGTCACTAAGTCAATGCGCCTCATGATCATTCTATATTTAGTAAGTTTCATATCTAGCCTCCGAAGCCAGCTTGCGGATTAATTGTAGGAAATGGACTCTCAGACCACTTGTCAAACGACGTTACTGGTATTAAAAGAGAACGACAGTTGAAGTGATTAGGTGGACGCCAGGGACCATCCCAAACTTCACCATCAGCTGCATGGATTTGGTTATCAAGATGTTGGCATATTTGAGTTGTTCGTCCATCAAGAATAGCGGAGTATTCCATAGCCTCTACGAAGTCATCTAGTAGTGGGTCAGTGAAGAACGAATACCGAGCTTCATTAATAGCTTCAAAGGAGTTAGTCCTAACAATAGTGTTTAGTCTAGCAGCTGTGGTTGCTGCGGTCTTGGTTTCAAGTAAACCAGCCATCTCAGTTTGGGCATCTTCACCAGTGATAAAACCTTCAGAGGCAAACGCCACGTATATATTATCGACTGTGTCACGTATTGTTTGTGAAGATTTAATTGACTGAGATAGGATATTCTCGACGATTGCTTTCATGTCGTTAGTAATCTTACCAGTCATCGTAAATGATTTTTGATCGAAGAACTCGGCAGCATCCTCATCAAGACGTACAAACCCAGATGACATCTTGACACCCTTAGCTCTATCAATTTCTCTCCTAGCATGCTTCTCGCCTAGTGCCCATGCTTTATTTAGCATACGTCGTACGGCTGAACGAAGCTTCTTGACTGATTCAGTATCCAGTTTGATCTTCTCTAAATCACCTGGCTTAATAACTTTCATAGTTAGTATGTGATCCGTTGTTGGCTTGACAATACCAATAACTATACTGGATAACTCAGGTACAGTGTCTTCCTCAATCTGTTGTGAGTTCTTATCAATGACAGCGAACGCTACTCGATTGTTTGCTGCCTCAAGTTTAGAGACTATCCTTTGGCCTGATTTACCAATAATCGTTTCATCAGGTTTGTCTGGATCTTCATTAGGATCAACGTCATCATTATCATCGTCTTCTTCACCCGGTATTGGTGTCCCTGGTGTACTAGGAACTTGGACAGGAGCTTTAGGCTCGAAGCCTTTACCAACATCACCCATTATTTCTTCAGCAGTTTCTAAATCAACTGGGAATGATACTACTAGTATTTGGACTCCTGTTTCTCTAGGTATCTTTTCAGTAGCTACTCTCTCAACGATATCCGCCATAGCACCTACCTGAACTCCACTCAACGCTGTTTGTGGACTAACGTCATTTGAGTTGTTCTCCTCGTCCTTAGGATCAACTTTAGGAAACTCGAGTATACTACGTAGGTGATCTTCATCTGATGGCCGAGATTTAACAGAGTTGTTATTCACTAACTCACTCCATTTAGATACTATTTCAAATTGTTGCTTCTTAGAAAGGTCATGAAGCTTCCATCGTGGGTATAACCCATCAGGAAAGTTCTGCTCAGCTATGTCTGTGAAGAGTTGTTCGTTAACCGTTTCTTCTAATCCGCCAGCCTCCGAGTCAAGCACCCAAAGAAACGCCTCAACCTGGGTATCTCCCAAAGCTCGCGAACCATTTGGACCTTGCTCGGATAAACCTAGCAGATTCGGCATCAATAACGATTTAGCTATTGACTTATCATGTCCTTGTACTGCACGACCAAACGCCTGAGTATCTGATGGATGCTCAAGATTAAAATCAAACCCGGATGGTAGTATCATCGAAGAGTTAGACTTAATAGAAGACATGACGTTAACTAAGTTCGTATAGTCAGTGGAATTAACTGATAATGTCTTCTCGCCAACTGGTTTAATCCAAGCGAAGCCACCAGCCACACGTTCGAGGAATATATTTTGTAGTAGGAGGGTTGTATCCTTTGACCACCACGCTCGATACGCTTCACGTAACTCACTCTGACCGTAGTATTCATCAACGTCTGCGTTATTGACATGATGAATAAACTTAGTGATATCAAGTGAGATCTCCTTACCAGAGATATGTTGTTCTAATTGTTCTAATCCACCGAACTTATCTTTTAAGAAATGGAACGTCTCAAACGGTTTTAGTCGTAGCGATTTAATACCTACCCAGGTAACACTATCAATCTCAACTGATTGGAATGTCTTCTCTACTAAGCTAAATCCATTATATAAAGACGACATAATCATGTCGAGCCTAGTCTTAAACGAACCCGGCATCTTCTGTAGTATACCTTCGAGTACCTCTGCACGCTTCTTGTTTTCAGAGTCTGAAAGCTTTGGGTGATCTTCAAATGACCATTCACGACCTGTTACTGCATCACGATGAAAACGTATAACAGCTTTAACCTGTTCGTCAGTCATCATCTTCTTGTATATGGTGTAACCCTTACGAGTCATAAGATCATCAGGATTATAATCCGTAAACATACCAGGCAGTATAAGGGAATCACCTGCAAAAGCTACCTCGGAGGCTTTCTCCACTTTTGGCGGTTTTGATTTAAAGACATCAGGGATTAAGTTACCAAGTTCCATTATCAGATACCTCCCCGAATAGTGTTAGCACTCCCATATCAACCGGCGCCATTTCTGGTATCTGAGTAGCAAGTTGCATAATAGCCGAGTCAGTCAAATCAGGTGACTTAATGTTTCGTCGTTTCATCTCTTCTTTTGTCTCCAGGTTTTCAACCCTCTCTACACCCGGCTTGGAATGTACAGAACAAGTCTGTGCGGTAAAGTCTTCCCAGTCTTCCTCATCGTCGTGGAAGTCGTCTGCGAAGTCGATAGTTCCATCTCGTAACCCATCCCTGAATACCATGTACGTTTGAGTACGTCGATTAGACCAGATCTTTGTATCATCAGAGCCAGACCCTCCTCGGTACGTAACAACTGTATAACCACCTTTAATAAGAATACCTGCTGTGCCAGCACCAACACCAATCGAGTCTATGACTAAATCATCATCAGAGTTCTTCTCACCTCCGAACTCTTTAAACATCTTAGCACCGGCTTGTGCTGATTCAATGGGAGCTACTGCAGGTGCAAAGCTATAACGTCTTTGTTTGATGTACTTAGTGAACGAATGGTAGTGTAGTGCCGCTGTCACAACGGTCTCATCTGTACCACCATCGGCAACGTCGACTGATACACGGAGTTTAGGTATTGAACCATCAGTATCACGTTCTCGGCCTTTAGCCTCCTCGAGCCACTCTAATGCAACGAGCTGGTTCTCTTCTGTATTAGCAAACTCACCCTTAGCACGTACAAGGTATACTGGTGACTTCTTGCCGTACTTCCTAGCCATGCCACGTACCCAGCTAGGATCGATGAAACGAGAATCACCTGGTTTGATATGCATCTTAAAATACAAATCCTTAATGCCAGGCTTGTTATGTGAATTACTAAACTCACCACTTGTTCTAGTGGGGTTACCTATCATGACTAACACAGAGCCAGCCGTTGAGAGTGTACCTTCTATAACTGGGAACATGGGGTCTAACACTTTAGCGGAACCCTCATCAACTAAGAATAGCTGAGGTTCATCATGGTAACCAGAAAGGTTGTCAGGGTCAGTGGCTGTCTCTGCCGTGCATCCCCAATCCTCGTCATTCAGTATTCTAATCTCAGTGGCTGTTACCTTGATCATGTTTGCATAAGAGGAATCCGCTTGTCGTAGGATCTTACGGTACCTTGGCCAGAGGCGAGTCTTAAGTTGTTTCTCTTTAGGGGCCGTGCACACTATGCGACCATAGAAAACGTAATTCCACCAATGAATCACCTGGGCTAAACAATGTGTTTTACCAGGACCGTGGCATGAGCGTATACTTATTCGATTCAAACCTTTGTGATTAACAACTGTCTTTTGTTTTTTAATCTTACGATGTACATCAGCAATAGCTTCTATAACAACAATCTGCCATGGGTCGGGTTTTTCGTGTAGTATTGATTTAAGGAACCACAATGGGTTATTAAATGCACGCTGTTTAGATTCTCTTAGTACAGTATAGAGATCTTCTGCAGTTGCACTCACTTCATTGTATCCTTAGTAGCCTTTGTAATCATCTCAACAAACTCTGCAAAAGGATTGTTGCCGTTGGGATCGGATAATTCAACTGATTTTAAATCAGGAAGTACTTTAGCTAATAGCTTGAACTTGATGTTAATGGAGATCTTTAATGCATCAAGCTTAATGGAGAAGAAGTTTTTTTCCTCAGTAGTAATGTTTTTACGCTTCCGACTATTTAGAAGTTTATTGATATTTGCAACGTCTTTTAGTAACGCCTCAACGTCATTCATCAGCTTAGTGTTGGCAATTCGGTTACGGAGATCTTCTTGGTTTTGAATTCGATTAGCTATCGCTCGTGTACGCATCGACTGTACGTTTTTCGTAACGGAGCCTGTCTTACCAGCGGTTCTCTTCTTCTGAGGGGCCTTGCTAGGCATTAAGTGAATGTAAAACAATGAGTTGCATGACTGATACGATCTCCTATGTACGTATGTTTGAGATTGTACATATATCAGTTCCATTGTAAACCCCAGGGTAAAAAACACTCCAAAGGGACGAAAGTGCTGTTTTCGTGAACACTCCAAAGGGTCAGAAAAAAGGGCTCTAAAACCCTTTGGACTAAAAAAAGACTCAAAAAGAGCTGATTAAGCGACTTTAGAGTTTCCTAATATACGATCTAAGCTGTTGATGCGTAACAATAAAGTGACTAAGGGACTTTATACGCGTTTTTAAATTAGTTTATTATTTTTATTAGTTTTATACTATTGATATATATATATAAAATTTCTATCTATTATATATATAGTAAAGTCACTAAGTCCCTAATGAATCCCAAGTGTTTGTTTTCCAACAGGTTTGTCAAGTAACTTACAAGGGACTTCCCTTCTCATAAAACGCTTTTACCATAAGAAACAAACACTTAACTTTACTTATTGATGTTTTTAAAAATAGCTGCTCGTACTCAGTTTACAATGGTCTTAATACGAGTAATATAGTTACTGCGCATAACCGGTTAGCGCCGGTCAACCCAGTCCCAGGGAATTTCATATTTGTTCCTATGCAACTTTGGAATTCTCTGGGACAACCTTTATAACATAGGAAATACAAATGGCTTATAACAAACTTGTCACCGACGATCTAGCCAGAAGTGGTTTACTAAAACCTGATATAACACTTCTAAAAATAAAATACCTTTCACCATCAGCAACTAAAATACTAACAAAAAAATCTGTTGATTCATATCAAATTCCATACTTCAATTCACATGGCAAAGTAACTTCATTCAGTCGTGTTAGATTCCTCGGGGATCCTACTAAGTTTGGAAAAGCAAAAAAACCACAACGCTATTGGCAACCACCAGGGTCTGAGGTCGGAGTATACTTACCACCGTACATAGCATGGACTAAAGTGTATAAAGACATTGAAGAAACAATATACATTGTAGAAGGCGAGAAGAAATCCGCTACGGCTTGCAAAGCTGGATACAACTGTATTGGTCTTGGTGGTGTCTGGAGTTTCTACGACAAAGACCACAATGTCACTAGTGAACTACAATCAATAAACTGGGAACAACGCGAAACAATAATCGCGTTTGATTCAGACTTATCAACGAATCCAAAAGTAGCACAGGCAATGCATCGTCTCAGTCGTGAGTTAACCGACTTAGGTGCTATAGTGTACCAGCTGTATTTACCTGATGCTGCTGATGGATCTAAGCAAGGAGTCGATGATTTAATAGTCGCCGAGGGCGAGGATTCCCTGGAGAACTTATCACCAGAGTCATATAATCTTTCACGAGAACTTTGGAGAGTCAATGACGAGATATGCGTAATTAATGAATTAGCTTGTGCATACGACATAGAATACAAACGAGCTTTATCCGACGCCCAAGTAAATTTCAAGTACGAAAATAAAAGTATTATTCAACACACTTCTGAAGACAAAGTTACTAAGATTAGTCTTTCAAAAGCTTGGAGAAAATGGCCACTACGAAGGAACCATGAAAAACTTGTCTACAAACCTGGAAAACCAAAAATAACAGAATCAAATGAATTGAACTTATGGGAAGGCTGGGGAGTTACTCCAGTCGAAGGTTCGATACGTCCTTGGGAAGAATTGATGCTTGAGTATCTTTTCGCAGGCAACGAAGATTTCTATCATTGGTTCATGCAGTGGATTGCTTACCCAATACAACACCCTGGTGCTAAACTTGCAACTGCTGTTCTCTTATGTGGTACTCAACAAGGTACTGGTAAATCTTTTACGGCGCACATTATCGCAAAGCTATACGGTCACCACAACTACGAAAAACTAAGTAATCATCTACTACATAGTTCGTTCAATGGATGGATTAAAGGGAAGCAGTTCATAATTGGTGAAGAAGTCATGGGCTCAGATAAGAGAAACGAGATGGACACTCTCAAGGATATGATCACAAGTGAATGGATAACAGTGAACGAAAAACATCAACCAACGTACCTACTTCAAAACTGCGCTAACTTCTTTCTTAACTCCAATCATCTCAATGCACTATACCTAGAAGAGACTGATCGACGATTCGCAGTATATGAAACACCACGTAAAGTTGCACCTGATTCACTATTCGCTAAACTTAGAAAGTGGTACGAGTCAACAGACTTAGAAAATAGCCCAGCTGCTTTGTTTCATCATTTACTACACGAAGTCGATGTATCCAATTTTAATTACGCAGGACCTGCTCCGGCTAGTTTAGCTAAATCAAGTATGCAAGAACTTTCGACTTCAGACCTTCAGTACTTCGCTAATCAACTTCGTGATAACGTTAGTCATTGTCTTAAGTGGAAAGATCTTCAGATTGATCGCAAGACTTTCACCGCTAAAGACTTACTCGAGTTATGTCGAATACAGGGGTACGACAATAACAACAAAGTGACAAGCACCGGAATGTCACGTGTACTACGGATAGCGGGATTTGAGTATCGTCGTATCACCACCCAGTCGAAAGGCCAGATACAACTATACGCAATACGCAATAGAGAGTGGATGGAAGACCAAGACAACCAGGAATGGGCTAACGATTATGATCAGTCATTGATCTTCTCGGCTAGTAAAAAGGGCAGTAAATTTAAGAATAAACGACTACAGCTGGTACCGGATAATCCTGACACTTCTAAGTAGTTGATTTCGTAACATAAAATATAATTTTACTATGGAATGTCTATGTATACAATAGATCTACAGCTATACAGCTGTATTTTTTCTACCAACTAGGAGACCTACAATGGTTACTAAAGCAAAAGCAAAGTCAACTTTAACATTTGATATCCTCGCCCGTAAAGATGGTTTGAAAGTCCTCAAGGCAACAGTCTTAACTCAGTCTGCATTGGACAACACAATTGCAACTTTGTTGGATGACGATCATCCCCTGGGAACTGACGCAATTGTTATTAGGAAAGTTTATTTGGAGACGTAACATGCCGTTGAACAAATCGCTTATACGCAACATGAGCAACGACGAATTTTGTCAAATGCTCGATGCGCAACTTACAGTAAAATTTCCAGTCAGGTACGACGATGCCCGGTACTTACTACAGTGTTGCTTAGACAGACTGAGTAATTCTAATGATAGTATCACGCAACGACATGTTATTAACAACAGCGGGAGGATTAAATCATGACAGTAAAAATTGGAACGTTAATAGACCGTCTTCAACGAGTTAGTCTACAAGTCAAGGAACTTACAGCCAAGGTAGAGAAAGCAAAGGCTGATAAGGAAGCGGCAAAGAAACTAGTCTTAGACCAACTCAAATCCCTGGGGTTGGAATCTGCTCGCGGCAACTTAGCTACTGTGACCCACACAGAAACGACTATTGCAGAAGTAGTAGACCGAAAGAAAGTCTGGGCATACATTCAACGCAACAAAGCTACAGACCTTCTTCAATTCAGAGTTTCGAATCCCGCATTCAGGGAACGACTTGATGCCGGCAAAAAGGTCCCCGGCTTAAAGTCTTTTGTTAAACACGACCTTAGCGTCACCAAACGATAGGAACTATTATGACGATCAAAAAAACTGCTGTTAGGAAAAAGAAAAGTACGAAAGGTACAGCTATGCTTTCGATGGCTGAGTACGAAAAGCAAATGGCTGCAATAGCATCCGACCAATCTGCGCGAGTTAAACCAGACACCAGTCAAGCTATTAGTATAAAGGGCGGTGAGTTTGCGTACCAGGGAACCGAGCTTGGAGAAACTCTAGAAGTCGCTTTGGTGGACTTTGTGTATCTCAATACGTACTACGTTAATGACTACGATCCGGATAATACATCAACACCTGCGTGTTATTCAATCGATACAGAAGCTGGTGACATGGTTCCTGCCGAGAATTCCCCCAACGTTCAATCTGACAATTGTAACGACTGTCCGCATTTTGAATGGGGTACAGGCGCTCGTGGAAAAGGCAAGGCTTGCGGTGAACATCGACTGATTGCTGTAGTTGCTGCCGATGATCTCAACGAAGATCTTAAGGACATCGAAATAGCAACACTTCGTACGCCAACCACTAGTAACAAGAATTTCGACAAGTACGCTAGTGGTGTTTCTAAAACGTTAAACAGGCCACTGCTGGGTGTAATCTCCAAACTCGGTTTCGACGACGACTTCGATTGGCCCGTGTTAACTTTTGAAGTAGAAGAAGTTATCAACAAACCTGGTCATATTCAAAAGCTGATCAACACACAGGAATCTGCACGTGAGTTGTTAGAAGTCGGCTTTGATCCTTCTGGGTACACAGAAGACGAAGCACCAAAACCAAAGCCTAGACGCGGAAGGGCATCTACGAAGAAAGCTACGGCTAAAAAAGCTCCGGCTAAAAAGAAAGCTGCACGTAGATCTAAGTTTAGTAAATAACCTGCACAGCCAGGGACGGCTACTTTACTGGAGATAAGAAATGAACGACAACGAATTGAGAGATATCTTAAACTGTAACTGGGTTACATTCAACGAAAAAATTATGTTGGTTACTAAGGTAGAAGATATCAAAGCACTGATAGCCTTAGAAAAGAAAGTGTCTAAACGAGGTACATTCATCACTCGATTAGAACGAAGAGCGAGGTACTTGGCGTCTAAAGTAGCATTGGATTAATATCATGCAACACGGAAAAATAGTTCCAATTGACTTCGAGACTAAAGGGATCGAGCACAGACCAAAGTATCCACCAGAGCCGGTTGGGTTGGCAGTTAAGTGGGAAGGCAAGTGGCAATATCTTAGCTGGGGTCATAAAGCTGGTGGTAATAACTCTACTAAGACAGAAGCTAAAAAAATCTTGCGCGAAATTTTTAAGAACCACACGCCGTTAATGCACAACGCCGGGTTTGATATTGAAGTGGCTGTTAAGAAGTTTAGTCTACCGTGGCCAAAGGATTTTCATGATACGTTATTTCTTGCGTATCTATATGACCCCAGGGCAACTAGTCTTTCTCTAAAACCTCTGGCTGATGAACATTTGGATATGCCACCACAAGAACAAGACGCAGTTCGTGATTGGATACTCGAACATACTGATTGTAAAGGAACTAAGAAAGATCCATGGGGTGCAAGAATCTGGGAAGCACCTGCTGGGTTAGTTAGTAAATATGCAAAAGGCGATATCATTCGTACTGAAAGACTATACAAATTTTTTCTGCCGTATATAAAAGAAAAAGGAATGTACGATGCGTACACCAGGGAAAGACAATGTCTCCCGATCTTTAATGCTATGAGCGACAGGGGTATCAGAGTTGCGGTTCCCAGGTTAACTAAGGACTTGAAGAAATGGAACAAGACTCAAGAAGCTAGGGAAGACAGAATTCGAAAAACTTTGAAAGCACCCGACTTAGAAATATTTACAGGAAAACAATTGGCGGATGCTTTAGAGAAAGCTGGAAAGATAGATGACTGGGTATACACAGACAAAGGCAATCGTTCAACGAGTGCTGCCAATTTAAATTTAGCATGCACAGACGCCGATTTAAATTTAGAATTACAACTCCGAGGTATGTTTGAAACGTTCACTGGTACATTTGCTAAACCATGGTTAGAGCAAGCAAACTCAGAAGGTTCTAACGGTAGAGTATATCCTACGTTCTCACAAGTACGAACACCTGATGAACACGGGACAATGTTTGGCACTAGGACTGGAAGGCCTAGTAGTAGCAAACCAAATTTTCTTAACATACCACGTCATGTAAAAGGCGGAGAGGTGTGGGTCTTAGGTACTAAAAGATATTTGACAAACGTCGAGATTCCATTTATGCGGGAATACATTATTCCTGATGAAAAATATTTGTTCCTACTCCGGGATTACTCACAGCAGGAGATGCGAATACTTGCACACTTCGAAGAAGGTGCCTTGTACCAAGCTTACTTAGAAAACCCCAGAGAAGATGCACACATCATGGTTACTAAAATTATGAATGATCTTACTGGCCAGACATACGGACGAACTGTAGCAAAGGCGATGAACTTCGGCAAGATATACGGAATGGGTCTCAAAGCTACAGCACACACAATGCGCAGTGAACTAGAGGAAGCTAAAGAACTAGACAAAGTTTATCGAGCCGCTCTCCCTGATATTACCAACGTAATTAAAGACATTCAAAACTGGTCTAAGAAAGGAAACCCGATATACACATGGGGTGGTCGAGAATACTTTACTGAGCCACCTGCTATTGTTAAAGGAAGGCGAAGAGACTTTCATTACAAGTTAGTCAACTACTTAATCCAGGGATCCGGCGCTGATTGTACTAAAGAAGCAATGATACGAAGCACCGAGGCACTTAAAGACGTTGATGGTTTTTTAGTTCTTCAGGTGTACGACGAGATGATGGCTACTGTCCCAGTAGAACATGAAAAGAAAGGTATGATTTTATTACGAGATGCAATGGAATCTATTGAATTTGATATCCCTATGTTAACGGATGGTAAGGTAGCTAGACGTAGCTGGGGTCAAGCGAGGAAGACAAAGATATGAATATTCAGAAACTTAAAGGTGCATTATTTGCCATTGCGTTAGTAGGTAGCTTTATGATACTAATATCAATTGTGCTTATCGACGTGGTATGGGTACTTAGTTTAGTGTGTTCTTAACAAAATAGGATAAAGATATGACTGGTGAAGAAATGGGCTATATAATACTGGCTGTTAGTATATTCGGTTTGATACTTACTTGGGTCGACGCACCTACTGGTTCCGGAGTAGAAACCTGTGACCAACCTGACGAACATGATTACAACGACGGAGAAGCACCTGCTTGGTTAGTTAGTAAATATGCAATAAGAGGTACTAACATGAAAGCATTTGTAATTTTTATGAATGGTTGCCCAGTACACACTGTCTTAAATGACGAGTTGTTAGCTGAGACTATCAAAGAAGAAAAAGCTAAATCTTACTGGGAATCTCAAAAACGTAATTTACATGACGATACGTACGAAGATTTTCGAAAACGTGTGTACTGGCATTATCATGAGACAACAGTGACTAATAGGAGGTACTAACATGAAACAAATTGAACCAAACTGCAAAGCATGGTACACAGGCAGTCCACGATTCAACATACCTGGAAAAGAAGTTGTCTGTGTAGAAAAAATTGACGAGTATATAATTAACATAAACGGTGCGCTACTTGCTGTTACGACAGACCCGGATGCGAATCTTTGGAGTTTAGATCGTGACATTTGTCTTTCGTATTTTCAAAGTAGTACTAGGGAACGAACACATATCTACGCACCTATTGCCCTAGAGAGTAGACTTATTAGACTTGACGGCAACGATGATGAGTTCACCAGGGAACAAGAATCGCCAGTTGATCTTAGGACTGTGCAAGTTGAAGGTAGATGGTTTAAACCGGCGGAAATATTATGAGTGATACTTATACTGAAGACAAGAAGTTTACTGACTACGTCAATAGTCTTACAGATTCACATTGGTCAAAGTATGACTTAGCTGCCGTCAGGTTAGGATGGGACGCAGCGATGATTGCTGCAGAAGAAATGGGGTAAGTAAATTTATTCGCTAGAAACAGAAAACAAAACACAGGAGATATATCATGAATACAGAAATTAAATACCCAGCAACTATCACAATGCATTGGCCAACTGGTCCAGTTGATTGCTGTGAAGATCACGCGGCCAAACTGGTTGGCCTTGGTGCTTTTTTGGGCTCTCGCATTGCACAAACAAAAGCTGAAGATGACGCGCAGTGTTCAAACTGCATGTGTGAAGCTGAGAAACAATCATGAGAAAATCTACCACTAGGAAAGCTCCAGTCACAGCCTGGTCATACAGCAGGTATTCTCAGTATGTTAAGTGTCATTATATGTTAAAGCTGTCAGCTATTGATAAGGCACCCACAGAGCCAAGTTACATTTTAGATCGTGGCAATAGAATTCACAAACTAGGCGAGAGTTTTGTACGGGGTAACATCACTGGAATGCCAGACGAGCTGAGTAAGTTTGGCCATGAATTTAGAATGCTAAGGAAGCATAAAGCTGAGGCAGAATTAGACTTGTCTGTTGATAAAAAGTGGGGACCATCACACGGCCAAGCCTGGGACACAGTGTGGTGTCGTAGTTATTTGGACGCAGTAGTTAAGCACAAAAAATCTATCACGGTAGTTGATTATAAAACTGGTCGTATTTATACTGACGCCCACATGAAGCAAGGTAGCTTGTATGCTACTTGTGCATTTAGCCACTACCCCGAGGCGGAATCTGTTGACGTGGAATTTTGGTACTTAGATCAAGATGAAACCCTTACACTAGAATTTTCCAGAGATGAGTACGCAGGACTAAAATCTAAATGGAATAGACGTACTAAAGAAATGTTATTAGACAAAAAGCTTTTGCCTAACCCTGGTGACTCTTGTAAGTTCTGTTTCCATAATCCAAAGAAAGGCGGAACTTGTAAATATGCCGAGTGAACATGATCTTGAGTCAAAGATAGAAGGTGACTTTGTGTTGTACGTAAAATCACGTGCGACTGGCGCCGCTATTAAAATGTATATACGACATTGGCCTGACCGGCTAATTCTAAAGAACGGTGGTAAAGTTTTCTTTATTGAATTTAAAAGACCTGGGGAAGAACCCCGGACTGGGCAAAAGATAATAGCTCAGCTAATTAACCGAATGGGATTTGAGTACTATGTTTGCACAAGCAGCGAAGAAGCTATTCGTCTCTACGAAAAAGCCTAGTCTTACTTTACATAAGTACTGGGACAAATCCGTAAAGTTCATTCTGCGTAAGCCAGAGAGTGGATTGTTCCTAGACCCAGGACTAGGAAAGACTTCAATAATACTAAAGGCTTTTAAAATTCTACAAGCTAAAGGGTCTGTAGATATTCTAGTCGTATTAGCAACCTCCAGGGTAATGAAATCTACTTGGCCAAAAGAAATTGAAAAGTGGGAAGACTTTAAGAATATGACGTACACAGTTCTCCATGGTCCTAAGAAAGACGATGGCATACAAGAAGAGTGTGACGTATACCTTCTCAACTACGAAGGATTACCCTGGTTCACAATACAGTATTTTAAATACTGGAAAGGCAAAAGAAAAATTATGTTTGTCTGTGATGAGAGTAGTCATTTAAAGTCTACTTCATCTTTACGGTTTAAGATCTTAAAAGGTGGTAAGAAAGGTAAGAAAAAATTTAAAGCTCTTTTAAATGAATTTTCTAGACGCCATATTCTAACAGGAACTCCGGCGCCTAATAATCTCGGTGATATTTTTTCACAAATCTATGTTCTTGATCTCGGTGATACGTTTGGTAAATACATAACGAAGTTTAGAACAGATTACATGATGCCAGTTGGACACAAAGGATACCAATGGGAAATGATAAGAGGCTCTGAGAAAATAATCTACAATAAGATTAAGCCACTCATTCTCAGGTTCAGTGATGCTGAGTTAGATCTTCCTCCGCTTGTATATAGGAGAATCGACGTCGAGCTTAGTGATAAGACTAATGTTATGTATAAACAAATGGAAGAAGAGTTTGTACTTGAATTAAAATCTGGTGAAAACATACTGGCTGAGTCAGGTGCGTCTGCTTCTAATAAGCTTAGACAAATAGTTGGTGGAAATATATACAATGGAATTGGTAAAGACAGAACAGAGCACATGATACATGTGGACAAAATCCTAGCTCTTAAAGAATTAGTAGACGAACTCCAGGGACAACCGTTGTTAGTTGCTTATGAGTTCAATCATGAACTTAGACTACTGATGAAATACTTCCCAGGGACTAAGTACATTGGCGGTGGTGTTTCCCTTGAAGAAAGTTTTCAGATAGAAGACGATTGGAACGCCGGTAAGATTCAGCTGCTATTCGGACAAATTACTTCCGTAGCATACGGACTAAATTTACAAGAAGGTCCTTGTTCGAATATTGCTTTTTATACTTTGACTTGGAAACTAAGTGACTATTTACAATTCATACGAAGGATCTGGAGACAAGGCCAAAAGAATAAAGTTATAGTCCATCACCTAATTGCACAAAACACTGTCGATGAAACGGTGTTAAGAGTTCTACGTAGGAAAGACATAACTCAAAAAGATTTACTCGATGCAATGCAAGAACGATACCTACTGGAGAATACCATGACTACTACAATCCACAAACTACATTCATTGGCTGAGCACATAAATACTTCCGCGAATGATATAGTACCCATCACAGAAACTAGTGATGAATCAGTAACAAATTTTGTAAAGGATCTAATAGCAAGTATTAGTGATATGAATGTACACAAGATAGAAGACTTTCTCTACGATGTGTTGAACGAATTCATCGACGCTAGGATTGCTGATAAGACTGTTCTTATGGAAGCTGTACAAGACGGTCTTCTTGGAATATTAGATCTTCGCAAAAAGGGTGGACGATATATTGTCGACCCGAAAGGCAAAACTCAAGATCTTGTTCTTGAGCTAAACTCTAAACTTAACCTAAAAGGTAAAACCATGTCATTAAAACCATCAAACAAACCTTCTTCAAAAGGCGCTGTTAAAGCATTCACTCCTTCAACTGGTAAAGAGTCTTACTTAAACCCGGATAAGAAGAAGTCAGCTGCTAAAAAAGCTCCAGCGAAAAAGACAGTGACAAAGAAAGCTCCAGCTAAGAAAACCGTTGCTAAAAAAGCTCCGGCTAAGAAAACTGTATCAAAGTCTACTAAGATGGAAGTCGTAGTAACTTCTACTGTTAAGCAAGCTAGTAAGGGAATCATGGCAAGTATCCAAAAGCATGTCGGTAAAAAGAAGCTTAGCATCGGAAAAATAATCGCCGCGATTAAGCTCGATCACCCAAAGAAGAACGACAAGGAATTCATTAAGTACTATGTACTTGCAGCACTTCGTAACGGCTTTCTTAAGGAAACCAAATGAACACGTATATCGCAGCACCATTTTTCAATGATATGCAGAAGGCTGTTGTTGATCAAATAAAAGGCATGTGTGAATCCTACGAATTAAAAGTCTACAGTCCTAAAGACGAATGCTTGTTTGTCCCTGGTGAAACAGACCCACGTAGAATATTTCTCGACAATCTAAAGACCATCAAGAATAGTGATTTTTTAATTGCAGTAACTGATGTTAAAGACGTAGGGACTCTATTCGAATGCGGTTACGCGTATGCAATTGGGACACCAATCGTGTACGTCTGGTTAAATCATGGGGAAGGTGATAAGTTTAACCTCATGCTTAATGAATCGGGTGTCGTAGTATGCAAATCTTTATATGATCTGACCAGTGTACTAGCAAAGGTATCTGCGTGGTGTGGAGCAAACCCCAGCTTTCAACGACATAAGCAGAAAGTTATGTGGAAGTATATACACAGTCTACTCGAAGAAGAAAAGAGTGGGTTCATAGAAGAGGAGAATCTGGAATGATCAACGAAGAATTCTATGATTTGGTATATCGTCTGGAGTATCTAATCAGGTACTCCAACGTTCCTAGAATTCATGATGAATCTGTTGCATCACATTCGTTTTTTGTATCGGTCATTCTTATTGATTTGAATGACCGATACGAATTTGACTTGGGCAAAGCAACTATCATGGCAATTTGTCATGATATGCCTGAGACTAGAACGAATGATCTTTCTCATGAAACTCAGAGTTTATACCCAAAGCTTAAGGAAGCATTGCGCGAGGCTGAAGTCGAAGCTATCAAAGAATTTCCGGAAGCTTGCCAACATGCCATTACTGAGTACACACTATGTGAATCAGTGGAATCTAAGTTTGTGCACTTGGCGGATGCTATGCAATGCTATCAGTATGCATGTCATGAACTTAAGCTTGGTAATGATGGGTACATGCAGGAAGTGGTGCTAAATTCTCTGAATCGAATTAAACAATTATTCAAACTTTTAAATGAGTACGAACGAGATGCCTTCTAATAGAGAAACTGTCATACAAGACAGACGAAAAACATATTGTGGTATGGAAACTACCATGCAAGACAGACGAAAAATCTATGGTGATTACCCTGGGGGAGCTACTCTCAGGGCAAGCCTTATGCGTCAACTACGACAACGGTACGCCGACGTGCACAAAAAACCGATGCATTGCACGGATGAGTCTATGTTGTGGGATATCGTAAACAAGCTTACTCGTCTAGCAGTAACCCCGAGTCATGTCGATACTTGGCATGACATTTCTACCTTCGCGCATTTAGCCGAACTTCACTACAATGGAGAACCTTCCGATGCCAGTTAATAACGAAATTCCAATAGTACCTGTGCCTTTCAAAAAGAAAACAGAAGAAGCCCCTACTACGAAAATCTTAGCGCACCTAGCTTCTATTGACGTTACACTTCTAAGTGCACCATCTTTAGAAGATTTGTACTCATACATACCTGACTGGGTCACTGCTACCTGGAGGGATACCGCTGAAAAGTATCTATCCCAGGAAGAACGAAAACAATTGTTTGACGATACGTTAGACGGTCTTATGTTGCCTACTGCGTTAGAAACTATCAATTTAGTTTTTCGCATAGACAACTTAGACTTAATCGACGTCACTCATTTGATACGGCATCGTACTTTAAGTTTCTCTGCTCAGTGTACAGCAGATCGAGATCTTAGGCATGATCCCGCGCTTGTTAAGGAAACCATTCTTTTTCATGAAAAGTTCTTAGACAGGTTCACAGATATTGTCAAGCAGGCAAAGGAACTATATTCTGTAATGGTTGACTCTGGAGAAATCTCTATCCTAGATGCTAGGACAATTTTACCAAGGTGTCTTCCAGCATTTTACTATGTCAGGGGTAACCTTAAAGACATCCTCAGTTTCATTCGCACTAGACTTGACGAACAAATTCAACCAATGTCTGATAACGTTATTGCTATGCGTATGTTTGTAGAACTTTGTCGCAAGTACCCGATGTTAACACGGTATGCAACTATCGGTGGACGGGATGACTTCTATTGTAAGACAGCTTTAAGTGGACGCAATAGTAACATCTACCCACCTAAAGAGGAGAACGATACGTTCTACTATAACGAAGAAAGTTTTCAGTACTCAAAACGTAGAGAAGAGTTCGTAGGCGCCGAAGCTTACGAAGTCATTAAAAGTCATTGTCTTCTACAATTAGAAATAATTGAAGACGAGTACAATAAAAGAGAGGTTGAATAATGCTTGATTCTATATTTCGTAGACAAACTACACTTCAGAAAGCCTTGAGTAGAGAACCTGTGTACACGGAAGACTTAACTGTTGGTGAAGTATACGGATACATTCTCCAAATGAAATTCTTTATTGAGGAAGAAATCACAGAAATTATGGAAGCCCTGGGCGACGGCTCCAGGGACATCCACAAACCATGGAAAGATTCTTGTCGAAGACTTAGAGATAAAAAATACCGTTCTACTTCTAAGTTGAGAGAAGAGGCTGTGGACATGCTATGCTTTTCTGTTAACCTTTGTATAGGACTTGGAATTACGGAAGATACAATCGGTGCTGAGTACAACAAAGTGTATTTAAAAAACGTCCGTCGTCTTCGTGATGATATAAAGAACGAGTTCTTCAAAGGAGTAGTTGACTAGCATGCCATACATCCCAGTAACACCCGCGGGCACTCCATGTGATTGGTTGGAGAGTCCTACGGAGATCGAAGCGTGGGAGGCACTAATGAAAGATGCCTCTCACATGCCTTATAAAAATCAAGCTGAGTTTGAAGACCATGGTTACACTGTAGAACAATGCTTGGATTGGAATTGATATAACCCTGGAGAACTAATCATGAGTAACGTAAATTCAAGACGGTCTAATGCTATCAATACATTGTGTGAAGAAAAAAGACAACTTGAAAACAAAATCACCGAGCTAAAAGTAGTGATTAAAAACTTAAGTAAACCTTTGGAGTGTGGCGAAATTGTTAATGAAGCTAAGCATCCTGAAGATTGGCATAGAGCAATGTCAGTGTATACTAGTAAAGCATTGGAGGAATGATTATGCAAACTTTAAACGAAATACAAATAATTGAAAGTGACCAAAGTCTTCAAACGTACCAACTAAGCGATTTTATTAAAGAACTTATAGGTATACAGTGGGTGAAGCAATTTAATACTTGGTCTGAACACGCACTTCCAAAACAACCAGCTTGTTACTGGACTGGTGACGGGAAAATGATTATGCATCCGTCTATAGCGCAAGCAATGCAGAATGAGGCTAGACGGTTATGAGACCAACATTCGATGAATACTTTATAGAGATCGCTAAAATAATTTCAAAAAGATCTACCTGCCTTCGTAGACAAGTGGGGTGTGTTTTAGTTGATTCAAACAATCACATTCTTTCTACTGGGTATAACGGAGTAGCGGCCAATCTTCCACACTGCAATTTTCGTAGCCCAATACAACACGTTTCTCTAGACGTTGAATGGGTACATCCGTACGCATGTGAAGGATCTACTAGTAAAAGCGGAGAAGATCTTGAACTGTGTGAAGCTATCCACTCTGAGCAAAATGCTTTGTTACAATGTCATGACGTCACTTCTATCTACACAGCGTACTGTACAACGTACCCATGTATCCACTGCATGAAGTTATTGTCAAACACCAGTGTTAAACGGATCGTGTACGAAGAAAAGTACTATCATCAAGATAGCGAACGACTAGCTAAGAAATGTAACATTGAAATAATACAGGTAGTACAAAAATGAAAAACAGACAACGAAAAGATATAGTCCGTGGAACCTTGCTCGGATCAGGTAACCCAAACGACGACTGGCCTCACGTAGTGTGTGTAGGCTTTGATACCAATACTGGGAATTGTCTACTCCTGCAAATAGGGAAAGGCAATTCACAATGTCCTGAGCAACCTATATCATTAGACGCCAAAAGTCTCCGTGAATCTAAATGGATTGTCGAAGGTTTTCGTGATTTAGACGAGAGACCTGTGGGTGTACCATAAAATCCCTGGTGATACGTATACCTATCCCAGGGGTTAAGCTGTGAGACCTCCCCAGATCAACCCAGATAGCTCCGTTTTATGCCCCTTATTAACCTATTACTAAATTCTGACGTATCAACCTGGGTAGACAGGATCAACCCAGCTGAGTATTCTGAGTATTAGGACAGCAGTTTGTATTCGTAGAAGTACTAAACCCCTGCAATTAAGTCACTTAAACAGTATTTTTGAATCTATCATAAAATTTCGTGTTATAGTCCCAGGGAATGGGGTATAATTTGTCGGTTACATTTTGCAAGTTAACTAGATAGGAGATACAAAAATGGCGATTGAATTTTCAAGTGAAGCCCAACGCGAATCTTTCCAAAATGATGTTTTAGATTTCCTCTATGATAATTATCATGATGAAGATGGTAAAAATTACCAGGGCCAAAGTGTTAGTTTTGTATTAACTCAACTTAGGACCCAGAGAGGTGGAAGGGGATGGAAAGGTATTGGAGTTCTCAATGATTTTGAAACTCTTCTAGAAGTTGCTGATTTTAAAGTTTTACCATTGAGAAATTCTCGTAATCAAAAAGCCCGTGTAGTTACCCTTTAATTTTTGGAGAATAAAATGGCATACCATAAATTTGATTTTAGTAATCCCGAGGTATGGAGATACTTTGGCGGAGTAATGAATTATTCCTCAGGTTCAGAAGAGGAAGCTGAAATAGCAGAGATGGTTTGTGAGAACATGGAGGAAGCTAACAATGTTCCTGGGCAAGTTGGATTTTATGGTAAGGAGTACGCAGTGTCTAATCTTTGTCGTGATGATAGTCGATTTGCATCCATTAATACCTGTGATCATTGTGGTACGTTTTTCAAGTACGGTGCAATATTCAAAAACAAAGATACTGGTGAACACTGTGTCGTCGGTCATGTATGTGCTACGAATACTCTCAACTTAACTGCCAACGAGTTCATGAATAAAAAGATGCGTAGAACCGTAGAGATGATTAAGACTAAGCTTAAAGGTGACGCGTTCCTAGCTTCCTTGATGTCTAACCGCCGAGATATCCTTTCATGGAGTCACTACATTGTCACGGATATCCGTAAAAGATTTCGACAGTACGGTTACTGCAGTGTTAAGCAATGGTCCCTGGTGAAGAAGATCGTAGCTGAAGATATTGAACGTGAAGCTGCCAAGGTAATGGAAGCAAAACATGCTAAGCCAGTTATTGAAGGCAAGGGGATGGTTATAGAAGGTGTTGTCCTTTACACTAAGTGGCAGGATGGTTACACGTATAATTCCCCACAAACTTTAAAGCTTATGATTAGAGATGTCAGGGGTTTTAAGGTTTGGGGATCTTGCCCTTCTTCTATTGAGGAACAGGTTTACGGTTCAGAAAAATGTATTATCAAGTTAGTTGCTAATGTTGAAGCTTCGAGAGATGATCCGACATTTGGTTTTTTTAAACGTCCACGTAAAGCAAAACTTTTAGAGGTGAAATAGAAATGAACTTTGATAAAGATAACCGCAATATTTATGAAACATTTGAAGATGCGATGAAAGAGATGAAAGACAATTGTATAGTCACATTTAAAACCGCAAACAATCGCCGCGAACTTGATTTGTCAAATTGGGGATACTACATCGTTGAGCCTATCGCTACTGCTAACGAACTAGATATCGCTCATTTCAATTCAAAGTAGATAGCGTCAAGGCAGACACGGACGTCGAGCCTTGCCAGTATCAACCAACCATATGAAAATGAAATGAAAGACAGCAAACGAAATCGTTCACTAAAATCTCGCCGCGCTAAAAGCGTTCCCGCTATCAGCAAGTATGCAGCTAAGCTGGATAGACCTGTGAAAACCCCAGAGCTGTCTGAGATCAAAAGAATACATTGGATAGGGTATATCGATGGTGCTATTCCCAGTGACTCAGAACACCTTGTGGGTACCTATCGTGCTGATGATGGTAACCTCTACGTAAAGGATACTTTTGGAAATATCTTCAACGTCCATCATAAAGTGGCTTCATGCGGATACAGTGGCAATCAAATCGTATACCTTCCAGGGGTTTACCCAGTACGTTGGAAGCTGAGTGAACTTGAAGGTAAAAAACTTACAGGTCTTTTTGGAGAATAAAAATGGCAAGCATTGACGTATACAGTGGGCAAGAAGGCCCAGCACATGACCCGTACGCAGTGAGTACTATACTGTTCAAGAAAACAGACGGGACAGAAGTTGATTTAGTAATGGGTTCCCTGTCAGGATGTAAGCTATTCGTAAACGACGAACAAGTTCTTACACCAAAGGAAATTAAGTTAGTACCTGGGGAATACCCTTACGAGCTTACCAACGTACTGCGTAATTTTGAAGACCAATGGCTATGTATAGAGTTTGAAAAACTTACAGGGTTGACACCCGATAAGGCTGAACAACTCTACAACAAGCACTTTTACTTCGAAGATCCTATGGGCTGCGCTGCAGACTATATCTAATCCTGGAGAATGAAATGAGTATAACACGGTATGATTTTAAAATGGATTCTATGGTTTCTTGCTATTGTGAAATGGAGGAAGCTGTAGACGGTACCTACGTGTCTTACGAAGACTACAAAAACCTTGAAATACGTAATTCCGAATTGGAATCTTACAAAAGTGAGATTGAACGACTAGCTAAGGAGATACAAAAATGAATAGCACATTTGACTATTACAAATTGCATGTAGAAGCTTCTGATCGCTTTGTTGTAAAAGGCTACGGGTCGTATCCAAAGCATTCTGTTAACTTCGGTATGACTAGGATCTGCTTTCTCGATTCGTTCACCACTGAAGCTGAAGCTTTGGAAAAATATCCAATGCTTTTAGACAACGGTAAAGATTCTATGTATAGTAATAAGTTCATGGATCCATCGACAGACCCGGGTCCTATTCCACCACCAGGGTTTGATCCTGCAGACGCAGGTGAACAATGGGATGAGGATTACTAATGGAATACGATAACGTTATAATCCTGGAGTGTGATAGCAAACGACACTTGTTGTCTGAGGTAGACGAAATACTTGACTATGGAGAAGACCCATTTGGACGAGACACTGTGTGGTACACCTGCTCAGAATGTAAAGAGGCACATTCGTCTATTCTTATTAAAGACCATAATTTTAACCCTGGAGAATCCTAATGATAAAAGACCCACGACCACTTTATATCATTGCAGCTGACATAGCATCCCACTGGTACAATACACACTATACAGCTAAGCCGTATCTTGACGCTATGCGAGAACTCAACTCGATAAACGGAGAGTACGGCGCTGACAGCGCACGAGACGTAGTTTTGTACTTCCTTAGTAACGCTTCAACTTTTCGAGGTCCGGAAGCAAGGCGTATTAAAGCTGAACTAAATGATCTTTTAGACACCACACAATTGGAGGATACCACTGATGTGCCACATTGATTCAGTTGAATTTTGGAGAACTCGTTTAGATGCTGTGCGCAGTATGTGTACTAACAAAATTTCTAAGCAAAGAGATTGTTCGAGTTTAGTAGCCGATCAAATATTCTTGTCGTACATGTTAGACAAATTTGGTATTTCGTTTCTCAGTTTGAAAACCGAATCTGTTGAACAGTGTCGGGAAGACATCGAATGTATTTACAAAACCACTTTATCAGGAGTATTAGTACTATGAACAAAATCGAAAATTCTTACAAGTCGTATAAAGCAGCAGCGTATGGACCATCAACCCATCTTACTAAACTACAAGCTCAAGAAATTAAGCGAGCATTCTTCGCTGGTGCCTGTGGTTTATTTGGTATTCTGATGATAATCAGTAAACCTTCGGACCTTCAGACACTGCAAGACGAAATTCTGGCGTTTTCCGACCGCGTCTCAGATCCTGATGACCCAGCGTAACTACGAGGATACTAAAATGAAAAATAAACGATCAAGAATACTTACAGGAATTCTCCTGTTTTTTGGATACCTAACATTATGGGCAGCAATGATTTTCGTAGTTATAGTTCTGTCTACAGGTAACGCGGAAGCTAAGTCGGAGATACGGTTTGATCTTGGGGTATCAGCCAACTTCAGTTTAGTAGATGAAGTGTACGATTGGAAAAGCAACGATCAAGTTGGTGCAGTTGTAGTTATCTATGCACTGAGACCTATAACGAAGATGTTTACCATCAACGCTGGATACAAACACGTATCTCAGTGGCTCACCGGTCAGAGCATCGACGGTAAAAAAGAGTCATCACTTGATCAAATGTTTTTTAGTGTTACTGCCAATCTAACTAATAGCTTCGCTATTGATCTAGGTGTGACAACAGCTCAACAGCCTGACGAAGCAAAAAAGTATGATTGGACTGATGATGACCGGTGGGGTTCAACGATTGATATATACTACCACTGGGATAAACATCGGTGTGGGTACTCTAATGATTCCCAGTATGCTAAGGGTTGGCCATACGCAGAAGACGCCGGAGCAAGCTTAGACATGCTGTATTGTCGAACTACTCTATGGACATACTAGTACAACTCGTCATGAACCTTTAGTAGAGCTGCCGCTATGTCAACACATGCCGGATTTCTGAGTTGGGTAATAAAACCCTTTCGATGTATGAAATCCGGCATGACAATAACACTAGGGCAGTTAACGTTTGATAAGAAGAAGTCTGGACCGTTAGCAGGATCATCTTTATAATACCCTTCCTTAACCCCTTGGTCTATCCCGAAGTGCTCCCCAACAGCGTCTGACACAACCTCCGCCACACGTTTACTACTAGTATTCCTTGGTGCGTATAACGTAGTACAACCTTCACCATTAGGGCCAGTCGACGTATCAGGATTATGGCTGAAATGTACTTCAATAGCTATTGAGGTTGAGGGATCACGATCATTGATGAATCGAACTTTACGTTTAGTTGTACCCTGGGGAACTAGTAGACATTGAGAACCAAGTATCTCAGCTAAGCAGTTAGCCCATCGAATTGATTCGTCATATTCATTGAAGCCGTTATAGCTGACACCTGGCTTTTCCTCGTGATGTGCAATGCTGATAAATATCATGGGGGATATACCTCCGATTAAGTTTTTGATCCCTTCAAGTTCTGTGAATTTTAGTTCTGAAATATCACCAACTATCCGTCCCTGGTGAACTAATGCGTCGATAACGTCTTCTTCACTAACTCCTTTGATTCTGTCTATTAAAGACTTAACTTCTTGTACTCGACGTTCTTTAACTTCACCTTCGATAATGCAACAGGGTTCAGATATTTCAATTTCATCTGATAGAGATACCGGGCAGCGTTTGTCAGAACAGCGTCCAACCTTGTCCAATAGTTCTCGAGCTCGGATGTACCCTTGACAACAAATCTCGACGTCATAGTATTCACCATCTATTTCTCCATGATCGACAGGATTAAACTCTGCATCCGAGAAAGGTGTCTCTTGTGTATGAACACATAGAGGAATGTCCGGATTACCGTTGGCGAAATAAATTCTAGCGTATTGTGTTTTCATAGGTTATTCTCAGTTTATGAGGCGGCGACATATCGATGATCAACATCGTAACTACTTGCCGAAGTAAAATACAAAGAGCAGCGTGGTTGTGAACCATCACTACCTGCGGTAGTATGTCCTGATAGTGTAGCTGGTGAAGCTGAATGAAACATAGGAAAGAAACAGTAATCATTAAAGGTGAAGTATACGTACTCAGCCAGGCTAGCACTACCGGCAGTAGACGCTAAGGAAGTTTTAATTTCAGATGTTCCTACAGCAGCAGTGGCAATGGAAATGGCAGTAGCAGATAGTAGACCAATACTAGCTTGAACATTTTGAGGGGCACTAGCATCGGCGTTAGCTTGCGCTGTGATATCAGCTTGCAGGTTATTCATCTGCGTACTAGTTAAGATGGGTCCATCTGTAAATGTCTGGTTTGTCCAAGTCATGTCTAAGACCCTGTTGTAACATAGCGATAAGCAACTTCATAAGAAGCTTCCGCTGTGACAGCTGTTAAAGAAAACCTAGGTGATGAACCACTACCACCGTCAGATAAGTGAGGTCTCCAGGTAGTTCGTTGTGCTGATACGTAGATCATAGGAAAGAAAGCGTTTCGGCTTAGAATAATTCCTACGTTTTCACCAACACTAAGACTACCACTAGTAGACGTCAGCGCTGTTGCTAATTTGCTTCGTACGACAGCGCTGGCTGCGATCTTAGCTGCAGTAATAGATCCTGTTGCATAACTACCAACTTGTTGCTTAGGTGCACCAGTATCACCATTAGCTTGTGCTGTGATATCGTCATTGACAGCGTTAAGGGCAGTGTCGTGAAGCTCCTGACCTACTTGGAATATTGTTCCTACCCAGGTCATAGTTATACCCCCGTTGTTAGATAGAGGTGGTCAATATCGTAATCTGTACTTGCGATAGGACCATTTAGTAAAGAGAACCGTGGTGATGCCCCACTACCTCCGTCTGTATCGTGTGACCGAACAAGAACGAATTCATTCGGTGTTGAATGTATCATTGGAAAGAAAGCATAATCATTCAAGGTTATACTCACAGCAGTATCGGTTGCTAATGTTCCCGCTGAAGTTGCAGCAGCTTGAGATAGCTCACTTCGACCAACTGCAGCTGCCGCTATACGAGCAGCGTTGAATGCATCATTGGCGATAGCAGCTGTGACTAACTTAGGTGCACCAGTATCACCATTAGCTTTGGCGAGAATATCCGCCTGAAGATTCGTCAACTGGGCAGCAGTTAAAGTTCCGGAGAAAGTACGTCCTGTCCAAGTCATGTCAGTACCTCCGTTGTGCTACCCAGGGAGGTAACATCAAGAACGAATGGGAAGGATATCTGAGTTCGGTCAACGCTCATTTTGATTAAAGATTTGTCCATATCATACCGCTTGGTAAGTACCCGATAAGATTCTGAAATAGAATGGAAATCGTCTTGGACATATATCGTTTCCCCGACTGTAGGAAATAGACCTGCCATAGTAGTTGTAATTTCAAGCCTGTCGTCAGGTTCCGAGTTAGCTAATATCCGTCGCTGCGTAAAGTTCAAAGCCGAAGACGAGTTCACATACCAAACATTATTATCTTTTATTAAGTCTTCTTTAAGACCAAAGCTATTAATAGACGTAGTGTCATCCGTAAAGACTGTGAATGTATGAAAGTTTGAAGTGACGTCGTAACCACCTGACGCATGCTGTCGATTGACAACATCATTAGTATCAAACTTCAAAGTCAAATCTTTAATGCTTGAGTTATCGAAAGAACCCACTGCAGCCGAGACGATACCAAACCGGTTGAAGTTAAGTTTATCTTCGTTGATAAAAATAGCGGAGTGAGTATGCCTGGCGATTTTCCTCAGTATCTCCGTGACTTTTTGTCCGGTGAAATTAGCTTCCATGAAGACCGAGTCACCACTGAAGATCGCAGCCCAGGCGTTAAAAGAGTCCCAGTTTATATCCGGGTTTGAAGTGCTCTGAACATTACTATAACCTCCGTATGATGTAACGGTTGCCCAGACTATATCAGTGGGGAGATCAGTGCCACTGGAGAACGTAACTGGAACGTCAGGAGTACCAACTTTTCTTTCAGATAGTTGTTGGAACTTATCAATGACCGTTATAGTACAAAGCTCTTTTGAATAGTTGAGAGTTCGCATTTTACCAGAGAATACAATAGAATCTTCCCCACTCGTATTCTCTGGTATATCCATTGACTGAACCTCTCGGTCTGGTACAAGTTGCATCACTTTATAAAGCTTAGTCTTGTTATTAAGTATTTTAAAACCGCCGATGTAAGACACGCCGCCAACAGCGACCTGAGAATGAAAGACTCCGTTATAAATTGCACCCGATAAATCGAAAGCATTCGGGAGTATAAGTTCAAAAATGAAATCCTCCCTATCTGTTCCAACAGTGGTTGTTCCTTGAACGTACATGGCTGTCCCATCTTCACTAATGCTTAGATGGGTAAAAAAATCAAGGCCCAATACTTCGAATAGGTCTAAAGTCTTGTCGATTGTAGCACTTGAAGGGTCGTATGCTGTGCCCAACGTATACTGTATTAGTATCTTCTGGTCACCACCTATCATAAACAACTTAGTCCCGATATCGTTTATAGCTAACCCGAAAGCTGTCGAATCGTCGTTTGCCGTATCAAGGTCAAAGCCTGACCCACTATACGAGATAGTAGATAAATCCCACGGCGTTGACATCTCGTACCTGAAAATCTTTTCAAAAGCTATTGAATTGACGAAAAGATACTGACCAGCATTTCCCGTGACCATACCACTAGCGACTGAAACTTCTGTTAATGAAGCGGTTACGGTATCATAAGTTGCTGTACTTAAATCTTCCGCGACACTTAAGGTGTACGAGTATATTTCAGTGACCGTTGCCAGGATAAACATTTTAGTGAAAGCTGCGTTAAAGACAACATCAGCAGCAGCCCCAAGTTGGGTAGTGTAGTCAAATACAGTATCATCTACCGCCCCGGCTAAATCAGAGTCAGAGCCTGGGCCAAATCCAAATTTTAGTACCGTGGTTTGTTCCATCAAAGTTTTGTCTAACCGAATAGCGTTCAACTCCTTATCAGTATTAATAATGGGGATGGATATTGTTTTAGGTTTTACCTCATCCCATTTCGTAGAGATTGAAGGCCATTTTAATACTCGATTACTATAGTCGTCCGAACCAACTATGAAAGTCCGTTGGGGACTACCCGGTTTAAATCGTTTTGTTTTCGCTATAAAACTATCAGTAACCATTAGAATGATCCCAGTTCAATGATACCTTCGAATCTTTTATCGTAAGGTTCAGACAATTTACTAATAGGTGCAGTCTTATTCACCAAGCGAACATTGAAAGAACCCGAGGTTACATCTGTCGGTATCCAGATCAAGTCCGTATTGTTTTCCCACCAATCATTCACAACCGACCGAAAGGATGAGTTGACATAACTTACAGTGAATTTAACTCTTTCCTTAATCACCCAGGTGTAGTTAAAATAAGCCCCAGTATCCGTAGTATATTTGGAACCCACCTTCTGTGATGAATTTAAAAATCCCTGGTACCTGGGGAAGACTAAAACACTTGACAAACTATTCGCCATTAAAATGTTGCTCATTCGTATGTCCTCAAATCCAACTTACCTCTGAACAAATTGTTGTGAGGTTCAATAACTGAATCGATCGGTAGGCTTCTATTAATTAATTTAATGTTTATAGCTGTCGGTGCGTTGGTGGCAAACTGATAGATAGTGTCAGTGGTACTATCTGGAACATAGAAGTGTTTAAAGTTTTGGCTGAACGATACGCCCCGTGGTGCGTTAAGTGCTGGAACTGGAACTTGCATATCGTAAACAGCACCATTGTAAACGGAAGTTGTTATATCGTAAGGTGTAGCTAGGTCATATTCGAAAAGGGAGTCCATCGTAAGACCTGCTATGTACATTTTGAAGCCGCCAAAAGCGAATTGGATGCCAAACGGAATTCCATCTTCGGATGATACGTCGAAACTCTGACCACTATATACAAATGATTCAATACCCCACGGAGCCGATAACGTGTAGCGATATACTTTATCAGTCTCCGCACCTAGTAAAATACACACAGCGCCATCACCTGAAAAAACCATCCCCGCTGTTGAATCGTCTTCAGTAGAAAAATTAATGCTAGTAACGCCATCAGGTGTTGCTGTTGTAATATCCCAAGCAGTTGTTAATGTGAACGGTGTTATATCATCGCTACTGATATCTTGGCAGAACAACTTGAGGCCGTCAGGTTTGAAAAAGAACGTCTGGCAACTAGACACGCCCGTAAGAACGAGGTTCACTGAGTTGTATATAGCCGTTGATAGATCGTAAGCCGTTGATAGATCGTATTCAAACAAAGTTGCAGGTATACTCTGCACAACCCACAACTTCAAACCGTCGTCAGAAATTCTTGCCTCACGTAAACGTGATGCTGCAGCCAGTTGACTAGTAACGTCTAATGAATTCCCTATGTAAATAGAATTACTAATCTCAAATCCCTCGAACGAATCCCAGAACCTAAGAGGGGTATCGTTTTTCCACCAACCATTGATGATTGCCCGGTCAGCTTCCGAGATAAACCTAACACCCATCTTGAAGTTTTTAAAGCTACCCCACTTGTATACATAATCAGAACCATCTCGAACCGTTATTCGGTCTTCAAGTTTCCGGTGGGGTATTTCAAAGTTGAACTCCGGGTTTATAACAACCGTATCAGTACTGGTTGTGTCTTGTAGAATAATAGGCATTAGTCGAGATTCCTCTCAATGGCAGCCTGGCGTATACCGGCGCTGTCCAGGGTATCAAGGGCGGGGATAACCCGTTCACTCACAAAGACTTCAAGTTCAATGTCACTGATGTCTTCAAACCGTTCAGCTGATGTGTTAATTTGTATTTCGATATTACCAATACTAGTACCACCACCTGCGCTACCCTGGGCATCGAGAAAGTCTGTTAGATCAGCGTTTTGCTTGGGGCTGATAATTCGTTCACCTTTATTGACAAGTACTGTAGTTTCCTCAGGTACGAATCCTAAACCACCATGTGCTGCGACTGATGCACCTAGCGAGGATCCTGTTGCTGAGAATGATCCAAACTGTGCCAGTGCTTGACTACCATGGGAAGCAGCAACTACAGGGGCAGTTAAGCTTATAGGCCAAGGTGCTGCTGATACTGACGCCAGGGTATTGGCTGCTGCTAATCCTGCTGCCTTACCTACCTCCGCGGAAGCTTCAGTCTTAACAGACGCTATAGTTAACGCAGAAGTTATCTTACGTTGAATCTGCATAGCGACAAATGTAGCGATGACTTCTTTTAAAACGTTCTTAGCTATTTGCTTAAATACCTTGGAAGCTTTCTCACCTTCTACGATCACTTCTCCAACACCTTGACCAATAGCCTTGGTTGTATTCATCATTGTAGCAAATAGAGACTTAGCGAATTCTTCAGTCAATGACTTCTGGTTAGATAAGAATAATTCACTTTGTTCTCGCATGAAGTCCATTATTCCGGAAACCTTCTCAGCATTCATAACAGCTATCTCTTCAACAGCTTCACCAAATACTGATAGTTGTTCAATCATAGCTTCTGCTTGAGCTGATGCTAGTTCAGTATTAATACCAAACATTTCTTTTAGTGCAGTGCCTGTTGAATCAGCGTTCTCCAGTACTATTTCAGATACGCCTCCCATGGTTTCTATTAGTACATCCATTTCGGCGGACGCAGCTTTTGCAGCTTCTGATATAATATCACCGAATGATTTGGCGACTATATCATCATCAAACAAAGACTTAATATTATGCCATGCATTCTCTGCGAAGGATCCAAAAGACGTCCATATAATTTTAAACTGAGATACAAAAATCCTAGCGAGGAATGGGGCAATATCCATAGCCATGTTTAAGATTCCAACAAACATTTCTTTGAAGCCAGCAGTCACTTCGTTCAATACGTCCGCGGTAGTATCTAGATCAAACAAACGAGAAAAGAAGTTTCCAACAGTGTTAAACACCTGGGCAACTACATTGCCAAATGTTAGGATATTCTTTATTGCACTCTTGACAAACAGTACGATGTTTCCACGGCTGTTAGCTACGAAGTCAGCGAACTGATTAGCTAATCCAGTAACCATGGGAATCAATTCGTTACCTACTGCACGAGCTGTGCCTCCTAACGCAGTTGTGACACGTAGCATTGAATCTTTGTATTTCTCTGCGTTAGCTACACCCTGCGCGTCCATTGTCCCGCCTAAGAATGCTAGGTCAGCTGCTGCATCCTTAAACGACTGAGAACCTTTCTGCATTGTCTGTAACACTGATACGCCTTCTGAATCAAACAGCTTAAAGGCTAATCGGACTTTATCAGACTGTGACTCTACGCCTAACAGAGAATCAGCTACAACGTTCATCTGTTGGTCAAGTGGTATCGATGCTAAATCTCTGGCGTTAAGTCCCAGCTCAGCAATGGCAGTCTTAGCTTCACCAGAACCCTCGGCAGCTTCTGCAATTCGTCGAGTCATACGTTGTAGAGCTAAGTCAAAAGTATTAGCTTCGACACCACCGAGCTTGGCAGCAAAATGAAACTCTGATAGCTTATCAACTGCTATGCCCAATCTCGTCGAAAGCTTTCCAACTTTATCCTGAGCATTAGCTATCTTGTTTAGAAATAAAACGGTAGCAGTGGCAGCAGCAGTGAAAGCAAGAGCGGCAACTTTACCAACTCGTGCTGCTGCTTTGACTGTTGCCTTCGCTGCCTTCGCTACTGACTTAGTTGCTTTACCGAAGGTACTTGACAAACCATCAACACCTTTCAGGGTAAACTGTATGACGTTAGCCACTATCTTCCTCTCTTTTTCCTAGGAGTATTTAGTCTGTGAAGTTCATCTTTAATAATCGTAAAGATCTCACAAACAACATTATCCTGTTCGGCGTATGTACCCCCGTCGGGCCAACACCATTGAGAAGGTGCGTGACCTTCGGCAGTTAAGTTTACACAACCCACAACTATTTTGACCCACTCTTCACATGCGAAATCGTAGAGGATGATGTCTCGTCTCGTTCCTGTGCCACGTCCGTAGTGCTGCGTGGCTTGTCGGAGTTTTTTGAGTCTTCATCACCCAACTTAGATATGTTGAATAGTTCAGCGATAATCTCTCCTGCTAATGTCATGAAGTAAGTCTGATCACAAACAGTTTCGATAGTTACTGGGTTACCGTCTTCATCCTTAAGACCTTTGAAGTTCTCGACATAGTTCGGCAGAAGATCTGACGCCAAATTCATTAAGTCAACGTCGACTTTAACTTCGCCTTTACCGGCTTCATTCATGAAAGGCATCAACACCATCATGTCCGCTCGACGAAGCCGGTTCAAGTTCATTGTAATTTTGTCCTCTTCGAATTCAGTTTCGTAAGGACAGCTCTTAGTAAATTTGCTCATTAGTAATGGCTCCTGTTTCTAGTATACCGCTTGGGTATTAGTTAATGTAACTTGCAATGCTGTTGCCGACCCGGTATGATACTTGGCCTCAGCGGTAAACCCGACCTCGGTTTTACCTGGGCCTGCCCCAACGGGTTTGAATTCGCTGTAACGGAGTGCCGGCATTTCGAGGATAATCTCATCTATATAACCCGATGAAATAGCTGTAACACCACCAAAGGAAGCCTTAAACGGCTGCTCAGTTCCAGCGATGAATTTCTGCCACTCAGTCTGATTCTTAAAGATGATTGTACCAGAAACTTCGATAACCCGTTCGGCCGACCTTAGAACATGGGAAGGATACGGACTATTGTTTATAGTATGCATCGGCTCCAGGGAATCATCAGATACTATTGATAACGCTTTCAGGTTTCCGTTAGTTACACCGTTTATCTGAAGACTAGACACGTCCCAGGTGAACCGCTTACCTGTTGGATAACTTGCCGCGATGTCAGCATTCTGTGAGAACTTGCCACCGACGAATGATGCCTTGGCAGTTAAGAACTCACCATTCTCCGCACCAAATTCCATTGCCCCGATATTCAGATTATAGAATAAGGAAGCCGAACCACCGTCATCCATATACTTGAAATACGACATCGGGTCGTGCGCACTAAACTCGTCGAAGTCTGCCTGGGCTGACTTAAAGACATGATTGAATACGCTCGCAGAGTTTTCCTGTGTTACCGTAGCTGCACCGAAGTAACCACGACATAACACACCTAGGGGAATCGACTTAGCATTAATAATAAAATCCCCGTCAACCGTACGAGGTCCTTGATAACTATCACCTTCATCAAATACACCACGAGCGGATCCGTCTTTCAATGGGGGTATATTAAGCCCGACTGATTCCTCGATATGTTGAATGTGATAGAGCGAACTGACGTTTGCAGTATCCCACGAATTCTGGAATGACAAAGCGACGTGGGTTTTTTGACCGTAACTCATTACTGTTTCTCCTATTTAGGTTTAACCTGTTTGACCGCTTTGTATTCCTCAGCCAACTTCTGTTCAATGTAACTATCTGCGACAGTCGCATCCATTATTTTGGTATCGTCGTAAGACACTACACCGATACCGGGCAACTCTTTTTCATCGCCGAGCCAGCGAATAACTTTAAACGATTTACTCATGATGTTGATACCTCTGTCTCAACGGTTATAAATGCAGACTGGAAATACAACTCTTCGGTTTCAGAACCGATTACGTACGAGTACGTTACGTCCACTCCTTTTACAATATCGACGATACCTCGAATCGATAAATCTGAAAATAGTTTGTTTATAACTAATTCTACCAAGGCGTTAAGAGAGTCCTCAACTTCAGCTCCACTAGAATAGTTAACTTCCTGTGCGACTATGGTTAACGTCACTGCGCCTGTCCAAGCTTCGGGACCTTGCCCCAGGGTTTCTGGATCGTAGACAATAGAAGTTCCGTATATACCTACCCATGGACAAAGCTCAGGATCGGTGTTAACAGTGTCACTTCGACAAATGTTACGACCCTCAAATGCTGGGTCAGTATTGAATGCAGTCTCAATTGCCTTAGTTACGTCATTAGAAGTTAACACGGGAATTAGCCTCGTAGTGTCGTTGTAGTTCGTTAAGAATATCTTTAGAAACTTCAGACGCAATTGGCAAAGTACGCCTTGCTGGTAAATTCCCCATGCCTAAGTGATGTGCTTTGGAGTATGGGAGGTCTGAGCCAATACCAGCATCCTTAGCACTTGAGAATGGTAGATGTGAGATCCTCAATCGACCGGTATCTTGTAAAAGCTTTGCTGAAGAATCAATACCACCACCTTTAATACGACGACCACCAATTTTAAAATCTGGCCATGCGTCAGCTCCCAGGGTTTTACCCTGACCTTTAAAGTTCTTCTGCACCCATCTATCAAGAAGGACAGCCGCAGCTTTATGGAACCTAGCAAAGTCAACCATCTCTCTTTTTAGATTCTTCAAGACAGCTTGCATCTTCGCAGCGTCAGGCGTCTGGGTAACCTTCAATTGGAAATTACCTTTCGTCATACAAGTCTTCCAGTAGTTCAGGATCTATCAGATCACCATCAGGTCCGAGTTCGCTAAAGGTGGAATGATAATCCTCTGATGTGCTCCAGATAGCTTGGCCAACAGTTGAAACAGCGGAACCATTCTCGTCAATCAAATCCATGGTACCACTAGCCAAGTCTTTCAACATTTGAAGTGCCTGAGTTCGAACTTCCTTAACACTCTTGTCTTTTCCAATCATCATCTTAGCAAACACAAGGTCAACACAAATGTCTTTTAGTAGTGGTGGATTATCTGATACTGGCACAGTGTAGGGTCCAGAAAGCATCGCGTTAATAAATGCCTCTGCACCGGTTATGTAGCCATCACCCATTTCAATAGAATCAGCAGCCGATGATAATTTACTGTACCTGTCTATGACGTCTTTCCAATCAGCATATGTACCCATTAGTCAGTCTCCTTAGAAATAGCTTTGAAAGCGAATCGTTTTTTGTAGGGTTTACTAGCGACAGTTGCATCTGTTTGAGCAACGTAATACCCCAGGGTATTCACCAGGGTATACAAACCGTAATAATGACCGTTACCACTACTAGTCATTGATAGTGAGTTGACTAACGTATCACTACCGTTAAAAATCGACAGACTAATTGCGCTCGGTGTTATTCCACTACTAACCCAAGTAACTTTGATTGTGTTACCGATTAGCTTTTTCTTTAGTGTAGAACTCATTCTATAGTACCCTCAATGTGGTCTAGTAGGGATTGGAGAATTGGCAAGCCTGGTTCAATCGACATATCAATTGACAAGCCTTCTTCGACGTCCATTAGTATCGCGACAGAGACCAGTATAGCAACCAAACTAACGAACTGTGTTTCACTGAGTTCTGTTTGAGCTATTGACAATTGAGAAATTAATTCAACCATTACTGATTGCGATTCGGAAGACTCAGCTTGAGAGATTGACGTACTAATAACGTTCTGCAGGTTCACCGATTGGGATTCGCTTAATTCTGTTTGAGCCATTACTAGGGCAGCACCTGCAACAACTTCAATTGATACAGCTTGAGATTCACTAGCTTCCGTCTGAGCCATAACCAATTGAATGAGATTCTCAATGGAAACTACTTGTGATTCAGTTAACTCAGTTTGCGACAAACTTAGCTGCGCTGGAACTTCAAGGTTTAGTACCTGAGATTCAGTTAGCTCAGTTTGTGACATAAGCAATTCAATCAGTCCCTGTACAGTAACACTCTGAGTTTCACTAGCCTCAGTTTGCGCCATCGTTAACGCAGAGGTCACTACGCTCACCAGGGATACAGCTTGAGATTCACTAGCTTCAGTTTGAGTCATAACTAATTGGATAATACCTTCTATCAAAATAGCCTGAGATTCACTAGCTTCAGTTTGAGACATGACGATTGAAGTTAGAAGTTGTACCAGCAAACTCTGTGACTCAGAAGACTCTGTTTGCGACATCACCAGGGTAATCAAACCGGCTAAGGAGACAGCTTGCGTTTCGGTCGCTTCGGTTTGGCTCATTATTAAACTAGCTATCGAGTTTAGCAGAACAGTTTGCACGTCGGTCGCTTCGGACTGAATCATCACTAGATTGGCCGGGACTTCCAGTGACACTGAATTGGTTTCCCCGGTTTCGGTTTGCGTAATGGCTATGTCAGTCGGGACTTGCAATGATACCGCTTGTGTTTCGGTCGCTTCGGTTTGAGCCATCGTCAAAGTTTTAGCGCTGATGCCTTTCAGTATCAATGATAAATAAATGCTGTGATTGTCCGCGGCTTTAGTATAAGTCATTGCTGGGCCATCAGCCCCCGCTTGAGTGGACATATTAATGCCACAATTATAGGAGCCTCCCGTGGTAGCACCAACTTCTCGCTCAGTTTGGTTAGCGCCAGCGGTTCGCGCGCCTGTTGGGTCTTCCGAATATAGAACATCAGTGAGCATATCGTCGGACGTTTCACCAGTCGGTGAAGCTGTAATAGTCCCAGTGCCAGCGGTGCTGGTCGCGTTTGCTGTAGTCCCCACAGGCGTCGTTTGGTCTACATTTTCAAAGTAACCAACGACCAATCCAGCGCTATCGCGCGATGTCCCCCATGTCCCCGTTACTGTGTCTGTGTCTTTTACGGTAGGCACTAAAGTCCAAAGCGACGCGGCGTGATAAGTATCGAACGCAGCCGAAACTTGAGATGTAAAATTCTCAGGGGTCGGCGTATTTAATGTTATGCTTGAAGGGTGGTTTACATCATCATTCGAAACGGCACCAGCCGACAAACACACGTCAACTCCAGCCGAAATGTTTAGCGCGCCAGTTGTTAAACTGGTGATAGCTTTATCAGCCGTGACAAGACTGCTGTTGTAACTAACAGTCATCGCTTATGCGCTCCGCCCAACGCCCCGAATTAATTGATCGCAGTCGCATTTGATTCGAGTTCGCGCAACGGTATTAATTTCTAACCGATATTTTCGACCTCTAACCATCGGCAATGGGCCGGAACTTATCGTGGTGAACGGGAGAATCTGACCTTTACGCGCGACGTGAACGCCACCCGCGAACCCGTTCGTTTTGATTAGTTGGAAATCATCACCTTTCAGCGAAACGTATAGTGAAACTCTAGCTATTTCAGCATCGATTGTCCCGCCTAATTTAGCGCGATCCACATACACGATAAGGTTTGTGACATCATCGTCTATGGGGAAACTAGTACTATCTCCCTTCACGCCTCGATCTAAAGTTTGGTCGAACGTCAAATCAACTTTTTCGGGCATAGCTATTGGCCTCATAAATTTCTCCCATATTCCGGGGCAAAGATTTTCGGGTTTTTTCGACCCGTGTATTCATCGTAAAGTTGCACGCGCCAACGTGATACAGCAATCGCCTATTTAGCCAACACGATAATCGACTGATGTTTTTACCTCGTGTCATCCTTTCGTATGATAGGGTCATCGTGGCATACGGCTTAATGATGCTGTTCCTCTGAATTCTTAAAGCAATGTTACGCTCGGCGATATCCAAATCCAAGTCGTACCCCCGATCGATCCGATCGTATTCCATCATGGTTTGTTTGACGCCGCCGAGAATTTCATCCTCTCGATATAGCATGATTTTAGGAAATGGAGCGTTTAAGATATCATCATTCAACATATCAACATGACCATGCAGCCCAATGTGTTTGGCTAACGGATAGCGGCTGGCTATTAGGTTTGCGCGCTCCCACCAATCCACTTCACCAGGCACCAAGAAGAAAGCCGAGTCAGCCAACTGAACTCCGTCTTCACCTCTCTTCAACCCTTCGTGTATACACGAAATATCTGGGTGACTATTAAACAAGGAGCACAGCAATGCTGACCCACTTCTATATTGAGAGAAGATGAAAAAGATAGGAGTGCATTTTTTCTTTAGTAAAGAACGCATAACGGTATCCCCCTCTACGCGTTTGGCGCTGTCTTCGTCCAGTTCCCGGAAACCTGAACGGTTTGGCCGGAGACAATTGACGCGTTGTCAATGGTCGCGCCATCGGTTCCGCCGGTATCACAAAGTCCTGATTCAACCCAGGTAGCACCCGAAGTAGTCAGTTCATAGTGAGCTGCTGTGCCGGTAGCATTCGCTGACGAGTCTGCCGTAATGGCGTTGGACGTCAATACCCCCGAAGCCGAAGCCCCAAAGAACGCTGTGACGTTGCCAGTTAATTGGGCGAGTAAGGTACCGTTACCACCCGAACCCAGGGGCGTACCCGTGCGGATATTGAATAAAGCACTTCCTCCAATCTCCCCGTCGTGCGCGTCATTTTTAGCATTGCGCAATGCCGTACTATCAAAGCGTGTCATTACATTTTCTCCTTAATGATAGCGTTGTAAGCGTCAGTTGCTTCCTGACGAATCAGATCGCCCCGACGGATTTCAGCCACCCAGGGTTTCAAGTCCTCGATATCAGGTAGTGAATACTTATCACGTACACTGAGTAGAAAGTCGAAACACGCTTCGTGACCTGCATTCCAGTTATCAGCGTTACCTGCAATAAACTCAATGCCTGTATCAAATATTTCAACTGGTTCGTTCTTTTCCCCGTTCTCGTAAACACAAGCCACCCAGTTATTCAGAAACTCCTGAGTTTGTTCTTTTGATGCATTAGTAGGAATGAGGTGTTTTGGCATACCCCGATAATTAGTCGGCTGTGCGGATGATAGGCGATAGTCCCAAACCTGCGTGATAAAAAATTGCTTAGCTTTACTCATTTTCTTTTCCTCTATTGAATAAAATGTTTCAGAATGAACTCACGAATACTATTAAAAGTAAGACTCCCGACGGTACCAATGGCAAGAAGAATCCCAAGGACAATCCCTTTACCAACGCGAAGTCTGTTATCGATATCGTTCTTCCAATTCGTTGAGTTCGTGATAAAGTTTTCTGTGTATATCTCATATTCTTTCAACTCCTCTTTAAGACTGGCGACCTCTTGTTGAAGAAGAGCTATCTCTGTTTCTATTGACGGCTGATCATTCATAAGAAGCTACCTTGCCTTTTAGTAATAACGTGAATTTAAATTCGCAAGTTGTTCGTCTTGCACCTTATCGATATATGCACGTGCATGTTCAGTATCGTAGAACGTTGCTTGATGCCGATTTGTTTCACCAGGGTCTGAGTCAATTCCACCAAAGCTAGCACATATATCTACTGAGCAATCAACCGGGTGAGGTGGATTAACGAATGTAACTAACGGTGTATAGAACTCAAGAGCCTCGGAAGCCATTCGAAGATTATCATCGAGTAACTCACGCCATAGCTTAACAGCAGCTACAGCATCCTCGTACATCTTCTGAGTAGGTTGTAACCCAGACTCAGCGGCGAATCCAATCATTTGTGAAGTGTCTCGAATCCATAGCATCTTGCCCATTACACGGGTAGGATACTCTTCTCGATCACGCTCCATTAAAGTATAGTTACGAGAGAACCGTTCACGTCTGACGTCTTCATCATGATACCCGTGATGTGCAATGCGAACTGTTGGCGGAGCTAACGTGGCGTGACCTACGCCTTCGTTCATCTCTATCTCAGGATGCTCATGTACTCGACCGAAGAACTTAATTCCCAAGTTATTACGAAAGATACGAACTGGTAAGTCTGTTCTCAACACAGTCAATGGATGAATAGAGAAGTGATGCTGCGGTATAGCAAACCCAGCAAACTGGTTTTTCTTTAAGTACGGACGAAGTGCTAGTGGACTGTATATGACTTCATCAGCATCCATCCACAGTATCCATTCACCGTTAGCGTGTTCGATTGATTGGTTCCGAGCATAATCGAATCCGGTTGACAAAGGAGATTCAATCATTAAATTTTCAAATTTAGTTAGTGGATACTTAAACTCAAGCATATTAACAGCCGCCATTATGTGATGAACGTGTTCACCAGTGTCATCAATCGCGATAATAACTTCATCCACTAGAGGCAAAGCCGATTCGATTGCAGTAGCCAGGGTGAACGGAGAATCCTTTACGATCATGCAGAGGGTCACTGAGTCCCTCCCCAAGGTATTCTTAATTTTTCGTTGGGTATCAATAGTGCCGAACGAGGCTAGGTACTCACCCATCCAGGTGAAGGTTGTCAAGTAGCTTCCCAGCATTTCACCCTCCTTAGACATCCCCGAGGGCAGCACATTCACACTAAACTTCTCCATTTTACCGAATAGGTTCTGAAGGTCTTCACGCTCAAAGTGCCACACGTGGGCACGCCAGGGAAAGTGTTCCTCGTACCCCTCGGCTTCCCAGGGTCCGAACGGGGTAGTGATGCAGAACTGAACTGTCGGTTGGCCGAGGGTAGCCAGATTAGATATCAGGTTCGTCGGTTCCTTGACATGCTCTAGCACTTCAGCAACTATGATCAGTGAAGGTGGTACCCCGATCTCAAGTACTTCTCCCGTCGTTGCATCTCCTTGTACAAAGGTGACGTTATTAAGTTGTTCAGCATCTGCCCATTTGGCTGCTTTAACAATGTTTGATTCTTCGAGATCCACACCAATGAACCTGAGCTTAGGATGCCTAAGTGCCAGATTAACTGTATAGTGGCCGTGGGCACAACCGTAATCGAGTACCATATCACCGTCAACCAGCTTACTAACCAAATCAGACACACACTCAAATCGCGGATTGCGGTCCAAAGATTCAGGACCGTAGTCAATACCTCTTTCTTTTTCGTATGCATAATATGCCTCGTAATGTTCCGGGAAAGTGTCGTCAATAGCGAAGGTGTAAGCTTTGAGAGCCTTCTCAATTTGGAAGGAACTCAGGTCGTTCCCGATTTCTGTATAGTCATCATCACCGAAATCGAAAGCCACATAAGCATCACTATTTTGGATGAGTTGCCGGAAGACCGTAGCGTCAGTTTGACGTTCAAGGAATAACCCTTGTATACAGAGGTCGAAGAAATCAACCGTCGCCGACCAATCATAATACTCAGCCATTTCCAACTGGGCTTTATGCATCATATCCCAACCAGCCTGGTCGTTCGTAATTTCTATAACAGCGTCAACAAAAAGGTCCT
>Ga0255047_10000198_pt1 | contig 44770 bp, 81 predicted proteins | sample JV7_2_1_MG_FD_183640 | JGI IMG/M metagenome (GOLD analysis project Ga0255047, IMG submission 183640) | Seawater microbial communities from Jervis Inlet, British Columbia, Canada - JV7_2_1 | ecosystem: Environmental > Aquatic > Marine > Inlet | place: Canada: British Columbia | collected 2016-10-06
GGCAGGATTAAATAATGGAAGTTCAAACAGACATACTATTACTTAATTTTGCGGGAGCGGTTACCGACCCTAAAGAATTGGTGCGGATCGTGCAGGAAATAGAGGATCGTTTGAAAGAACAGGCAGAGGCGATAAATGATTTACATGCGCGGGTGGTAGCATTAGAGCCATGAAAAAAGGAACCGGTCTTAAATTTACATGGATTACGGATTTTAATCTTGTGCCGATGTATCTTTTGGAGCAAGTGCAGCCGAAAGAATGGGAAGCAAAAGACCTTTTCGCTTTCATAAAAGCCAATGAAAACAAGATGGTTATCGGGGTTTTTTATGATAAAAAGGAAACAATGGACATAAAGGGCTTTGTTTGTGGAAACTTAAATCCCTTGACTAAAGCACTTTTTATTCATATCCTAAGCATAGACAGGGAATATCAAAACAAAAATGTTATTTCAGAAACAATACGCATACTAAGAAAATACTGCAAACAAAAGCAAATACAAGAGATTACAATGCAAACAACCAGGCCGGGAGCCTTTGAAAAAGCCGGAATGCAAAAAAGCGATAAGATAAACATGGAACTGGAGGTTTAACATGGGCGGCATAGGCGATTTTTTATTCGGTGAAACAAATGAGGGCGGACTGCAGGGGCAAGCCTCTACATTAACCGGGGGGCAGGAAGGCCTTCTGGAGCGATTGACTGCATTCCTGCAGGGGCAGGTTGGGCAACCGGCGGCTTCTTTTGGGCAGGACACAGCTGCGCAAGCTTCACCTTTACAAAACACAGCCTTTGGGCAGGTAGAGGATTTGCTGGGTAGCGGAGTTTCTCAGGGTGCGGCAAGCTCATTGAACAGGATAAATCAGCCTTTTGATCCTTCTTCTGTAACTGACTTTTTCAATACAAATGTAAAAGCTCCGGCACTCGAAAATTTTCAGGATGAAATTATACCGGGGATACGGCAAAGCTTTGTTAATCAGGGGCTTGGCAGATCAGGGGCTGCGGTCGGTGCGCTGGCAGATGCGGGTACTGATTTAGGCACGAACCTTTCACGGCAATTATCTGATTTGCTATTCAATACAGAACAAAGAACTTTAGACAGGCAAGCGCAGACTGCGCCAACCGGACTGAACACACTCAATACAGGATTGGGAGCGGGTGGACAGCAACGGGATATAATGAGCCAGCTTCTTTCCGGTCGATTCGGAGAATTTTTGAGAACACAGCCGGGCAATAATTCGGCACTTAATTTGTTGGGTCCTGCTTTGGGGACTCGTGCTTTTGAGAATATAGTGCAGGGGCCGTCTCAAACAGAGGGAGCTTTGGGGCCGCTGACCAGTTTAGCCGGGTTGTTTTTTTAATAAGGATATATCATGGCGATTGTAATACCAGGCATAGACAAAGGAGTTTTCGGGGGGGCGCCCGGACAAATAACACAAGCTGCAAAAGACTTTGGCGTAATGCTTCAAAAGCGTAAGCACAAAGAACAGATGGAGCTTTTAAGCACGGTTTTGCAGGGTTCAGCACAGGGCGGACAGGTTGATCCGCAAGCTTTGATAGGATCCATTTTTTCATCCCCGGATTTGACAGCACAAACTAAAATGCAGGGGTTACAATTTGCCAGTGCTTTACCTTCACAAAAACAGACAGAATTAGGGCAGCTTAACCAGCTTATTGACGCTCGTGATAGTTTGCCAGCAAATGATCCCAAAAGGCAGGCTATTGATGCTTTTATCCAGAAAAAGACAGGCCAGCAGCAGGGACAAAAAAGTCTTTCAGGCGTTGGCAAGCTACTGAAAGAAAGAGAGTCTCTGCCCCAAGACAGCCCTTTGCGCAAGATATATAATCAGGCGTTGTCAAAACAAATTACACCCAGAGGTGAGCGTATTCGGGTTAATTCCGATGGGTCAGTTTCCATTGAAAGAGGGCAGGGCGTTACATCGGGTGGGGGGAGTTTCCAAAGATCGACAAAGGGGGGACTGGAAAAAGACATCTTAACCAAGGGTGCAGGCATAAGTCGATTGGATCAGATTCAAAAAAGCTTCAATCCCGATTTCTTGACTCTCCAGGGTAAGTTTGGATCAGAAGTCGCAAATTTAAAAGAAAAAGTAGGGTTTAAATTAGATCCAAGCGAAAGAAAAACATTAAAAGAATTTGCTGTTTTTAGGCGGCGGGCGTTCAGCAATCTAAACGCATACATAAAAGACATTACCGGGGCAGCCATGAGTGAAGCGGAGGCCCGGCGAATAAGAAAAGGTGTCCCCGATCCTCAAAAAGACGGCCCCACTGTTTTTCAAACAAAGCTTAATGACACCATCAAAGAGTTGAAACTCGCGCAGGCAAGGCTTTCTTATGTCAGGGGGCAAGGGCTTTCCCGGAACAGCATAGATATTTCACAAATGCCACGGATAATGAACGAAAGAGGCGGCGAGCTTTTTAAACAGTTTACTTCGCAAGGGATGAACGAAGAGGAAGCCAAAAGGCAAGTGCAATCACAATTATCACAAGAGTTTGGATTGGTTGAATAATGCCGCAAGATTTTGCAACAGAATTATTAGAGCCTTCTTTCCGGCAAACGCAAGCTGGCAAAGTCCCGACACCAGAAATAGATTTTGCGGGGGAGCTTCTTGAAGGGCAGCCTTTACAGCCTGTTAGAAGGCAGACTGGTTCAATAAGCACAATTACAGGAAAGCCGATCACAGAAAGAGTGCAGACGGGGCAAGAGCCAGCAGGATTCGGGACACAGGTTAAAACGGGTTTTGTCGAAAGCCCTGAAGCCAAAATTAATATTTTTGCGCAAGCCAGATTTCCTGATATTCCATTAAAAAAAGCACGGGAACGGTATGGTGTTATAGATGGCGATGTTGTTTATTTAGCAAACGATGGCAATATTTACCGTGAAGTGCCTGGGGATACGCCTGAAAGAGTAGTCAGTTTTTTAGCAGATTTGCCAGGGCAAGCCCCTGCCATTATTGGCGGCACGGCGGGGAGTGTTTTCGGAGGGATACCGGGAGCCAGTCTTGGGGCTGGGGCTGGGGAAGCCACCAAACAGATAATCGGGAAGCTTGCATTTGATGATCCTGTATCAGCGGGAAGGATTGCAGGTGAAGCAGCCTTGGGCGGTGTGGGTGAAACAATCGGCAAGGGCATAAGTTCCGCAGTAGGCAAAGCTCTTTTAAACCGAGGCGGGACTCTTTCTAAGGCAGCGAAGGGGAGCATAGCGCAACTTGACAAAGCGGCAGCCAAAGAAGCTGAAGCCCTGGGCAAGCGATATGGGATTGACCTTTTTTCACCACAGACAACGGAATTACCAGAATTGATTGATCAGTTTAAATTATTGGCAGACTTACCCAAAACGAGTAATTTGTTACGTGATGTTGCTAAAAACCAGCAGACACAGGTACAGGGGGCGATTGAACAGTTTGCGAATGAAATCACAACGGATGCCGTTACACCCTTTACTACAGGAAAGAGGCTTTCGGAAACAGCGGAGGCTGCAATTACCGAATTAAAGAAAAACCGGTCCCAATTAGCGAAGCCTTATTATGAGGCAGCTTTTGAGAAGCCAGTTGAGCTTAATTTTGATCCGATTTTCCAGACTTTAGACGGGCTTTTAAAGAATTCTCCCAAGGGGAGTAAAAGCTTTCGTTCTTTGTCGAGAGTTAAAAGGATGCTTTCAGATGGGCGGGCCGACAATAATTTGCAGTTTTTGGATAATGTCAAAAAAGAAATTGATGCTATGTTAACCGGCCCCGATGCTTTGAGTATTGCAAAGACTACACAGAGGAACTTGCTGGAAGTGAAGGGCTCTTTGACAAACATGGCCGATACAGCGTCTCCTTTATATGCTGAAGCTCGCAAGGTATTTCAGGCATTATCGCCGGGAGTTACAGAAGCAGAACAGTCTATAATAGGCAATATAGCAAAACTGGAAGGCGATCAGGTAACTCAAGCATCTAAAAAACTTTTCGCTTCGATAACCTCTTCTCCGGAGGCGGTGCGGTATGCAAGAACGGTAATAAAAAAAAACAACCCGGATGTTTGGGATCAGGCTGTGAAAACATATTTGCTTGATGTTTTTGAAAACATAAAAGGTACAGTAAGCGGCAATTTCACCAACTTAGGCGGGCAGTTTTTCAAAAGAACTATTGGTAATTTAAAACAGCAACGAATTTTAAAAGAAGCGTTAGGCAAAGAAGGCTTCCAGAATTTCACGAAGTTTGCGGATATTTTGCGCAGAACTTCTCTGACCACAGGCAAAGAATCGGCTACAGCCTCTCGGCAAGTGGCGTTAAATAAGCTAAAAGAGCAAGGGGAGTCAAAAATAGTGGGGCTGGGGGAGTTCAGAATAACACAGCCTTTTGCACAAATCAGCAAAAAGATTAATGATCTGTTGTTTGGCAACTTCCAGACAAGATTAGCTGATGCGCTGGTTTCGCCACAGGCAGCCAAAAGGCTTGAAAAAGTTCGGAGTTTATCCGGCTCCCGTGAAAAGCAGATTAAAGCATTCAGCACTTTTCTGAGTTTGGCAATCGGGGGTGAGTATTCAAAACCGGGCTTGCCTGAAATGACGATCCCTTTTGAAACCTTCCAAAATGAATAGGAAATAAAATGGCAACAGAAACATTAAACACGGGAACGCAGACGGGGGCAGAGGTGGCGATAGAAGATGCGGCTACTTTTTTTGTCCGTCTGGATGGTTCAACTCCGGGAAGCAATAACTTTGGCGGGGCGTGGGTAGCTCTGGAATCCAGGCAAACGGGAGAAGATGATACCTTCTGGCAGGTTATTGAAACTTTTAAAACGAATATGCAGCGTGGGGATACAAGCCCTGCGCCTATGGATTATCGTTTCCGTGTAGTTAAAGAGGGGGAGGCTGGTTACTCAGTCGATGCGACTATAACATGATAACAGGCGAAATCATAAAGCCCATCTTTACAAAGATATTTGAGAGAATCAAGGGTGGACTGCCCGCAATGCCGCCTCTCTTTGCTCCTATCGCCTGGCTGTTTAACACTGAAGGCTTTGGCTCTGAAGGGGATAATACCGTTGTCATTGACAGCGTGGGGGATAATATTCGTTCTCCCGTTGGTTCGTGCTATGATTTTGACGGGACGGATGACTTTGTTGTTTTTGGCAATGAGCATAATTTCAACGCTCAAAGTTTCTCCGCGTCATGCTGGTTTAAAACGACTTCAAGCGTGACTTTCCGGTTGTGGGACAAAAGAGGAACGGGAGGATTTGGCTCTAATATTCCGGGCTTCCAAATATCTGCCCAGGCAGCGTGGGGCAACGCTGCAATAGACGATGGTCTTGGCAATTATGTTCGCTTCGACTCTGTCCCTTACAACGAAGGGGACGGCGAATGGCATAACCTTGTGATGACGTGGGATACTGACTCGGGTACGGCAAAGTTCTGGATGGATAGAGTGCTGAAGGGCACTCAGGTCAACCCGGCGATGGTAAATGCGGATTTAACAACTACCCGGCATTTGGCTTTTGGCTGTGCATGGGACGCTGCAGGAAGCCAATCTCAGCATTTTGAGGGGCAGGCGTGGGATGCGAGGCTGTTCGACACCGCTTTGGAGCAAGCTGATATAGACAAAATTTATGCTTTTGATCCACAGGTCGCCGGAGCTATTTTATTTTGCAAGTTTGAGGAAACCCGTGGGCTCTTTGCCTTGGATTGCGCGGGGAGTGTCAATGGCGATATCATGAATATTGCAGACGAAAGCTTGTTTCATGTACCTAATTTTCTGTATTCATTTGCGGATGCTGTTGGATATACTGATGATCCTGCGTATATAATACCGAGAAGCGAAGCAAATACCACGCTGGATGCAAACGGCGGGGCATTACAATATCCGGACAGAGCAAAATACAGCCCAAAATTAGTTGAAAGCGCATGCGTGTTTTTCCATGGGCCTACCACAATAGCGGAGGCTCCGGCCGATGCAAGCCATACCAATATTTTTGATGGGGGCGGCAAGGTGGAAGTCGGCATTTATCCCACCAGCGTAGTCGGCGGCTTGGGTTTTTCGGGGTTTTGCCGGAAACCGCAATCATGGCGTTTCTTACTCACTGACCCGGTTGGCGACGATGCCAAGGTTTTGTTAATCTTTCCTTTTGACGTGACAAACGGGCAGTACGAGACCACAGCCAGGGCTATTACAGTCGGGAACTGGTATGATTTGGAGATTACCCACGATGTTGACAGTATAAGTAACGTGCCGATACTGAAGATAAACGGCAATGTTGAGCCACTGACTATCGTCCAGTCTCCCGTTGGGCTGAGGAATGATGACACGGTGAAACCGATAGAGATGGGGAATATAACAGCTTTAGACAAGGGGTTTTTGGGGTACATGCGGGATTTGAAGCTTTATAAGCAGGGAGTTTTAAAAAATCATTACCCTATGAGCGGACAGAACAATCCAGATTTTTTGTTTGATGTGGAAAGCGGCGCCCATTTAGTCCCTTCAAACTTTACCACTTTGACGCAATGGAGCATAACGCAGGGCAGCGTTCATTATAATATCCAGAATGGCGTGTCCCTATATGAGCATTTGACTGAGTTGCCGATTATAATTCCTTACGATAATGCAGGGCTTCCAATTTCCTACACACCTCCAGCCGGTTATACCTTAACAGGCGATTACCCGGGCGGTGACGGAGTATTCCCAAAGGGTGTTGAGACGAAATTTAGATTTTATACAAGCTATGGCGATCTTTTGCCGGCGGCTATTTATCAGATAAACGAAATGGACGGGAACGAATTTTTAGGAAATACAGCGACCGGAGATTCATATGCAATCGGATATAATGACATGGTAGCGGATGTGGGCGGGAATATTTTAACGGATGTAACAGATCCGAATCATAAAAAGGATTTTCGGATATTTGAGGTGGTAATAAGCATAACATGGGATTCAGTTGAAATCACGTGGGACGCCGTTGATATAACGTGGGATTCAGTATAGCAAAGGGGAGATAGCATGGCGAAACAAGTTATTGGTTTAAGTTCTCCGGGGGATGGGCTTGGCGATCCTCTGCGTGATGGCGGCACTAAGCTCAACGCAAATTTTACGGAGTTGTATGGCGCTGTTATCGATGTGAATACTGCTACATACAGCGTAACTTCAGAAAACAAAAATATTTACCATGTAAGCCGCACTACAACCGGGACGGCTACCATTACAATAGCATCGGCACTTTTAGCAATAGACAATGTTAGTTTTTTTATTGTTGATGGGGGATTGAGCGCAGGGACCAATAACATCACTATTGAAACAGAAGGCGCAGAATTGATACACGGGGATTCGGAGGGCGCAGAAATAACTGTCAATGGGGCAACGTATAGTTTTTACACATTCGGCGGCGACTTGTTTATTAAATCCGCATATTAGGAGGAAGCAATGATAAATGGAAGGGCGTTTTTTATAACCGATCCGTCCAGTGGAGCGCAAATGGGAGTCAGGAAGAAAAAGCCATCAGACGCAACGGGCGCAGGGGACATCCACGACTTAGACAACCATGAAACGATTGTGCAAGAACCGTTTGTCCAATATACCGGCACGACCACAACACCAAATGCAGTAGTAGCACAGGATGCAACCGTTCTTCCCACCAGCAACACGGCTGGCTTTGCGGCAGATGATGAAATAAAGATTTATGAAGGCACTACCATCTGGCATGTAGGAGTGTATAAAGTGCTTTCCATCGTGCCCAATACAAGCGTAACGATTGCGCGCCCTCTTGACACTGCTTTAACAGCAACCACAACGATTGAGAGGGTGGTCGGTGATATGAACGTGGCCGGGTCTTTAGCTGTGCCTGTAAAGTTTGAAGCAAGGATCAAGCCCGGCAAGATCGCTCATGCAGAAAATGTGGTAATCGCCGGCACTTCTGGCGGGACTAGTACGCCGGATGGCACAAAGTTTATAAATCAACCAGCCTTAACAAATGGCATAATTATAAGGCAGGAAAAGGGGAACGGCATAAAAAAGACTTTTGGGTCGTGGAGCCAAAACAAAGAGCTTATTTTAGCATGCGGGAACAATGCTGACTATACAGAGGGGACGCTTGAGGGGATTAACGCAAAGTGGAGCCCCAAAGAAGAGGCGGATGTTGTTTTGAACATGGTTGCCGACGATGGGGACGCTATCAGGGTGTATGTCCAAGACGATTTAACCGCGCTGTCCAATATCTCCTTAAGAATGATTTGCACATGGCATTACACTGACGAATAGGAATAACATGAAAATAAAAATCAACAGCACTCATATCAGGGGAAACGGCAATGGCAATAACAATGGCAAGTATTTTGCTATGGCAAAGAAATTGCAGAACAGAGGTTTTAAGCTAAGTCTTATCCCCCTTGTGATGCAACCGCTTGATATTCTCTGCCAAAAGATTCCACAAGCGGAAAGGGGTCTGGCAAAAAAGGATTTTCTGGAAGCCCTTGAAACGGCCATGTCAAAAGCAAATTCCCTGGATATCGGAGCCACCGGCAATGTCGAGTTCATAGGCGATAGCAAAGATATGACACTCAGTGAAATGCTGGGTATAGTCACTGACGGCGGGGAAGTTGAGGGCGTGGATGTATATGCCAAAATGCCTGTTTCTATCCTTGATATCATGGTCCCAGCTGGCCTCCCGAAACAAAGCGAAACAGAGGGCGGCGTGGAAACCATAAGGACATGGGGAACATGGCGGGATAAGAACCACCCGATAAAACTCAGCAATGACAAAACAATAGCAGTTTTCGGTTTAAGCACTTTCGGAAAGAAGCTCCCGATGTCTGCAGTGAAAATAATTGCAGACCAGACCGGGTACGGAATTGAATTAATGCTGGAAGCCAACTTCAGGGCACTTATGCAAACGGCGGAATTTTACATAGAGGACCATTAAACATGCAAATAACTTCCAAGACTAAATTACAACTGGACGTTCTGGCTGCCCACGGCACTTTTTTTGCCGGGTTTCCTTTCCTCTCCAACGCAGGGCAGAACTGGATACTGACAGCGGCCCCGAAACTATCCAAGGTAGGCATGGGCGTTTTTGCTTTCAGCGACCAGGGGGTAACTCCTATCGGAGAGGTGAGGACGGTTATTAAAGATTTGTGCTTAATCGCTCTGCATAAGGGCATTGAAATAGCACAGTATAAAATCAAGAGCGCAGCACAGAGCGCAGGCGTGTCTATCAGAACCTTTCAATCAACAGGGAGGTCAACGATTACAAAGATACAGAGCCCTTACTTCACCATCAAACCAGGAGTTGTTACTGCTGGTGACATGGGGGCGGCAATATTTTACCATAATGGACAGTCGGGGTATACTCCTGATTCATGCGTAGGCATTGTAACGGCGTATAATATCAAAGAAGCTGGCTGTATGATGGTCGAGCCAGCAATCAAAACCTTTTTCCCAAAGTATAAAATAGAACCCATAAACAACCATATAAAACCAATTGAGAATGCAAAAGAAAGGACGGACATTATGACCGGAGAAAATACAGAGGGCAATACCCCTATCCCTATGGTTACATTAGAGCAGAAGGAAGGCAATATAGAGCGAAAGACCACCTTTCCGGGGAAAGGGCTAGACCAGGCAGTTGTACAAATTATCATTGACTCCACCTACGGAGCAGGCGGAACGATTGGCGCCGGGCTTAGCTCTAATCGGGGATAAACAATGGTGGAATTATTACCGGCATGGTTGCAGCCATACATAACTTCGGATTCAATGTGGGCAGTGATTTTCTCTGTGTCTGCCATTGCGCTGGCTTTTTATTTAAACAGCAAGAAATTTCTTACTAAGCAAAGAGCCTACGAGCAATGCGTAGAAAACAAGCTACGCAAGGACTTTCGTGAGGCTTTGAAGCTTGAGCGGCGTATGGCAGCGATAGAACAGACACTTGAACTGGTGTTGAACACCATACATGGGCAGCTGGGCATTGTGATAAAAGCGCAGACGGTTTTTAAGGAAAAAAAGGAACAGGATGATGGCGGACTTCGATCAAGCCTTCAGCAAGATGATAAAAAATGAAGGCGGCTATAAGCTTCACCAGGTAAAAGGAGATAGGGGCGGGATCACTTACGCCGGGATTTCTAAAAAGTTTCACCCTGATTGGCAGGGGTGGGCGAAGATAGGCAGAAAAGAATACGATGCAGAACTCACCGGAATGGTGAGGGTGTTTTATCTGACAAGGTTCTGGAATCAGATACAAGGCAGCTCCATCGAAAACCAAATTATCGCAGAAAATATCTTTGACTTCGCTGTAAACGCTGGTTGGCGGGTTGCCGCTAAAATAGTTCAGGTCATAGTCGGCACGGCCCCGGACGGGATCATTGGAGAAATTACTCTGGGCAAAATAAATGAGATAGGCAACTCTGAAAACAAGATGGCTGTTCCTCTCTTTATTGCACACTACGCATTAGCAAAAATGGCAAGGTACGCAGAAATATGTACCAGGCGGGAGAGAAGCAGAAAGTTTCTTTTGGGGTGGACAAAGCGCACTTTAAAGATGGCTTCGGGAGAGAGATATGTTTGACTTTGGCATGGGCATAGGCAACGCTATTAAAGCTGTTGCCGACATTGTGGATGATGTGTGGACTTCGCCTGAAGAGGAATTGAAGATTGCACTTTCTGAAAGGAAGATTGATGCGAGTGTTGCGATGGCTCAAATCAAGGTTAACGAAACTGCAGCGAAGCACAGGTCTATTTTTGTGGCTGGAGGTCGTCCTTTTTTGATATGGGTATGCGGAACAATTATGGCATACCAGTATATCGGGTATTCTTCTTTAGAGTGGATATTCGGACTTCTCCAGGCGTATGAAGTTATCCCCGTGCAAATACAATATACGGTAGCTGGCGTTGCAAAAACCCTTATGATCAAGCCGCCGCCTCAGCTTGATTTTGTTGCGATTGTCCCGATTATGCTTAGTCTTTTGGGGCTTGGCGGGATGCGAATGACAGAACGAATCAAGGGAGTTGCCATAAACTCAATAAGAAAACCCTAGCCGATGGGCTTTTTCACGTGGGCAGCTTCACACATTTCGTGTGTCCACTTGTCATCCGTACCATCTGGCTTGCTTAGCACATAGTCTGTAGCCGTGACTAACCGGACCGTTCTTTCAGCGTTGAGTTTTGATCCTATCAGATTCACATTTAAAATTGTATCTCCTTTTTTAAAGAGGCGATTGCCGGGTTTTATCACTACTTTGGCTGGCTGTTCGACTTCAGCTTCCGGAGCGGGAGTATCTTTAAATTTATCCAGGAGTTCTTGGAGTTGGTCCCGATATGCAGGTTCGTTTGTGATTCTCTTGAGAAGCCAGCCGTTAATTTTCTTCATGTTTCGTTTCTGCGCCATTGGCTCTAATCCTTTCAATTGTTTCTTTCAGTTCCGCATTCTCTTTTTGCAAAGCTTCTACCCGGTCTATAAGCTTCTCAACTCTTTCGAAAACGCCTTGCGCTTCAGTTGCATCTACCATGTCAATTCCCCTCCAATCGTCTGAGCTCGGCTTCTGCTTTCTCTAAATGCTTTTGCCAAGCTTTGTCTTTTTTGAGTGCTACTCCCAACTTTTCCCAGTACTCGCTGTCAAGTTCTGCGATTTCCTTCTCAACATCTTCGAGTGATTCTTCCAATGTCTTTATCTTGCTTTTCAGTGCCTTGATGCTCTTTTCTTTCGGTGTCATGGTTTGCTCCTTTCGTCAGGTTAATTGCTTCCTGTATTTCATAGGCCATTGTTTTTCCTTTTCCTTTGCCTTTTCCTTTGCCTTCGCATAGCTCATTTCCCTTGATGTGCGTAAATACCGGAAACTAACCCGGCATAAGGGAGTCCACTTGTAGCCATGTAAATATAGGCGCTCCCATATTAAAATTGATCCGCTTGACGATGACCATCTGCCCAATCTTGGTAGTATCATCTGATTTACTCCTTTCGAGTTTTACTGCAACCGCCTTGATTCAATGATTATCCGTTAAAGTTCTGAATCTTTGCCAAGAGCGCTGGCATGTTTTTGATGTTTTTTGTAAAGAGGCTTTCAATGTTTATTTTGCCAAGCTCTTCCACATTCTCGCCCTCCACGGCTGCCTTCTGGGGAAACCTGAGAACTGAAATGTTCTGCACTGTGCGGACATGCTTATCCCCTTCTGTTTTGGTTTCTGTTACAGTTACCAGATATTGCTTTTTTGTCGTCATGGCTGCTCCTCCCTTGTTATACCACCATCTGCGCCGTCTTTTCGGCTCCCATAGCCTCTAGTATCCAGACAAGCTTTCCGGGACTCACTTTATGCGGCGGCACATTTTCCCACTTGTATGCTGTTGCCAAAGGGTCTACAATGCCCTCTGTACACATTTTCCCGTCTTTTGTCTGCCAGTCCAGGCTTAAGGTATGCCCAAAAAGAACCGTGAGCCAGTCATACGGAGCTTTTGTGTCTGCCAAATGCCTGTAATATGCCATGCACGAGTCATATATGGCATTGGAGACGGTGAGCTCCCACACGTCATATGGAGTTCCTTCCTTATGGTCTGCAAGCGTGGAACGCCCCCATTTCATGCCTATCCCTGTCTGGTTCCACACCTCAATATAACAATTTGCTTCTTTATCCTCTACTGCGAAGTGTGATTTGTTGGACCATGTTTTTAACATTATTGCTTTTGACTTCCATGATTTGCCGGAAAATGCTAAGAATGATAGTATTTTCATATGTGTTCTCCTTTATTTGTTAAAATTGTAAAGTTATATTTTTTACTGGCAACATTAAGCTGTATTTCAATCTTGTTTTTTCTCCAATTTTCGCCTCATAAGATTCGATATTTTTCCTTATTTTCTGGACTTCTTCTTCCCTGATTGTGATCCGAACTTCTTCTTCCATGCTTTTGATATCGTGTTTTAAGTCATCAATCTCATAGCTTATCTCTCTTATCCTTTTTGCTAATTCCGGGTTCATTCCCGCTCCTTACTGGTTTTAGCGATTATGCCATTTTGCCCGGATCAAATTCTGCAATTATTATTTCAGCTTTTGCAAGCTGGCTCTGTCCGTTTCGGAAATAACACTTCCAGATATCGCCGGATTCTTCCCCCTCGCCGGACAAAGCGAATAATACACCGCGATGCTTTTTACTGAACTCCGTCATCTCTTCCTCCCATTCATACCATTTCGTTGAGCTCCCTGTGTCGCCGTTTGCTTCAAGGGCATATTCAGCGCCCTCCGATGACTCCCTTAATTCTTCTATAATGCTTCCAGGCTGCTCAACATCATCCAGATCAAGCTTATAGCTTGTATAATATCCCATGTCATTTCTCCTATGTTTTATATCTCTTTGCCCACATCCTGTTTAAGCAAGATGGAGTTTATGCCAGTGGGCTTCGTTTTTCCTACATATTCAACTATGAATTGATACTTGCCTTTTTTTGCGAGTTTTTCGAGTGCCGGGATTGTCCCGTCATCCTCTACGTCTAACTCTCTTCCGGAGGGGATCAAGAAAAGCGGCATTTTTGCTTCTTTGTCTTTTGATAAAAGTTTCAATGCCATTTCAACAAGTCTGGCTGTGTTAAAGTTGTGTTCGTCAAGAGGAGCCGGTTGCTTCCCCGGCCTCTTCACCATCAATTCCCCTTTGTCGGTGATGACTATATTCGGGTAAGGCTTCTGCTTGTCTATCTGCTCAATCCTTTTTACTTCGAGGTCTTTTACTTTATCGCTCTGCTTTTTCCAGTTATCTTTGGCAGCTTTGAGCCTTCCCTTTTCGATTTTGAAGCTGTCATATTTTTCAGCTTCCTCGTTTGTTCCTGCTGCTTTGTCGATCTTTTCCTGAATCGGGGCGGTGTCTTTTTTGGTTTGTCCTTTTGGCAAGATAATCAGAGCCTCTTCAGCTTTTTGGAGTTGTGTTGTCAGACTGGCTACCTCTGCTATCTTCTTGTCAATAGCTTTGCTTGCGCTGTCCTGATCCCGGTTAAACTTTTCAGCCTCTTCTTTTTCTGCGTAAAGCTTCCCGACATCCACCCTTTCCACCTTTTCAGGCTCCTCTTTGCCCTTCAGCGTTGCTCCCGCCTGTAACTTCGCTTTGTTGTATACTGCCAGCCCTGCCTTCGCATCGGCTATCTTCCTGTCAATTTCCGCTGTGTCAATCCCCAGCATCTTTGCCTGTTCTTTGGGCGTTTGGTGTATGAAGGATTTAACATCATATGCGTGTTTGGATAAAATATTTTCAAGAAAATTCTCCGGCACTTCCCCGCCGTCCTCCCTTGTGATTTCAAGGCTTTCGGTGGTTTTTGTTATCTTCCTGCTGATTTTATATTTTATCCCATGCGCTGAGATTATGCCATTGGTAGTAGCAGCATTGCCATAATTACCAATCAACTGCTGTTGATCTTTTTTCTTCATTCCAAGCCCGGCAACTCCTTCGAGTAGAACGACGATGCTCTGCAGTAATGTAGACTTCCCGGTTCCGTTTTTGCCTACGATGTAGAATATTCTATCATCCCCAAAGCTCACCTCTATGCTTTCAAGCCCTTTAAAATTATTGGCTTGCGCTTCCTGTAGTACTATCATTACAATTCCTCCCCTGTGTGTTCGTTGCCGCTACCTTTTTCCACGTCAACCAGGGCTTGCAATGCGTTTTCGATTAGCTTCCAGTCTGCTTTGGTGAGCATAGCATCAGTATAATTCATTTTGTTTAGGTCAATGCTGAAACCGTAAAAAAGCTCTTCTGTTTGGTTGCCCAGGTTTTGCGATCCGGCTGTCATCATTAAGTCTTTTACCGCTTTTGGCGCCGCAACTGTTCCTTCCTGCTTTGCTGCTTTCTTTCCAGGTTCTGGCTTTTCGGTGGTGGTTTTTGGGGGGTCTGGTTCCGTCTTTTTCTTCGTGTCAATAGTGATAATTCCATCTCCCATGTTTGACAAGTCGGTTTCGGGTTCGCCCTGCAAATGTTCTGGGATTAAGTTTACTCCTGATAACATCGCCGTCTCAATCATTGCCGCCCTTTGGAGTTCTGGGCTTTTCGGGATTCTTTTTGCAAGCTTCCTGACTGCTGTTTTACACCACATGGCAGGCTCGTCTTTCCCTCTCCACAGGGAATCGCTCCTTTTAATTCCGGGAGACCTTTTTTTGGTTTCTGCCGCATCTGCAGGTGTGACGACTTCAAAGTCAAAGCCTCCCCCCTTGAACTTTACAACCGCATAAGCAAATATCAACTTTGCGGTTGGTTTCCGCTGGGGATCTGGCTTGTGGGTCAAAAATGCGTTAAGCCCGTATTCATAATCAAATATATCCCCTTCATAAACCGGGTGAAAGGGTATGCTTTCAATGCCGCCCGACTGATGCGCCAGCTGGATATAACCGAGATATCCCGGTATGCAAGTTGCTTCTAAAATTCCACCTTTTTTGTTGTTCCTGAATGGCACTAAATAGGCATGCCCCAAAGGAGTTCCTATTTCCAGCCCTAAAACAGAAGCTTCAATGAGGGCGTTGACAATTGACGATCCCGTGCACTCAAGCAGCCTTGGATTACGGGACATAGCCATAAATGCTACCCGCAATAGTCGCTCCACTTTTACGTGTTTTGGGATAACTGACGCAACTGCTTTTCTGTTGTTCGTAAGCAAGTTGAGTATCCCCGTCTGTTTTTCCTGTAATGCTTTTGTCATGTGATTAATCCTTCCCTTTGTATTAATGTTTGCTTGATATGTTCAAGCTTTATTGCTGCTTCGTTGATTTCTCTATCCAAAGCCCTGTGAAAATTTCTGTCTGGATATACCCGGATAACTACGCTGAGGAGTCCCGGATAATAGCTGAAAAAATCCCACCACTCTCTCCCGGTAATCCACAAAGAACCCTGCACTTGCGGAATGTATTCGGTGGGGAGTTTTTGTTCGTAAAGACTTCTTGCGTGAGTTCCTTTTCCTGGGCACTTTATTTCAAGCCCTCCATCAGTGCCAATCAAACCGTCAGGGCTACAACCGGCAGGCAACCCGTCTATTTCTATCAATCCAACCTCTTGAACCTCCAAGCCTTTATATTGTGCGTATGCCACTCTTGCTTCTGGCTCGTGGTCAATCCCCCACTGTATCCGATGGTTAACGTAGCCTTCCCCGCCCTTCGATGGTTCGCCGCCCCTTTGAATCCTCCGCCATTCGGCAGCTATTTCAAACAAATATGCGTCTCTGGATGCTGATTGCTTGAGGGTAGTGGGGGCAACTATTTTTTTGAACTTTGAAGAGCTCATTATCCCGGCGTGTTTCGTCCACCACTCGTCAGTGTATTGATCAAATGTGTGGGTTATTATTTTCATCCGAATTGCATCTCCTTCGCTGTTTCGGGGTCAGGCTTGGTTTCAATCTCACCATTTGCCCATTTAATTACTTCTTTTACATAGCAGTCCCTTTGGTATATATGCGGCTCTAAAACCTTGCCAATGGCTTCTAGGGCTTCGACAGCTTTGCTCATATTCGCAATGGCTTCTTCTGATCCCATCTCCTCTTCAGCAAAGTATTCTCTTGTGAACTCTATGCCAAAAGGATAATCTTTATAAAGCCCGTCTGCTGTTTCGGTTTCATCCAGTTCATTTTCAAAGGTTTCTATAAAGCTATCGCATGTTAATTCGTCTGCAAACAAAAGGGTCAAGTTGCCATCATCTATGACAAAATCCATTTTGGCTTTGGGTCTGTTACCTTTTGATTCCACATACTGTTCAAACTGCCCCAGCCTTTTACTGGTCGTTCTTTCATGCTTCAGTCTTAAGTCGTCAGTTCCATCGCCATACAGTTTTCGGATTTCTTTTTTAAAGCTCATTTTTATCCTCTTCTATAAAAAAGTTGTTATATGTCAATGAATCTAAAAACCCGACAAAGGCATTGCCTTTATCTTTCGATCCTCGTTTTTCTAAATACTGCAGGAACTTTTCAGCCTCTTCGTCTGTAAACTCGCCCTCGCTTTGATACATGCGCCAATACTGCATGGCTACTCCTTTCTCCCACTGGCACGGATATCCTCGCACCCCAGCCGACTTTCTATCTAAGTGCCGGATTAGCTCTCTTATCCGCTCCCTTGCCCAGTTCAATTAAGAACGCCAGTGGTTTAAATTAGTTTATAAATTTGCTATTATTCCCCAAGCTAAAGATATAAAAGCGATAACTCCTATGGTTACCATGCCAGCCCCCCAAAAGACTTCATACTTTTTATTATTCCCCACAATCCTTTTTCTTATTAGCCAAAACAATATCCCGAAAACCATTGTTGATATTATTGCTATTTTAAATGGTATTGGCATAATTCGCCCCCTTTCGTTGTTATTCTGTTATTTCCCAGTTTTGCCCTCTTCTATACGATACTCCCGTGCCCAGCGAGGAAAAACTGATAGCCAAACGCCTCTTTGATTGGACACGGTAACGTAAAAAAGAAAGCATTCATCTTCTTCTAAATAGTCAGGCTCTTCACCTTCAAGCTCTTCTGCATAGCTTTTAGCCGCTTCATGTGTCGAGCCAGCTTCCCTTTCTTCAAACTCTGCAGGATCAATGTCATTAGGGTCAATATAAACTCCATCCTCTGCTTGCCATATCTTGTATTTTGCCATTGTTTGTTCTCCCTTTATTCGGCTTCCCGACTATTATAAGACAAATCATAGGTTGCTGTTACCCAAACCCAGACTCCGGGGTTTTCAGACTCTGGCTGTTTGATGACATAATAAAGCCTTTCAAACCCTTCTTCTGGAAGGTCTGCAAAGCTATCATCATATGCAGCTATTTTTTCAGCGGCATGCTCTGGTGACCATGCAGACACCATAACCCGTTCTTTTGGGGCAATGTCTTTTGGGTCAATCTTTTTGCCGTTCTCCGCATGGTATATTTTGTAGTTATCCATTATGAATCTCCCTTTGGAATGGAGATATTCCCAAAGGCTTTGCCATGTCAAAATTGCTGAACATCGCATCCCCGCTATAATCAGCATCCTTCTTTTTGAGGATGCCCCGAATTATATCAATTTCTTTTTCGATTGTTTTTTGCATGTTTAATCTCCCGTTTGGTTCGTGATTATTAAAAGCCACTTTACACGATGGTTTTTTGGTTGTCAAGGAAAATATTAAAATAAATATTAAAATAGTTGTTGACTTTTCTTTCCTGCCGTGCAATAGTGACCGCAAATATTGATTAATAGGAGGTTTTTATGAAAAAAGGCAATACACGAGTTGACAAACAGAAGCTTGATAAAAGATTAAGCGATTTAAACATCACCCGGACTGAATTGGCTGCTAAAATGAGGTACTCTGCTACACACCTGGAACATATTATGAAGAGAGGCCAGTTATTAATGCGTCATCAGGATGCCTTTGTAAAGGTGTTAGGGCATGGCGATTATCTGGTAACCGTGAAGGGGGAAAAATGAACTACTCGAAAGAATTCAACGATAAGGTTCGGGCGATACTGGAATATATCAAATGCCCATATGACCTTACCTGCCTTGACATTAACCATACAGGAGAGGAAAAAATATTATTCCAGTTTCTGAAAGCGATTGAGTATAATTTTATAGATTATGATTTTGCTTTTGCGTGGATGCAAGAAACAGACCCAGAAATAGAATGGGAAGATAAGCGAGAGCTTCTGGCGTTGCATAACAAAGATTATTTTTTCGCCACATCGGAGACGCAAGGCAGTGGTAGGACTGCGCCATTGCCTGGCTTTGTAGTGCCATACAAGGAAACAACGAGGCTTTTACTCCCTACCAAAAAGCTCATTAACGAGCTAACAGACGCAATTTTTTAGAGGTGGAGGAGGAAAAATAATGCACGACAAAAATAAGCATAAAATACTGGTTTTCGATACTCTTGTGTCAGAGGAAGTGCCACACCTGAAAGCTGAGGTTCTGGACATTAAGCGCATCGAAACTATCGCAGTCAAAATGAAGTGGAGCGAAGGGGAGCGGACATTTATAATGACCCAGGAGGAGTTTGAAAAAACAGCGTGGGTATATGAAGAGGAGAAGGAACAATGAAAATAAAAATGCAATGTGCAAGATGTTTCAAAGAAGGTTTCAAAAAAACCTCTATTTATTGTGAGGAGTGCATTGAAAGTGATGCAATAACTCACTGCGAATTTTGTAACGATTATGTCTTTGACGATCCTGATGGGCTTTGTCAGCACATCTTTGTTACTCAACACATGGAATTTTCTGGAAGTGGCTATTTCGGAGAGCAGCTCTACCATCATAGAGAGGAGGTTTTTTTAACTGCTTTCTGTAAAGAGATGCCCCGCTTTGTGTTAACCGCAATAGTAAAACAAATACGAAAAAGCGGCGACCCTTATTTATGGTGGACTCTTGGCAAAGCTTGCGAAAAAAGCAACCATAAAGCAGAGGTTTATGATGAACTCGACAAAAGGCTGTGTCGTGCTAAAGGCGAATTCAAAGACGCTATTCGGTTTTTAAGATCAATAGAGGAAAAAAGCGATTGCTCAGAATGGACAGCGGCATTTATTAAGCAAGCGAAGCAAAAAAATTGGAAAAGCAAACAATGAAAGTAAGATATAAAAAGATAGAGCCGGAACTTTTGAGTATTTACCATGTTGCTGATCGGTGCGGCTTTTTTACTACTGAAACTGATCTTAACGGCGGCTATGGCTGCACGTTCCCGGAAAAGGAAAAAGGATACCCCGGTTGCTGTTACCAGTTCGACTGCCCGGTTTCGCATGAGGCTAGTTTGGAAGATTTAAGGAAAATGGATCAAGACCTTTATGAAGAGTACAAACATTGTACAGGCGACCTGGAAGATCATGGAAGTGAGTGGATGGTGATGTACAGGACGGCCAAAACAACAAAGGAGAGTTGATTATGGAGAACAGCTTTAAAATATCATGGGGAATACATAACGGAACGCAGGATAGCCGGGATCATTGCGAACCCATAATAGCTGATACACAAAAAAAAGCGATTAACCAATACAAGAAGCGGATAACCTTCTTACGCTCTATCGGGCAGTTCCTTTGGTATGCAAATATAACATACCCAAAAACAGAAAGGCTTGAGGACGGGGACGCATACAGATAGGGTATGATGTTGTGTGTGTATGATTTAAACAAACACTTTAACAAAGGGAGCATAACAAAATGATTAAAAACGGAAAAACATATGTAAAAGTTCAACATGAAACACAAGGGTCACGCATGGAGGCCGGCGATGTCTGCTATATAGACGGGTATGCTCAATTTGCGACAGGCAGGCCATGCGCTGTTATAGTAAGGGATAGCGACGGCGTGATGGAGTGGGCAGATATTCCTAATCTTAAAGCCATAAAGGAAACCGATTAACAGCGGAAAGGATAACCAATGACCGTAAAATTTAACAGAGTGGACATAACAGGATTAAGGGCTACCCACTTTGAACAGCTCCGGGACTATGTTGAGCATAGGGAAAGAACTAATTATTATTATGGCAATAGAGAGCAGTATGAAAAACGACATAAAGAGCTAAAAGTCTGGTTAGCACAGATAATCATTAAGGCAAAAGACACTAACAACCGGATTCCGAAAGCGAAAGGGTAAACAATGAGCGATGACAAAGAAAAAATCGTGCAGGTGCTTATGTACACCGAAAGCCCGACAGAACCACCGCTAATCGGATTAAGCAATCAGGGCAGAACATATGAAATGATCGGTTTTTGGGAAGATGGGAAGCCCGTTGGCTGTGAGTGGAAGCCCTTCATAGAGCCGTTAGCGCAGGAAAAAGAAACCACTGAAGAGGACATAATAAAGTGGTTCAACAACAAATATGTTTTGTCAGGCAGAATGGAAGCAGTTGAGCACACCGGGTTTGACGTATGCCGTTTTATTGCGGAATTTATTAACGAAAGGAGATAGGGGTGAAAAAGGACATAAGGATTGCAATGAAAACAGAATTAAAGTTGACAGTGATTATCAGAAATGACGCTCCCATTCGCCAATGTCAGGATAACCCTTCCTACAGAAGCGTAACGATAGAGTTAACAGAAAAGCAAATGGGCAAGCTCGATTTAAAATATACAGACAACAACTTGTGCGACACTTCTTTTTATGAGGAGATATCCCAGTGTTTTTTGGAGCCTCTAAACAGCGAAGGCAAAGAAAGAAAGAGAGTACAGGTGGTAAAAAGTTACAAAAGCGGCTATGGCGTTGTTTGCCCTGAGTGCCCGGGCTGGGAGGAGCGACCACTTGCATTAGACCCGAATTGTTTTGGGGAAACTTGGACATGTACCGATTGTGGGAATGTTTTTGATGTTGACTAGACAGAGGATTAAACGGAGGGGAGTTAACTTTAGATGACTTTAAGAAAGCCTTGAAGGATATGGATACAATAGAACTTGTTTCTTTATTTGACGTTCCGCAATTAACAGACAAAGAGCTTGCTTCTTTGTATGAGTCTATACCCAACGCGATAAATATTAATGATTAAAGGAGGAAAAGACATGGCAAAGGAAAAAAAAGACAACGCAGTAAAAAAGGCAATGGAAGTAATCAAAAAAGCAATGATAGATGATAATCCGGGAGAAGCGGGAAGTTATGCCCATAGCTGGCACTGTAACATTGCAATGATGTGCTATGATGCAATGGCAGACGCAGCAAAGAAAACAGGCGCAGAATTTGATTACGTAGCATTTCTTGAAATAGGGAATGATGCAGCCAGCAGATTTATGAAGCTTTGTTTTGACGTGGAAACCAGGCGATAGCGATAACCCTTCCGCTGGCTGTAGGTTAAAGAATCTGCAGCCAGCAAGAAACCCTTGAAAGCGATTAAACGGAGGCGATAATGAGTGATGACAGTGTGGACATTGCAGGATTAAAAGCCGATCACTTTGCAATGATGTTAGAAGGGCTTGACTATATGCATCATGAATTAGGATATGGGCTTGGAAGTGAGAGCCATTATACGCAAAACGAAAACACGTATAATGAGGCTCTGTCTTGGCTACAGGGAATAATTAACAATATGAAAAGGACTTGATATGAAAGACAAAAGAATCAAACAATTTATTGCGTTTTTAGACACATTGCCGGACATTGATGAATATAGGTATAAAGAAGATGGAAAGTACCTCATTACTAATGAATGGCTTTGCGGCACGTTTGCTGGGCGTGGCTTTGTTGGAGATACACCCAAAGACGCCGCTATGCAGCTCATGGATTACTTTGACGAACATTTAAATCACAAAAGCTGGGTTGGTGGTGGTGTTACAGAAAGCGGATGGCCTGATTTGGATAAAGTTAAAAGCTACATAGACACTTTTGATAGATACAATAAATAACCCTTGACAAAGCCATTAAAGGTTGCAATAGAGAATACACAGCGTTGGGGAGCGCTTTTTAATGAAAATAAGAACATCTAAAATAAAAATAAAGCCTTATCAGAGGTGGGGAGCTATCCCCAAAAAGAGTTGTACTCATAGATGTTCGGCTCTCCGCTTCTGATAGGGCTTTTTTTGTTTATGGAGGTAGCTAATGCCAAAAAGAAAAGCATTGTCTAAAAAGTTAAGATTTGAGGTTTTCAAAAGGGATGGTTTTAAATGTGTATATTGCGGACGCTCCGCTCCGGAGGTTATTCTGCATATTGACCACGTAAAACCAGTTGCCAAGGGAGGTAAAAACACTCTTGTAAACCTTGTGTGCTCTTGTTTTGATTGCAATATAGGGAAAGGCGCAAGAGAACTGAGCGACGATTCTTTAATTTCTAAACAAAAAAAACAAGCAGATAAAATAAAAGCCCGCCAAGAGCAACTGGAAATGATGGTGAAGTGGTATGATTCTCTTGAAAAAATTCAAACAACTGAAATGGAAGTGCTTGTAAAAAAATGGCATCAGTACGTAAAAAAACAATATAGGCTGAGTCAAGAAGGTCAAAGGGATATGAAAAAACACCTTAAAAAGTATGGTTTCCAAGAGGTTTTAAATGCTATGGCTACAGCTACTGAGCAATATTTAAAATATAACGAAAAGGAAGAGATTGAACAAAAGTCGGTTAATTTAGCTTTTAAAAAAATAAGCGGGATTTGTAGGATTAGAGCATTCGATGGTAAAGACAAGGAAATATATAAAAAAGTTTATTACATAAGAGGAATACTCAAAAACAGGGTTTCCATGTCCGCTCTCGGCTGTAAACAATGCATTGGTTTTATAATAGAAAGCCATAAAACAAACAAAATTCCGTTAGAGAAAATACAATCGATAGCAACGAGATGTAATAGCTATTATGATTTTCAAACAGAGATTGATAATCTTGCGGAAGGGATCAACAATGGCTAAAAACAGACCCGTTAATAGCGATTTTTGGATAGACGAATTTATCGAATCTTTGACAGTAAAGGAAAGATATTTGTTTCTTTACCTTTTAACGAATCCTGATTGTCATATTTCAGGAATATATAAAACTACAGTTAAAAGAATGGCGACTGATACTGACTTAACTAAAAAAGAAGTTGAAAAAGCTTTGTCCCGGTTTTCTGCTAAGGATAAAGTTTATTTTAAAGAAGGGTATATTGTAATAGTAAATTTTCTTAAATACCAAAAACCGAATACTTTGATGATAAAGGGGATCGAAAAGGCTTTGAAAGCCTTACCTAACCCTTTGAAAGGCTTTATCGGTTCTAAGGAATCTAAAATTTTCTTAAATATTCAGCGTACTTCTAAAGCCTTTGAAAGCCTATTGAAAGCCTTTGAAAGGATAAATAAGAATATAGATATAGATAAGAATGAAAATAATAATGAAGATGAAGATGAAGATGCTGAAGTTTCCGAAATACCGGATTTCTATTTACGACTTGCTGACCGATTTTATCAAAAGAAAAAAACCCAAACGAATGTTAAAATTGGATACCATCAAGAAAAATGGGCAAAGGTTTTGCATCAGCTTGAATATATAGACAAGTACACACAGGACATAATCACAAAGGTTTTGGAGTTTGCCTTAAATGATGACTTCTGGATTACAAATCTGATTTCACTGGCTGGCATAAGGAAAAAGAGCAAAAACGAATTATCAAAGTTTGCAAACATACTGGCTAAATGTGAACAAAGAAATAATGGCAAAAAACAATACGAAAATTATGAATCAGAAGCCTACAAGGTGATATAATGACAATACTCCCCCCTCAAAATTTAGAAATGGAAGAGAGCTTGATAGCCTCTTGTTTCTTAGAGAAGTCTTTGGTCAGTGAAATTTGCGGCATACTAAACCATACGGATTTTTACCAAACTTCACACCAGTTAATTTTCAAGGAGATTGAGATAGCCAATCAGGCAGGTTCAGAATTTGATCTTGCAACTGTGGTCAGTTCCCTAAGAGAAAAAAAGCTTTTAACGAAATGCGGTGGAGCCTCTAAAATAAGCTGTATGTTTGATACCGTACCACGAGCCTCTGCCCCAAAGAAATATGCCTTAAAAGTAAAAGAGTTGAGTATAAGAAGGCAGTTAATTGACAGGGTGCAGGGCATTAACCGGGATGCTTACGGGTTTGAAGTTCCCACTGAGCTTCTTTTAAGCAATGCAAAAAAGGCAATAGCGGATTTGGTTTTAACTGGCACGGCTTCTGAAATAGTGGAGTTTGCTGATTATCAAATGGAATGCACAAGCCGATATGAAAAGCTTCAGAAATACCAGGGCATGACGGGAGTAACAACGGGATATTACAAGATAGATGAGCTTACTTGCGGGTTCACACCGGGAGATTTAATCATTTTAGCAGCCCGCCCGTCCATGGGAAAAACTGCGTTTGCTGTAAACATGATGACAAAACAATGTCGGGAGGATATCCCGGTCGGTTTTTTGTCTCTGGAAATGACCAGGTTGAAAATTCATAATCGAATTAATGCGGCTGGTGCTAAAATAGACAGCCTTAAATTCAGAAGCGGGGGGTTCACCTCTCAAGAGTTTAAAAGCTTATCGGATTTTATGCCAGCTAATTCATATTGGCAATTACACATTGATGACAGCACGGGGATAAATCAAAACCAGATCCGATCAAAGATTCAGTTTTTCGTGCAGGAAAAGGGCGCGCAAATTGTCTATATTGATTATTTGCAACTCATAAAATCAGCCGCTACATACAAAAGAAAAGACCTTGAAATAGGGGATATTGTTCAGGACATAAAAGCCATGGCAAAGGATTTCAATATTCCGATTGTGCTGTTATCTCAACTGAACAGAAATCTTGAATCCAGAGAGAACAAAAGACCAAGACTTTCTGATTTGCGTGAATCCGGCGCTATAGAGCAAGAGGCGGATATTGTTATTTTTTTGTATCGACGCAGTATGTATACAGATTTTGAGTATTTCATGTTTAGAGGACAGCCGTACGCTCTTACACTGGAATCTCTGAAGTCTAAAAAAACAGACCCGGCTGTAAAAAAAGCATACTGGATGGATGCGGAGGCGATTTTTGCAAAGCACAGGGACGGGAGCCTGGGGACGGTTAAGTTGGGCTTTGAGCGTGAATTTACACAATTCCATAACATATCGGGGGAGCGCAATGAAGCGGGTGAATAAACTTAGAATAGCCAATATTATTTATATGATTGGAAAGCAGTTTGGAATGAAGAGCGCAGGATTAAACAGGTGGGTACTGAAGGTAAGGAAAATATGAAAACGAAACGGAGCTAAAATGAGTGATGAAATCAAAATTGGCAGTGAGTGGTGGAAAATGCCATGTGAAAATCCTTTGCTTGTGCAGAGGCTTACCTTAAAAGATATGTGTTGCAGTATTCTTGAAAAAAGCGGGGAGCCTCTGCATTATAAGGAAATAGCAAAGCGATTGGAAGCTGATTATGGCAAAACGTTTGAACATGTGAAGAGTAAAGCGACAACCATAACAGGGGCTTTATGGCAAGAACAAAAGATTATAGGCAATGGGCGTGGATATTACTTTCTGAAAGAATGGGAGGAGGGCAAATGAACTGGTTAAAAAGAAAGTATAAGGCAGTTATGAAAAATGAGGTTTTGTTTAATTTCATAGCCTCTTCTGTTTGCTTTGCAGCGATGGTCGGAGTTTGTGCAGATTCTTTAAAAGCTTTTTTCCTATGCTGTTCAGGTCTTTATTTGTTTATGTGGTTTATTGCTTTGTGTATCCAAATTTTTACAAAAAACCTGCCATTAATTATGATAAATCAGAACACGGGAGGTGATGACAATGCAGATTGAAGATATTAAAGAGGGCGTTAAGGTGAGGCAGAAAAAAAACCCTTGCACAAAAGGAGTGATTACGGATTATGATGAGATGTTTAACCATGTGTCTTTTAGGGCTGGGGTCGATTATGGGCAGCTGAGTTCGGCTTTTCTTGAAGAATGGGAACTGGACACTGCCGTTCCGATAACAGCCGAATCCCTGATTAATGCGGGGTTTCAGGAACAAACGGAGGCTATGAACTCTGGGGAAACAGTAGCGTATTATCTTTTTCCTTTGCCGTGTGCAATAAAGGAGTTTCAGAAAGCTTTGATTTTTCATTTAGACATGAAAGAATGTGATTTAATAGAAAGAAGGCGAGAAGACAGCCGGCTAACAGAGCTTATAGGTATAGAAGCCAAAAAAGAAACCATGACGGAATTGCTTGATTTAATAAGGGCTTTGGGAGGGCAAATAGAATGAAAAACGGAGACTTGGTAGAGTTTGACAAGGCACGAAAGGAATGTAGTTTTTATGAGAGCGGGCTTTGTGATTACCCAGACATAGAAAGTGCTTGCGCTGTCCAGCAATGCCCTGTGATTAGGCTGGTAACAATATCAGAAATTGAAAGGCATAATGCAGAGTTGTATGAACAGCTTAAAAAAAACATGGAAAAGATGAAAAGCCAAAAAGTGCATGAACAGAGGGACGAACTCAATACATTCCCAGCAAATTATAGCGAGTTTTTTAAATCATGGGTTTTGTGGTGTGGGAACGAATCAATCGCAACAGAATCCTGGACAATAGAGCTTATGCCAGATGGCAGGGTAACTATCAACAGCGATGAAGCATTGATGATACAGGTAAAAGAGGATAATGCCCTTGTAGTCTTTGCTGTGTCCAGAGGCGGGGAGGTGAAGTATGAATAAACCGGAAAAAATAAAAATAGGGCTTTTCCAGGTAACTCTCCTAGAAGATGGCAAATTGAAAGTATGGGCAGAAGATGCCCTTGTAATCCATCCAAAAACAGACAATCACATAGAAATAAATACCGAAAATGTGAGAATGGATGTGAACGATAGCAATGTATGGGGCGGAAAGCTACCCAGCACAAAGCCATGGCTGCTATATTCGTTTTTTAATAGGTAGGCAGGGGCGGGAAGATAGAGCGGCAGGGCATGGACGCTGGGCGGTTTAAATCAGAAATAAAGGAGGGCTAAATGATGTGTGGAGGAGGATCTTATAGTGTCGCATACGACGACATAGAAACGGAAACCCAGCTTTGGAAAACTTCAACGGATGGTAAACACGTAGCTTTTTATGCTGATAATTCAGACTGTGAAGGGGCAACGGAATGGTGCCGAGCCCACTGCTACATGAAAACAAAACCGGTTATAACCCAGTATGACCCCAATTTTATGTCACTTGATTATAACGCAAAATATTTCTATTGCGTTGGGGCAGTTCAAAGGAAAGCATTTGCAAAAGATTTTTTAGAAGCAAAGTACATAACCTTTTTTGCGTCTGGCACGATGTCGCAAATGGTCTCAAGCAATGGGGAGACTTTACGTACCATCATAAGAGAAATAGCTGATGGACACCAAAATAAAGTCATACGCTTTTTTGTCAGGCGACCAATCAGATTTGAAAAGGTGGATAATGTTGGCATCCTTAGCGAACATAGCAACCGCCTTGAAACAAAGGTGCCTTTCCCCCAAAATGCTGTCATTGTTTTTTCGGTCGATATGTTCACGCATCTAAGCTATGTTCATTGGGCTTTAAAATCAAAGGAGGTTTCAATGATTTCGATAGTGGATCATCCTGATAATATTAAGCAGATAGCATATTTAAAAACCCAAGTGAAAAATGTGTTAACTTGCGAGGATTGTAAAGAAAACGGGTATCTTTGTTTCAAGCAGGAACAAAAAACATTATTGATAATGAAATATATAACAGACGAGGCGATGGGAATACGCGGTTTAAATTAGAAAGGAGCGGAGGATGAGCAGAGACGAAGCAACAAAACAGACTATATCTATTTCGGAGTGGAGAAAGGGCGTTACACGACATACACGGCAACCCGCTTTTCCTGTAGTTTGTGATGCACAGCAAAGACAAATAGAGAAAACAAAAGGGGCGCCAAGCGGAATATCAAGCGCAGGTGTAATTGAGCTTATTAAGTCATGGCGGGAAGGGATAGAATATTATGAGTCTTTTCCTGATAAGTTAGGCGAAGGCGCAGCCGCAATATACAGCATATGTATTTACAATCTTTGGGAGAAAATGGGGTGCAGTGATGAAAAAGCTTAACAAAGGACAGCAAAAAGTAATCTTGCTTGGGTACGCAGCCGAACTTAAAAAGACGCTGGACAGATTTTTTGAAACTGATAACTTTGACGTTACTGTTTTTTATGGCAGCTTTTCGGCATTAGTGAAGATTTACCGGAAAAAAAGATATGGAAGTGGAGCAAGGGTTTTCCCTTTTAAAGCTGTAAAAAAGAGAAGCAGCGGCGCAATATGGCTAAGAAAGCCGTTAGTTGATAAAGAGTGGTTCAGTCCGGCGGCTTTTGATTCTATAGGCTTTGTGGAGAGGCTATGCAAACACGAAGGGAGCGGAGGATGAGAGGTAAAAGAATTACAGTAATTCATGGCGGGTGGGAATGTACCACAGAAGAGCCACCAGAAGTGGCGGTTAAATTACTTGCTGAAACAATACTGCGGGATGCAACGTTAGAGGCCGCAAGTGGGGTATATAAAGTAGGCGATAAAGAATATAGCGTAGAGCCTCAATATATCTTGAGAATCAAGTTTGACATTGAGGAGGTGAAGTAATGAGTAAACCAATCTATGAACCGGCTGGCAGGGCAGCGGAGTTCTCAAAATTTGCGCTGAATTTATTCAATGGCTGTTCGCATGGCTGTGAATATTGTTTTAATAAAATCGGAGTTGCAAAAAATCTTTTAGGCAAAGATGACGTTACGCCAAAAAAGGTTTTGGTTTTTGATCTTGATATAGAAAAAGAACCAGGGAACAATTGATCGGGGGGGGATAAATGACTGAACGTGAATATTTAACAATCTTCAGCAAGCCTCTTAAGCAGGAATTTTGGTATCATAAAATTGGTGATACTTTCCCGGATTTTTCTGACAAAAAAGAAGGTGATGCAGAGGGTGAAAAGACAGAAGAAAAAGGAAAGAAGCGATTCACAAAAAAACTGCCTTTTGATTATTTACTGGAAAATGAAAAAGGGGCAATTAAAGGCGAGGCGAAACGAATTGTAAAGGAAAGCCTGAATCCCAAATATGTATTTAAAAAACACCAGTTAGATGCGTTCCGGGATATTCATAACGTAAAAGTTAAGGCTGGGCGTGGTATGTTTGACTCGTCTCATTTGATATGGCTTCTTTTTATGGATAAACCATTAACAAAACTTAAAAAAGGCTCTCTTTCAGAGTACGCAAAAGAGAATAATCTAATATGGCGGATCCGGAAAGCAGATAAGATTATCTTCGCTATTGAGCTTTATTATCAGCCGGAATACGCTGTCAAAACCACGAAAATTATGAAGTTTATTGAATCAGGTTTTTACCGTATTTATTCGTATCATGGCGGCAACAAGGGTTTTCGATTAAGAGAGGATATTAGCAGTATAAAGGAGTAATGCCCCCACAATTAAGGGGGGCGGGGAGGGTTGAGGGTTAATTGATAAATTTAGCGACAAGCTGGCTTTGTAGCTCTGCTATGTCCGCTTCGTGTTGTCCCTTGCTTTCTGTTAGCAGACTTCTTGCTGCTCCCGGTGGGATAAAGTCGGGAAAGATGAAATCTTTTTGCCTTTGCAAGTCGAAGTTACCAAGGCTGAGATAATAGTTTGCCGTGTCCAAATCCTTCCTTTTTTTCTGAATTTCCTTGAGCAAATTGCTGATTTCAGTCGCTCTTTTTTCTGCCTCTTCATACTTCATAGTTATTTCTCCTTTAATATTTTTTCAAGTTCTGGTAGCTGTTTGAGATCTTCGGCTTTGACTTCGCCTGTTTTGAGTGCCTTAATCAGTGAATCAAGCATTAGGGCGGCTCGTGCTTTGTGAAATTGTTTTTGCTTTATTCCAAAGTCGCTCATGACCCTTTCCTCCCTTTGTTCTTCAACCATTGATTCAAAATCCACCGTATTTGGTCCGGCAGCTTCCGCCCTGCTTTCTTCCCCTCTTTTCCGATGTCTTTTAGTAATTTCTTGTCAAGCCTGATGTTATACATTTTTTTCAGTTCCTGAGCCATTTTTTATACTCTCCTTATGTTTATTGTTTTTTTCCTCCTCCTGCTCTAATACCTCCTTCAAAGAAGGTAGCTTTGCGTTGTCGGGGGGTTTTCTGTTTCCGTCTATCATGGCTTTCCAGATTGCCATTTGTAATTTTTGGCCTTTCCCTACAATATCCACCAGCATTGTCTTTCCTCCTTTATTGGTTTTTCTTTGGTTTGTTTAATATCCGCCTTAAGTCTTCACACTTCTTAGTATCAAGGTCGAGCAATTCAACTGCTCCCAGCTGTAATTCTTCGACAAGGGTGCGTAAAGCGGTGTTAGCTACTCTTTTGCTTATTGTGTCTTTGGTGCCGGGTTTACTCATGGTTTTAGCTCCTTTGCCCTCTTTATAGCTTTTCTAATTATTCCTGTGATTTCTTCCTTTAATTCCTGCACTTTCGCGTCTGCCGCCGCTGCTTTCGTTTCTGCCTCCTCTCTTTCTGCCCTTGCTTTTTCAAGCTCCTTTAATTTGCCTTTGGTGGCTTTGTCTAATTCTTTCGTCATTCTTGTCAGTTTTTTCTTCATGTCGTTTTTCATGTCGTTTGCTCCTTTGTGTTATGTTCGTTTGGTTATGCGCATAAGGGATGAGTCCCGCTATATGTCCCGCCCTTGTGTTTGTGAAGCCATGCAAGCCTTTTTTCGTTGTTGCAAAACAGATAAGAGCCTCTCAACACCGGTGCGTCGTCTCTGTCTGTTCTTACTTGCAGCCTAAAAGTCCCCCCGTAGCCGGTTTTGCGCGGGGATTTTTCTATTGCTCCTCGTGTTTCTCTGACTGTTTCGCTGCTCGCCCTTTGACATAGGGCAGTTTTTCCGGTGTCACTTACCTTTACCACGATTACAAAATCATAATTTGTTGCATCGTAGCCCCACACCGCATAAAAAATATCGCCTGCTTTTACTTTTCCGGCTTCTGCCCTCTTTGCTTGCTCTTTTTTTATAGCTTTTATCATTTTCAAGACGTTTCTTTTGCCTAATCCGCTCAAGCCGCTGTCGATGCCGTCTTGATATCCCTCTAACATTTCCGTCAGTTTTTCGTCTGTTGATTCTTCTAACCATTCGTTAATTATTTTGGTCGCCTCTGCCGGGGTGTTCATCGGTTTCATATCAAATACTCCTTTCTTAGTTTGGCTTCCTCTACTATCTTCTGGTTTTTGAAATATGTTATCTGGGCTCTCGCAAGAGCAATTTTTTCCTGCAGGCCTTCTATTTCCTCCTCTTTGCTTTTGATGGCTTGATTGAAAAATCTGATTGTTTGCTTCACTGTTGCCTGTGTTTTCGTCAGTTCGTTCTTCATGTCAATTTCCTTTCGTTCAGTGTTTAAAGTTGTTGTTAATCTTGGAAAGCAATATACATGGGCTGTCATCTTTTGTCAAGAAAAAAATTACAAAAGATTACAAATGATGGTGAAATAGAACCCAATGCCCTGTTTTTGCTACAATAAAAAAATGAAAATAATTGTGGGGGTGATTATGCGGAAATCTTGCTTTATCATTAATAATCAGATCCATTCAGCATTTTTGGGAGGAGATAATGACAGAAAATGCAAAGAAATCAAGAATGTATAAAGCAGATCCAAAAGCCGGATATTTTATCCTTGACTTTGCAGGTTTTTGATTATATGTATTGTCTTGTTACTCACTTTTTTCGGTCCGGTTCGTGTTCATTGTTCATTCGTTGTTCTGATCTCAGAAGCCCCTTGAGAATATTCTTAGCCGATTTAAGGCTAAAATAATATAGATCAGGGGGTTTTCTGTTTCTGCTTCTTGCTTTTATAATATAGTTTGACTTTTCTTTCTAAATATGCTATTAAACAAAACAGTCTGAAGATGTTTGTTTTATCAGAAGTTTTGCTGTTTCTGATAATCACTGTTGTGTGTTAATCTTTGAAGTCAGAAATGGGCTTTCATTTTTGCAACCTCTCAAAAAAACCCTCCATCATGCCAGTAAGTATCTAAAATCCTTCAACATCCCGTAACCCCCCTTTATGATTATTTATCTCTTGACATTCCCGTTTTCATAGGTTATTTAGCTCGATATTCGGCTTCTGTGTTTTGCCATAAATAAGAAGCTCCTTTGATGTTAGCCTGCCCTGGACAATTACCAGTACGCCGGGGCAGGTGAAATAATTTGAGATTGAGGGGAGAAGATGACAACGGAAGAGGAAAAAACCTTAATAAAGTTATTCGGGAAGCCGGAAACCGAAAAAGAGCGGCGAAAGACACGACGACCCACCACACAAGAGCTAACGAGATTAGCCGAAGCTGTCCGTAAGGGAGCAATATAAATGAAAACAGCATATTTTCCTGAAGAATTAGGAATAGACAAAAGAATATCGCAACAAAAACAAACGCTTGACCTTTCAAAGAAGATTCAGGCAGCTGAAATAAACGGAGAGGATAAGGTTAAAACCCGCAATTGGATAGAAGAGCCAGACGTAATCAGTGAAAGCACATGGGCTGAAATGCCGGTGATTAACTTTGCTGCTTGGTTGTGGGGACGTGATCTTTGGGAAATGCCAGACGCCTCTTTATAGTGGCGCAAAGTGGATAAAAGTGGATAAAAGGAAATGATGATATTATGAGCGCAGGAAAGACAGAAAGAAAACTTTCCACTAAACAACAAAGATTTGTTGACTTCTTCAACGGAAACGCAACAGAAGCGGCAAGATTAGCAGGATATTCAGGCAGTGAAACGGTGCTGGGCGTAGTAGGAGTTAAAAATATAAGAAATGGTAAGATAGCTGCGGCAATACAGGCAAAAGAGGCTAAATTCAAAAAAGGCAAAATAAAAACCCTTGAAGAAATACAAACATTCTGGACTGATACCATTGATGATACAGAAGAGAATATGCAGAACAGACTAAAAGCAGCCGCAGACCTTACAAAAGCAAAGGGCGGCTTCATAGAAAGAGCGATAGTGGACACAAATATTACAATCAGCCCAATAACTGTAATGAAACCAAATAATGCCGGAACTTGAGAAGATATATAAACCGATCCCGACACTTCAGGCTTTCCATGAGTCAGGCGCGCAAATGAGGGCGATAGTGGGTCCGGTTGGTTCGGGTAAAACAACGGCGGCGGCTTGGGAGCTTTGTTATTATTTGCCATTCTTTTTGCTGGAACAGTACGGAATAAAAAAGACAAGATGGGTAGTGGTAAGGAATACGCTACGGGAGCTTATAGACACCACACAGCGCACAGTTTTCGATTGGTTTGACTGGGGAACATACAAGGCACAGCCACAATTCACATATTTATTAAAGTATCCGACTGAGGGCGTGGAGGTTGAATTGCTTTTTAGGTCGTGTGATATTGATAAACATATCAGGCAGTTTAAATCATTGGAGTTGACAGGCTACTGGATAGACGAATCAATAGAAACAAAACAGTCAGTTACAAAGATGCTGAAAAACAGGATCGGGAGATATCCTCGCAAGTGTCCTGTAAGATTCGGCATTGAGACCACGAACCCTCCGGAGATTGAGCATCCGTTATACTGGCAATTTGACTGGCAGTCACCACCTCCCGGACCGGTGCCGAATGGCAAACCTTTGATCAATCATGCTGGGTTCTGGCAGCCGCCGAGAGAGAACGAGATAAACTTAAGACCCGGATATTATGATGATCTTGTCAATGATTATGCTGACGATCCTGACTGGGTAGCGATGTATGTTGACGGGAAGCCGGGAGTTTTGGCAGTAGGCAAACAGATATATAATAATTTTCAGCGGGTTAGGCATGTGGCTAAAGAGCCTCTGAAGTGGTCTGGCTCGGAGTTATACAGAGGATGGGATAATACAGGAAACAGCCCGGCGGCGGTTGTAGCGCAGTTTCCTACAGCTTTACAGTGCCATATCTTGAAAGAATTCTTTGCAGAGCGTGAATCCATTGTTGATTTTACGAACCGAGTAGTAGCGGAATGCAATCTAAAATTCCCAAATGCTGAATATACTGATTATGCAGACCCTGCAGGAAATGCGGAGTTTTCCAAAAAAGAGGGCGGCTTTACTTCAAATGCTCGGTTAATGCGGGAAGAGTGCGGAGTTTCAGTACTTCCTTCAGAACAAAACTTTGCAAGCCGTATCAATGCAGTTGACGGGGCACTGGCAAAGTATGATGGGTTGTTGCTTGATCCCAGCTGCACCCGGTTGCAGAATGGCTTCTTGGGCGGTTATCATTATCCCGAAATTGGGAATACCGGCACTTTTTCGGAAGCACCAAAGAAAAACAAATATTCACATGTCCATGACTCTTTGCAATACTTATTGGTTAAGGTGTTGAGAACAAAGGCGAAACCATCGAACATGACAAAAAACAAAATACACAAGATCAATAAACAATCCATTATGCCGTCAATGAGAAAAAGGCTTTAATGCTAAAGAAATCACCGATAAAACAAGAATTTGATGATGCTTACGATGCCGCATATTCTCATTGGTCTGATTTTTTCAATGAAGCAGAGATAGACCTTGAGCAATACTGCGGAAAGCAGTTTGATGCTGCTGACAAAGCTTTTCTTGCTTCTAAGAACAGGCAATCATATGAATTAAACAAGATACGCCGGATTATTGATATGATATCCGGTTATCAGCGGAAAAACAGACTATCATTGACATATGAACCACAGGAAAAGTCAGACGATGAGCTTGCATCCCTTTTTTCTGATATGTTGATGTTTATAATGATGAATAGCAAGATATACGGCACGATGTCAGACGCTTTTGAATTGGGTGCGCTGGTAACTGGTGTAAACTTTGTTGAGTTATTCATGGATTATGGTGCAGACCTTATCAGCGGCGATATACGGGCTAAGAGATTGCCATATAACAGTGTTTTACTTGATCCCAGGCTGCAGGAAAGGGATTTGTCTGACTGTTCTTATTATATGAGGCGTGAGATATTCGCTCCTGATATTGTGAGTCGGCTTTTACCATCGGGCATAATATCGAAACAGAAGATAAACAACCTTGCTAAAAAGGCATATTCAGACAAGAAATTCCCAAGCTTAGATGTTAATAGCTTTAATCCCGACCCCGGTGCAATCTCATATGATCAGTACTGGAAGCGGAAAGAGTTAAAACAAAAGATACTGATAGACACTGGCACTGGTGACATGAGGGCATACACGGGGACTAAAAAGAATTTAGAGGAGATTCAAAGGCGGGTTGTTGCGGCTGGTCATCCTGAATTTTATGTATTGGAAATGACGAAGCAAACAGTAGAGAGGAATATCTTTTTAAATGGGGAGTTTATCCATAAAGAAACCGCTCCGAATGGTCTTGATGAATTTCCGATAGTTCCGGTTATGGGGTTGTTTGTGCCTGATTATAAAGATGATTCAAGATATAGATTGCAGGGAGTTGTCAGGGGTTTAAGAGACCCACAATCTGAGGTAAATCGCAGACGGTCACAAATGACTGATATAGTAGAGAGTCAGATAAACTCCGGCTGGATAGCAGTTGACGGGGGCGTGAATAATACAGACGACTTGAACAAAACGGGGCAGGGCGTGTCTATCTTTGTGAAAGAGGGTAGCGTCATTGGGGATGTTTTGAGGAAAATAGATCCTGCTAATATACCGGCTTCCATGTTTCAGATGGTATCAGAGGCAAATGATGATATGCAGGAAATAGCGGGAGTTAGTAAAGAATTGCTGGGAGAAGAGACAAAGGATATCCCGGTGGCTGTCACGAAGCTGAGACAGGGTGCGGCTTTAACCATGAAGCAAGGGCTTTTTGATCATTATAGAGATTCTAAAAAAAGTTTAGGGTACAAGATTCTGAAGATGATCAAGGGCAACTACACACCGGAAAAGTTCCAGACAGTTTTAAATAGGGAGATACAGCAAGAAGATATTGAAGGGCTTCAGGTTAAGGACGTGGTGCCGTCTGAGGGGATTTTAACTGATACTCAACAGCAAATGAACTTCGCTCAACTAATGCAATTAAAAGAAATGGGCATGCCGATCCCGGATGAGCTTTTGATTGATTCTTCTTCTTTGGCAAAGAAAAAGGAATTGAAGGAAGCTTTATCAAAGGCAGCGCAGGAACAGTCGAAGCAATCCCAACATGCGCAACAGTTACAGCAATTACAGTTGCAATTATTACAGACACAGCTTGCGGAAAATCAGGCAGATGCACAGGAAAGAAAAGCGAATGCGAGGCGTGATGATTCAACTGCGAGGCTCAATAATGTTAAGACAATGGAGGGGATACAGGATTTGCGGGTAAGCAGAGGTTCAACACAATTAAATGATTTAATGGGAGCAATAAAGATACTGAATGATATTAACGTAAGCCAACAGGCCTCAACAAATGTTCAGAAGGTTTAAATGTTTTATAAAATGCAGAGTTAAACAGTGGATGTTTAAAATGAATTTCAACAAAGAGCAAAGGAAATCAAATGGACCCAAAGGAAACAACGGGCGTAAATGAATTGGCTCCGGGTGCCGCCGACCCAGGGCAGGAAGCGATAAACACTGAAGAGCAACAGCCTTCAGAAACAGGAAAAACAGAGGTTCAGGAAACGACTGTCCCTTTGGAGGCGCTACAGAGCGTAAGAACGGAAATGCAAGCCGCTAAAGATCAAAATGTGAGCTTGCAACAGCAAATTGCTTTATATCAGGCACGGTTGGAAGGCCAGACAGCCAAACAGCCGGAGCCGGGAGTAGCAGTTGCGGATGTAGGCGCAGATGATGATATTGTTACAGTAGGGCAGTTAAGGCAAATCTTACAGCAAAACCAAGGTACAGGCGAATTACAGGCAATCAAACAGAAATTAGATTTATTAGGGCAGTCGGTTCAGAACCCAGAGATGATACAGGATGTAAAGACCAAACTGCCAGGAATCATACAAAACAACCCAGCTTTAGCGCAGATGATACAGACCGCTCCGAATCCATTACAGGCGGCATATGAATTGACAAAGCTTTCAGCGACACCAGCGCAGCCAAAAACGGATATTATGAGTTCTCTTAATAAGATTATCCAGAATGCTCAAAAGCCAAAATCAACGGCAACGGCTGGCACTGGCGGCAATCAGTTGGAGCTTGATATTGCCAATATGTCTGACGAAGATTTCAGAGCGCACGTAGCAAAAGTTAAGGCGGGGGGTTAGGAGGTAAATTGAATACTATAGAGAATCTTCCTTATCCAATAAATGTTTATTACATAAGGACGTTTTTAATGAGAGCCAGGCCAGCGTTGGTTCATCTGAGATATGCGCAGAATACACCGGTTCCGAAAAAGGAAGGTGAAACTGTAAAATGGAGAAAATATCTGCCATTGTCACTTGTGGATGCTCCTCTTTCAAAAACCGGGGATGTTCCAGAGCCGATCAGCATATCAGTCAGAGATATTACCACGGTTTTAAACCCGTGGGGAGCGTGGACTCCGACTGCAGATTGGGTTGACTTAACCCAGCATGACAGGGAAATGACGGAAATTGTTGAGTTACTTGGTGAACAGGCGGCGGAAACTCTTGATCGGAATGCTAAATTAGTTCTGGCTTCGGGAGCGAATATTCATGAGGCTGCGGCTGGCGTGAACGGAAACACACCGACTGAAATAACGGCAACCGATATAAAGTATGCAGAATTGCAGTTGATGCTGCGGAATGCTAAAACAATTTCAGAGATAGTGTCTGCTTCAACTGGAGTGGGGACAACTCCTGTGAGAGCGGCGTATTTTGCAATAATCAATACTGAGTTAAGGGACGATCTTGAAGCTTGCGCAGGTTTTCTGCCTGTAAGTAAGTATCCCAATACTGGGGCAATTGTTGAAAATGAATGGGGTACAGTTGGAAATGTCCGGTTTATTATGACAACTGTGGGGTATAAAGACACTTCAGTATCGCCGAATGTTTATTTTATTCCGATTATGGCTGCTAACGCATATGGGACAGTTGATATCGGCGGCGTGAATATGATCATGAAGAGCGCACAGCAAGCGGGCGGACCATTGAATCAGTTCTCAACGGCTGGTTGGAAATTAAATGCCTGGGGTGCTCGTATTCTACAGGAAAAGTTTCTGGAAATTTTGAAAGTTACAAAAGCATAGGGAGGTAAAAGATGGCGATTGCATTAGCAAATAAAAAGCAGGGGGTTTTTACCTCAGACGGCAATGCAAAAAGTCTGAACATCGGCTTTTTGCCGGATGTTATAAAAGTGGAGAACATGAATGCGGCTGGGGGTGAGGTGTATCAGGCTGTTTTCAATAAGGCATATGGCGGTGACGAACTTCAGTACACTCTTACACCCACGGTGTCATACGCAAGCTCCGGGCAGGTTATCGCATTACTGGAAAGCACATCTGTCAGTACGGTAACGGTTGACGGCATTGAGGATAAAACGCTTGGGGGTACAAAGGGCTTTCTGATAGCTGCTGGCTTTATGGATGCAGCGGACACGATTGTATGGGAAGCCGGCCTTTATAATGCGGACTATATGGACGAAACATAGAAAAACAATGGGGGATAGTTTGACGGCTGTCCCCTTCAGAAGAGGAGGCAATTTTGGACCCGAATATTTTACATAATAAAATCATAGCAAGTGATCCTGCCCTGAAATTGGCAGAGGAAAAAACCCGATTCAAGGCTGCTATGGCAAAAAGAACAGCAGACCTGGACAAAGAAGGGTTGCAGTGGTTCGAGTTTCATAATGTTGATGATCCTGGGGATGCTGTGACAATCAATTATCTTGGTAGAAACTTTCACCTCGTTCCAGGCAAGCCGATACAGGTGCCGCCTTCAGTGGCAGCGCAGGTTAGTTCGATCAGGGTGCCTGAAGTGAAGCATAAAAAAACAGCACATGGGCAGCTTGAAATGGACGTGGAAAGCCAGACCATGAGGCCGAGGTATGTATTATCACCGACCACGGCCGGGGCATCACCACAGGAAACTTCAATAGCGGAAACGAAGGCTAATGCGATGCGGTTAACATCATTCCAAAACCAGTTTCCGGAGGCTGCATTGAAGCTGAAGGCAGCGGGTTATAAAGGACTGACAAGTGAAACGTATGAAGCTTTGAAAATTCAGAATGCGGACCCGTTGAATCAGGGGCAGTAAATAAATGTGGACATTGACCAGTATTATAAGCGCAGTCAGAGGACTCTCCGGGCAGGAATCAGTGACGGGCTTTTCTGACGAAGCAATGACAGCGATCATAAATGAATTTTATGTTAATATGTTGCCGAATGCGGTATATTCTCAAAAGTTTGACGGGTTTTATGATATTGCGACTGTTATTGCCACGACTGATTATGCTATGCCGTCAGGTATGATGCTGAAAGATCCGGCATGGTATTTCAATAATGGAGTGGAATATCAAATCAGGGTATTTTCTGACCCTAAGCTGTTCTTTTCTGCATATCCTATTGAGAATAGCACACCGGGGGAGCCGGGGGCGGTTATGATCCATGGGGGCATAATCTCTGTAAGGCCAGAACCGGATGCAATATATACCCTCAAGTTTACGGCAAAGGTTAAACCAGCGGAACTTGTGGACGGGACTGACACCTTGCTTGATGATGCCTGGGGAAGGTATGTAGCGTATGGAGCGGCGATATTGATACTGGAAGCGGCTGGGGATTTTCAGGAATCAAACCGGTTATCAAAGGTAGCCATAATATTAAAAAGTAATATAAACAGCAACTACACTATAACACGTCCTGCACAGGATGTTATAAGGAGCTTTTAGCATGGTTTTTTCAGTAGATTGGGATGCAGCTTTTAATGTGTATCCGTCAGAGAATGTAAACAAAAACGAAACAGATGATATTTTCCGGGCTTTAAAGGCAGCGATTCAGGAGCGGATAGATGTTGACCATTATATGGATATGGCTGGAACGCAGACCTATCACGGTGAGCATCGAAAGATTACGTTTCAGGCAGTTATAACAACGCCTACCAATGTAACTGGCAAGGGTTTTGTTTATATCAAAGAAGTGAATGGAAGCCCGGAATTGCACTGGCAAGGGGAGGCTGGGGGTGAGGAGCTTCAGTTAACAGTGGGTGGTAGATCAACAGGGATTGCGGAAAAGCTGGAACTGTCACCGATAGCCACGCCCACACCAGCGGCGGATACTGGTTTTGTATATGCTAAAGATGTGGATTCACAAGCGGAATTGCACTGGTTGAATGAGGGCGGTGATGAAATACAGATTACATCAGGCGATATGATGATCCCCCGTTTTTCGAGGCTGCTGCATGTGGAGGATCAAAAGCCATCAAAGACAGCGGGCGGGGCTTTCAGTGCAAACGGAGTTTTTGACACAAGGGACTTAACAGTTACCCGTACAAACGAGATACCGGGCGCTGTTGTTGATTTAGGTCTAAACCAAATATCTTTACTGCCGGGGACATACTTCGCTGATATTTCCGTGCCGGCTAGCAAAATTTTCTCCCACAGGGCAAGGCTTCACGATGTTACGAACGACACCACCTTAATCTGGGGTTCTTCAGAAGGCGTGGATGACGGGAACACGGGGGATGCCATAAGCAACCGAAGCGTTATAACAAGAAAGTTTATAATTACTTCCGACCCTACAACAATCGAGGTGCAACATGCATGCACGGACTATACAGACCCACCTACTGTTTATGCGTTTGGGAAGGGGCATCCTGCTTCAACAGCGACTTACGATCTTGGCCCCGAAATTTATACAATCGTTAAAATATGGTATTAAAAGGGAGTCTCAAAATGAAGAAGATAGTTTTTTCCGTTGCCCTGCTTTGTTTCTGGGTATGCGCAGTGCGAGTCTATGCGCAAGAATGCCCTGACCCTTTCCTTGTTTCTTCACGAGGCGAATTGGCGGGGAGCCTTGTAAAGATTTATGATGCTAACAACCGCTATGTTGGTTTTGTGACAAGGTATTACACCGAATCAGAATTCCCGGGGGAATGCTTCGTTAGAGGGCAGACGCAATCTGGCAATACATTTACTTTTCTTATGCACAGCGAGATGTTTGGGGAAAGTGATGATTGGCCAATATTTCCATACTTGGATTTCATCGTCTCCTTTCCGATCCGCTTTGAAACGGTGATATCGCAGGACATTAAGGATTATGTTGATATCCATATAGAAGCTGCCATTCGGGTTGCCATTGCTAATTTGGAACTGCCAGAAGAGCCGCCAGAGCCAGAACCCGGGGACGACCTTGTTATAACAGCGGGGGTCCCAAATACCTTGACAGACGTGATTGACAAGGATCAGTTTCTTTACAATGCCGATATCGCAGGCGAATACAGCCAGACAATAGGCAATCTCACGTGGTCTCACGCTGGGCACAGCACACAGACAAGAGGGAACGTTGTTTTAAGGACTGATATTAATACAGGCCTTTTGGATATACCTGACAGGGAGCCGGATAGAGCAATTATCACCACTGCCAATGGGCTGTCTTTTCGTGCAGAGTCTCTAGTCGGACAGCGGATGTTTTCGCAGGGGGCATTAAGAGTCAAGGCGTATGAAGCGAACTTTAGGGATGATGGACTGGATAATTCAACAGTAACTATAGTGTGGCTTAGAGCATCATAGGGTAGTAACATGAAAAGAATAATATTGATTTTGTGTATTCTGCTTTTTGCATTGCCGGTTAAGGGCTTTGCGGGGGTTATTCTCCCGAATCCGTTTTTCGGCGATATGAGTGGTGCGACATATATGGATATGTATATCTTAGACAAATATATCACGAGGCTATCCCGCTCTGCTGTCGGGAATACGGATCAATATTTGCATGATGCCCTTTACAGGGAAGATATCGTTTTCCCGGATAACGTTTTGCCTGGGTTCCGGGTTACATTGATTTTGAATACTTATTTCATGGGTTGTGACGGTGGCTGGTGTTTTGGCACTTTTGATGTTGGATATTCCACCCGCTCTGCCCCTGTGCCGAGCCGTGCAACATGCAGCGATCTGGGCGTTCCATCTTTTCAAACAGCACCAGATGATTATTTTCCGTCCTCGGGCGTGAACAGTGCCGTTCATTATGAGTCCCAAGGGGGGGCAATGCCAGTTCCCAATTCGTATTGGCTTTTCGATGCTTTCTTCAGGACGGAAGCAGGAATATACTTGGCGACAGGGGGCACAGCTACAGCACAGGCGACTTCGATTATAGAAAGAGTGGGGAGTGATTACCGTTGCTTGGACGGCGAAAGCTTGTCTGAAGCCCCACGTTCTTCTCTTTACGAAGATGATCTGCAATATGAATTTTACGAATGGGAAAGAGTGGATGACAACCCTGAAGTGATGGCATTATACAATTTCACAGCTGATGATGTGAGGTTCGAGCCTTTCCGTGCTACCTCTTCTTGCGCTGCACTTACAACCTGTATCGACAACCGGATAAATGAGGTTCTTCTAAACACAGGAGTTACAGAGATCGGCACAATACAAGAATTTTCCAATCTTGAGTGGAGCGAAGCAGCGTGGAGTACAGATGAAACAGGGGCGGAGGTTTTAAGGACTGATATACCTGCAAGCGATCTGTTAGTGCAGGGCAGAGTGCCGGATCGAGCGACAATAACGTCAGCTTGGGGCGTGTCTTTTTTAGCACATGCAATTATTGATAGGCAGCAGCATTTAAGAATTAAGGTATTCGGGGGCAATTTTGGAGATGCAGGGACTCAAAACTCAATCGTAACACTGTCTTGGAACACTGTAGCGGGTAAACAATAGGAAAATAAATGTCATATCAACCTTTCTTAATAGCTGAACATGCGGGACTTTTTAAAGGCCTTACGCCATGGAAGGCTCTTGTAAATGCCGGTTTGATATTCAAAAATACCTATATCAAACATGATGGCACTCTTAAAAAAAGAAGGGGTTACAAGCCATATCTTGATACAGAAGCTGGCTTGCCGATTACAGGTGTGTTTTCACATGTTACGCTGGAAGGTGATGACCTGACACTGGTTACGGATACAGAAAAGCTATATAAATGGGATGCGGGGGATTTGCTTGAGGTGGTAACTGGTTCGCCGCCGGCCATGACAGGAACGAGCTCTGACTTGGTTGTATCGGAAAGCTTGGCGGGTGTAACGTATTACACAAACGGCGTTACCGGTGATATATTACGATATTATGACGGAACAGTAGCGGGCGAGGTTACACAAACGACACTTACAACGCCCACGGCGATAGACATTACTGGTGCAAAATTTATTAAAGTGTTCAAAGAGCGGGTTCTTTTATTTAATTTGTCTGAAGGCGGGGAGAGAATCCCGCAAAGAATCCGCTGGAGTCCTTTGGGCAGTGGTGGCTTGTGGTTTCCTGATTTTTCAGCTCCGCCGCCGCCTGTCACGGAAAGGGAATGGGACCCACTGGCATATCTTGACCTGCCCACAAATGAGATCATATATGGTGTGGATTACTCAACAAATCACATTGTAATATTTACAGCCAACAACACATGGAAATTAGAGGCTTTGGGTACAAGCCCTGACACACCCTTCAGAGTTCAGAAGGTTACATCTGGCATTGGGGCAAGGGGTTATTATTCTACAGTTTCTTACCATGATAACGTTTTCGCCTTTGATAAAGAAGGGATCATCATATATAATGGTCGTTATTCACAGCGATTAGATGCCAAAATTCCGGACTTTTTTGTTTCCTTTAACACTGAACTCATTGGAATTATAAACGGAGTAGCAAGCGAAGAGACCCGGCAAATTGTTTGGCTATATCCGAGCGTGGGTGCGACTGAGAACGATTCAGCACTGACTTATAACTACGAAAAAAACACATGGGCAACCTGGGAGATTGGCGGGATTCACCGGCTGGGACTTTCCACAGCGCAGGACTTCGAAGCCTACAAAGATTTAGTGGGGACGTTTAAAGAGTGGGACGAGCCTTTCAACACAGCATCAAATGACATTGGCTTCCCTATCCTTTTGGGCGGGGGTGTAGCCGGTGAAGTTTTCAAAATGAATACTGAAGCAACGGACGATGGCGTACCGATAGACATTGATGTTTTTTCCGGTCAGTACAATCCTTTTATAAAAGAAGGGTACAGGGCAAGGCTGGGATACATTGATTTCATTCTCAAAACAACGGAGCCGTTAGACATAGGCTTTTATATAGATTTTGAGGACAGCGCATATGCAACGGGGATACTTGATCCGGGGCAGGAAATAAACAGGGTGTATTCCGGTGCGGTGGGAGATTTTCACAGGGTGCGGATCACTGGCAGTGTTTCAAGCTCAGTTGAAATTGAGGGCATGATTTTATATTTCAGAAAAGCAGGCAGGATTAAATAATGGAAGTTCAAACAGACATACTATTACTTAATTTTGCGGGAGCGGTTACCGACCCTAAAGAATTGGTGCGGATCGTGCAGGAAATAGAGGATCGTTTGAAAGAACAGGCAGA
>Ga0255047_10000200_pt1 | contig 44659 bp, 50 predicted proteins | sample JV7_2_1_MG_FD_183640 | JGI IMG/M metagenome (GOLD analysis project Ga0255047, IMG submission 183640) | Seawater microbial communities from Jervis Inlet, British Columbia, Canada - JV7_2_1 | ecosystem: Environmental > Aquatic > Marine > Inlet | place: Canada: British Columbia | collected 2016-10-06
AGGGCTTGCACCCCAGCCCGGATCGGTTACCTTTACTAGCGTGCTGAGGGGGTGGTCCTCTCAGCGAAACCCGGAAAAACGATGAACCAACCAACTACCAGACGCCACCCGGTTCTGAGAGCGACGTACCTCGTTAACAACGTCGAGGTCGTCGGGGATTCCCTTCCCGATGGCTGGTCGATCGAGTGGGAGGTTTCCTCCTACTACAACGACAATGAACGGAGGACCCACTGGCAGGACAGCCTCTCGCTGGTCAGGCGGCCTATGTCTCCTGACTACGACCCGGACTCCCCCTACACCTCTGAGAACCAACAGGAAGAGATCGACCGCCACGTCGATCACGGCCGCCCCCTCTACGCGGACGACGTCTACTACACCAAGAGAGACATCGTCGACAGCATCCAGAACAGTCGGGTCGTTGTCTCCTACTACGATGAGACCCTCGACTGGAGTATCTCCCACGAACGGACGGGAGGATAAAATAAAGGGAGAAAGGGCTTGCACCCCAGCCCGGATCGGTTACCTTTACTAGCGTGCTGAGGGGGTGGTCCTCTCAGCGAAACCCCGGAGAAACCATGACGAGAAAAAACACCAAGGCGCTGCTCAGCGAGGCAATTCTGCCTACCCAGGAACATGATATGAGCTACGAAGAACGATTTCCCCGGTCGTATGCCGGGAAGGTCGCCAAGGAGCGGGTTGAGTCGGTCATCGCGGAGCACGGCCTCACCAAGGCCCGCGAAAACGTCAACATCCTCACCGAGAACATCTACCAGGGGTTGCCGTCTGGCGACTACGGGCGCGGCGATGTGCGGCGCATGGTGATGGCCCTCGCCGGGGTCACGGTAGACGCAAACAATCGCTACGTCTGGGAAGGCCACGAGCTCAAGTAGCGCCGGCAGATTGGTCGATAAAATAAAGGGAGAAAGGGCTTGCACCCCAGCCCGGATCGGTTACCTTTACTAGCGTGCTGAGGGGGTGGTCCTCTCAGCGAAACCCCGAGAAACGATGACCAACTTAAAAGACCTGAACCTGACGACCCTTGAGCGCGCCGTATTGGCCGACCTGCTGGCTAGCTGGGACGGCAACGGCGGCGACTTCGGTTTCATCGAAGACATTACCAGCGTCCCGATGAAGAGGGCGCGGGGCGTCGTGTCATCCCTGGTCAAGAAGGATCTCATCGTGGTTCACGAGGCGACCACTACCGACAGCGGCACCTGGACGCAGTTCGATTTCTACGCGACCGAGAACGATCTGGACGGCCGCCACCTCGGCGAAGCCATTCGGAACGAACTTCGGGCACAATCCGAGTGGCGTTACACAACCGATTGACTACGACAGCGTGGCCTAAAGAAAACGAGAAAGGGCTTGCACCCCAGCCCGGATCGGTTACCTTTACTAGCGTGCTGAGGGGGTGGTCCTCTCAGCGAAACCCAGAAAAGAAAATGGCTTACTCCTCTCCCACTTACTCTTGGACGACCTCTTCGTTCGTGTGGCAGTTCAGTCCGGTTCACGGCGTGCCTTGGTGGTGGCCTGGCTGGAACAGGTTCGTTCGGGGCACTAACCCGAACTACGAGCCTTACGTGCCGGCCGCGTGGCCGCCCAAGGTGAAGGTCGGCCCTAACGGGTTCTGGGTCCCCGACAACGACTAGACGCCCGACCCTTTTCTTCTTCCCCCGGAGGTTTGATTTATGACTCTCCCGACTGACGGCCGCGAGGCCGCACTCCTCTCTCTCGCCGAGAACCTCGGCCTTACCCCCTACGAGGCCGTCTTCTTGCCGGCGACCTTCGACAGCGCCGCGGCGCTTCTCGGCTCTCGCCGGCTCGTCGCCGAGCTCTCGACCAACGAAAGGCTCCAGAGCTACCTCGGCCAGGTGGTTCGCAAGGCCGCCCGGAGCCTGCCGGCCGAGATCCTCTTTACTAGCGTGGCCTAAAGAAAACGAGAAAGGGCTTGCACCCCGGCCCGGATCTGCTACCTTTACTAGCGTGCTGAGGGGGTGGTCCTCTCAGCGAAACCCGGAGAAACGATGACGACGAACCCGATGCTCGCTCTTCTTCTGGCACTGTTGCCGGGGTGGGGGTCGCTGTGATTCTTCCCTCGCTCACTCTTCTTGTTGCTCTCGCCCTTATCTGGGTCGACGAGCGCTACTACGCCGCCGACGTTCGGGCGGCTCTGGAGCAATTGAATGGCTAAGAGAACAAAATACCGCTCGGTGCGCAACGCGCGTCGCTTCCGCGTGCTCGTCACCGGTGCCATGCCGGCCGCGGGCTACCATGTCGTCGAGGGCCTGGCCAAGCCGAGGCGCGGCGCCTTCTGGCAGCACGTCGCGACGGTCTCCACCGGGGCTGAGGCCACCAAGCTCGCCCAGGTGCTCGCCCCCGAGCACGGGTTCGCGATCTTGGCGCCCGACGGCCATGAGCTCGACTTCGTCTCGCCTGCCGGCGAGGTCACCGCTAGCGTCCCGCTGACCCCGGACATGCCCGGCCCGGACGGCCAAAACCATGAGTGACCGCATCACCAATAACGAGACCGCCCGTCAGTGGCTCGCCGCTAAGGGCCACGAGGTCGAGCTCGTCGCCGACGGCGCCCAGGTTCGCGCCTCGCGCGTCTGCTCGCGCTGCCTCGGCTCGGGCCGCTACTCGTTTAACCTCACGCACGGGAGCGCGTGTTTCGGCTGCACGGTCGTTGGCAAGCCCTCGCGGTGGACCGAGCTCGTCGCCGTCGTCGACTACGCTCGCGGCCTTCGCAATGCCGAGACCAAGTCCGCCCGCGCGGCGAAGAAGGCGCAAGAGCGCGCCGAGGCCGCCGACAAGCGCGAGCGCGATTGGTGCGAGGCTAACGGCTACGGCCGTATTACCTTCGCAGAGAAGAACGCGAAGCTCGCCGAACAGCGCCAAGCCGAGCGCGAGGCGAACCGCGGCGTCGCCCCCGAGGGCCGCGTCGAGTTCACCGGGCGCGTTATCAAGGTGCAAGACCATTACCGCGGTTTCCGCGGCGGCTGGGAACTTAAGGCGACGATCGTCGTCACCGAAGACGACGGCACCGAGTGGCTCGCCTGGGGCACGGTGCCGGGCTCGCTGGCAAACAATGACGACTTCGGCAAGGGCTCGACCGTTCGCCTCACGGCGACGCTCACACGAGGTGACGACGCGCACTTCGCCTTCTACAAGCGCCCGGCGAACGCCGAGCTCGTCGCGACCGCGGCGCCGCCGGATTAGCGAGAAAGGGCTTGCACCCCGGCCCGGATCGGTTACCTTTACTAGCGTGCTGAGGGGGTGGTCCTCTCAGCGAAACCCCGGAGAGACGATGACTCAAGAATCCAGAAAGGAGCTCGGTGCGCGGGCGGTCGCCCGGATGCACACGCTACTCGTCTCGATCGCGGCCAGGCCGCACCACCGGATACCCGGCCACTGCGCCGGCTGTGGGCACCCGAGCGCGGAGGTTCTCTGCTCGAAGTGCCACGACAAAGTTTACCACCAAGCAAAGGAGGACAAATGAACCAGAAGTTCGAATGGCTAACGGCCGTTGAAACGGCTAAGTGGCTGCGCAAGGCTTTGCGCAAGGCTTTCCCCGGCGTTAAGTTCCGCGTCAACGGCAGCCGGGGCACGGGCTACGGTTACTACGACGTGCGTTGGACTGGCGGCCCGAGCTACGACGAGGTCAAGGAGATTACCCGCGGCTTCGAGGGCACGCACTTCGGCACGGACGAACACGGTAATCAGGACATCGAGTTCAGCGTGCCGACCTTCCTCGGCGTGGCAGAAGACGGCCGGCCGGTTCGCTCCGGTATGCGCGGCATCGCGTTGCAGCGCGACGTCCCCGAAGAAGAGATCGAGGCCAACGTGGCAATCTTGCGCGCCGAGTGGGGCTTCACCGGCCCCGAGCACAATCTCCGCAATGCCGCGGAGATGATGGCGAGAGGCTCCGAGGTGCCGAGAGCTCTCCAGTACTACCCCCTCACGAAGGAGACTAACCAAGTAACAACCAAGGAGAATGATGATGCTTGAGAAGTTAAGCCCCGGCGAATACCCCCACCCCGGCGGCTGCGACTGTTGCCGCAAGACGTACAAGGTCGCCCCAGGCGCGTGGGTTCGTCGTTGCAGCGTTTGCGGTTGGGCCATTCACCGCCCTTTTTCCGGCCCTTTCACACTGGACAACGGCCAACTCACCCGAGACCGATGCACTAATGGCCGTTGTTTGTTGTGCTGCCAATCCGTTTGCACGTCAGGGGGCAATACGGAGCCCGGCCACGGTTTCGGCACGCGCGAGGACGCGGAGCGCGCGGCAAAGAGGCACGGGTGAACCTGTGCCGGCGCCGGCTTCACGACAAGGACGTAACCGGTGCGACCCGGTTCGGCCAGTGCCGAGAGTGTAAGCGAGCCGACGCGCGGCGCTACAACCGGCGTAGAACTGCGAAAAGACGCAAGGTGCTACCGGATGCCCAGGCGCGCGCGGTGCTCGTAGACGCGATCCTCGGGCTAGAGGAGCGTATCGAGCGGGAGCCCCGGAAGTGGATCGAGCTCGAACTGCGCGAGGAGCTTGCCGAACTTCTGCGGAAGATGCGCGGGCTGTGCTAGGATTTACGGCCATGAGTTGCGCAGGATGCGAGGCCGAAGTACCGACGATCCTCTGGGTAGATCCTACGGCGGTAGCCAACGGATACACGCCGCTACCTATGACACCCACCGCGGGCGGCGGTTACTCGGACCCGGCGACCGTGCCGAAGAACTTCGCAGATCCGTCGAAGACCCGGCGCGTAGCGCCGTCGTTCTTTATGACGACCGACGGATGGGATGGTTACGTTACGGTCGCTCTGGTAGGTCTTGACGTTGCGCCCAGCCACGGCACGTGCCACGAGAGCAGCGGCGGGGGCTGCGAACAGCTAACCTCATGCGCCTTCGAGCTCGTCTGCACCTGGGAGGTTATATGGGTTAGCCCCGGCGAGGCGGCTTCCCCCGTCGCGCCGACGATTCAAGTAGGCTCGGGCCCCGCGCAGGCGGCGGCCGTGGTCGGGCCGGTCGTAAACGGCGACCGCTTTGGCATCACCGGCGACATCGAGCGCTGGACTTCGATCGACTGCCAGTACGTCTACACGTATGAGCCGCAGTGCGACGGTTCTCTCTCGGCCGATTTCGACACAGACGATATTATTGTGGGCCTGGCGGGGTTTTCCGCTGCCCCCATAACCCCCCTGGGGCATATCCGTCTCGGGTTCTCGTGCGCGGCCTGCGGATCCTCGACGAGCGCCAAGCCTGGCGGTAGCGGGCAAGACACCGGAAAGAACGTGAACCCCGCGAGCATTGGCGGGGGCACGTTGGCGTCACTTGAAGACACGAGCCCAGATAGCTCCTCTTCGTGCACGGGTTGCTCGGCCGTGGGCATGGAGGAAGGCAACGTACAACCCAACGGCTACTGGGATCCCGTGGCCGGGTACGTTGTCTCCGAGGGTACGGGCTTCGGTGGCTCCGACCTCTCGACGGGCGGGGACTCGTCTTACGACGTGTCGGCGATAACGGTGACGAACGTGTTCGAAGCTCCGGGGGAGTGCGAGAGGTCGTCGTCGTCGGGGAAGTGCGAGGTGCTTTACTCGTGTCGGTACGGGTTCACCGTCCTGCTTGGAGGGTCGATCGTATCGAAGGACCCAAACTGGAAGGGGCCGGGTTTCCTACACACGCCATGGACTGGCTGGCGCGTCCCCGGCGAGCTCGCGCAGGTCGGTGTCGTCGGGTGCCTTCAACAACACGGCACGCAAACAGGCCCGGACGCGGGCGGGTACTACACAACCCCCATGGAGTGGTTGTGGGATTATGAAGCGGACCCGGGGTGCGGTAGTTCGTTTGAGTCGTACTTGCAGGCGTCTCAGTTCGGGCTAGACGGTAACCATTTTGACACCTTTACGAAGATCGACGTTGAGCCGGTGGAGGTGATACATCTCCGCATGGGGTGCACGGAATGCGAAGAAGTAAAACCGCCGATTCGGACCGGGGGGCCCGGGGGCTCGCCGGATTCGTCCTCGGATTAGTGTCGTGCGCCGGCCCTGTGGCCGCGCCGCTCGGCAAAGCCGCCGAAGCCGATACGGTGCTCGGCGCTGTGGAGGTGCGTACCGATGCGGCCTTTCGGTTCGGTTCGCGTGGCCGTTTTCGCGTTGTGCACGGGAGCGTTTGCCGAGCTCCAGGCCGCGGCTCTCCGCTCGTGTGGCCTGGCCGCACGCTCCCGCGCGTGGGCGCCCCTCTGCGTGTGCAATGGACGACGACCCCGACCGCGCCCTACATATCTGGCCCGGTCTTCTTGCTCTTGAGCTTCGGCGATACGCCTTCGGTCGAGCTCCCTCCTGTCGCCGGTTTCCCAGGGTGTACGCTGCACGTAGACCCGGACCCCCGCAACCTCTACGCGATCGCGCCCGCACGGGGCTCGATCCTGACGCAAGACGGCGGTCAGGTGTGGCTGCACTGGACGCCCCCGGCTTCGTTTGCCGGCGTCGAGCTCAATTGCCAGTTGGTGGCCCATGCACCCGGAGCCAACGCCGGCGGGTGGCTGTTCTCTCCGGGCTTAGAGATGTGGATCGGAGCCGGCGGCTAGCGAAAGCGCGCGCGTCCCGCTACGCTTTTCCGCATGGCGACGAGGCCCGGCATTCTGATTTTCGGCGGCGGCGACGCGCAGGGCGGGCTTCCGAGCCAGGCGCCTACCGCGCTCGTAACGGCTTCGGACGTAACCCCCCTGTCCGAATACCACTCGCTTAATTTGTTTCGCGTGGTGCCCGACAACGGCACGACAGGCGCGTCGACGTCGGCCTCTCTCAGTTGGTGGCCGTGGTTCGACACCGACGGCGGCGCTGTGTACACGGTGGCCGTGGGTGCGACCTCGACAACGGTCACGGTGACCCCGGATCCGGGGTGGGCGACGAACGTGTGGGCGGGGAAGACCGTTATAAACAGCACCCCGACCCCAGGCTTCGGCTTTGAGAATATGCGCGTAGCGGTCGTGTCGAACACGAGCGCTACAGTAACCGTAGCGTCGTGGACGACGACACCAACGGCAGGCACGGGGCTGCACTTCAACGAAGGCACTTTCGAGGACTATCACGCCTTCGGTGCGTGGCGACCGGTGCCGGAACTGGCGGGCCCTGCGTACCGGGGCGGTGGTTCTGCGTTGCAGGGGAACGTAGGGATCGGGTACGACGCCGGGCTCTTGCGGGAGCTCTACGAGAACGTATACAAGACAAGCCCCTACTTTGTGGTCGCGAAGTATGCAACCAACGCTACGGCGCATACCCTCGCGTCCGCGGGCGGTAGCGCGCAAACCACGTTTTCGGCCTGGCTTGCGCGAGTTACGGCGGCCTTCGCGGCTCGGTACCCGAGCGACACTCTCGAATGGCATTACGTGCTGCACGATCTGGCGCACGAAGACGTGCAGGATTGGATTACAAATACAGGCACCGCGGCGGCGCGACAGGTCTCGTATCTCGCCGACGTGCAGGCGGGTATCGCCTGGCTGCGGAGCGCGAGCGTGCTAAACCGAGCGGCGTGTCGGGTGCTACTCTTCAACCACGACCAGAATATCCGCGGCGTTGCGCTCCCCGGGGGTATCGCGTGGACGGCTTCGCAGCATATCGCGGCGGCGGAGGCCGACGCCGACGTTAGAACGGTTGAGCTTAACGGGCGTGGTTTTGCGACGCACGGCGGCGCTGCGTCGACCCAGCAGCCGAGCGAGGATCGCACTTTCTACGCGCCGCACGTCTACTACGACGAGGCGCCGCCAGTTATCCGTCGAGCTATCGAACTGTGGGAAGACGGCGCGGCGCCTAATATCGACGGCGCGATGCCTGTCTACGTCCTGGTCGGGGATTCGATCGAAACGTCGACGTATCTAACCATGGCGTATACGACGGCACTCGCGTCCTCGACGTTGACGACGACGGTGCGCGATAGCCGGCAGAAGATATACAACCGCGCAACGAATGCGGTCGAGATTTATCACGCGCACTACAACAGCCTCACGAGCGGCACCGCCCAGGCGGCGCCGACTGCTCTCGCTGGCGCCGAGTTCTCGCTCACTTACGAGCTTATGCAAAGGCACCCAGACACCGGGTTCGTGATAATCAAGCGCGCCAGTAATTCGAGCGCCCTTATCGCGGACGCGACTACGTACTCGGCGGGCTCGGGGGGCCGGTGGTCGAAGGCCTACGCGGCGACCGAGCACTACGGAGAGCTCGAAACGGACATCGAGAACGCGCTCGCTTCGATCAACACGACGCTCGGGCGCCAGGTTGAGCTTATGGCGTTTTTTGTGGGTCTCGGCACTAACGACGCGACGGTTGCCGGCGGGGGTGCGCTGTTCGCCTCCTCGCTTGCGCCGTTTTGCGAGGCCCTGCGCGACGATTTCGGCACGCACACGACAGGCAAGGATACGCCGATAATTTGGCGCAAGCCGCACCTGGGCGCGTCGACCGCCATCGGGGATGAGATGCTTGCAGTCCGGGCCGCCCTTGAGACGCAGGCACTTGGCGACCCCCAGTTCCGGGTTATGGATGTTGACGATCTCGACCGTGGCGCCGACGATCTGCACCTCTCGCCGGCGAGTACTGTGACGTTCGGCCGTAGGTACGACACAGAGCTCGGGCATATCGCTCTTCCGCACTGCTAAAGTGCGCCGGCCGGGGCGCCGATAACGTAAGTGTGTCAGATCGCCGCCGTCTACTTCGTCTCATTCTCCGCCACACCAAAAACCCCCGGATACGTGAGGCGGCTCGGCGCTTACGCTTGGAGGTGCGGCAAGCAGAACAGCGGTTTCGGCGGCGCCAAGAGGAAAAAGGGCGGGGGCTTGCACTCTTCGGCCTGACCCTTTACCTTGTGTTCGTGATTAGCAGCGCGCAAAAGTGCCTTTGGTGTGGCGAGGCTCGCGCCCGCGGCTTCTCCCGCGCGATTACCTACACGCTTAAGGAAGAGGCCGCGGACACGCTTAAGGCCGCAGGGTGGCATTACGACGGTGAGACGAAGGGCGGCACGTGGAACCGCCCGAGCCGAGCTCGCGTCGATAAGGCTCCGACAGGCAAGAAAACGCGATGGCGGCGGGATCTCTCGTGACGGAGACTCTTGCCACAATCGAGCGCCAGGCCATCGAGGCGGCACTCGATCGGCACGATGGCTACTCCGACGTTGTCGACCGCGCGGCGGCGGATCTCGGCGTAAGCCGCTCGCTGATATACCGCCGATTGCACGCATGGCGTACGCTAGACGGGGTAAGGCTCCCGGCCGAGGCCCGCTCGGTGGGGGTTACCGCTGACGAGGTGGCCTGCATTTTCGGGCGTCTTACGCAGCGGGAGCTCGCCGAGCGCGCGGGGTTCTCGCCGGCGACGGCTTCCGGGCGGGTGCGAGAGGCGTTACGGCTTCTTGGGCGTCGTAAAACGCGGAGGGGGCTGGCCCTTTTGCCCTCTTCCGTGCTACGGTGCCGGCACCATGAGACCCCCTGAGATTGTCGACAAGTACGAACTCCGGCGCCGCAAGTATCAAACACGCACGGGGGAACCGATGCGATCGGCCGGCGAGCTCGCGCAGGTTGAGGCCAGCGTCGAGCCCGAGCCCGAGCCCGAGCCCGAGCCCGAGCCCGAGCCCGAGCCCGAGCCCGAGCCCGAGCCCGAGCTTGAGGATTAGCGTCGGTGGTTTCCGAGCTTCGTCTGCGGAACCAAAGCCAGCAGCTTTACGTGCGCGCGCTCTCGACGGCGTGGCGCAACAGCATCGAGTTACACGACCCGAGCCTTTGGCTCCTGCGCGAGCCGGAACTCGAAGAGAAGATGCTGCGCGACGCGGACATTGCGCACGCCGTGCAGTACCGCCGGCATATGATTGCTGGCCAGCGCTGGGCGGTCTTGCCTCGGATCGAAGGGTCGCCCCGTGCTCCGGTCGCCGTTAGCGTTGCGACGGAGCTTCTGGACGGAATAAAGAACTTCACGCAGGCTAGGCTTAACCTGGCACGTGCTTTCTTCTCTGGTTCGCGTTTCGGCTTTATCCACGGCTGCACGCGCAAGATGAAGATAGGCGACGGGGTCGAACGTCTATGGTGGTGCCCGACAACGATCGAAGACCGCGACAAGCGAACGTACCGCATCGTTCCCGAGAATGACGGCGAGACACTCGCGGCGCATTGGGAGATATGGAACATTCCGAAGACGATATTTGAGCCCGAGACAATCGAAGACGCGGCGCAGACTATCCGCCACGTCTACCAAGAAGACCAAGCGAGCCTCGGCCACGGCCGCGCGCTGCGCGAGGCGCTCGGCTGGTGGTGGTACGCTAAGACCCACGTCTTTGAGGAGTCGTTACAAGCGGTAGAGCGGTTCGCGCAGGGTATCCTCGCCGCGAAGGTCGACGGCGCCAGAGATGCCGAGAGTGGGTTGCCTAACACGGAGCTCATTCGGGAATGGCGCGCAGTGCTTGAGGATCTGCGCGCGCGCAATGTGCTCGTATACGACTCAGCCGATCAGATCGAACATATCAGCATGAACGCGAGCGGGTGGGAGTTGCTCTCGACGATACGGGAGGAGCTACGCTCGACGATCTTCACGCTAATTCTGGGCGCAAACCTCACTACCTCGGCAAACAAAGGCGGGAGCTACGCTCTCGCTTCGATACAGGAGAACAGCACCGAAGCCCTCGTGCAGTACGACCGCGAAACCCTGGAGGAGACACTCACCGACGACCTTCTGGGCTGCGTGTGGTTCAAGAACCACGCGAACCTGGTCGAGCTCGGGATCGCCGAAGAGAAACCCCGCTTTAACGTCACGCAAGAGAAGAGGGAAGACCCGAAAGAGCGCGCGGACGTGGCTTCGGTGCTCAACCAAATGGGCGTCGAGCTATCTCTCGAAGACGTACTCGAACAGACAGGGTTTCGTAAGCCCGAGCCGGGCGAGGCCCTCGTCGAGAAGCCCGAGCCGGCGCCTGACCCGTTCGGCGGCGACGGGAGCCTGGGGCGGATTAACCCTCTGGGCGGACAGCCGGGCATGTTCCAGCGCGCAGACTTCGAGGTGCGGCACGCGCCGGCGGGGAGCTCGGAGGGCGGCCAGTTTCTCCCCGCGGACGACGCCGGCGGCGCTACTTTGGGCAAGCCTCTGCGCGAGATGAGCAAGGCGGAATATCACAACGTGATTTCGGCCTCCAAGGTGGTCGAGCGCATCGTGCGCGACTCGTATGGGGCAGTCGACGCTCGGGCCATTGGCGAGAAGGTGCGTGGGGAAGGGAAGTTATACCGCGCGACGGATGTCAACCTCGCCGACCTTGAGATCCAAGACGAGAAGAACGTCGACCCCTCGCGTGCGACACCCTCGAAGGGCGCCATCGTTGTCGATAGCTCGGGATTCATCATCGACGGGCGGCACCGAGCGGCGGCAGCCAAGGCGCGCGGTGATACGACCATACGCGCATTGGTGCCGACCAACGACACCCGGCCCTACGAGCAGATGTTAGAGGAGGAGTCCGAAAACATGCGCGCCAGCTTCGAGGTGCGGCACGCGCCGGCGGGGAGCTCGGAGGGCGGCCAGTTTCTCCCCGCGGACGACGCCGGCGGTGGTGGCTCGAAAGACGACAAGAAGGACAAGCCTAAGAAGGACAAGCCTAAGAAGGACAAGCCTAAGAAGGACAAGCCTAAGAAGGACAAGCCTAAGAAGGACAGGTACGCACCGCCACGCTCGGACCCGCCGGAGGACGAACCTGGCGCAAATTATTGGGAAGATTACTACCTGCGGGATGACGAGCCGGCGCGGGATCAAACCGGCGAGCCCAAGAAGGCGCCGATATTGGTGGATACGCCGGAGGGCGGGGCCAAAAACATCAAGCCGTACGTCGAGCAGAGAGCCGAGGAGCATCAACACCGGAAGCAACGCATACAGCAGGATCTCGACGATGGCCGTCTCACGCCCGAGACTGCGCAAGCACTCGACGCGGCGCTAGAGCGGCGCTTCAGCGAAGCGAACGCCAGGGTTGCGACGGCGGGGTATAACAACGAGGCCGAAACAGACAAACGGCATACGATCGGAGATACCGGCGAGTGGTCGATGGAGCGCAGGGCGATGCACAACGAGATCGTAGCGAATGTGATGCGTGGGGTGCCCCCCTCGGAGAACAAGACGTTCCAAATGATGGGCGGTGGCCCGGCGGCGGGGAAATCGAGCATAATCCGAGAAGGGTTTATGAGCTTGCCGGCGGCGCACGTCATGTCGAACGCCGACGAGTTTAAGGAAGAGATTCCCGAATACAGAAACGCGGCGGCTAAGCGAGAGAAGGCGGCGGCTTGGAACGCGCACGAGGAGAGCAGTATGCTCGGCAAGCGCGTAATGCGTGAATCGCGCGAAGCGGGGCTCGACGTTGTTTGGGACGGCACCGGGGACCACAGCCTGGAGAAGCTCGCGTCTCAGGTAAAGCCGTTCCGCGATGCCGGTTACCAGGTGAAAGCCGATTACGTGACGGTAGACCCCTCGGAGGCGTGGTCTCGCGCGAAGGGGCGCGCGGCCAAGTCCGGCCGCTATGTGCCCGAGGATGTGGTAAAGGAGACACACCGAAACGTATCTCGGATGTGGGGGAACGCCGTTAAAGCGGGACTGTTCGACGAGTCGAACCTCTACGATACGAACACTCGGACCCCTAAGCTAATCGCGAGCGCTAAGGGGACCGAGATCGTGGTGCACGACCAGGAGGCTTTCGACCGTTTCGAGTCCCACGGGATGCCCGAGCGGACCCAGCGAAGGGAGGAAGCGGCGAGAGAGAAGGAGAAAGCCATTCGGGGAGGCCGGAGCCCTCTCAGCTATCCCGGGGGAACTCTACCAAAAGCGCTCATCGGGCCAACCAAACCCCTGAAAGGCAACCCAACCAAGGGGCCGGACGACATCGACTACGAGGATTATTACTTACGAGATGACACTTAAGCTATGAGCGACGAAAAGCCTCTTGATGGAGACGAGATCCAGGCGATTCTAGGCGCCGCGATCGCAGGGAAGCCCAACCCGGTACGGGGAGAGAGGGCGAAAAAGCTGTTCGCGTCTATAAAAGCCGACCTTGATGCAAACCCCGAGCTGATAGTCGACATCCCGAAGTTTTGAACGCCGACAAGTTTCTCGAAGGCCTGGGCAGCACACACGCACGTTTTTACTTCGCTGCGGTGCACGACTTGTACGTGGCCAAGGTGCGGGGCAACAGGCCCGCCGCCGCCGATGCACGCCACGAGCTCGCGCGTGTCATGGCCGAGACCATAGGCGCCGCGGAGGTGCTTGGCGCTATGATGACACTACAGGCCGCCGCTAAAGGCGCCAGGTTCGCGGCCGAGCAGACCGTGCTGCCCCGTGTCACGCTAGCCGAAGCTCTCGACGACCTCGTCGCGCGGGCACCGGTGACGTTGCGCAACGCGGCGGAGCGGACGGCGCAGAAGATCGCAGAGCTCTACACTGAGGATAGAGTTATGGCGTTCGTCCGGTCGGCCGAGGATACGGTTACGCGCGAGGCGCAGAACTTCGTCTCTCGGGCCTTTCGGGAAGGGCTTGCAGAGAACGAAGCCGGGCGCCGGATCTCGATGGCCGTCGAGCAAGTGCGCGAGCTTACGGAGCCGTGGTCTGAGGGTTACTCCCGTATGGTCTTCCGTACGAATGTGAATACGGCGGTAACTGCCGGCAGGTTTCGGCAGTCTCAAGACCCCGAGGTGCGGGCTGTTGTGCCCGCCTTCGTCTTCGATTCGGTTAACGACAGCGATACGCGCCACAACCACGGCGTTCTGGACGGGGTGGTTATGGCCGTCGACGACCCGAGATGGAACAAGCTCTCGCCGCCGCTAGGTTATAACTGCCGGTGCCAAGTGCGCCACGTGAGCGTAGTCGAGCTCGAAGCGATGGGCCGGCTCCGTGATGGTAGCGTGATCGCATCCTCTATCCCGGCAGACGGAGGGCCTGACCCCGGGTTCCGGCACGGGGGGCGGCCCGATCTACTGTGACCAGGCACGAATGGACGAAGACCCGAGACGCTTTTCGCCGTATTGCGGCCCGCGAGGGTATCCGTAAGATAGCGCCGGCGGTGCCTACGCACCCCGCGACCATTTACCGCATTATCCGCGGCGAGACATCCGAGCCGCATCAAGCGACGAAGGACGGGATCGCGCGCGTCGTCGAGAAATACAAGGAGAAGCAATGACCCTACTAGATACACGCAGCGCGCCGAAGCGGGCCGTTGTTATTACGCCGGCGGACTCCGACCTCGTGAATCCCGTGCGGCGCCTCTATGTCGGTGGCACGGGCAATATAACGCTCACTACCGTTGCCGGCGACGCGGTGCTCATCTCGGCGATCCCGGTCGGCACGACCCTCGACGTAGAGTGCAAACGGGTTTCGAACACGGGCACGACGGCGACGCTCATCGTCGGTTTTTACGACTAGCGCTATGGCATACAAACAATCTCGCAACAGCATGGGCCACCTCACGGTGCACCGCGTGCCTATCTTCGTCGAGTGCAAGCGCGGCGATACCGATTACGACGCGACATGGATCGCGGAGGCTGTGCGCAAGGCCAAGCAGGGTGAGCTCGAAGGCTACTTCCCACCTCTGCACATTCGACACCACGGGGACGGCGAGGCCGTCAAGTCCGCCGGCTTCTTCAAGGTGATAGGCGCAGGCCCTATCACCTACCGAGGTACCACGCGCACAGCGATATACGCCGATCTGGTGATAACCGCGGAGGGAGTCGAGGACGACTTGCTGCAAGCGCGGCTACCTTACCGCTCGGTCGAGATTTTCAACGTCGACGACCCCGCGATAACCTCGCTGGCACTACTTGACCACGAACCCCCGTATCTGGAGCTACCTATGCTGATGATCGCCGAGGGTGCCCCGGCGACGCCAGGGGCAGCCCCGATCACGACTCCCGGCGTCGCAAACGCGACTTTCGCTAACCCGTGGGCCTCGCAGACGCGCACGCCGCCAGATTCCGTGGTAGCGTGTTTCCGTCGAGGCCTATCCGCTCACATTCTCACGCAGGACGACGCACCCATGGCAGCCAAAACGAAGCACTTCGCCGAAGAAGACGACAACGGCGACAAGACGAAGAAAGAAGCAGAGAACGGCGAGCAGATGGACGTCGACGGTGGCGTTGACATCGGCGGGATCGTGAAAGCGATAACCGACGGATCTATCTCCGTCGCGGACATGGAGGCGATCAAGGCGGCAATCATCGAGCAACAGGGCCAGGTGGGCGCGGAGGCCGAAGCGGCCGAAGAGCCGGCCGCTCCGGCGCCTGTCCCGGGTGGAGCGATGAAGCAAACGCCGGCGCAGTTGCCGGCGCAGTTCGCCGCGATGCAAGGCAAGATCGACGCCCAGGACGCGAAGATCGCAGCCATGGAACAAACGACGCAGCGCGAGAAGGCGATCGTCGAGGCGCTCGCGCGGCTCGCGGATCGACCCCTCGGCGCTGACCCGGAGGCCAAGTTCGGCAAGTTCTACGACGATCACGGCGCCGAGGCTTTCGCCGCGTACATCAACGAATACGCCTCCACGTTCGCGGCAATCGCAGGCAACAGCGACAGCAAGGCCCTGGCGTTCTCGAAGACGAGCTCGCCGGTGAGCAAGCTCGCGCTCTCGTACACCGAAGCCGGCACCGAGGCCGTCGACAAAGCGGCGACCTTCTCGGCCGAGCACGAGCAACTCTCTACGCGCGGGCTTACCCGCATGAGCGAAGAGAAGTACGTCGCTTTCAACATGCACCGCCTCGGGTTCGAGGCGCCGGCCGCGAGCTCGGCCGTTTCCTCATAGTTCGGAGAATCAACCATGGCCGACGCATCAGCACGCACAATACAGAAGACTCAGACCCGTTCCGGGTACAACGCGTACCCGATTGCGAACACGATCGAAGTGTTCGAGGGTATGCTCGGCTCTCTGGAGGGGGGTTACCTCAACCACTGGGCAGACGGCGCGAACGACGTGTTCGTGGGCCTCGTGCTCGGTGACGCGCTCGGCATTTCGCCCGGCGCCACGCTGACCGGTGACACAGGCGCCAGCCCGATCCCCGAGGCCCGTGTCGACGAGAGCGGCGTAACGCTAATGCATCTCGCCTCGGTTGCCGGCACCCCAACGCAGGCCAAGGTGGGGGATCTCGTCTACTGTGCGACAAGCAACACGGACGACATCACTCTCACCATTGGGGCGCTCAATCACCCGATCGGCTACATGAGCAAGTTTCGTAGCGCGACTGACGTCGACGTGACCCTCTTTACCCCGGCTGAGATGCTGGCGCAAGCAACCGCGTAAGGCTGCCCAACAACCGAAACACGCGAGATTTCTAAATGAGCGACGTTATTGCAAGTGGGGTGCTAGCCAACGGCTTGCGCACCGACTTCTGGGACACCTACGCGGCGATCCGAAACCGTCAAGCTGACAGCCGGCTCTCGATGGTGATGGATCTGGGCATTCCCGCCACCAACCGAGAGCACAAGTTCGGGTACATCGAAGCCGCCCCACACTTCGAGCAGTGGGTGCGCGGCCAGTCCATCCCGACCGACGCGATGGACTCGACCGACTTCACGGTGCCCGTGTTCACATGGGGCCGCCGTGTTCGTTGGCACAACGAAGACCGCGAGGACGACCAGACGCAAAGCCTGTTCGACATCGCGCGCCAGGCCGGCCAATCGGCCGGGTTGTTGCCAGAGCGGTTCTTCTTCGACCTCATCACGGGCTCGACTAACACGCTGCCCGCGGTGCCTTTGGCGCCCGACGGTGCTGCGATGTTCGCGACCACGGACGGCGGCGGCGGCGCTCGCTTCGGTGCTAGCGGCGGCAACCTGCTCACAGGTTCGGGCGTGGCTTCCGTCAGCGCGATCCGCACGGACTACTACAACGCTATCGAACAGTGGAAGGCGCTCCAGGACGGCAAGGGGCAACCGCTCCTATCCGACGAGACCATCGACTCGGGCGTCGTGCTCGTGCACGGCTCCGGCAACACCGAGGCTTTCGAGGAGGCTTTCTTGCAGAAGCGCCAGGGCGAGATCTACGGCTCGAACACGGCCGCGAGCACGCCAACGAACTTGGTGCATGACGCGAGCCGCAACGTGGACCTCTGGGGCACGCAACGCATCTCCGACAACGACTGGTTCATGTTCCTCAAGAACCCACCGAAGAAGGCTACGTTCTTCCTCGACCGCAAGGGCATTATGGAAGAGTCCAGCTTGCGCGGAGAGAACAACGGCGACTTGATGCGCGACACGGGCACCGAATACATCCAGTGGCACAGCCGTTCCGGCGGTGGTATTGCACTTCCGTTCGGCGCAATGAAGGTCAACAACTAGCCCGACCGGCTCAAACCGGATAGGCTCCGATGGGCCGGTCGTCCAACGTGGGCGGCCGGCCTTTTGTATTCCCACCTTGAACCGGGGAAGCCCCGGAAGGCTTAACGTGATGTCTGACACAACCAAAACCCCCGAGCCTGCGGCCGAGCTCGTGCCTGCCACGAACCCCGACGCCGGGCGCCCTGCGACCCCTGGCGCGGCTAACGCACCACCCCCCGTAGCCGCACACCTCAAAGGCGCCGACTTGGTGCCTGACATATCGCGGGAGAGTGCCCAGGCCGGCGTATTGAAACAATACCGCTATTGGGTCGGTGTTACCCCCTCGTGCCCTGTCGAGTCGATCGACCTCGCCGGTATTAACTTCCCCAAGCTAAACGAGAAGATCGTCCCCGACCCCATGCGCGGCGGTGGCAAGAAGCGCATCCCGGTCGCCGGCGCGCTTGTGTGGCTCTCCGAGGATAAGGTGCGGCGTATGCGGGAATGCCTGCCGCGAACCGTTGTGCGGTTTCTCGACTCGAAGGGCCAGCGCGAAGAAAAAGGCACCGGCGAGAACATCGGCGACAACGCCGAGCGCCCGCAGCGCGGGCACCTCATCACGATACCCACGGAGGCCGACCTCAAGGACCGCGCGCTGAAAGGCAAACCGGCGCGGGCCTATGCCCCCGACACCCAACGCGACGTGCCTGCGGCGCGCTTTATGTTCGCGCAGTTGTGCCCCGATCAGGTCAACAGTGAGCGCGGCGAGACTTACCCAGAGCCCCTAGAAGTTACGGGCCTTGATTGGCCTGGGACGATCGCCGGGCTCGACGCCCTTTTGAGCTAGATCAACCATGGCAGGAACACCCACCGAAGTTGAGATTCAAGCAATATGGCGGAATGCCGTCGACGTGCTCGAAACTCTCCGCGCTCAGATTGACGCAACGCAGGCCGTCGCGGGCGGCAAGTGGGACGTGCTCTTGCAGTCTCTTGAGGGCGACTACACCCCCGCCGAGCTCTCGGCTTGGGTGGCAAACATTCGGGCGGGATGCTCTGACCTTATCTCGCCCACGGTTGCCCAACAGATGCTAGCGCCGATACTCTTCGAGTACGCCGCGCGCATCGACGCCGACGCAACAGGCATCCAAGGTTTCGGCTCGGGCTACAGGTCTGCGTCCGAGCTCTTTCGCGCGCTCTACGACTGGTTCGTCCTGAAAGGCCACACGGTGGAGAGCCGCGCTATTACGTACGACGCGACGGCGACAACAGGTAACGGTGGCGGCTCGATCATCGGTAACGGAGCAATGGCGCGGCTTACCCTCGACGAGAACACCCACGACATCGAGGCGTGTACGGTCGAGACAAAGCGCTTTAAGTGCGTCGCGGACCAGAACTCCGGCGTAAACGAAAACGCCGAAGTGTTCGAGGTTCTTGGCGAAGCCGCGAGCCCCGACTCGGTTAGCCGTTCGAGTTTCGGCAGCGGCGCGTCAACGAACACGACAGTAGTAAGCAAGCACGCCGGCCAGGGCAGCGGGGGTACTTTGCTCACAAACGGTAGCTTCTCAACCTTCGACAACACGGCAGCCCCGAAGTTCGCGGGGTGGACACTCACCGCAGGCGCGGAGGCTAGCGTCGGGCAGGATGTGGCCTACTATCGCACGCACCCGGGCGCGACGGTCGACGCCTCGCTCTCGATAACGTGGGCCGCGACGACGATCACGCTCAAGCAGACGCTCGCGAGTATGCGCGTAAGCCGACTCGATCCCGACACGCCCTACGTCTTTCGCGTAATGTGGGCGCGGGATCTCGGGGCGGGCGCGAACGGCACCGGAGGCACGCTAACCATACGCTGCGGTTCAAACAGCAAGGCCGTAACCGTCGCGGCACAAACAGGGTGGCAAGAACTCATTCTCGACATGAACCAAGAGCTATGGCCGCGGCAGTTTAACCAAGACCCTTTCGACGTCGAGATCGAATGGTCTGGAGCGACGAGCGGCGAGCTCATTATCGACGACGCGATCTTCGCGCCGATGGATCTTGTCGACGGCACTTACTGGTTCCTGCGCGGTAACGCTGCGACACATACGCCCTGGCTTCTCGACGACTCGCTTGTCTTTACCGATACCGGCGGCGCACCGGCGACAGGCAAGGTGCAGTGGTGGCTTTACGTCGCGGGTCTCGGCTACCTGCCGAGCTCCGGCTCGCCTTCTTTCGCAGACCCCTAAACCATGGCGGATCAGGACACACTTTGGGCCTACGTTAAAACCGTCTACGACTCTGACGGTCTCGTCACGCTTACCAATATCCGCGACCGTGACGCGACGACGGCGAACGAAACCGTCGGCACCTCTGCCGCGTTGTCGACGATCCGCCTGTGGCCGCTCTACGCCCAGGTTGCTTTCGATGTTAGTGACGTCGCGCACCTTGAGGTTGCGACGTTTGGCGTCATCGCGACGCTGTGGCAGCGAGGCGGTACGGCGCAGTCGATCCTACAAGTCTCCTGGGACGCCGTTTTTGGTGAGGGGGGTATGGTCGAGAAGCTGCGACGTACAGACCCACGCTCGCACCGCGGGCCGAAATCTAACAGTGCGATCCAGACATCCCGCGAGGACGAGAACGGGGACACCCCCTACGGATGGTCGGACCGCAAGAGCCTACCCCCCGGCACACTCCCCTCGATTTTTAGCCCCCACAACGATTAACCAAACATGCCCGGGCGCGTAGTTTTTAAGCCTGGCGCGAAGGTCGAGCGGATCGAGAAGAACCTCGACGACCCGGCGCGCGCCCTTAAGCAGATCGGCGTCCTAATGGTCGCGGAGAGCCAAGCCGCATTCAAAGCGCAGGGGCACGGCACAAAGAAGTGGGAACCCCGGGCGCCGGTAAACCTTTTCGGCATTATCGCCGACTTCCACGCCGGCAGGCGTAAGCCGCCCGCGCGTCGTTTCGAGACCCGACCCGCGCTACGCGATACCGGGCGCCTTGCGAAATCTATAGCCTACGAGGTGCGCGGTGATACGGTCGAGGTCGGCACCAATCTCGATTACGCGGCCGTACACCAAACAGGCGGCGAGGTCGAGAGCCAGCCGCTCACGGGTACGGTGCGCCGCGCTCTCTGGCGGTGGCTCAAGAAGCAAGACACCGAGCTAAAGCGCCGGCTCGGGTGGGTGCTGAACAAGAAGTTTCGCGACAAGAAGCTAACAACCGAGGTGCCTGCTCGTCCGTTTATAGGCGTCACGCCTACGCTGCGGCGTGCCGTCGATAGGATCGTAGGCGTCGAGATTATGGAGGCAGGGTAGAGTGGCTGCCGGAAGCGCGTCGCGCGTGATACGCGCCCCCGGCCGTCTCGTCGCAAGCCCGACGGATCTAGGCCTTAGCTACCCTTACGGGGGCACCGAGGTCGGCAAGACGCGGCTCGCGCTCCTTACAAGTTTCGGCACCGCGGTACGTGTCGAATCCGAAGGCCTTGGCGGTGAAGCCAGCGACATACTCGAACGCTCGAACCGGTGGTCGTTCTCGTGCTTCTTGCGCGGGTGGGACGACGACGCCGTCGAGAAGTTCTTCGCGACGAACTACATCCAGGGCGCGGCTAGCGGTCGCGCTCTCTTTCGAGAGCCTGGCATTCGGGCGCCCGGGGGTTCGGCTTTGGTTCGCGCGCTCAAGTTGCTTTACGTGCCCGACGATCTCAATAACCCGGCCGTGGTGATGTACCACGGGGTACCCGACTGGAGCGATGGCGCCGAGCTCGCATTCCAGCGAGGAGAGGAGCTCGGTATTCCGCTTACCGTCGAGCTTCTCCGCGGGGCTACCGAGAAGATCGTCGAGGTTGGTCGTATAGTCGACGTGTCCCTTACTTAACCCTTATGTTCAAGAAAGCCCCCGAGCTCACCAACGACGGTTACGCGCGGTGGCTTCGCGCACAGCGGCCCCCGTTGCCTTGGTTTCTCGGGCTTTCCGCTGTGGAGCAAGAGACGCTCGCGACTCTGGGCGATGAACACGCGCAAGACTTCGCCGTTGCGGTCGGCTATGCCGTAGCCGATCCCCACGTCGCAGACGCAGGCATCTCGGCGGCTGAGGGCGATACGCACGCCGAAGAGTCGCTCCTGCGTCGGCTCGCGACGAACTTCGCGCAGCAGATCCAGACCGCCCGAGAGCCCGCACAGGCGCCGATCGGCGGTGACGGCTCGATGCCTGCGGAGACCCTCGCGGGCTTCGGAGCGAGGCGCACAGAGACGCACAAGGCCAATCAAGCCAGGCCGACCTTGTTCGGTATGGCCCCCGACGAGGTGCAGACGTGAACCCGTGGCAATTAGCGCAGCAAATTAAGCACGAGCTCGGGCTCGTGCGGTGGGGCGTGGGGGCTAAGGACCTCGTATTTGGAACCTCCGTGTATATCTACGCAGGGGCGCCCAACCCCGAAGACAGGCCCCCCGCTTTTCCGTTTGCTCTCGTGGCCGTTGGCTCCGGCACCCCTGACGCTGACGCCCCCGATCTCATCGAACAGCAGTTCTCTGTCGCGACGGCGGTCGAGGTCGCCGGAGATCCCCTCGGTGAGCTCGCGGTTATCGGCTCCAGCCGCGCGGACCTGGGCAAGAGTGCCGGCGCGGGTTCGGCCGAGGTGGCCGAGCGTGTGCGTGTGACGCTGCAAGCGCTCACCACCTACGACGGCGCCTCGATCATCGTAACGGGCAGCGGTATAGGCGGGGCGACGGCGCTCGGCGAAGGTCGCGCCGTCGCTTTCGACGAGTACACCGTAACCGCACTCTGCACGAGCGCCGCCGGCTATGCGGCGCCTCAGAATCTCAAGGCGGCCGGGGATACGTGGTCTTGGGCCGGGTCGTGGTGCTCGGAGAGATTCGATTTCTTGCGTTACACGCTTGGGTACAAATCCGGCGCAACGCCGGCGACGGGTATCGCGGACCTCGACGCGATTCTGTACACGGGAACTGACACCGAGACGGCCGTGCTGCCGGTTCCGGGCCGAGTGCACCATATCTTCGCCAGCTACTCCTCGCGCGGTTCAGTGGTCGAGGGTTCGTCGGCGGTCGAGCTCGGGAGCTTTCTAATCCTATGACGCTTCGCGATGACATGGTTTTTACGCCGGACCTGGGGCCTCAGCACCGGGCGGCGGCACCAACGCGCGCACGCGAAGAGCGCCGGATCGCAGCAGCGCAGAAGCGGGGCGGGGTATTGTCGAAGATCAACACCGCGCGAAGCATTCGCCGCCGCAGGGCTTACTCTCGCCGTGCGAAGGCGGGCGCGAAGAAAGTAACCCTGGCCCGACGCGGTGCGGCCGGCTTAGCCCGCGGCGCTAGCCGCCTGGCGACTCGCGCGGTAGGCGGGACGCCCGTCGGCATCGCGGCGACCGTTTTAATTCTAGGCGCTCTTGTCGCGGTCCGGCTTGCGACGGGGCGCCCCTTTGAGGGTATCGGCGAGTCTATGAACCGGGTACTCCTTGGCGATCTGGACGACCAAGCGCGCGCGAAGATGGAAACGCGCCACCAACTGGGGGGCGATAAGCATATCGCGCGCATGTCGGGGCAGAGCGGGGTGATAGGGGCGCAGGTAACCGAGCTCGCGAAAGACCTAAACAAGCTCCATTTACAACACGAGATCGGGTCGTCGCTCCTGCGCGAGCGGTTCCCCGTGAACAACGTGTTCGACATGCTCATCCTTCGCGCCAAGGAGAAAATCCTAGAGGCCTGGGAAGCAAACGACGGCGTGAGAAAAGCCAAGCAACTGAGGGCGCTGTTGTCGCCCTCGGGGGCGTTTATGGAGGCCTTCAATAAGTACACGATCGCCGGCGAGTTCCTGGGGGTTCGGTGACTGAGACCAAGGTCAAGGTACGGCTCGACAACCGCCAGGCGAAGAGCCAGTTTCGAGACCTCGTACGCGAAGGCAAGCGCGCGGCGGGCAAGGTTTCGCGGAGCATTCGGTCGACAGTGGGGCGAGGGCTTGGGGCGGTCGGGTTCGGTGCCGCTCTCGGTACCGGGATTCAGACTATGCGCAGCGCTACGCAGAGCGGGGTCGGGGACGTGGTGAGCGAGTCGTTCGGGGCTTTCGGTGCGCGTATGAGTGATTTCTGGCTCGGGGGCTTGGGCCAAGAGGCTAAGGCGAGTAAGTCTGCGCGTGAGGAGACGATTGCAGCCTTCGGGGCCATTGCCGGTGCAAGGAACGCGATCCCGCCCGGCGCCAAGCAGTTCTACGAAGGTGTAAAGACGCTCCGCCTGCACGAAGAGAAAGGCCGGCATCTTTTCGAGCAAAACAAAGACATGTACGGCCCCGACGTGGGCGACCTCATTAGCCGCATCGGGTCCGTGATCGGTACAGAACTCAGTAAGGCCATCGACATTTTGATCGAGAAGATACCATTCGTGGGGAAGTGAAATGTCAGTCGTAAACCCGTTCTCGATTACCTACAACGGCCGCCGGCTGGGGGGCACCTCGGCGACGTACCAACTCGTGGGGCCGTACGTGCTCGACAAGAGCTACGACGCGATCCGTATCGTGGCCGACGTCGTCGTTGTCGCCGGCTCGATCGCGGGCCTAAAAAGTGCGTGCGAGGCTCTCGAGGACAAGTTTCGTACGCGCCTGGAAAACGGGGAGACGTTCTCGATTTCGATGTCGGCGAACACGTGGACGTACATCACCGGGCAAAACGTGCTGAAGGTAACGAGCTCGATCACCAAGAGCGGCAACCCGGATCTTGACCGAGGTCTTTCTCGGGGTTACACGGTTACGATCACCGGCGAGCTTCCGGCAGACGCCGCGAGTGATGCGGGCTTGCGCGATATTGAGGCGCTAATCGACTTCGAGGCGGGGCGCCAGAAGGTCGTTACCTTCCGAGGCACGTATACGGCCACAACGGCGGGCGACGCCAAGGCGCGCTACGAAGCCGACGCCGACAACACGACGACCGCATACCTTAACGTAATCGACTCGTCCGCGACGTGGGAGCTCGTCGACGAGACTTATTCGCTTGACCGCGAAGGCGGAGCAACGCCAGCGCCGCACACGCTTGACTTTACGCGCCAATACGTGGAGCTTCTCATAGCTGCCACGAGCACGGCGGGCGGCGGCGACCAGATCAGAGACCACCGCATAACATTTACGGATCTCGGCTCTTACCCGGGCGACTCAAAGGAAGAGGCGACGCGCTTCCGTCGTGTGGTCGGCTCCTACGACTGTTCTGTAAACATCGACGAAACAACGAACCTTCAGAGCGTGTACGAGGGCAAGGTTAAGAATTACGTTCGTGAGCTCTTTACGCAGAACTTCACGCCCACGCAGTACGGCGTCGAGGAGGAGCGCGTAAGCTACGACGAAACCTCGAAACGTATCTCGGTCTCTTTTCAGTTCATCTATCAAACACAGGACGGCGAGGACATTATCGAGATGTCGCAGTCGGTGGCCTACAGAGAAAGCCGCAGCATCGACTACACCCCGACGCACGAAGAGGACGAGTTCGCGCAAGAGGCCGACGTCGGGTTCGCCACGCTTGAGCGGATATGGAATCGTACGGCTATCGGGATCGGCGAGATCAAGCCCCGCCTGCGCATCCGAGAACGAGCCGCAGCCGGCGGTCCTGTCGGGGGCTTCTACGATAAGATCGGTGGGCTTCGCGGCCCCGAGAATCGCGATACGACGGTCGTACTGCGCGAGGGGTGGAATGTCATCTCGAACACTTCCCAGGTTACGCCGCAGTGGCTCGGGATGCCTAGCGGAGAGCAGCGCATCGAAGTTACGGTCTTAAACGAATCTGTGGTCGAGCGGTTCAACACTAGACCTGGCGTGGGTACGTCCGCAGGCCCGGCTACCGGCGGGGGGAGTGGCGGCCCGATTACCGGCCCCCACTAAAATACCTTATGGCGAGCTTAAAGAAGGCGAAGGTAACCCTGGGTAATGTGCCCCTGGCGGCTACGGGTAGCGTGTCTTGGCAATTTGTCGGCGGCACGTCCCCATACCAGACCGTAATGTCGGTGCACAAAAGCCGGTGGCGTATACTAGAGGGACAAATTGGCGAGCCGCTTAACCTGAAGATCGTCGACTCACGCGGCGTCGAGACGTCGATTAATCAGGTGTACATCTTGCACCTAACGCCTAGCGACTCGCCGCATCGCACATCATTCTTAGTATCCGACAAGCGGTGGAAGTGGGCGAACAAGATCGTTGTGCGGGACTTCAACATGCCCCGCAAGACGGGCGACCGCACCGCGCTTAACCGGGTGCCGGTTGAAACGCAGACGGTAGTCGACGACTACGACTACCTTGCGTATTCGCTGCAAGGGGATCAGGGCGTGAAGTGGTCAGCGAAAGAGGCGGTAAAGGAGGTGCTCGAAATACTGGAAGGCGCAGGCACGGAGAGCGGCGGGTACCGGGTCGAATCTTTTCCGATCAAGGACACGGGCGGCGGGGCTGCGGGCGAGCTCTCGCTGCAAGGGATCACGCTGCGCGATGCGGGGGACGTGGCGCTCGCTCGGATGCTCACATATGTTCCGGGCGCGGACGTGTACGTAAACGCCAAGGGGCAGGCTATCGTCTTCGACGCGACAGACATCGACGCGACGAAAGCGCACTTCCAGAAGATCCCCCCGAGCACGTACGCCGGCGAACATGCCGAGTGGATCGACCGCAAGCACATACGACCTAAGAAAGTGATCGTGCACTACCAGCGCGAGATCGAGATTCTACTCCGTTACGAAGATAATTACGGCCAGGTCACAAGCGCGCAGCCGGTGAGAAACGCGCCCTACCTGGAGAACGTCTGTCCTACGGTCGACCCGAAAACAGAGCTCTCCAACGAGTTCGACCCCGAGTCGGGCATGTACCAGCGAAAGACGGTACCCCCCGGTACGTGGGTTCGCTTCGACAAGTTGCTCGCTGCATGGGATGCGGACAAACCCGAGGGCAGTTGGCCGTGGACATTTAAGACCATCAAAATGCACTGGCTTAAGGGCAACCTAGAAGGGGTGCTCGGCGCGCAAGGTAAAGACGTAGACACAGAGGCCAACATAGCGCTACGGGTGCAGGCGATCCGGCAGCACTTCCGGCAGACATTCCGCATCAACCGCCGGTACATGACGCGCGTTAGGTCTTTGCGCGCGGTGCGGGTGGGGATGCTCGATCCCGTCACCGGGGCTCGGGCGCCGGCCGCCGTGTGGGGCCAGGCTTGCATTATACCGACGACGAAGGGGGAGTACATAGCTGCCCGGAGCACCGACGAGACCGATAAGCTCAAGGTCTACCGTAACGTCGACTACCTCGCGCCTTCGCGGGCTCCGGGTACGCAGATCATCGAAACGGCACCAGGTCCGACCCGCGTGAGTATCATCGACGAGGAGCTCGGGATCTTTCGGCTCTCCTGGGAGGCGTCCCCCTACGGGACCGTCGGCAGCTTCATTCCGTGCCGGATTGTATGCGACACGAAACTCGACGGGTGCGTGCCGATGCGAGACTTGTCGCAGCAAGATACCCAACCTGTGGGGCCCGGCCTCCAAGTCGAAGAGGGGGCTAACGGTATCTTCTTAGATAAGAAGCTAGAGTACGCCGTCGTTCTTACCGTGGTGCCGGCGGCTCCTAACAACGAGAAGCAGTTTCACCGCGAAGAGATCGAGGCGTCTGACGTGCAGGACCTTTTCCGGCGTGAGTTCGGTATAACCGACGGTGAGGGTCCCGACTTGCACGTCGTAGTGCCTCCTGGCGAGGTGACGGCGCGCTTTGCGCTAGCGGTAGAGGACGCCGCAGGCGCAGGTATCGCGGAGTTGTTCGGACTTAACGGCGCCCCAAACACCGCCGGCGTCGAAGGCCCGGACGTGCCTGGGTACATCCTCACCAACGGAGAGCGCGAGATTAAGCCCCACGCCACGAGTTTCGCGGCCGAGCTCTTGACGGCCTACGCCGATAACATCCAAGGCGCCGTGGTTACTCGGGTACCCAAGGACGGCCTGGAGCTCGTCGGTAATATGAGCAGCGCCGCCGTTCGCGTAGCCGCGGCCCCCTCGGCGAAGGTCGACGCGGTGCACAGCTTCCCCGGGCAACAGAGGCCCATTTCGAGGCTCGCGACCATGCCCGAGAGTGCGCGCCAGCTAATCCTCGGTATCGTACCCTTCAAATGACCGGTATTAGCGACTTCATGGACCTGGGGTTCTTCCCGCTGCAAGACCATGCCTCGGGGCAAGACGGTACCCCGGTGCACGCCCGCCTTATGATCGCAGGGGGCCGAATCTCCCGCGTGGAGACGCCCGCGACTTCCGGCGAGTCGAACTTTATCGAGTACGCTAAAGAGTACGAACTCGGCACGCTCGGCGACGTACATCCGTGGATGTTCTGGCAGACCCGCGAGCGCGGAGCGCGCGGCATGGGCTCCTGGGCGCAGTGCTTCGGCACTCTCGCCGTCGACGCCGACGGGTATTACGGTAACGTCAACGCGCAACCTCTGCGGGGTCGGTCTAACGCGCCATTTGCCAACGACACGCGCTACCGGGTGCTCGATCCTGCGTGGCCCGTGGGCCTGTCGCACGTGCCGCGCGGCGCGCTTACGCTTCTCGTGCCGGGCACCGACGAGGCCGAGCAGACCGAGCTCGCGCTGTGGACCGACCCGCGCATCGTAGCTCCGAATGCAACCGGCCCGGGCGAGTGCGGTACGCTTGTCGTTGACCTACAGCCGACGCATGAGCTTTGTATGGACGGCGAGACCCGCCCCGGCATGGGCGGGCGACATGCCCGTATACAGACCTTGCTGCGTGTAATCGCGGTGCCGCCTCAGACCGGTTTTGCCAATCTCGGGAACGCAGGCAACACGATTGCGCTCAATTTCACGACTACGGGCACCGAGAGTATCCCGAACTTTGGCGCTTTCTTCGGTCTCGTAGACGGGTCCGGTGGCCCAACGACGGGCGGCCCGAGTGGCCCGACGACGGGCGGCCCGACGACGGGCGGCCCGAGTGGCCCAACGACGGGCGGCCCGATCACTGGCCCGCACGGAGCGGCTGCCCTTGCCGGCGTACGTAACGTCGGCGCCGGCTCCTTTGGGGGCGGGGGCGATCTTGGTAGCGCTAGCGGCAGCACCGAGGAGGAGTTCGAGCCTCGCAGCTTCGGGGAGTTCGCGCCGAAGCCCGTGCAGGGTCACGGGATCGGCCTCATGGCTGCCATGGGGGCAGACGGTCCGCTGCACCCAGGCGCCGCGAACGACAAGCACCGACACGGCACCGATCGCGACGGGCACCCGATTAACGCGGCGCACATATCGACTGAGGCCTTCTTCTACCAAGACTCAGAGCTTGACGCCCCGATTGCTTTTGAGGGTGGTTACCCCAACCCAACGCCGTTACCTATCCCAGCGCCGGCCCATCTCAGCTACGACGGGACGTCTTCGCATTCCTTTATGCAAGGCGCTAAGTCCGGGCGTTGGCGGCTTTGGTGCGAGACGCCAGACGTAACACCGCCGCCGCCGGCAACGCCGACTACGGGCGGCGGCCCAGGCATCCAGCCGCCGACCTTTGTAACGGGTCCGGGCAGGCGTCCGGGCGTCCAGCCGCCGGCCTTTGTAACGGGTCCGGGCCCGGGTGTAACGGGTCCGGGCCCGGGCACGCCTGGGGGTAAGCCGAAGCCTACGGGGCCAATAACACCGAACCCTGGAGGTAAGCGCTTTCCAGGGTACCCGCCCACCGGGCCTATCAAGCCCGGAGGCGGCCCCACAACGGGCGGCCCTGGTAGTGGCGGTCCCGCGGGGCCTGTCAGGCCTGGCGGCAGTGGGGGCCAGCCTAGCGTGCCGTGCAAGGTACCGCCGGCTGGACCTACCAGACCGGCCGGAGGGCCTACCAGACCGAACGGCGTCCCGCCTCGTGCCGGCCAGCCCGCCGGCGGCTCGCGCACGGGCGGCAACGGCCCTAACGTGGGAATGCCCGACGAGACGGGGCTCGGAGCCGGTGCCGCCGCGGGGGCTGCCGGGTCCGAGCCGCGCACAGGGCGGAGCTCTGGACGCCCGGGCGGCTCTCCGGTATGGCGCAAGGGCGGCCGGGGGCTTATCGGCGAGGGGGGCGACCCGATCGAAACGTCCAACAGCACGGCGGTAACCCCGAGCGGCGCGCGGCTATCCGGCTCGGGCTTCATACTTCGGGACGGTGCCGCCGGCGGCCCTGGGGGTGGAGGTACGCCAGCGACCGACCCCCGCACCGACCTCGGGCGGTGGTCGGGGATGAACACCGTAAGCAATACGCCGCAGCAAGTGCAGGGCGTTGTCGAAAGAGTCGGCGAGGCGTCGCGCGAAGAGGTTGCGCTCTACTCACTCTTCAGGCCAATGGCGCAAGGCTTCGCGGCCGTCAATTTCCGGCCGCAGTTCACCGTCGCGGGCGCCCCGTGCTTCGAGCACAATCCGCAGCTACCGACGCCGATGTACTTTCACGACGAGGCGGTAAGGCCCCAGGTGCTTGCGATGCGTGCGTGGGGCGCGCAAGACGCGGCTAGCGGCGAGTGGGCACACGTCGAAGAGCCGAGAGTATCGCGAGCGCGTGGGGGCACCGGGCACGGCGGGGTCATCTTCTCGCCGCCGCGGTTCGAGCTCTCCGACTACTACGGCATCGGTGCCGACGTGTTGGACGTGGCCGAGACGGCGAGCGCGCAGGCGACTACGGCCTACGTGCTCGCCGCGCCTGGCGTTCGCTACGCGCTCGGGCTCCCGAACGCCGACGGCACGCTGCAAGCTAACGGCGTGCAGATATACCAGCCGACGCTAGCGTCGGGACTCTCGATTACGCACGACGACGTCGAGGTCGTGAGCGCCTACAAGAACGCCGCAAGCGAGACGATCGTCGAGCTCGCGCAGGGGGGCACGAAGACGGGGCTTCTGATGCCGAGCGGCACGACGGCGAACCGGCCGACGACAGCGGCAGCCGCCGGGCTCATGCGGTGGAACACGACGACGAGCGGGCTCGAAGTATACGACGGCGCTTCGTGGGCCGCGGTCGGTGGTGGCGGCGGTGGTGGCCTGATCACCAACGGCGATTATACGGTCTCGACCGGCGTCCGAGTTCTCGGCCGCGAGTCGGGCGCGGGAGACATCGAAGAGCTTCAAGTTACGAATGGGCTCCAGATAACGAGTGGCGCGCTCGGGTTTATTACCGGGGTCAAAGGCGATATAGATATCGCGGTAGATGCGAGCACGCTTACCATCGTCCAGGCGACACTTGCCGCGATCCGCGCGCTAACGCCGGCGGCAGATAACGTCCCATACTGGACAGGGGCAACAACAGCCGCAAACACCGCGCTCACCGCTACAGGTCGCGCAATCATCGGCGCGACAGACACCGACGACGCGCAGTTGCAGATCGGGCTTAATAGCGAGCGCAGCCATGTGGACTTTCAGGACATGTGTGCCACCAATGCGGGAGCGGCTGGCTACACGGCGTCGAACTCGGGCAGCGGGACCAATGTAAGCCAAGGGTGGCCCTTTACGAATGCCTCGACGAACGCCGTCGGGGTGCTCATGCTAGAATCAGGCACGACGACCTCGGGCTATTCTAGCATGAGCACATGGAATAATGCTCTGCGGTTCAACACAGGCACTGCGTTTACATTCGAGGCGCGACTGATCACCGAGACGCTCTCGTCGGCGGCGCAAGAGTATCGGCTGGAGGTTGGTTTCGGGGACTCGTGGAGCTCGACTTGGCCAACCGACTCGGCGCTGTTCCGCTATGACCGAGCAACGGACGGTGCGAACTGGCAGTGCATCACTAGGGCGGGTGGGAGCGAGACCAAGACCGATAGCGGTATCGCTGTCAATGCGGGAACCACCGGCACGATGCAGATCCTCGGCATCGAGGTGGCTGCGGACGGCTCGTCTGTGGTCTTCAAAATTGCCGAGGGCACAGTGGCGACACACACGACTCGCATCCCAACCAACGGCGGTAGCCTCGGCTATGGTGCCGCGATACTCAAGAGCGCCGGAACGACCGAGGTACGCGTGGGAATCGACTGGACCCGATTTACGACCACAAGAACGGGCGCCCGCTAGCGCTACCCGCACCGAGGGCCTACGATCAACGCCAACCTATGGACGCAAAACTAGCCCCGTCGACGAAGCCGAAAGCAGACGACCGACCCGAGGCGGCGCAGCGCGCGGAGGCGTGCGGCCGTGAGATCGAGGCCGTGCTCGCCAAACACCGGTGCCGAATCCTTCCTTTCTTGCAGCCACTCGAAGCGATCGGCGCCGACGGATCTAGGGCCGTCGTATCGGCGAGCTTCGGCATCATCCCCGACCCCTCGCCGACGCCGTGACCGACGGCGTCAAGGGCGAGGGCACCGGCGGCGGGTGGGAGAGTTGGTCCCGGTTGGTACTTGCCGAGCTAAAACGCCTGGACGCTAACGTAGAACGCCTGGCGGATAAGATGGCCGAGGTGCCCCGGTGGATAGATCGCGCCGTAAAACACGAAACAAACAACCGCCGCCACGTCGAGGACGACGTGCGCGTCGAGCTCTTGCGGATCGCCACCGATCTCGCTCAACTGAAAGTGAAGGCCGGCGTCTGGGGCTTGTGCGGGGGGCTTTTGCCCGTAGCAGTCGCGGTCGCTCTTAAAGCCCTGTAAAGACTATGCGAAACCTTACCCGATGGGCGGTACTAGCCGCGGTTTGCCTGGCCCTCTGCTCCTGTGGGCTCTTCAACAGCGAACAAATCGAGGCCGCGTTAACGGTCATCGACCAGCTCGCCGAGGACGGCAAGATCACAGGTGAACAGGCCGAAGCCATGCGCCAGGCACTCATGGCGAACACGGGCGAGCCGTGGTACCTGCAAGTCGGTCGCGTGGCTCTGGAAGTGGGTATGGCGGTGCTTGGCGTTCGGCTGTGGCGCGGTCCGAGCGCGACCGCGGCGGAGCGCCTCGTGCGTCGGGGCGGCGCGTGACAACTCCGACCCGCGAGCTCCTTCAAGCGAAGGCCGCGCCGGCGTTCGTCCCGAACCGTTTTCGCGATCCGCTTTACCACGTCGAGGACGGCGCTATGGGCGAAGCCTACGGGGCTAAGCTCGGTAAGTGGTTCGACGAGCACCGAGACAAGTTTGTACGCGGCGGCGACGAGCACGGAGCACAGCGCTTTAACTACGAGCTAACCGATCTCGATGGCTACATGCCCACGGAGCTCCTGGGGCCGTTCAAGAAAAAGCTCATCGCAGCAACAGCAGACCCGGAGGTGCTCGACGCGCTCAGTATCCCGGCGTTCGACCTCCGGTTCGTCGAGATTCACGCCACGCTGTACCATCACGGCTCACACTTCATCTGGCACGATGACGCGCCAGGTTACGACGGCGAGATCGTGCCCAGCCGGCGCGCGACCTTCTGCTATTACATGCACTCTACGCCGAAGATGTTCGCCGGCGGCGAACTGGAGTTTCTCGACGGTACGGAGGTCGAACCGAAGAACGATCGCCTTTGTCTCTTCCACCCGATCCAACAGCACCGCGTGAAGCGCGTCGAGTGTTGGAGCTCACACGTGTTACATGGGCGCTGGGCGCTCATGGGGTGGGTGCACGGAGAGCCGCCCGAAGGGTGGGTCGAGCGCATACCCGAGCTTCGAGGTAAGCCACATCAAGGCTAAAAAAAGGCCCTGCAGGGTTCGCCGACCTACAGGGCCTCTACCTCTCACTGGCACCGCGCTAACCACCAAATCGAGAGCCCTACCGCCCACAGCATACCACCGACAAACACCCACGCGATAACCGCGGCCCCGTTATCTTCGTCGGTCATTTGGAGGGTACCCCCGCCACGTAGCGCGGGCGCACCTTAAGCCCTGCGTCGCGGCACTTAGCGGCGAAAAGCTGCACGGCTTGGCGAGAGACCCGGTGCCTTCGGGCGAGCTCAGAGAACGTGGTACGCGTGTTTACCAGCGCCGCGACCAGCCGAAGCCTCGACCGCGGGGGCTCAGGCTCCCCGGAGAGAGGCACGACATCATGCTCGGCACACGCGGTCTGAACCAAGGTCGCGCCGACGCCGAACTCTTTACAAGCCTCGGCGGTCGTGTGGCGCTGGCAAAATCGCGCGATCTTCTTGCGCCGGGCCTGGCGCTCGGCCCGGCTCATCGAAGACACAGCACCCCCAACAGCAGAAGACCCAAGAGGAGAGCGGTACCGACAGCGAACCCGCTCTCGGTGACGTGCTGGCCGGCGCGACCCTGGCCCCCAAGGACAAGGGGCGGCTCGCTATCTTTCGGTGTTTTGGTCATAGTGGGCCGGATAATGATGGAAGAGCTACCCCCTGTCAACCCCCGCGCCTCTAAATCGGTGCTCTTGGAGGCTCATGCGATCGTCTACGGTGCTCGGCAAGACCGCTACGGCACCCCGAGCGATAATCACGCGCGCACCGCGGCGCTGTGGTCTGCGTATCTCGGGTGCCCGATCACCGCGCGCCAGGTGTGCGTGCTTAACATCTTGCAGAAAGTGAGCCGCGACGCTCACACGCCGGGGCGAGATAACGCCGTCGACATCGCCGGCTACGCCGAATGCTTAGAGATCACTCGCCATGTCTTGGATTAAGTGCGTGTGCGGAGATTACTGGTGCACCACCCACCAAGCACACGTGCACGATTGCGATTGTCCGCCCGTCGAAGAGTGGGAGACTAATCCGTACCGCGTTAGCCCCGAAATCTTTTCGCTCGATATCCGTCTGCGGCGACGGGGCAACCGGCCGCCCAACGGGGCACCTCGGCCATGATCGCGCAGTACTCGCGCACGTCCCCCTTACCTTCGGGTACCTCGGAAGCTGCCGAGTCGTGCACGTGCATTACGAGCGGATAGCCGGCCGCCTCTAGCCGCAGGAGTGCGTCGGCCAGCAGGTCGCGCGCGAGCCTTTGCACCACATTCTCGACGAGCTTACCTCCGTAGGTATCTTCGAGCTCCATACCGCTCTTAGCGCTGTTCTGGGACCAGAATTGTAGCTGTGGCCCCGCGAACTCATGCTCGACGATCTCGCCGGCTTCGACATCCCACCACTTGACTTTCTTCGTTTTGTGGACGATGGCAGGGCGCCAGTATCGAATGGCGCCACCGCTGGGGAGCGCGATGAAGAGGCACGAGTCGTTGGCCCACGCGCGCAGGCGTCCGACCGTGTGCGAGGTGCCTCGCTCACGCACCGCGGCCATTGCGGCCTTTTGGAGCGCGGCCCACAAGTCTACGATATGGCCGTTCGTTGCGCGCCAGGCCTTCTGTACCTGCGAGGCGGTGCTCGCGTCAAGCGAGACGCCCCACGCCGAGGCCGTGTCGGCGAACTTGAGGCCGCCCATTTGGTACTGGAGCGCCAGTTCGGCTACCTTGCCAAGCTGGCGCTTGTCGCTGCCGACCGCGGCGGCGGCGAACTCGTAGAGGTCTTGCGGCTTGTCGTCGATCTCACCCTGGCGGAAACGGTCGAGCTCGCGAAAGTAGGTGTGCAAGAACTCTAGCTTGTCCGTTTGGTCGGCGACCCAAGCGCAAACACACGCCTCGATACTTGAGAAATCGGCCGCGATAAGATCGTGGCCAGGTGCCGCGGCGACCACTGACCGCAGCTTTTGCGAGAGCGCCTCTAGGGGGCGCGCTTCGGCGCGCTCAAGGAGCTCCATATCGTTGCGTGCGATCGCCATATCGACGAGGTAAGACGCCGACGCCGTTAGCCGGTCCTTCGGTAGGTTGTGCACTTGCAGCCCGGAGCTCGACCACCGCATCGTGGACGCTGCACCGTAGCGGAGCGCGTTACGCAGGCGACCGTCACCGCCGACCATGAGGTCGACTCTCCGCAGTTTACGCAGCGACGTTATCTTCGTCGCTTCGACGCGATTCTCTAGCACCTCGCGTACCGAAGGCTTGAGGTCGTGCCGCCCCAGGATCTCGGCGAGCGCGCGCTTGTCGGTGCTCTCGGACCAGTACCACCTACCCGTGGCGGGGCTGCGCTTTTGCACGCGCGGCAGTTCGACGCCGTGGCTCTTGAGCCACCGCTTGAGCGCCGGCGATGCCACCGAGTCCGCGAGCTCGTAGCGCGAGGCCCGTTGCGCGCTACGCGCTAAGCGCCGCACACGGCGCTCGGCCATCGAGCGCAGCCGTGCGGCGAACTTCTGGTCGAGGTATACGCCCCGTAGGTTGATCTTCTTGTCTAGGTTCCAGATCGCAAGCTCGCGCACGGATAGCCCGTCCATCAAAAACCAGCAGTGCAGCATCGAGAGCACGTCGTCGTCACAATACACAGACAAGCGCTCAAGATCGGCAGGCGTGGCCGTCGGGTAGTCGACCAGGCCGTCGCCCAGCTCTCGGGCTTTTGCCAGCCGTTGCATTAGTTTCTTCCCGACGCTGTCCTTTTGTACTCGCGCGCCGAGGGCTTCGGCTAACCCGGCCAAGGACGCCGGCAGGTTGAGCTCGCACCCGTTCGCTTGCGTGTCGCGCCACTGCGAGAGATCGCACGGCGGCCAGTCGAAGCGTGGTAGCAGCACATTCGACCAGATCGCAATCTCGAAGCTCGTGTTGTGCGCAAGCAAACGGCCGCCAGCACCGATGTAGTCTATGAGCTCGCGGGGTAGCTCGTCGCCGGGGTACCACCGGTGCACCGGGCCGACCGTCTCGGCGCTCTCTGCGTACGCCCAGGAGAGCACATATACGCGCGTCGACGGGTGCCTCGAATACGCCCAAGCGCCGTAGTCGGAGAGATCGGCCGCCGATACGGTTTCGATATCGACACCGACGACCCCCTTGTTCACGTCGAAAAAGAAGGCGCCGGGTTCGCGGGAAGGGGTCATCGTCTTTTAACGGTCGGGTCAAGACAGCGAACCCGGCGCCGAGTGTGCTAGGGGTAGGAGTCTACCCGAGAAGGCCGGCGAGAGGATCGCCGCCGTCGACTTCTGGCGGGGTGCTCCCCGTGTCGATCGTCTCGAACAGGTCACTCGCCTGCGTACGGCCGGCGAACGCCTCGTCGTCCTTGACCAGTTGCACGGCTTCGAGGCTGAAAGAGACGCCCTTGCCGCTGGCGTTATCCCACGCGAAAGCGCGGACATAGAAGCGGCACCAGCACCCCGAGTAGACACGCTTCTCGGCTTCGGCGGTGGCGCGGGCGATGGTGTCCTCGTCCGCGTTCGCGGCCACGTCCAAGACAGGGCGCTTCGCTTGGTCGACAATCTGCGGGGCGTACCGGTTCATCGCCTTAAGGGTAAACCAACCGGGTTCGAAGCCCGAGTAGGGGCGCCCGTCCTGCGTGGTCTTGCCGTCGGCCTTCTTGAGCGGCATCGCGCGCCCTTCGAGGGGGGTCGTCTTCCCCCACTTCTCGATCATCGCCGCGTTGATTGCCTTCGAGAAAGGGGTCATGTCGAGGCCCGGCGGGATAAGCACCGTCGCCTGGTAGCGCACCTCGGTCGGTGTCGTCGGGTGCTTGGGCGTCGGCGCGAACAGGCTCGCGAACGCGAGCCGGCACGGCGGGGTGAGGACTTCGTTATCTTTCAGTTCCATAGGTCAAGTTATCAGTCGGAGAAAACGGCAGCCGCCGACTTGGCGGGCGCGCGTGTGTCGGAGTGCGGCACGAGCTTCTTAGCTTCGGGCCGCGTAATCAGAGGGGCGAGTTGTGCTGCGGCTTCTTTCTTCGAGACCGGCAGCGCCGCCACGATTGCTTTCTCGGCCGCCGTCGGCGACAGGGTCTTCGTAGGCGCGTCGGGGTCGACGCCGACCGAGCGCATATATTCAGCGGCGGCCGTCGCGTCTTTCCATGCGCGGTTACCTTGCGTTGTGACGAGCTTGTGCCCCGGGATCTCGACGCCACCGTGCGCGAGCTCGGTGGCGCGCTCGCGCACCGCCTTTATGAATGCCTCGACCCGCGGGAACATCTCAAGCATCTGCCCGATGTCGTCGGGCCGCAGCCCGGGCACGTCGGCGGTCTTCGGCACGAGCTCACCGCCGACGGGCTCGTCGAAGACTTGCAGCGCGATCTCGCGGGCCTCGGCGTTACGGGCAGGGCAGACCGTCGCCGCCCGGCAGAATTGGCACTGCTTCTCACCTGGCACGAGGGTCTCGCCACCGTCGGCCGCCGCCTTCTTGGCGGCCGGCCGGCAGGTGCCCTCGGTCCACTGGGCGAGATCGTGCGCGGATATGTCGAACCAACGCCACGGCGGCCCACGGTGGTGCCGTGGCTGCACGATATGCACCCGGACGTGGTCTATGCCGGGGTGGGTTTCGGCGAACGAGAGAAGCGCAGCGGCGGCGTAGACCATGCCCTGCTCGTTAGCGTGAGCGTCGACAAAGACGCCAGCCCCGAACTTCAAGTCGAACACGTCAAGCCGGCGCTCCGAGAAGACGAGCGCGTCGGCGGTGCCCCAAACGTCGGGCGTGAGTGTAACCTTTTGCTCGACGTAGAGCGTGCCGCCTTCGGTGCGGAGTACCGCCGCCGCCGCGTTAACGTAAGTCCGCACGGCGTCGACCATCTCGTCGTCGACGGTGAACCTACCGCAATCGGAGACCTTGCCCCGGTACCATACCGGCGAGACTCGCGCCCCAGGGTCGAGGCACTCGCTCGCGACCCAGTGCGCGAAGGTGCCCTCGTCGGCGGCCTTGCTCGATGTCTCCGGCAGCGCCGCCTCCAGGGCGTAAGAGCCGGGACAGCGCATCCAACGCGCGGCTGAGCTTGGGGCTAGGTTTGCGTGCGCCATTACCTACCCTTGCAGCGCAGCGCAGCGATAACGGTCGCGCGGTCTTCCGGCTTGATAGACGAGACATCCGCCGCGCCCACGGTCTGGAAAGCCTTACCGACGGCGTCGATGCCGGTCGGGTCTTTCTCGACGCACGCGCGGATTGCGTCGCGCACCGCGTCGGCGGTGGGCAGGTCCGGGGCTTCTACCTCCGGGGCCACCTCCGGCGGCTTTTTGTTCTTCGAGCCAGCAGGACGGCCGCGCTTCGGCTTGGTGGGCTTAGTCGGCTCAGGCGCGTCGGTCTCTTGGCAGAATCGTTGCAGGTCGCTAAGGCGATCGGCGGGAACGGTGAGGGTGACGGTTACTTCAGAGATCATAGTTATTACGGGCGGGGGGAATGCGGGGCGTCTATCACCTCGCGGATCATTTGGGTTTTACGTTGCAGCACGCCGACGAGGGCCTCGTCGAGCGTGCCGGCAAGAGTTACGAATCGCACGCGGCACTTGTGCTCCTGGCCGATGCGGCGGATACGGATAGCGGCCTGCGTGTTCTCGCCCGGCACGAAAGACATCTCGGCGAACACTAGCTCGCTAGCGGCCGTGAGAGTGGTACCCGTGCCGCCGGCGAGGATGTTGCACACGATGACACGCACGTCGTCGCGCGTCTGGAAATCGTCGACGTAAGCCGTGCGCCGCGCGGCACCGGTGGCGCCGGTGATGGTGCGAACACCGAACCGAGCCAGGCTCCGCGCTATGGCGTCGACTACGTCCTTGTGGTGGGCGAAGACGACGACCTTGTCTAGCTGGCCGTCTTGGAGCTCGTGTTCGAGCAGGGCGGCGGTAGCGTCGGCCTTCGCCAACCCACACAAGCGCCGGAAGGCGGCGAAGGCCTTTGACGTGCCCAGCACCTCGAAGGCTTGCTCGGCTGTGCGTTCTTCGGCGAGCGCGGAGACCAACGCCGGCGGGAGCTCGGCGGCGAGGCGCTGGATCTCGTGCGGCATCTTGTCCGGTCGCAGGGCCACCGTCTCGTAACGGATGTCGGGCAGGTCGAGCGCCTCGTCGGCTCGGCGGCGTAGGATCTTGCCGGTGAGGCGTTCGCGCAGCTTGTCGAGGTTCTTGTTGCCGATCACCTTGACGTTATCTCCGTAGGGCGACCACGTTGTCGCGCAGAAGTGACCGCGGAACGACTCAAAGGCCTCGGAGAAATCGGCGGGCCAGAGCCCATGTGCCATTGTCCAGAGGTCGGTGGCGTTGTTCGGCATCGGGGTACCGCTCAGACACCACACGCGCTCTGAGGTGGCGGCGATAGATAAGGGGACTCTATTAAGGCCGTAGAAGATGGCCGAGCGCTTGGCGCCGCGCCCGCGGAAGAAGTGCGACTCGTCTAATACGCACACGTCCCACCGCTGCCTAAGTAACGCCGCGCGGACTTTCGGGCTGAGTAGCAGCCCGTGCGTCGTGATAACGGTATCGCTCTGGCCGGCGAGGTTCGCGTCGGCGCCGCTCGCGATGACGAGCGGCGCGCGGAGGGGAGACCACTTCTCGATCTCGCGCCGCCAGTTCCATATAACGCACGTGGGCGCAACGACGAGCATACGGTGCGCGCGCGCTCGGTCCGCGGCGACGACCGCGGTAATGGTCTTGCCGAGGCCGGGATCGTCGGCCAGGCACGCGCGAGTGCGACAGGCTAGCCAGTCGGCGCCCGTCCGTTGGTGAGTGTAGAGCATGGAGAGAGGAGTAAGGGGCGCCGAACATACCTCGCACCCTTTCTTCGTGCAAGCGCAAGCCCGCGAACTTTTTGGCGATCCGCTGCGGCGGCGGCCCGACCCCTACATTCGGTGGCTTGCAACCGTCGCGTTCGCGTGGCAGGTTGGCGGCTGTGCCAACCCATGCCGCCCCGGCCCTGCTTTGTGAGCTCACTAGATGGCTCCGGTGGGATCTCAAGACCAACCGGAAGGGGAAGGCAACCAAGGTGCCCGACCGCAGCACGCGGCACCGGGGGCGATGGCTCACCCACGCCCAGGCGAGCGCGGGCACGAAGACCTCGGCGGAGGGTGGGGTCGGCTTCGTGTTCACTGGTGGCGTTGACACTCCCGCCGGCCGAGTCTACGCGCTCGACGTAGACGGGTGCCGAGATCCGGCGAGCGGCGCCGTCGAGGCTTGGGCTATGGCTATCGTAAACCATTACGGGCGCACGTTCACAGAAGTTACCCCGAGCGGTTGCGGGCTGCGTGTGTGGGTGATCGTTCGCGACTACCCGAAGACCCTGGCTCGGGCGAAGGTCAAGCTAGAGCACGCGCGGCCGGCAAACGTGCCAGAGCATAAGGCCGTCGAGGTTCAGTTGTTTGGCTACGGCGTGCCGCAGTATGTCACCGTCACCGGGTGCCTACTCCCCGGCTGCCGTACCGACATCGAGGTCGTCGAGAATCTCGACTACCTGGTAGAGACGTTCGGTTTTGCGGAGAGCGACCAGGAGCTCACGAGCAACGCGCTACCAAAAGGGGGCGGCGATGCGCCCTCGGTCGACACGATAGCCGCGCGCATCGGCGGCAGTCCCGACGCGGCTTTGATCGTCGACGCCGAATGGGCCGGCCGTAACCTGGGCGAAGACCCGAGCGCTAGTGGTGCCTACTGGCGCGTGGCGCAAGAGGCGCTAAGGGCTGCCCACGGCCACGGCAGCGCGGCGCTCGACTACTTGCTTACCCGCACGGCCTGGGGTCGAGGTGATGTCGAAGAGTCGGCAGACCCGGCCAAGTATGGCCGGCGGTCGTGGGTAGCGGCCGAGATCCGGCGCGCGGCCGGCAAGAACACAAGCACCAACCCCGAGACGATCTTCGAAGACGAGGTCGACGACTTCGAGCCCCCACCACGACGCGAGAGCCCTATGCTCACGGTCGGCAAAGGCAAGCGGCGGCCTTGGTTTGAGCAGACGCCACCGCCTCGCGAATATCTGTTGCACCACCCAGGAGGGGACGGCCTGCTCCCCCGAGGCAAAGTAGGACTCTTGAGCGCAGCCGGAGGCACCGGGAAGACGACCGCACTTATCCAACTGGCCGTAGCGATCGCTACCAGGCGCCCATGGCTCGATCACTTCGACATCGGCGAAACCGCAGGCCGTGACGTGCTCCTGCTCTTAGGCGAAGAGGATGCAGACGAGGTCTGGCGCAAAGTTTTTTTCGCGTGCATCGAGCTCGGGCTTACCCCCGAGCAAAAGCGCGAGGTTGAGCACCACGTACTCGCGGCCCCGCTCGCCGGCGAGGCGGTGCCGCTCATGCGTCTGGGCGAGCACGGTAACGCCGAAGGCACCGGCCATAGCGACGCGCTACTTGCGCGGCTGAACGAGGGTTACGACTGGGGGCTCGTCGTCGTCGATCCCGTAAGCCGGTTCGCGGGGATCAACGTCGAGAGCGATAATACGGTCGCGACTCGCTTCGTGCAGGAGCTCGAACGGTTTTGCCACGCGCCCGGACGTCCGACAGTGCTCGCCGTCGGCCACACGAGTAAAGAGGCGCGACGCGCCGGCACCGCAGACCAGCGAGGCGTTACGGGACTCTTCGACGCCGTGAGGTGGGCGGCTACGCTCAACGGTAAGTCCAGGCACAGAGTCGAGTTCGAGGTGCCTAAGAATAACCTGGGCAGGCCCTCGGAGATGGTCGCCCTCGTGCGCGGCGAGCACGGGCTCCTGTCCGCAGAAACAAACACCCAAGCCGCCGAACGTAGCGCACAAGAGGCGCACGAGAAGGCGGCAGCGGCGGCCGTCAAGGAAGATCAGAAACTCGCAGCACAAGAGGCTCGACGCTCAAACCTCGTTACCGACGTCGTCACCGCCTGCCGGCGTAACCCCGGAGCTTCGAAGGCGACACTTGTCGCGCTCGTCAAAGGCAAACGAACCTACGCGCACGATGCGGTGGACCGTGCCGTAGCGCTTGGTCTGTTGGTTCGCGAATCTAACGGGAAGGCTTTCCAGCATTATGTGGCGGAGGTGCTGAGATGATAAAGGCCGGGCGTTTCTCCACGGTTCCCACGTGTTCCGGGAACCGGTGGAAATTGGCCCACACTCCCCGGGGTACCGGTCCCCTCGGGACCCTGGGGGGTATGGGGGGAAAAAACATTGTATATGAGAAAATAATACTTCGGGAACTCATCGGTTCCCGAAATACTCGGTGCCGGGGGGAACTGGGAACCGATGGCTAGGGCGTCGCGCGACAAGGGCAAGCGCGGCGAGCTCATGCTGCGCGACGTGCTGCGGCGCCACGGGTGGCCCGGTGCCGAACGCGGACAGCAGCGGCACGGCGGACCAGGCTCTCCCGACGTGCGCGGCGGTCCGGCCGGCGTGCACTTCGAGTGTAAGTTCGTCGAGGCTCTCAGCGCGCGTGTAGCGCTCGATCAGGCTCGGGCCGACGCGGGGGAGGGGGAGATCCCGATCGTGGCGCACAAGCGCTCTCGCGAGCCCTGGGTGGCAATCCTAGAGCTCGACGCACTGCTAGAGCTACTTCGCGAGCGCGAGCTCGGGCGCTTGCTGCGGTGATCCGGGCGTTATTCCTTTGTTCCGATAACAGGTCTTATGTAGTGCTCAGGAATTACCGCGCGCGTGGCACGCTTTTTGTGTGGGCGGTTTATGGCTTAGGCCCTTGCGGCCGGCTGGCCGTCGTGTATGGAGGGGCGTATGCCGATAATCGAGACTCCCGCCGAGTTGGTGCTTAAGGTCAAGGGTGGGCGCACGGGGCGCGTGGAGCTCATCGCCGTGTGCCGTCGGATGGCGATCGAGGAAGGCACGACGCTCGAAGTGATGCTGTGGGAAACTGTCAAGGGTGTGGCGCATTGGGCACGCCACGGGGACGCGGCGTGCGCGAAACTCATGCTCTCGCTTTTCGCGAGGGACGAGGCCTCGGCGCCCGAGGGGGTGCCGAGCGCGAAGGACGTCGAGATCGGGCCGCCCGTGCCGCGCGACCAGGCGCACTACGCCGAGCTCGGCGAGAAGGTGATCGCAGAGCTCGACCTACTCGCATGAAAACACCCGAGGAACGCCTGGAGCTTTTCGGCCGCGCGCTAGGCGCGGCCACCGCCCCCGGTGCCGTCGAGCACCTCACGCGCCGGCTCGTGCCGGGCATTGTGGGCAACCCCTTCTGCCCGCACTTTCCGCACCCGAAGCAACTGGCGGGGCTCTTCGTGCCTGAGTGGCACGACGACAAGGGCGGCCCCTTCGAGATGCTCTTCGGCGGCGCCGCCGGCGGGGGCAAGAGCGATTGGCTTCTCATGCTCGCGGCGGCGCGCGCGTGGCGGTGGCCCCATTACCGCGGCGTCGTTCTGCGGCGCACCCATGCCGAGATGATAAAAGCGGGCGCCGTCTTGTCGCGCGCGATGTCGTGGTGGCTGCCGGCCGGGGTCGCATGGAACGGGACTGAGAAGCGCTTTCGTTTTCCGAACGGCGCCGAGGTCGAGTTCGGTTATCACGCGAACCCGAAAGACGATAGCCAGTACCAGGGCGGCGAGTGGCACGACGCACTCTTCGACGAGCTCACGCACTGGCCCGACGAGGGCGCCTTCGAGTGGCTGCGTTCGCGCTTGCGCACGAACGAAGGCGACCCGCTTACGCGCCGCCTCATCGGTACGAGCAACCCAGGCGGCCCCGGCCACGTGTGGGTAAAGCACCGGTTCGTCGGTGGCACGGATATAGCCAGCGGTGCGAGCTTCGACGCGCGCTCGTTCTACCTGCCCTCGAAGATCAACGACAACCCGAGCCTGGACCGCGAGGCCTACGTCGCGACGCTGCAAGAGATGCACCCGACGCGCCGCGCGCAACTGCTCGACGGCGATTGGGGCGCGCGCGAGCCAGGCGATTATTTCCGCGCCGAGTGGTTCGGCCCTCTGCTCGACGAGCCGAGCCGCGACCTCGTCGCGATTCGGTGGTGGGATCTGGCCGCGAGCGAGAAGAAAGACGCAGCGCGTACGGCCGGCGTCCGCATGGCGCGACTACGCGCCGGCGTGCGCGTCATCACGCACGCGACGGCCTTCCGAGCGACGCCAGGCAAACGCGACTCGAAGATCGCGCAGCAAGCGCAACTCGACGGCCGCAGCACTATCGTCGGGATCGAGATTGAAGGGGGCAGCGGCGGCCCGGCGCAGTTCGAGGCCCTGGCGAAACGACTGCGCGCCGAAGGCTACCGCGTCGTCGGAGCTCGACCGCGCGCCGGCCAGCAACTCACCGACCCCGAGAAGGGCTCGCTAGCGATCAACACGCCGAGCGACAAGGGCAAGACCGCGCGCGCGGACCCGGTGGCGTCGTGTCTCGAACGCGGTTACCAACGCCGCGGCGAGTGTGATCGGACAAGCGCGCCCTACTGGGGCCTCGACGCTGGCCGCGGTGTTGCACAGCAGCGCGACGGTTTGCGTCTCGTCGCCGGTGCGTGGACACAAGGCTACCTCGACGAGATCGAGGGTTTCCCCGACGCCACGCTAAAAGACCTCGTAGACGCCACCTCGGGCGCGTGGTCGTGGCTGCAAGCGCACCCCTACGGCCTGCGGGTTGCCCCGAGCGAAGGGACGAAAGCGCCCGCCGTTACGCAGGACACGCACCCGGACGACCGCCCCGAGGTCGAAGAGCCCGCCGGCCGATTCTGGCGGCCGTAGGCTTAAGCCCTGCCGGCAGATTGGTCGATAAAATAAAGGGAGAAAGGGCTTGCACCCCAGCCCGGATCGGTTACCTTTACTAGCGTGCTGAGGGGGTGGTCCTCTCAGCGAAACCCGGAAAAACGATGAACCAACCAA
>Ga0255047_10000203_pt1 | contig 44534 bp, 54 predicted proteins | sample JV7_2_1_MG_FD_183640 | JGI IMG/M metagenome (GOLD analysis project Ga0255047, IMG submission 183640) | Seawater microbial communities from Jervis Inlet, British Columbia, Canada - JV7_2_1 | ecosystem: Environmental > Aquatic > Marine > Inlet | place: Canada: British Columbia | collected 2016-10-06
GTACCCGTGCCCGTCCCCGCCCCCGTACCCGCTAAGTGCAAATAAGGACAATCGAGCATCCACCGGGAAATTTGAAAGAACTAATTTTTTAGCTAACTTCGGGAGAACATCCTCTAACCATTGTAAATCAACGTATGAAAATTCATCGAATGGCTTCCCTATACTTTGTGAACATGCCCCTACTGCCATTATTTCATTGTATAGATTAGGTGTTAATTCCATGGCTCTGATTCCCATGCTTTTACAGCTTCATCAGAGGCATCAAGTATAGCTGTGACATTAAATAATTTGACTGAAGACACCGCCCCCCCTATCTTACACTGTTCATTTGGTCCTTGAGAAGCCAACCCCATAAATCCATGAAGGGAATTATGCCAATAAATACAATTTCTACACTGGGTTAATGTTATTTCATCTTTTGTTTGTGGTTTATCGCTATCGATATACCCAAAAAATACTCCATGGTTACCCGTTGTTACTACTACAGCTTTCATCAAGTTTCTCCTTCAGTTTGTCCTTGCACTTGTCACACAACCAAAACGCTAGTGATTTAAAATGGAAACCATTCAGCCAGGGGTGGTACTTTTGGCATTCAGAGCATCGCCCCTCATTAGGTTTGAATGTCTGTCGTTTAGCTATTCTCACTTGCCTTCCTTAAAAATATCCCAGCCTGCATTCTCTAGTCGTTCTCTTGCGGCCTTTGTATACTCGGGGCAGACCTCAAGTCCGTAATAGTTTCTATTATTTAATTGGCACGCCTTTGCCATAGTACCGGTACCCATAAACGGGTCGTATACTATATCTTCCTTTTGTGTGTGAGCTAAAAGGAGTCTGGTTGCGAGCTCCAACGGTTGACAAGATACCCCACGCCCCTGGATGTAGCGACGAGACTTATCATTTCCAGGGACGCGGGGGAGCGACCAGACCGAGCCCGGGCAACGACCCCGCTGGTCTGCTCTGGAGTCACCCGCCGTAAGCCGCTGTGACCTAGTAGCAACGGCTTGCCAGTGGAACTCAGGTGACCCCTGTTTATAGATTAAGATGTTGTCGTGGGAGGGTACGAATCTTTTACGGGTGTAAGTACCAAAGTCATAGTGCCATATAATTTCTTGAACGAAGTCGAGGCTCGTGTAACGCTGCATGAGACGCTCATATATGGGGCGGATAAGAGGGGAGAGGCATATGACAAAGTATGAGTCGTAGGCGAGTTTGGTTTCTGCATTTTTTACCCAATCGAGTGAAAATTGAAAATATTGTATGTCAGTTATCTTATCGTCTGCGTACCCCTCATTCTTACCCAGGTTTCTGGGGGGATCAGCGTAGATGAGCTTGGCCTGTATTTTATAAGGGCAACGGCGAGCGTCGCCTACTGTTATGAACATGGTACTTCCTTTACTCCTAGAATTTGATCCGTATTAGCGGGGGACCGACTTCGGGCTTTTACCGCTAGGCGTGTATATACCGGCCGGTCAGCGGTACCTAGCTTTTTATAAATATTATGCGTTCTTCGGAATTTCACCGCTGACTGAATTCAACCCGCGAACTATTCACAACGGGAAGCCACCATAGGTACCAGACCTATATGTATTGTTGACTGGTTACCGGTCAGTTTCTGTATCAGAGCTCTGCTCTGATACATTATCCTTCACAGCTACATCGAGGAACTTCTTTACTTCCTTTGCTATATCCTCTTCTTTAGGAGCCATCTTAGGGTTGATGTCACCTTCAAATGGAGTGTATTTTGTAACATTCGTGTCGTGTTTACCGAGTGTCTGGTGACCGAATGTAAAGACTGTAGTAAACGGGAGGTTAGATGGTGCCTCTCGTTGGTCAATGGGTGTGTTCATTATTATAAATGGAATGGACGCCATCCGTGGTATGGCGGTATTCGGGTGCCAAACACACCACTTACCATAATCAGGGAGATAACATAGGTAACTGACACCGTATCTGGAGTCGTTCTCGGGCCATGACCGATGAATTGATTTGATTTTGGCGGAGATCGGTGACTCTCGGTCATAGGTTTCCTGAACTTTTACCCTATTCTGGAACAACATAGCGTGCCACCGCATAGCGGCGACTATAACAGTGATGGATTTTTCCAACTGTTCATCACAGTAATAATATTTTAGTTGGCAGAGATCTTTCTTGGCCTCGTCTTGCATCTCTGAACCAATATACTTTAGTGGTGTGTGCCAAGGTTTGTCTCGCATCTCATTCAGAACTGAGCTTGGATTAAATGGTGCTATTTCAGATTCATTGTTCGTTGTCATAGAAATTCTTTCTTGTATTTACAGCTAGGTTAAAGGCAAGTAAACATTGATCTAAATAACCGGCGAGTATAAAATCTGGAGTGTTACTAATATTTTCCATAGAGCGTCTATTGATTAAATCTTTTAATTCCTCCTCAAAAGTAGGATTATAGGTACCGGCTTCTATTGCCGCTCGCCGGTGTTGTCCTAATTGTGTCATTGTGTTTCTCCAATAGTGGGCACTTTTTAGTCATACCCAGGACTATGGGTGCTTTTATAAAGTCATCACTAGGACTTAATGCTACAGAGTCGGGATGTCGATGCCCTTCTGTGCGGCCAGTTCCTTATATTTGGCCAATTCAGCGAGTGCATCGTCGCGTTCCTTGTTTGCCTTAGTGGTCTTCTCAGCGGCAGTGGTCTTTGTTTTCTTCTTCTTCTCACGCTGGAGTCTGGACTCCGGGTCCATTCTTAGAATGTAATCGAAGGAATCCCGAAGCTCCAGGAGTGCTTCGTATGCGGGGACGGTTTGGGTTGAGTCCTCGCCGAGTGCTTCGAGTTTGTCGTTGACTTCCTCCCACTTGGCGATGGTTTCTTTGAGAGGACGATAGGTGGGCATCAGGTCTTTACTGACTGTGGTATGACCCTTAAGGAATGCTTTCTTTGACTCTTGAGCCTTTTCCGCGAACTGGTCAACGGGGAGATCCCTAGCATACTCTAGGAGCTGTGCTTGTAGACCGGGATACTTCTTTTCTGTGCATCTTGCCAGCTCATAGGCAGCGGACATCTTAATGTCACCAGCCTCTACCATCTTCTCAGCCTCGGGGATTAAATTCTTTAATCCACCGATGGAGCTCAGTTCCTGGACTGTGATGCCAAAAGTTCTGGCGAGTGCTTCCCGGTCGATGTTGGGGTCGTCGGCCATGAGAAGCCGGATACAGTTAACTTCATCAGATTTCTTAGGTTTGATCCGATGCTTATTGAGGCTCATTTGGAGTGCCCAGCATTCGGTGTCCGTCATAGGCCAATCGGCGACCATCACCGTTAGATGAGTGAAGCCTGCTAATTCGGCTGCTTTAAGTCTGTTAGCACCATCTATAATAGATAGAAATCCTGGAATAAGGTTCCCTTCTTCATCCTTAGGTTTACGACAATGCGGGGGTACGTGTACTCCCTGGGTTTTGATTGCGTATGCAAAATCTTTAAATTCTTGGGAATCTAAATCCACCGCCCTGTAGTTTACGGCATCTACCATTAATTTATCAATGGGCATTCTTTTAGATTTAAATTCACCGCGAACCAGTCCACCTACATCTGCTTCTACAACTGTCATGATAAAATCCTTATCCCCCGTAATTACGGGGTCACTTTAAAATATCCGTAAACGTATACGGATTTCTTCTCTACTATAAGTGTACCATATTGGTTGAAGGTATGCAAGAGAAAAATAAAAAAACTTTTGTACAGAGTGGCTTTAAATGTCGTTTTCAAAGTGGCGGTTTGTTCCGTCTGATAATGGAACATTCAGGGCGATTGTGGTACAGAAATACAGTGATAGGTTGCCGGATTCCAGTGTTGCGGGATTATGCTAAATTTAGACTGTATATTTATATTAAAAGAAGATAAGAATGAATGAACTATAGTTATATTGATAAGAGTAATTGAGAAAGAAATAGTAGAATACAGTATGCTAGTTGAGAATGAGTTCATTCGGTCCTTCATTCTTTTGACCGCTGACCGGTTAGAGGTGTCCCCTCAGTGGCTCTGAGGATTGCAGCGGTGCTCTGTGTTGGCCGTTCACCGGTCGGGTGGGTGGATATAGGTATCAGAGGCTTAGAATGGATTTGTAGTTATCTACAGATAACTTTTAAAGTATAAATTCTATTAACTTATCAGTGAATTTTAAAATCCTAGTAAGGGCATCTATGGCTATTTCTTTTGAAATTAAAGATTCTTTACCACAACAAAAACATTGACAATAATATGTGTCAACGGTTCTCTTGTACCGGATGCCATGACCGGTCGGTTTGTCTGTGCAACAAAGACGAGTGAATTGTATTTGTTCAAGAGGGTCCATTAGATCAGCCCCAATTCTAAAAACCATGACTTACAACCATGCGGACACGTGCCGTCATGTTCAACGATGCAGCCATCAGTGGCTTCGCAGACCGAGTCCATTGCCCATTCTTCTAGTTGTTCCTCGCTTGGTTCCTCCTGTGGACTTGGTTCTTTGGGCAATATAAATTTTTGCCCGTGACCGGTGCCTAGTGTGCAGTTATGAGCATTGAACATTTTTTGGCACATATTCGCCCAACCCAGCCTTGGGATACGTGCGTCATACTGTGCTTCATGCTCGTCTTGGCATAGGTCACAAGTCGGCCACGGTTTCGGTTTCTGTACTTCGGTGCTCATCGTCCGTACTCCTTAAAGATTCTTTCACAATACTCCGCTGCTGCATTTTTAGATATAAGATCCTCACAGATTCTGGTTGGATTTTCACATGCTACGTATACATTAGGTTCTGCTTTGAATTTACCGTTGTGTTTTGTGATTGTGCCGTATAACTTCGGCCGTGGTCTATCATCGGACCACACCTGCCATTCACCCTTGGTTATCTTGTCTATTGTCATTCCATGTACTCCGGTCCTAGGTATTCATCCCAACACTCATCGGAACAAAGACCCGTTACAAGTTGTTCCCGTTGAATTGGTGTTGCGTTTGGGAACTCATGCTGGACGAGTTTGTCTGGATGTTTGGGGTTGAGAACTGTATTGTAAGTTTTGCTACAATTAGGACACTTTCGTTCCATATTTTTCTCCTTGTAATATCCATAATCACAGGCTTGGTCGCCATGCCACAGATCATGGTGCGTGGCAACATTCCACACTTAGATAGTCGATGTCATTATCGGGGTATGTTGACCCCCCTAGGACGAACCTAAATCAACCAAGCCTGTGATTACAGATATTAAATAAGGTCTATAGGGTATAGCCTTTCCGTGTCTTGCGAGGTGGGTCTCGTCTGATTGCTAGTTTCTATACCCCTGCATAGCTAGCTTGCATATAGACCAATGTTGTTGGGCGGTGTACGCCACCCCTGCACTATAGCGTAGCACTCTTACTTGCGGGGTTAGCCCTAGTGGTTGGCTAGTAGACTCGCTTACTTGCTCGCCTAGGGGGTTAACTTAGGGGTGTTAGTTTTATAATTGTCCACAGCTGTATGCCTGCATTCAAACAGGCCCATTGTTGAGCGTGTTCGCTATCTTCAAAAGGCCCGTGTATCGTTTGTATACCTGTAAAAAAGTCGCCTATGAGCACTACACATTTTTCCATAACTTACTCCAATCTGCGAGCAAGCAAGTAAGCGAGCCTACTAACCAAATATAAGCGGTGTGTGTCTCGTAACGGGGACGGCCCTGATTGTGGTTAGTCGGCCAGATTCTTGTAAAAATCCAGAACACGTGCTCTGGACATATCCCTTGTGGTTTCCTTGAAACTCTTGAGCATTGGGCCAGCCCCTTGTCTTTCATGGTCACGGAGAATCTCTGAGATTGCCTTGACCATTGTAGGGGAGTGCCCTGGTTTGGGGTTTAGGTGCGTGAGAATCCACTTCTGCTTCAAGTGGACATCCGCTGGGGTATCACACAGCGTCTTGAAATTGGTTTCCATGCTATCGCCAATTCCCTTTAGCCAATCACCAAAACTGGCATACTTTCCTTGGAGTTTCTCTTTCCAGAGTCGGTGACAAGCATATACAGCGGATTCTTCGGGATTCTTAAGTAACAAGAACATTTCGCATAATGCCAATTGAGCGGCTTCAGCGATTTGCTTGCTTGTTACTTCCGGTTTCGTCTCGGTCGTGGTCGTGGTCATAGTTTTCTCCATTGTAAGAAACTAGGACCGTCCCAATTACGAGACACACACCGCGTTGTATCGTCGTAGGACCGGGTTGTACCGGTATCGTACGGATACAGCTTGCTCTTAGATCGGCTACTCGACAGACGGAGAGCTTGCACCGTCAACGCTCAGACATGGACCGGCCAACTACCCGGAATGCCTTGCACGCGAGCCTTGCACGTATCGACACTTACGTACCGTTTACCTAGCTTAATTGTAGGCCGTCAGTTATCTAGGCGATGGCGAGCCATCGCATTATGCAATCGTACCTTTACACGTCCTTTACCGTAGGTCGGCATACACCGTATCTGCTTGTGCAGATAACTTCGGACGCATTCCTGTACCAGCTCGCCATTGACGCGGTATTTCCGCACCACTAAAATAGCTTGGTACTGACCGCTTTTCTTCAATTCCGTAAAGTGCTTATCAGCCGCACTTGCGGACGTGAATACTCTGCGATTCAATGGCCGTCGTGAGTATGCCGACACGCATAGCGTGTCGCTCATCGCATATATTCTCCGGTAACTATCTTAAACCGCCACAATGGCGGATTGTCCACAATAGCGGGCATTATTGGTCTGGTAGCGTATCAGCCTTAGCCTTAGCCGTATCGCCACTTGCAACCCGCCCGCCTTTGGGTGGCTAATGGTAACATCATACGTGGCACCGATTCGGATTCACACCACGCATGGCCATGCCATGCCCCTTTAATTTTTTTGACTGCCGAGCGAAGCCGGTTTCAACCGGTTGTTCGCTCCGTCGAGATACACCTTGCACTTGGCGTGCCAACCGATGTAATCGAGCCTAAAAGACCTTTAAACCGCGATATTATCGGACGTTGAGAGTGTACGATTATCAAACAGGGTCACGTCCGATAATATCGACGATTCAAAGGCTATATCCATTTATTATCGGACCTGTGGGTCATATCACGCTATCAACTGGGTCATATCACACAACGTCCATATAAGTTTGTTAGTTATCGGACGCATCCTCGATTCAAGCCAATCAAGTACGTTATTATCGGACCATGATCATAGTCCGATAATATCTGTAGCGTGATATGACCCAATTCAATTTAGCTTTAATTGCTGGGCGAAAGATTATATACTTGACAAATTAGTGTTTATGGTGTATACTATATATATACAGTGATTGCCTGGAGGTCTTGGCAATTAACAATTGTAAATTATCCATAAAGGCTAAAAGTCTGTCTATACAGATAAAAAGCGCTTTTTTTACTATTAACACGATAATATAGTATTGATATGATAATGTTCGGATGCGATACGCTATGGTTATCGGACGTTGCCGACCGGCGACCGGTCAGTAGGTCCGATAACCTATGGTCCGATAACCATTGACCGGTCGGCGTGGTCCGTTAACCATGCGGCGACCCATGCCTTGGGACTCCGAACGTGCTCATGGGTATATATACCAGGGGATCGGAATCGACGCTATTTCTACCGACCGGTCACCATTGACCATTTAGGAGTCCCATTAGGGATTTTTAAGGATTTTAAAATAGACGCCGCCGACCGGTGACCATCCTCCGTTACCCCCTCCTGGTCACCGGTCGGCAAACTTAGTAACTGTGTGAAACCTCGATGATTATAACAGGTTGTTGTCGATCAGGGACTACTTCAGTTGCAAACGCCCTCAGACTGCTGCATGAAGTACAATTTACGCCATACAGAGATTGGCATAATCTCAGTGAGCTCCATCAGAAGCTCCGTGGAGAAGTCAGCCATATAGCAGCACCATTCGCTGAGACACTTTTGAATGATTGGAATGTAAGTGTAGTACACTTAATTAGACACCCGATAAAAGTTATAAATTCTCTCATTGGGATTGATTTCTGGAACACTAATCACCACAGATTACACAGAGCATTTATAGAGAAATTCACCGATATCCCTACTAATCTTGATCCCATAGAAAAGTCTATGGAATACTGGTACCAGTGGAATAAAAAACTTTCTGATTTAAAACTCACACGTATACGTGTGGAGGATATTGTTAACCTCCCCCGATTGAATGGTTCACGGCGAGCTACCATCCCTACATGGGATGAGTTGCCTAACAACCATAATATTCGTATCCTTGCGGAACAATACGGCTATGAGTAATATACTACCCCGTGATTCTAAGGTAACCTCTGACCAACAGTCTTACAGGACTGTGGCCGATTTTAATCTTGTACGAAAATTAATGCAGGAGAATGCTCTATATGAGATTCCCCAACACCTGAGAGAAACTTTAATTGAACAGTCTGGTACTGTACTCCAGTCAACCAAGAGCACTGACGCCGAAAAGTTATCGGCAGCCAAACTCCTATTAGAAGCCGACAAGCGTAATATTGATCTGATTAAAACTATAATCCCTAAAAAGGTGGAGCACTTCAATGCCAGAGACGCCACCGATGCCGAACTCGTTGAAATCATCCAAGACGCCCAAGGACGACTTAGCATACCTGACAACGGAGGAACTTTGGCAGGAACTGGCCAAACGGTTTCAAACTGCGGTTCTGATCTATGAGTCACCGGCTAAGATTCCTGGTCAGATATGTTCAGATGTTAAATGGAATTGTGGACAAGCTGCATTTATAGGACTCCTAGCCTGGGCACAGAAACACGCTGATTTAGTTTTTAAAGATATCTATGACGCAGACTAGAAGGAGTGACAATGGCTAAGAAAAAAGTTGACCATGTAAAGGCTAATGCTAAAAGACAGATAGCCTCTGATAAAAAAGTGGTTGCACATGCGAATAGGTTTATAAAAGAATTGGGAAAAGTAAAAACTGATACTACTAAGGGACGACAAATAAATATTAAATTTTGGGGGCCGGTTATACATGCAACAGCCGCAGGTAAGGATGCAGCTTTGAAGCGTATAGCCAAACACGAAAAAACTCTTAACCCTAAACCTAAGAAGAAACCCGGTAAGCCTAGAAAATCTGTATGACGCAGACTAACAGCCAAGTACTAGAGTGTATCGACGAACTCACCAGACGTTCGCAGGCCCCTATACGCACATATGAACCGGGAGATACAAATGCTTGGAATCAGAAAGCTTTCCATACCAGTCGAGCCAGATATAGATTGTTATTCGGAGGGAACCGATCCGGAAAATCCTTCGCAAATGCTGCTGAGGTTTCCTATTGGGCCACCGGAGAACATCCCTACCGACCCGTTAATAGTGTCCCAAATGAAATCTGGATTATATCCGTTGAGTACACCACCTTGGTTAAAGGAGTTTATAAACACCTGCTCAACCTGATACCTGACTGGCAAATGAAAACTCTTGGTCCCAATGTACCGGGGCATAGGTTACCATCTTTTATTGAACTTAAAAATGGGAGTCTTATAGTATTTAAATCCGCGAAAGGTGGTGACGCAAGGCAGAAATTTCAAGCAGCGGCAGTCGATCTAATAGTCATCGATGAAGAAATCGACGAGACGGCAATTGAAGAATTGGAGATGAGAACTCTCGATACTGGTGGATCATTCACCGTGTCGGCTACGTTGGTGGAATCATACGATTGGATATTAGAATGGCAAGACAGAGCGGAGAGCGACGATCCAGATTACTTTATAACTCGCTTAGAAACAGAGATTAACCCCCATTTGCACCACGCAACTGTCCAGAAAGTAAAGGCTAAACTTTCTCTGGAGGAACAGGAGGTGCGTTTAAAGGGCCTCGCTCGCCGCTCTGTCGGACTTATATATGATTTTAAGGACAAACACATTGTCGAAGACTTTCCAATACCATATGATTGGCCGAGATGGGTGGGCCTCGACCCCGGCATCAGGACTTTCGGAATTCTCTGGATCACAGTTGGACCCGAAGGCGAAGCGTACATTTACCGGGAAGCTTATCTACAGAATATGCCGCTTTATGAAGTGGCTATGCTTGTTAAAGAATTAGAGGGATACAAACTTGACAAAGCTCTCACGGAACAATTTGACCATTTTGTATGGGAAGAAACTGAACGTGCTGAACACATTGTCACTCGTATCATTGATGATAAGCGTGGTAGTCGTCTCATTACTGGCGATGAGGGTGTCCTGGACCAACTCTATAACCGCTACGGTATTGCTTGTATACCTGCTGATAAAACTAAGAGACCCGGTATTGAAGATGTACGATATTGGCTTGAACACGGACTGCGAGTGTTCCGTAGCTGCGAAAAGTTTATCTGGGAAATCAAACGATATCGAGTAAGAACCAACAGGGTAAAGAAGGATAGTAATGAACCTATAGATGAGCCGATGAAGAAGGACGACCATTTAATGGACTGTATTCGATATCTTGCAAGGGAGCAACCTAAATGGAATGATAGACTATCACTTCCCGTGACCATCCACCCTACGTTGGGTGGTAAAGATTCTATTGCAAGACAAATTAAAAAGCGAAAGGAGAGAGCTAGGGAACATGAGTTCCTAGGTTCACAATTCTAATGGAACCGAAAATTGTTATAGGGGTAACTACACTCCAGTACTCAAAATGGATGGTAGATAGTTTATTAGATTTAACTAATACAGGACAATGGGCGGGTTGGGTTATACCAGAGTGTAGCCTACTACCACAATCTAGGAATGCTTGTATCAGAGAAGCTTATATAAAAGTACCTGATTTCACACACTTACTTTTCATTGATGATGACATGTGTGATTTCAACGTAAACCATGTGGCGAAAATGTTACATGACGACCTTGATATAGTCTCTGCATTATGTACTAACCGTGGTAAACCTTTTAAGATAGTTTCATTTTTAAAAGATGACATAAGTGACAAGCAAGTTTTAGAAGCGATACAAACGGGCGAAGTAAAGGAATGCAATGCTTGTGGTATGGCATTTACACTTATTAAACGAGAAGTATTTGATAAGCTCAAAGAGGGGCCAGATGATAAACCGATTTGGTTTACTTTGGACCGAGATCCTAGAGAAACTTGGCCAGAAGAATGGAAAGAATTTGAAACAAGGAGTTTAAATGGAGACGTCTTTGACCGGGCGACTGTTAAAAGACTAATCTATAATGCCCAAGAGATGGGGCGTACTGCTCATATAGGGTCTGAGGCTTTAGGAGAAGACGTAGTTTTTTGTCGCAAGGCTCGTAGATTAGGTTTTAAATGTTGGACTGATTGCGGAGTTTCTGTTGGTCACATAGGATCAAATGTTTATGATTTTAGGTATGCTTTTATGGCAGCCGCTGCTGCTGTACCCGAAGAAACGAAACCCCTTAAACTTGTAGGAGTAGAAGATGATGACACTGTGTGAATTTATCCAAAATTTAATTGCCCCTTTTGAAGATTTGATTAAGCAAATTTTAGCAATCTTTGGTTTATAAGATGACAGACCCGAATGAAATAATCGCGATGCTGGTTAAGCAGAACGAAGATCGGTACCAGGATTTAATGAAGATAACCGAGAAACTGTTCGGTCTGGTAGATGGTCATGCAAATATGTCTGCTCAATTGATGAGTCTGATGATGCCCGGTCCACCGACGCAGTCGGTGGACCCGCAGGACTACGAAGACCCGGCTATGTCCGGCGGAGTTAACGATTGAATAATCCACATCTATATGACGTGAAGAAGGGTAAGAAGGGGTCCGTTACAACTTTTGTAACGGGAGCTTTCTCCGATCACGTCAATTATATGCGTTCTAAACACCGGTCTTGGGCTCTAAACTTAGCTTGGACTAAGGGTCACCAGAATTGTGATTATAATCCTAAGACAAATGCGTATAATAAATTGCCAACTCAAACATGGCAATCTAGATTAATTTCTAATCTGATGCTCCCGATTGTTAGGAACAATGTTTCTAGATTTTTATCAATTAATCCAGTTTGGGACATGGTTCCTGCAACTCCGGATGAAGAAGATCTACAAATAGCGGACATTAGTAAATCTATATTAACACACGAATGGCATAGAATGAACATGCTTCAGAAATTGATGCGTGTTTTATTCTGGCAGTCTACTTGTTCCTCTTCGTTTCTTAAAATAGGGTGGGATGCGGACTCTGGAGACAGTATAAAAGTCCCCAGCAGGGATATAGATGAAGGCTTACTCAACCAGTACCTGGAAATGTCAGGTATAGCCATTGTGCCTGATGAGCTTGATCTACAAACTGGAAATGTTTTCGCAGAGCCCATCCCACCTTTTAATATATGTGTTGATCCCTTAGCATCTGTACTGGAAGATACTGATTATATAATTGAAACCCAGATAAGATCTAAAGATTCCATTGTAAATGATCACGGTAATAAATGGAAAGATAAATTAGGTGAAACTAACGAACAACAGATTCTCCTTCATCCATATGTATTCAATGAAGATGAACCGGTGCCTAAGACTGGTGTAGTAACTCATGAACTTTTCGTACGAAGTACAAAAAGATTCCCCAAGGGTTTATATTGTTTAATCGCTGGTGAGGAAATACTGGTTGCCCCTAAGGATTTACCATATGATCATGGTATGTTACCCTATGCACACTTCCTTGAGATATACGAACCAGGATCATTCTGGGGTACTTGTTCTGCTGAACAGGTGAGACCCAACCAAGCTAGATACAATAAGATACAGTCTGTAATTACGGATTGTATAAATAAGATGGGTAAGATCCAGTGGTTGAATCCTACACAGAGTGGTATACAAGATTTTACAAATGCTCCTGGTGAAGTATACAATTATCGTCATCCGTTTAAACCAGAACAGACTAAACCTGCTAATATCCCCATGTATATGTTAAATGCATTGGAAGGTGTACGCAGGGATATGCAAGATACAGCGAGTTTCCATAATGTCAGTCAAGCTCAGGGTGAGCCAGGAGTACGATCAGGTCGTGCTATCATGGCGTTGCAGGATGCCGACGATTCCATTCATGGTGCTGGGATGCTTTGGCTCGATCACTCCCTTAAAAGAACTGGAGAACTCACCCTTCGGACGCTTAATCAGTACGCCACCGAAGAACGTATTATCCAGATTACAGGAGAGTTCAATCAATTAGAAACTCTCACATACACAGGAGCTATGCTTGAGGGGCAAAATCCTGGAGATTATTTTAACGTAAGAGTTCAGACTCATACACGTAATAGTATGTCACGTGTGGGGCGTGAGTCGTTGATAATGAATCTAATGCAAGCTGGTATCATGGACCCTGAAAAGGACCGTAAGGTCGTTTTACAGATGCTTGGTATGGCTGATACAATGTCGATGTTTGATGAACTTGACGTTGATAGAACTAGACAATGGAAAGAAATTCAACAGATGGAGGCCGGCCAGGAGGTCGGCGTGATGCCTAATGAGAATCATGAGATTCATAAAGAAGTCATTACTAAATATTTAGCAGGAAGCAGAAGGGAGAAACTAAGTCCGGAAGCATTGAAGTTGATTCAGAAGCATATGACTCAGCATATGGAAATGGAAGTAATGGAAGCTCTGCAACAGCAGATGATGGTTCAAAAATTTATAGGAGATTCAAGTGGCGGAACAGCCCAAAACAGAGGAAACGGAAGTCAAAACAGAAGCCCCAGCAGAGGATCAGGAGCAAGTAACACAGGAGTCAACACAACCCAGTGAACCGCAGTATATCCCTATTCCTAATTTAGGCGAGGGTGGTGGACATACTCAAATGACCCCTGAAGAAGTTATGCGGTACGCGACGTATGGTAAGTATAAGCACGATCAAGAGCAGACTGAGGAAACCGTGGCAACTGAGAAGAAAGAGGAAGAAGTGAAAGCCGAGGAAACCACGGATGAGAAGTACGAGAGATTACAAAAGGAATTCACAACTCATAAGGCAGAGGTTAAGCGTAAGGATGATCTCGCAAGTTTTAAAAATGAGATGACTGACGTGTCAAATAGTTTTGAATTCTTGAAAGAATTCCCTGATTTGGCTAAGGGTGTGCAGTCACAAGCAGCTTCATTGATGGCGATTAATAATCGGCTAACAATTAAAGATGCTATGACTCAAGTAGTTGAAGAACGTACAAATTTTATGAAAGCAATTGAAGAAAAACATCAAAATAAAAGACATGCAAATACAAAGACGTTTGCTAGTGTAAATAAGGTACAAACCGGAGTGGCCGGTAGTCCTAATATAAATTCAGAGAAACCTTATACCGGACAAGATGTGAAATCCGGTAAGTCACGTGCTGATGTGGCAGAGTTTCTACGAGAAATGCAAGGAGATTAACATTGGCTGTACTAGGTCTACAAACTGGTAGTTTTGGGGACATCCTCAAGACACGATATCTTGACCCAATTAATGATGAAGTGGTCAGAGCACATGTTCTGTTGGACAGGTTGGAAAAGAATAGTGAAGATGTGAGTGGTGAATTTGCTCATATCCCATTGATTGCTGGACGTAACCCGGCTGTGGGTTCTCGTACAGATACCGCTGGTGGTGGACCGAAATTGCCAGCACATGGTGCTCAGACATATGATCGTGCAACCTTTACTATGGGATTGCATTACGGTCGTGGTTCTGTGTCAGGTGCCATTCGGCGTAAGTCCAGGGATAAGGCTGGTGCATTTGCAGAAGCTCTTGATCTGGAAATGAAGGGTCTTATGCAAAGTCTGCCGGATGATCTGAACCGTCAGGTTTGTTCATTGGGTAATGGTCGTGCGGCAACATTCATTACTACACAAGCGGATAGTTCTGTGCTATTGTGTGATAATCGTGATCAGTTTACCCTTAAGGTTGGTGATCGAGTTCATCATGTTGATATCACTGATGCTAATGATTGGCTACCGCTCGCTGGTGGGGCTACTGTAAGTGATATTGCATTCGACACTGCTGCTAATACTAATACTGTAACTTTGTCTGCGACTATCGGTGATAGTATGACTCCAGCTGCTGGAGCTTTGTACTTTGGTGGGGGTGGTACTGCTAATCTTACCGCCGAAGATAGCTCTCATGGTCAGGAAATTTATGGTATCCCTGCTTTGGTTGACGATGGTGATGTTGGTGCTGATGAAACTATTGTAACCGAAGCCACTGAGATGTTGACGGCTAGTGTTGCATCTGTAGGTGGTATTACTAGGAGTTCTAGCCCGTTTTGGCAGGCTAAGGTTTATCATAATCCTGTTAGTGCTGGTACTCGTAGACCGCTCACCCAAAAAATACTCTTTGAGGCTCATCTCTATGCGACCGCCCAAGGTGGAGCAAATCCTAAGGGTATGGAACTTTATATGAGCCCGAGTATTTGGGGAACCCTTGGTATGATTCAGGTGGGTTCTCGAATTTATAATGATTACAAGAAAACGGTTGAGATGGGTTGGGAGTATATTGAAGTTAATGGCTCCAAAGCTTTCTATGATCGTGACCTTCCGCGATTCTGCATGTTCTATCTGAATATGGAATCTATTTTCTTGCTCACTCAGGGTGGGTATGAGATGATTGATGATGATGGGAATGTACTTCGAGTGATCGCGGGTGGTGGTCGTGATGCCTGGGAATTTAGTATCCAACGAGACTGTCAGGTGGGTATTAAATCTGGGCGTCGTCATGTCAGAGTCAATGACATTGAAGAGACCATGACAGTCCTTGGAGCTACTCACTAATGGGAATTAGAGACTCTCATATTGATTGGATGCGTAAACGGTTATGGTTAAATCCGTATACCATGATGGGTGTACAAGGTAACGAAGCTACTACTGGTGCAGCTCATGTGGCTTCATGTGATGATCTTACAGAACTTGTTGATGAGATCAGCGATTTTGGTTTTCCGGGTGTAATTCTAACCGCTGATGGCAAATACATCGGTGGTTATGTTCCGTGTCCACATGATCTTGATCCTAAATTTGAAGTGGGTTTCCAAGTTCATTGGACGGGTGATGTCACAGGGTCCACGGCTGAAGTTACTTGGATTCTTTTACAAAATGCTGTAAAACGTGGAGTTGTATTGGCTACGCCGACCGCAGCTCTTGATACGGTTCTTGTTTCTGACCCTAATAGTGATGCTGATGGTGACGCTGCTGCTACTGATTATCTTTATCAAGTGTCAGATAGAGGTATTAGAAATAGTATTGGGTTGTCAAGACCCAATATTGAAGAGGGTGCCTTAATTACTCTTCAACTTGAACAACAGTCTGCAACTGCTGAAACCGCGATCATTCTTTTAGGTATCATGATGGACTATATGCCGATGCAAACACAAGGAATCGGTAACAATACAATTGGACCGTTGTCAGCATGATAGTTGATAGCCTTAAAAGATATGACTCTAGTCTGTATGGTCTTGGTGGCAAAGAGCCACCTAAGAATGTAACCGATGCTTTGCATCGGATAGACAAAAGATTAGAGGCTATCTGGAACAGTGATGACAAAAGGTGGGAGTTATATATAGTTAGTCAACCGGGGGTCTCTCCCGGAGATGACCAGTTAGAGTGGCAGAATTCTGCACCGACACTGGGAACTAATATAACTCCCGCCATCGCTGTTTGGCTTAAAAAGTTTGATAAATCTAATGGTGGGTTTATGGATAAGGATGACATGACCCGAGAATTTAAATTAGGTTTATTTGAAGGTTTTGATAACCAAAAGAAAATTAAACAAAAGCGAGCCGACGAGTGGTCTTATCGGATGCGGGATGTTGTTAATTTTGCACAACGTGCAGCATTTGGTACAAAGCAAGTGGTGATGCCTGGGCCTGTTGTTGGGGAAATAGGTGGTAAGAAGATCAGGATGTATCCTAAAAACCCGTATAGGAGTATTATAAGTGGCTAATATTTTAGACTGTCCTGCCGATCCTCGGGTACCTGGGTGTCATCAGGACTACAAGCAAATAAGGACTGGGTCAGGTACAGTAGTTGCTAATGCCTCTACACTTGCTGGTTGGGTAAATATAGCTAGTGTACCTTTAATTGGTATTTGGGTAAGACACACAAAGGGATCATTAACATCGGCATCCGTCCAAGCTAGTTTTGCCCAAAGTCTCGAAGGTACGGAATACTATTATGGTGCTGGATCATTTGCGGATAACGATTTAAGTATTGAATTAGTTACTCCAGGAATTTATGAATGGATTATGACTGGAAGTGCTAATAGAATTATCCCAATCATGAATCCTGGTGCTCCTTGGATGGCTATATATACAACATCTGTAGGGACAACAACAAGTTCTTGGATGGAACTTTATGTTTCTAGAAATTATGGAATTGCTAATCCTATAATTATCCCGGATACGAATCCATAATGGCCTTAACCGCAACAATCGTAGCTAGTCGTGTCTCTGGCATGACACCCTTGGCCGTTTTCTTCGAGGCAACAGCCAGCATAGATGCCGTTGGCAATAAGATCGGCGATTCTGGCGGCGGCAACGGTCTGCTCAATTTTGATATTGTCGAATATCATTGGGACTTCGGCGACGGAACAACTGCAACTGGGTTCGTTGCAGCCCACGTCTTCGAGCCGTCCGGTGATGCTGGTGCAAACGGTGAGCCTAGCGGTGCAGGTGGTAGTTACACAGTAACGCTCACTGTTACAGATTCGAGTGACAATACCGATACTGATACAGTTGGCATCACCGTCGATGCGTTCGCGGGCACTACATATTATGTTCGCTCTGACGGCAATGATGCCAATGGCGGGGATGGCCCCGGTGTTGGAGATGCGTGGCAGACATATGATAAAGCTCGCACCGCTGTCGCGGGCAATAGCATCGTAGCCCCTGGTGATCGTGTACTGTTCAATCGGGGAGACACATTCGCCTATACAGCCGCAAGCTCGTTAGGAGTTATGGCTAATGTACTGTTAGCGGCGTATGGAACAGGGAATCGTCCACTTGTGCAATATGCGGGCACGGGTAGTTCTGAAGCTGGAGCGGCGATAACAACAGCAAGTACGGCTTCGGCTCTTTCATATATGGATATAGAGTTTAATTGTGAATCTACAGCAGACAGCTCGTTGGCTTACGGCTGTAATACTTGGATGGACAATATCTTATTGTTGCGAGTCGACCTGGGGAATACCTACAGCAACGTGTTCTACACAGACGGTTTGTTCGTCGTGGAGAGTGCGATCAGCGGTAGCCGCAATATGTACTACAACGGCGAGCGGTTGGCAGTGTTGGATAGCGACTTAGGTCCGTGTACTGAGACGCATAACATTTATGGTTCTCGCATCGAACGTGGTGTAATAAGTGGGAACAGCTTCCACAATACTGCACTCGTTGCGATACGGGTGTCGGCACAATCTGCGACTGGAGATACATACAACGTAATTGTGTCGGGGAACGATGTTGATAGCATTTATACGGGGGTGCTAGTCGGTTCAAGTTCTGGTACTCCGGTTTATAACTTGTATAATGTTCAGGTTGAACGCAACCATATTTCTAATGCCACAGAGGGATTCAAAACGCACAAGACAACCCCCACTGACGTGATTGTCCGCAATAACATTATCGAGAGTACAACGATCCCGGTGTTTGTGTCGAATTATGTAAGTCCAGGCGGGGGGCCGAACGAAGGCATTAAGGGGTTGAGGTTCTATAATAATACTATCGACGCAACCGTAAATCTACCAGTACGCATCCAAACAAATGACCATGTGGGTGTAGAATTTATCAATAACATAATTCGCACAACGAGTAGTGCAGCCGCTACGCGATGGGTAACTGTAGAACTTACCGCTGGAATGGGGGAGTTAACATTCGATTATAACTTGTACCATGCCCCTAATCGTGCGGGCGACCCCGACTTATTTGATGTAGAGGGCACAGACTACACATTCACTGAATGGCAAGCAGTAATCCAAGATGTTAATAGTCCTTCTCCTGCCGATCCCGATTTCAATGCTGGTGGTGCCACTGGCTACGAACTAGAGGACACAAGCCCGGCTATAGGGGCTGGTGATACATTGGTTTTGGTTCGTGAGGATTATGCGAACCCGACGACGGTGGCAGGTTCGGTTCGGCGGCCGCAGGGGGTGGGGTATGATATTGGGGCGTTTGAGCGTACCATAGCCGCATCTTATCCTGCCGCTTCTGGTTATGGTTTTAGTGGTAGGTCACTGATTATTCCTAGTTAAATTAATGGCGAATATATTAGATTGTCCAACTAGTGATTTAGTACCTTCTTGTGTCCAAGATATTACTGTCTTGAGGGTACAAGCTGATGGTGTAATTCCGACTAGTCCGGCTACACTTAGCTGGGTCAATATTGCTAATATCACACAACTGGGGTTATGGCTTAATTTAAATCTTGGATCGGTTCCTTTATCAGAAGTTAAGGTTTGGGTTTCATTTACTGACTATGCAGGTGATATTAATTTTAGATATTCTATCGGTGGATCATTTGTTGACAATGATTTAAGTATCGAAATTGCTAACCTTACAAATAATGATTTTTTAGTCTGGACCTTTGCCACTGATGGTGCAAGGATTATTCCTATACGGAATCCTGGATGGGCTTGGATGTATCTATTTTGGGATGGCACTGGAACAAATACTGCATCGTGGGCTGATGTTGCTGTTAGTCGTGGATTTGGTAATGCTAATCCTATTATTATTCCTGACTCTAATGTTACCCCGTAGGACCATAGCATGACATACGAAGAAATGGCGACCATGACCCGGCTGCATATAGATGACGTGCATAAGACCCGGTTTGATGATCCTCAACTGTTACTATTTTTAAACGCTGCCCTGCGTAAGGTATGGAATGAACTATTGGGGGCCGGTGAACAGCCTGTGGTTAGCCAGGCAACGGTGACTATGGATGCACAGGTTACTGATTTAGCTTTTACATTCCATAAACTCCTCTCGGTACAGGATGTCTATAAAGAACCTATACCGATAGTGAGTGAGGAAAAAGCTAGGCGATCAGTTAGACGTTGTTGTTTCATTCGTAAGGGTACTGGTACATATGATAATTTAGGTTGGTACGTAGATGTAACTGGATCGTTTGATTTAACAGTTCAGTACATCCCGAACATACCTATACTTACTAGTGCATGGACAGATACTGATAATAAAACCACTTGCCTTTCAATTGATGAACAGTACCATGACATAGTTACAATTTATGCTGCGATCCTTGCCCTCGGTCCATATGGTGTGAATGTGCAAACGTACCAGGGATTGTATGCAGATTTTAAGGAAACTTTAATCGCATCCGTTAATCCTAATAACCAGCATAACAGGATGGTAGTCGATGCCGACGATTGGTACGAATAAATTCCTAGGTTACAGTTCCAAGCATGATGCTATCATGAATGAAGCTGTAGCTCAAGGTATGAATGGTATGATTATCAATAAGGGTGACTTGTGTAATCATCCTTATGAAGTTGTACGATCAATAGCACCGGCTACTGATGCAATTATGGGGTTTGTAACTTTAAAGAATTATGAATTGTGGCTCAGTTTCAATGGAATTGGTACATTAACTTGGGCGTTATATTCACCATTTGTAGCAGAATCAGCAGATGAGCGTGTTGATCTTTTCTTGAGCACCCCTGGTACTGGTACAGCAGGGATATATCCCCCTGGATTTGGTCCTGTGTATGGGCTAAGGGCTGATCTTAAATCTACTGCTGTGACATCTGGCAATTGGTTTGAATTTGGGGACTGGGCATACCTGCTAGCAAATTCTAGGCCGCCCGCTTGGGATAGTTTAGAAATTGAAAGACCCTTTACTCGAATGTTAAGAGTGTCACCAGAGTTAGATGGTGGTCAAAATTTAACTGGTCTCCGCAAGTGTGTTATAGGAACCAGGTCGTTACAAAAAATAAACAAAGTAGAAATCTTAACCATAGCTAGTTACACTGGTACATATCAGTTCAGTACAGCTACTAATGCCGCTAATACAAATACATATCATTATGCTATAACGATGATTACTCCTGGAGAGAGACATCAGAGTATTTATGACTCAGGAGATACTTTAGAACCTGATGCTTTGGAGTCTAATGCTGTTACATTTACTGATGGTGCCGCTCTTCAAGTTGACAAATTACCTAGAATAGAAATTTCACCTTACAAAGCTAGTGTTGAGTTTGAGCCCCCTGCAATTCATCTTAGTTATCCTTATACATGGCCAACTGATGCAGTTGTTGGAGTTTATGCAAAAGAAAGTACTGAAACTACTTATAAGTTTATTGGGTACCATCCGATAGTGGAAAGACATGAGGATGCTAATGGGGATATTGCATTCTATATTTATATCAGAAATTTCACGACAGTTGACCATTTCTATCCGACAGATCATTATATACCTAGCCCATGTACTTGGATGGTAGAATACAGAGATAGGATATATTCCAATATTATAGCTGATGCTAGGTTGCCTTGGGACGAAGATACATCTAGGCCAGCGTCAACTGAACCTCCATTAAATACATTGCAAGTAAGTCCTTCGGGTCAAGAAGAAATATTGCGACATGGTACTTTGGCCGTTAATGATCCAGTAACATCTGGACGGCTTGCTACTTTGATACCGAATTATGTTAATGGATTGTTGACTACTACATTAGGGGAAAAACAAACAACGATCACTGGTGGTATAGTTTATTTTGGTCAGCTTATACTGTTTAAACGTAACCGTACTTATGTACTAGATGATGATATAGCACTCGCTGGGGAAATACGAGTTTTATTCTCTGACAAAGGGTGTGTTAATGCTCATGGTGGAAAGGGTTATTTAGTACACAATGATATTTTATATTTTGTATCAACAGACGGGGTATACGCTTGGAGTGGACAAGATGAACCTGTAAGAATTAGTGAGCCTATTCAAGAAGACCTTGAGGCTATTGAGACTAACAGGTATACTTATTGTAGACTTAATGCAGACCCTCGTTATAATCTTGTATACTTGACTTTCCCAGTTGGACCTGAGGGTGAAGGAGTCGCAGATAATAATGATGTAATTTCAACCTTCATATATCATCCAAATGAAGGGGGTGTTTGGACAACACTAAGTTATAGTGAACAAATATCAGAAGTTGTGCATAGGAAAATATTGAAAGAATCCCCTGCTATTGTTACAGTAGAACGGTCAGCGATAAAGGTTTTTATGGGCCGGCATGGGTGGATTAGCCAGTTAGGGTTATTGGAATCCGAGGGGCCATTGTTTACCTCACATTGGACTTCGGCATATTTGTCGGGTGGTGGGGACCAGATAAGATTGAAACATTGGAAAGAATTGCTGGTTAATAGTGAAGAAGTTTTTGAGGGTGTAAAATATATTTTCTTTGCAAAAAATAATAAGATATTGGCAACAGTAGGTGATGAGTATGATTCAGATTTTAAAAATTTAATCCATCTAGGATTCCATAGTTCTCTTATGGGATTTACTATTAGTGTTTTGACAACTAAACCATTTAGAATAAATGGTTATGAGATAACTTACCAATCGAAAGGAATCAGATAATGGGTACTACCGGAGCGGTAACAGGTACTATCAAAATTGGTAGTGCCGCACTTACGGAAATTAGTCTTGCGATTTCTCCTGAAACTGAGGATGTAAGTAACCATGTAAGACAAAAATTAACAATTGCATCTTCTGCGGCATCTGCCGCTATTGAACAGGGTGGTATTACTACTATAGCTTTTATCTGGATAAAGAGTGTTAAGGCATCTGATGGTACTACACCGCTGCCATTAGCTGTTAAAATTAATGCCGGGTCTTTGCTTGCGATGGGTTCGCATTCAGAAATTCTCTTAGTCTGTAACCCTAAAGCTAATGCTCTTACTACAGCAATTGAACTTGCTGGTCATGCATCTGAAAATGCAATTGTAGAATATATTCTTGCAGGTGATTAATGCCTCTTAGGTTTCCCAAAGTTTGGACTAGGCAGCAACGAGAGACTCTGGAAGCTCTTGAGAAGAAGATCACCAGCGATGGTGAATTCAGTCTCTATAATCTTTCAGATAACTCTAAAAGATTATTAGTTGCCGCTGGGAGTATTTCTTCGGGCCAGACCCGTACGCTTACAATGGCAGATGTGGATGTAGACCTTGCTGATTTAGCTACGGCTACAGCAGGGTTAGCTGCACATATATCTGATGTAGCAAATCCCCATGCAACAGATATTGAGAATCTTGGTGCAGGCACACTTGCTGAATTGAATGCTGCAATCTCTGATGCTACATTAATAGATACAGGTGATGCTAGGTTATCGGATAGTCGTGCTCCTACGAATCATGCAGCAGAGCATACTGACGGTACTGATGATATCCAAGATGCAACTGCTGTTCAAAAGGGATTAATGACAGCAGCTTATGGTACGAAACTAGATGGTATTGAAGCTGCTGCTGATGTAACGGATGCAACAAATGTTGCTGCTGCTGGAGCTATAATGGCTGCATTTTATGCAGCCAAGGGGGATTTGATAACAGCCTCCGCAGATGATACTCCAATTATATTGAGTGTAGGTGCTGACGGAGAAGTGCTTACCGCTCAAGCTGATGGGACTGTGGGTTGGGAAGCGGCTGCTGGTGGTGGTGGTACAATAACTAAATTAGTTTATATTGAAAATCCAACGGCATCAGATGTACTACCAGTATTTTATACACCAGCAGCCTCTACAATTAGTAAGGTAGTGTTCGGAGTAGTCGGCGGTGGTGGTACTGATATAGATTTTAATTTAGAATACCGGAGTCAACTTACTCCTGACACTACGTCCGGGACACAATTATGGACAACAGATGAAGTAGCTGGTGAAACTTTTGAAGCAAACACAACTTTTAATGATGCAACTATACCTGCTGATAAATGGGTAACTTATGTGGCAAGTGCTAAAACTGGTAGCCCGACAAAAATTTATGTAGCTATTGTATACACGGAAGACTAATGGCATTTACTGTCGTCGACATTATATCATTCGCAGTACCCCAAGCGGCAAGACAACTAGAGTTCCAGTCAACGGGTGGTAGTAGCAAATATTTAATCAGTACGGACGTACCACCCCCGAATTCATTGGCAAGCAGTGCAGAATTTTCCCAGGACAAAACCAACAGTTTCGCCAGAACAAACACGCATACCTTTAGTACAGGGACGGGTGCGGACTCCTACAACTGTTTTTCCTGGATGGTTTATATAGAAGATATTTCAGGTTCGGCGTGGCCACCAAGTACATCTAACGAAGTGCCGTTGTTGAGAGTTACTGATACATCAGGCACTGCAATAAAACTTAATATTACTGATAACGGAGACGGCACTGATCTACTGGAACTAATAGACGCGGCGGGCAGCACGGTTGGGTCATCGGCAGATGTATTCACGATGGAAACATGGTATCGAATAGACTTGATATTCCAAAAGGATAACTCTGGCTCTGCAATGGTGTGGGTTACAGAGTGGGGTGAGGATACAGGTGCTGCACTTATTGATGTATCAGCTCAAGATTTTGAAGCTGGCGGCACGACACCGGAAAGTTTCTTTGGCGGGCAAGGTGGAGAAACCCCTGTATCTGGTGTCAGTGTGTTTATGAGCACCGGCATAATTGCCAATAGTCTCGATGGTGAAGATGATCTGCCTAAGCATTTCTTTGACATTATTCTCGACGGGACACAAACAACGGGTACTACACCAGATGCAGATGAAACAGGTGACACAACAGGGACAAAGGATACAATCACTGGGACATGGCAGGCTACTCTTGATGGAAGTCTTGCGACAGGTGCATATTACAATGATTCAGGATCAGCAACGCCACACGGTGGCATGGTGGACTGTGCTCATCCAGCAGGCTCATTGAGTAATGCTGACTTTGTATATGGAGCAAGTTGGAAGTTTAGAACATTATCTGTACCGGGTGGTGGCGGAAATATGTACTGTCTATGGGGTTGGTGGGATGGGTCGTCGACCACATATCATACCGGTACACGTGTAAATGCTGGTACTGGCGTTGATTGGTTAAATGTAACCGTTGACCAGTCATCCGCTGATTGTCCGGGTGTTGCAGATCAATTCGTATTAGGACATGAATGGACGGCAAGTTCGGCGGGCACCCGTTATTGTAGATTGATAGAAGCATGGGCTATGGTTGCAGTACGGTATCCGCTTCGTAGCGAGATCGGTACATCACACAGTCTCGGACAAACAATAGGACGAATTGATACATCAGATGCTGCGGGTGGAGCACGAGGACGTGTCAATGTAAAAATATCTGGGTAGGAGTAACCAATGGCAAGTTTTTTCGATAATTTATTTGCTGGACAAAATCAACCAAATGTACAAAATGTACCTTTTGATGACCGGTTTAATGTATTTGGTCCTAATGGTACAGGGTATGAAGCTTATGCAAACCCCCCTGAACCGCCTTCACCATTCCCCAATATCACTCATATAGATTCTAATTTTGGGGGTAGGGGTCTTAATTTATCACTTGAAGATGAAGCACGAGCACTTATTGACCGGACCAACCGTGGACGGGAAAAGGCTACCCTGTCAGCATTAGGTGAACTTGGTAGTTTTGAAGAGATGATACGTGCTCTCTTTGGGGATGCTCGTAGTGATATAGAAGCTAATGTTCCTTTTAATCCTCGGTCAGATGAAGATGTGCAAATAGATAAAACTAGAATCTTTAATATGATTGACCAGAACCTGCAATCTGCTATCGGGAATAAGGCTGCCGAGTTACAATCCCGTGGCATACGTGGTGGTGGTCAGACCAGTGCAGCAGCAGGGCAGGTAGCATCAGCGGCTAGTAATGCTAGGACGGGTTCTTATGGTAAACTTTTAAGTGAGCAGACTAGGATTAATGATGCTTCTAATCTTGCTAGAGGTCAATTGCTTTCTAATTTAAATACCGGTATGGCCCCATTTTTGACTAATATAGGGAATCTTAGGACTCGGCTAAAAGCTGGTAACGTCGATGATCCATCAGCAGAACTTGATCTTCTGTCTGGATTGATGGGACGTGAGGAAGCTAGAACGGCAAGAACTGAGGCAATGGATCTTTTTGAAGAACATATGGGTAACATTGACCCGACTCAATTTGAGACAGTCATGGGATTCCTTGGTCCTCTTGTTAGTCTTGGTGGTATGGAAGACTTCGGGAATCTACTCGCTGGTTTGCCTATGTTGGAAGGATTATTTGATGGCTAATTTCGGACAATTAGGCCCGTTAGTAATGCAAGGGCAGCAGAGTTTGATTAATCAAATGATGCAAGCCGCTATGCTTAAACGTAATCTCTTTGAAGTAAAGTTGGAAGAATTGCGTAACCGTACCAGACAACGGCAAGCAGAGAAGGCTGGCAGTAAAGCGGCAGACAAAGCCGGTAAGCAGCAAACGGCTGCGACTGCTGCAACCGTTGCTTCTATGATTGCATCAATCTTTTTCCCACCGGCTGCGGCTATCGGTGGGATAGCAGGAGCGGCAGGGGCCGCTGCCCCTTCATCAACTCCAGGTGGAAGTTATAGTGATCCGGGTGGTGGCTTTGCTAGTGGTCTTGGTAAAGATTCCGGATTAACTGCTAAGACACCCACTCCTACTACCTCTACTGCCCCTACTATGGGCGGCGGAATAGGAACTGCTGGAACTGCTGCGAATGCTCTTGCTGCAATTCTTCCAGGGCTTATGAGTAGTGGTCAGGGGCGGCTAGGCCCAGCTCCTGCTGCTAGAACTACGTCATTTATGCAGGCTTTGGGCGGCAATAGTGGTAGTGGTGATATACTCCAGGATATGATGGGTATCATAGCAGCCGCTAACCAACCTAAATCTTTTCCCACATCCATGCGTGCTCAGGCCGCTCCTGATAGTATGCTTAGTATGAGCAAGCAAGATCATAAAGATGCTTTAGCCTATGCTGACATAGGTGGTGGTGCCTTTGGTGGTTATCTGGGTGGCCAGGAAATATTCGGTGATGATGCATTCAAGAAACTTTTAGGGATATTTTAATGTCAGAAATAGACCAACTACGACAACAAATATCACAGTCTAGGCAAGCTCGTCAACCCGGTTTCGGTGACATTCTCCCACTTGCCCTTGCTGCTTATGCTGATCTGGCCGGTGGCCGTACAGGTGGACAGACCACTGCTGGTATGCTAGACCAGCGTGGATTGGTTGGTGACCCGCGAGGGCAAGCCGATGCTAACTTAGAAACTTTTATCAAGGCTAAAGAGCTAGAGAACCAGGGTCTGCGAACTCAGAGTGCTGTGGATAGGAATGAGGCACAGACAGGATTAGTAAATAGGCAGATTAAAGAATTTGACTTGGATGCAGAAATCCGTGAATTAACTAGAAAAGCTACTATTGATGGTCATCAGAAGGCTGCCGAAGAATATGATCGGAAGGGGGAAGTTTTAGATGTTTTAGAATTCCAGTGGAAGGAAGCTCTTAGTACTGGTGATCCATCAGCACCTGCATTAAGGCGTGAATATTTTAGTGCTCTCAATAATAGGACTCAAGAATTGCAACGGGGTAAAGAATCAACCTTTAAAGATTTTATGAACAACGACCATGTATGGGGACGAGTTATGGCTATGGGTGATCCTGACCCTATGGATAGAAAGTTATTGCAAGAGCGTGCTAAGGTTAAATTAGACCCAACTTTATCAGATACTGCAAAAGCAGCAATACTAGGTATGAATGATATTCTTCAACTAGGCGGAGCTGTGGATAAAGATGGAAAGTTTGCGGCTGTAGATGAAGAAAGTTTTTACCAAAATGCTATACAAGAGATCGGAGCAAGATGGTCTAGTTTAAAGAAAACTAATCAGTTAGATAGGGTTGTTGAATATGCTTGGGAGACAATGCCATTTAAATCCAATGATCATTCCGTATCAGAATTTATAGAAGATATTTTAGAACTAAGAAATTCTGGTATGGGTCCAAGTGATATTATACCCAATCTTACACCATATATAACAGCGGAAACTACCCCTGGTGGTGAGATTGCTGTTGAAAAATTAACAAAGGAATTGGAAGAAGGACGTGGGGTCGCAGGTGCAAAAAAACTTGAGCGAAATAAATTCTTGAAAATGATGCGTGAAGCTCGGCAAAAGGGTAGGCGTTAATGCCAAGAATACCGGGATCAACTGAAGGTCTACCGAAGGCAAAGAAGACGGTCATTCAGACTCTGACTGATCCGATCTTTAATGTTCTTGATGCACCGGCAAACGCTACCCGGTCACTGGCTGCGTTTGCACGTACCGGTAATACAGAATTTTTAACCAATGCACCATTGTCTATGATCCCGTTCGGTGGGTCCACATACACATCAGGTAGGGATGTAACTGGTTCTGACAACTTTTTAGCAAATGCTGCTGTACTGTTGGCTATGGACCCATTACTGGTCTTAGGTGGTGTGGGAACCGCTAGCAAATCCGGTAAACTATTAAATAGCATTAGAAAACAACACGCTCTGGTTAAGGGAATGCGTGCTCACCCTAGTCTGGTTAGTGAGTTAAAAGTTGAGGGTAAGGTCTTACAAGACATGATGTCCGAGTTCCGTAAACTACCAATGGTGGAGAAGACGGGAACTCGTCGGCATCTGTTCACCCTTACTGGTGGTAAACCGGTTGGGGATGCTGCTCATTTAAAAGCTATGTTTCCTTGGGGCATGATGCCTGATATGAAACGGGCAGCGGCAGCGGAGCGTGTTCCTAAACTTACACATCAGTTAGACTTGGCTGGATTAAAACTTAAAGAAGCTAAGAAAGTCAGGGGCGTCACTGGGCAGAAATACGCAAGGGATGTAGAGAAATATACGAAGGCTCTTGCAGTGGCTAAGGATGTATCCAAGGGATACCGTGGTTCTCTCATTAGTCCTAATATGGCAAACAAACTCCGGGCTATTAGTAGCCGTTTTGGTCACCGGTCTGATGCAGGGAAGGCATCTATTGCAATTGAAAGATATTTAACAGCTAGGGATAAGGCCGTATGGGAAGAAGGTGGTGCGGTCTTAATGAAACAGTTCGATGAACTGAGAAAAGCTGAGAATATAGAAGCTGGTGAATTCTCTAGGCGTATCCTTAAAGCTGCTGAAACTAGACAACTTGGTAAGAAATTGCAGTCCGGTGAGCGGGATATGGTTGGTTTGATAACCGATCTGAAGTCTCAGCAAGTACAGGATATGCAAGATGCTACTAATACCTATCGTAAGATGGTGAAAAAGTTACCTAAGGAAGAAGAGAAATTCCGTACGCAACTCATTGATCGGCTTGATAGGATTAAGATTGCAGCTTACGAAGACAGTAGGGATCTTGTAGAAATAAATAAAATATGGATGGGTGGTGAAGGTCTTTCGTCAGATATGATAGCTCTTATTGATAAGGTGTATGAGCATAGTGATGACTTCGTTAAGCTAGAACGTGGTCAACGGATTAATATTGATCCACTTAAAAATGATTTAATGTCATATGTCCGTCGTATGCTTACACCAGAAGCTAAAGACCTTTTAAAACATAATAAGAATAAATTTAATTTAATTTTTAATGCAGCTAAGCAGAGACTTGGTCCTCAACATAAGCGTAAGCTCTTGCCTGAAAAGGGTATACTAGATGTAAATGAATGGGCTAGAAAGGAACATGGTTTAAAATTTGATTTGTTTGAGCCCAACATTGTTAAGAGTGCAATGGACCGGCGACTGGAACATATTCAGAATATCCATAAAGCGGCAACCGCTAACCAAGCCCTTAGAATACATGGAATTCCCAAAGCTCTGGCTAAATCCAAGGGTATAAAATCTGTACCCGCTCGCACATTCATGGATAGGGTAGGACTCGACTGGCACAAAATAGATGACCTACCAGAGATCGCTGAGGATCTGGTAATACCCAGGAGTACCTACGATGAGCTGACTCGGGTGGATTACCTGATGCAAAAGAGTCTATTCAATGATCCTAGAATTGTTCAGTCAATGAAATGGATGGATGATAATGTAAACTCTTGGTTCCGTTTCGGCCTGACAACCCCGTTCCCCTCATTCCATCATCGTAACTTTGTTGGTAATCTTTTCCTAAATCTTGTAGGTGGGGTAGGGCCACAATGGTTAAACAAAGCTCGGATAATGATGAAGAAGGCCAGGAATGGAGAACTGGTTGGTAAAGAATTAGCTGAATGGACTAAGATGGGCTCCTTGCAAATAGAGCATGGCGGTCACTATGCATCTATGTTAGAGATCAGTCCGCGGGCAGCAGGTAAGTTGACCAAAGTTTTAGATAAACCGGGCATCAGTCACATGCGTCGGTACGGTATGTATATTGAGGATCAGGCTAGAGTTGCACATTACCTGGCAAAACGATCCGCTGGCCATTCACCGTTCCAGGCACAGGCTAGTGTCAACCGGTACCTGTTTAACTATCGTGATCTTACTAGCTTTGAACGTAAGATCATGCGTCCCAATATTTTATTCTACACTTGGATTAAAAATAACTTACCATTAATGGTAGCGACTAGTGTAAAAAATCCTAAACTTGTCAATGCTTGGAACAAGATGATGGGGATAGGTGGTGATGAAGTTCCTGATTATCTTAGGTCAGCTTCTGTTGTTCCTGTTGGTGATAGCACTTTCTTTTCTGATCCTGGTGTGCCTCTCACTGATTTAAATCTACTTAACGTGGACGACGCTGATCCTACTGCATCTGACCAGTTAATGAGAATTGTTAGCCGGTTGGCTAGTCGTGCATCCCCTATACCCAAGCTGGCATTTGAGCTAGCATCGGGTAAGTCTAGTTTCAGTCTTAGGGAACATAGAACTATGGGGGAAATTCTATTAGAAAATCTCCCAACTAGCCGGGTGTTCAGAACTATCAGTAAGGCTATAGACCCTGATGATTCTGTGGCTGCTAGGCTATTACAAGCATTGACTGGGATCAAGAAATATAAAATGTCTCCATTGAAGGGTCAGGAAGATTTGCTTGAAAGGATAATGATTCAAGAAGGGCTGGGTAGGAAGTTTGAAGTGGTGGGCAGGAAGTTCAGTACTGATCCTGAGTCCAAGGCGTTTAAGCAGATCAACGATGAACTCAAGAAGATACGCTCTAAGAAGCGTAAGGAAAGGAATATTAGGAATAGATGACTGACACAGTAATTGCAGCAGCCATAGGCGGTGGTGTAGTAGCAGGGTTTAAGATCGCGGAGAATATATATGGACGGGTTAGGAATGGTAAAGCAACAGTATGCCCGGTGCAGAATTGCCCTGAGCACACTAAGATGGTTAGTGATGTGAATGTACTAGAGACTAACATGAAGAATCTAGGGAGGAACATGGATGCTGGATTTAAGCGTATTGAGGATCAACTCAAGGTATTAGCTAAGAGTGCATAGCCGATTATGTCAACTATGTTGTCGTCACTATGACTATTTGCTTCACGGCAAACTTTGAATGCAATCATCATCAAGGCTACTTGTTTGCTGGTAATTTCTATATCAGCAATCGCTGACCATGCTTGTGCTATCCGGGTAAAGCTCTCCTCCACAGGTCCATAGGCTTCACGGCGTGGTCCTTCAATCAATTCTATAGCTTTGTCTATAATTTCTTGATTAGTCATTTAATAAATCCTTAAAGAACACTGGTGCTCTGCTATACAAGTCATCACGAATCCCTCCTGCTATTTCTTGTATCTGAGGGTGGGCTTTTTTGTCTGTCCGAAGTTTGATAAAGTGTCGCCACTCCCTGAAATTACAAGTCATTACTAATTCAGTTTTAAGACAAGTAGGTAAGACAGAACGTGCTATTTGCGGTGGACAATCAGCGTCTAATAGATCAAAATAAGATGTCTCTGCTTCTATACAAGCATTATGCCAATGAATTCTAGCTGCACCTAACCCCGGTGGTTCAATGACAGTTATCTCATTACTAAACTTATCTTTGCTGTAGTTACAATACCTAGTACTTTCCTGTGTATAACTAACTAGTCTATGTCGTACAATTTCATGGCTAATACCCCTGTCACATATAATATTGTATGTGGCACTAGCATGTTCAATAACAGATTCATGTCCTAAAGTATGGACAATTTTTTCTATAAACCTTTCCGGGTTACCCTGTGATTCTGATTTATGTGCAGTACGGCCAGCAATTTCGCATAGAAATTCAGGATTAGTAGTCATCCGTAAAAATTCTATGGACTGTGGTACTATTCGCATAGTCTCCCTCTCGCCATTTTCAACCGAGCCGTAGGATCAATTCTCTCTAGGCTCACATTACCTACATAGATATTGCCATCGGCTCCTGCTCTACCTTTACTGAAACCCAGGCTTAATAATTCTTTACTGATCCTACGTTTGGTCCAGTCACCTTTCTCTATTGGATCTAACCAGTCTATAAATAGTTTACTGAACGTACTGAACAGTATCTTGGCCCCGTCTATCTGCAATATATTCCCGTCTATGAATGCTGCAAGGTCACTGGTCTTCAGCTCTTGCTGCTGGAATTTTATTTCTCCATCTAAGACCGGGACTCTAAGCCTGGAGTTTGATGGGGGAATCTCGATCTGCATGATTGTATTCAGGAATCCTGGAGCTTCTCGCTCACACCGCTCGATAAGTTCAGGCTTGGGGATTTCATCATCAAGAGACTTAACTTTTGCAAGAACAATTCGTGTATCTCCCGGAAGAATGGGGCAGTAACTAATATCATTGGTACATTGGACCCAGTGAGTACAATTTCGTATGTTGAATGGTGTTCTTCCCTTACTGTGTACACTAATTTGTCGTCCTGTAACCCAATCTTTAATTCTATCTCCTGCATAACCTTTCCTCGCTAAATCAGTTTCCTCTACCACACACAAGACCGCGTTCTCTAGTTCTCCATTGAAACCTGATGGATTAGTCAGGGCATGGTCGGCTCGTATATAACCCCCAGTGAATAACAAAGATAAGGATTCATGAAATATACTTTTACCTGTGTTTTGTTCTCCATAAAAGACAAGGTAGGGTGTAGGTTCAGTGGGATATTGGAAGAACGCAGCCACCCAATATTGGAGATATATGAATCCATCGTGTATTCCATTATCATAACACCACTTATTCTCCTTCGGTTCTAAGTCCGCACCGCAATGTTTAAAAATTAAATCCCATGTAGGATGTTTACCTTGCTTACAATTGAATCTGAACTGCGGTGCCTTTCTGTTCCACTTCCTATTTCCAGGATACTCTGGTTCAAAGGGTCTAACTTCCAGTAACCAATTATTTACTATACACTTGCCTAGAATAAAGTCGATATACCCTCGTTTATGTCCCAGAGTAAGTAGCGAAGAAACTGCGTTGGATTTATTTTCAGCCACCCAGCTATTATTCGTAAATATAAACCACCCGAGATCAGTTGAATCAGCAACCACATGACGAACCAGCTCGTCGGGTAATTGTATTTCATCAGTTCCACCCTGGTACGAGTATATCTTTTGCCACCGTTTAGATTTTTTATTCCAGCCTTCAATTTGGTCCCCTTCCTCCGCGTTAAAAGATACTAAAAATTTGTTACCGTCCTTGCGTACCGTCGCCGGTCTGTGGGCACAGGTCTCCGGTATGTCTATGTCACATCCGGCGAGGACGAGAGCGGACGCTGCAAGTCCAAGTGACCTATAATTATACTCTTTTTCTCCTTCAATTCCTCCAACCTGCTCACTAGCTGCTCTAAAAGAGGGACGCTTATTATAATAACAGGTTGTCCATCCTGACTGGTCAGTAAACCACAATGCGTGTTCTCGGACACCTCGTGTGTGCCTACGACATACCCATGTACCTCTGGACTCTGGGAAACAGAAACAGTTTTGATCATTATCAGTTCCTCCAGTAGATATAGTTTCAAAAATACCGGCGAGCTCTAGCTCGGTATGTGCTCGCTTTAAATCGAAGGTATGGCATACCAGCATCTCACGATCATCATCCCACCATGAGAGGCAGTTGCTTCGTTCAAACCAGGCCAATAGTTTTCTATGAGTATCATCGAGGGAAATTGTGTTTTTAGCTGCAAGAAGTTGACCTTTCGAAGACGTAGTCTTCGGAATCAGTCGCCCAGGGGACACTCGGTCAATGTAATTTTTCCATTGAAGTACATCATCGTAAATCTCACCTTCTTTAATTAATTTAAACCCTTGCCCAACCATCCTAGTGTGGTACACCCACATATTACCACCGAGTGTGTCAACCTTAGCCTCAAGATTTAACCCGGACTGAATGCAGATTTTACCTAGAATAGCCCTTGCAACAGCCGCATGCTCTGTGTGAGTGGTGACACCGGGTATGTTACAACGTACATAAGGGTGTAGACCAACCCCACCAGTAGAATAACAGAGAGTGATATAAGGAATTTTCGCGAGCGTTCTTTTGATTTCTTCAAGTTCGTCATTAGTTAATCCTTGTTTATGACCCACGAGTGAGTCAAAGTCAAACCCTACCCATAAACTACGTTTATTCTTCCAGTCCCACCCTGTCATACCAATTGCCTCGACATATCTGCCAAGGTCAAAGGTTATATCTTTATCTTCATAATACGGATTAGTAGCAGCGTTCCAAGGAATCCTAAAAGACTTCCAAGTATTAAGCCCGTCAGAAAATCCTTGCCACCGTTTCCCAGCGTAAGTACCAGTAATAGGCTCGCCGTCGAGCTTAGCGACATTAACTTGTACCTCCATATCAGGTGTATATAACTGGGCCATGAATCCTTTATTGTGGAGGAATTTTTTAATGGCCTCAGTTCGTGTCACAGCATCTCCCTCACTTGTTTATTCCCCAGCCCCTCCATGTACTTCTTACAATTAATAGCTTGCCTACATACTGTGCCATACTGCTCACATTTATATTTAGTCGGAGTAGGGTCTGCAATTTCTGCATCCAATCCGTTTACATTAGTCCACATAGCATCAACACGTTTAAAGATTTCCGTGCTATGATCCTTGTTTATCTCTCCCTTGAGCTCAACCATTACTATACCCGCTTTAGTATTAGCAATTTCATGAATGATATACTCAGCGGGGCTGCACCATTTAAGCCAATTATAGAATATTACTTGTATTGCCCATTTACGATTACTCATCCACAAACTCTTTCTATCACCATGTGGTGGCTGAATACCATGCTCAAAATGTGTCCGCTTATGGTACCCTGGTGTTAGACTAGCGGTTCCCGTGTCTCTGGCGAATCCCTTTAGTTTCCAGTCAAAAACTATCCCGTCTATACAAGCGTCAAGTTTACCCAGTATAGGTACACCACCTATATTCGTATAGATAGTTTGTTGAAGAGTGAGTTCCGTGGCGTTCAGTAATCGTGCATGAAGATTTAATTTAATATAACGTTTCGCTACCTCAGTTGCTACTTCCACACATTTAGGCAGATCATCTGTTTTAATTTCATTTACAATTCTACGGACATCAAGTTGTGCCCCTTCGATTCCTAGTTCGTCAGCTATTCGCCGTTTAACAAGTGCATCAAATATAATCCCTACAGCCGCTGCCCGTGAAGTGTACTGCGGTAACCGTTCAAGGTCAGCGAGTTTATTAAGATAAGTAAAATATTCACAATTTTCCCATGCCATAAAACTCGATGGAGAAATATAGGTCATGGGTTCAATGACTTGTAATTTCACGTTTTACCTCCATGTAGTATTCAATATAATCAGCGGCTGCTGGGCCACGTCTAAGATTTTCTGGTTTAAATTCTCGGACTTGTTCCAACCTGTGATACTCACCTATAGCGTACATCCTATCACCTATCACTAGGGTGATGACCTGTGACAATACCTGGTCTGCTACTTTCTTGTAGTTGCGTCTAAAGTCTTCTAATGTTAGAAAACTATATCTCTGTTCTTCGAGGTTAAGAATACTGACATGTATACCTGGACCCCCTCGGTACCCCTCGGTATACTTTAGTTCCATTATGTAACCTTGCTTTACCCCGTTGTCTAGGTAGTAGGCTTCTGTGGGGTGTTTCTTCCAGAGTTCACCCAGTTTCATCAGGCTTGAACTCCTCATCGTCTTCACGTGTCTTGTGTGCTAGTAATCGCTGCATGGTATTCATTTCTCTCATTAGTTCCTCTTCAAGTTTGGCTTCGCGGTTCGTCCACATTGCTCTGGGCCATTTTTTATTTGCTTTCTTGTTGATATAACGCTCAAGAATTTGAATAGTTTCTGGGCTATGCAATGTAATATAACCACCAAACAAATCTTTTATTAGTTTTTCGAGTTCGAGTACAAACTGACGGATGGCTGCTTGCACTTCACTGTTAGCCTTGTCTTTTATCCGGGTTTGCAGGTCATCTAATTTGCTCACATGTACATCCTCCAGTTAGGTTTCTTAAATAGTTTCATATAATCACGCTCGTCTTCTAGTACCCATATCTCGACGCCATACTTACTCATGGCACTGAATCTTTTAATTTGGCTAGGCCGTAGCTTACCACCAGGAGCCTTTGTCTCTATCCACTTAGTACCCCAGCTAGGGTGAGCTGCATAATAATCAGGCCAACCGGAGACAAATTTACCGGCACCATGCTTCCAAATCATCCACCCCTTACGTCGCATCAGACGTGAAAGACGGTTAGCTCCCGCTGCTTCCGGGTTCGTCCGTGGTTTTTTGTAGTCCATTTATAAAAGATCCGTAAGCTTCTCCCATCTTCATGGGAAGGAATGTAAATTGTCTGGTCAAGGGGTTGGGGTCGTTTAACCGTAACAGCACATCCTGACCGGTCAGCGGTGTCGGCCCGGTCTCCCACACCTTGCTCGGTACATAGTAACCGGCGACCGTAACCGCAACCGCTCGGCCTATATTTTTAATGAAACCTCGTCGGTTCACGACACATACTCTGCGAATCTTTTAGCTGCAATCTTAGCTTGGTATAATGTTTTGATAGGCGTTTTACCATGCTTTGTAAATGGAGTATGATCATCTCCGAATCGTTGAATGAATATTTTATCACCTATACCAAACCCACAAATAGCTCGATGACTCCACCCGTACCACTTCTTCTGTTTGGGATTGAAGCCTATCGAACACACACAATGCCCGCCCGATGTTTTCTCAAATTGCGTGATGCCTCGCTTGACGCAAAGAAAGCGTGCCATTCGAGGGTCGCCGATGTAGTCGCCCGAGGGTGTGTAACAGGCTTTCATTTCTGTATCATGGCCACCGTATCCCTTGCCATCCCATATCTCACGACGATAGATGTAGCCTGCCTTGTAATTTCGCTCGAATAATATCTTTTTAACTTTCATTTGAACGTTCCCATATCCTCTAGTACCCTAGATATTGGTATTACAAATTGGTGAGTGTAACAACTGTCACACCCATCACAAATAGCATGGCCTTCCATAACTAGCACTGGTACTCCATGCTGCCTGCCGTAACCTACCCGTAGATTATTCACAGGTGTCATCCACTGTATATTGACGACCTCGTCGCTTACGGGGTTCGTGTCCCTTGATGGGTTTACTGGGTTTTTCTCGTCTGTTCCATACACTTTTAAAGTCCTTTATTGCTAGGTTCAATTGAACAACCTGACGTTGTTTCTTTGCAGTTGCCCTAAGATTCTTCCAAGTATCCGGTGGTAATTTACTGTACACCATCGACAATACCAGCAATGTATTCTTTAGCTTGGTGAATATAAATCTGTTTAATCTGTGTAGATCCTTGTAAGATTCAAAAGAGTTTAAATACTTGAACAGAGCATCCTGGTCAAATCCGATCAGATTAAACACACCTTCGTATGAGATAAACACACCTTGAATATCTGTCCTTAATTCATTTTTCGTTGCCATAACCAATCACCTTGTCATAAATAGTTTTTAATCTTAACTCCTCAGTCTGCATCAGTTCTGGGGATATCCCCCCGGTTAAGAGGATGTTTTCTACAAATCTCTGTTCAAGTATCGTTAGACTGTTCTCGTGTTTCAGTATCGCTTCCGACATTTTCAGTATCGTCTCGCCATCCATGCTTTTTATCCTCTATAGTAAACGTAGTATCTGGTCCATGAAACGCATGTATACTTATTACTTTACAGGGGAAACATAACTCGTGTATCTTCATCAGTTCAACGGCTGTTAGTTCTTGGCATCTGTCGGATATAAGTTGTATAAGTTCTCGTGTGTGGATCACTTATTACTCCTTAAATTACCCACTATAGAAGATGTACCATCATACGCTTGACGAGTACCCAATGGTGTGGCATTATAATTCATTGCATGGTGACTTGGTATTCCTATAGATTTTGCAGTCAACACTGCATCTTGATTTGCCCCTATGAATACAAATTCCCAATCGGAGTCCTCCACCTCTCTCTTGATCTGCTCCAACGTAAATTCTTTACTAGCATTTTCAATACCATCAGTTACTATAACACAAATAACTTGATCCGGTTTAGACTTAATGAACCTAGCTTTAGCGTTTTCTATTGTTCTGCCAACAGCATCCCATAATGCGGTCATCCCTCGCGGTACATAATGAGTATCATCCATATAACCGATACCTTGTAAGTCTGCACTTGTATGTTGTGGTAGATATTCATGGTCAAAGAGAACAGTTGTTAGGTTACATCGCCCCGGTATATTTCGTTGTTTAGCTATAAGCTCGTTCATACCTTCTATAACTGCCGACTTACAAGATGACATTGAACCTGATCGATCAATTACCATTACCAATTCACAAACCTTTTTACTGAACATCACTTACCGCTCCAATCTTTTAAATCTGTTTTCCAACCAATACTCAATAATGGAACCACCTTACGATATTTTTCTATTACCTCAACCACAACCCTCTGAATTGCAGCTTCTTGGTAAGGATGATGCACCACCATTACTTCATCGTGTATGTTCATGGGTTGTACTTGCCACCGGTGGACTCCCACCGGTTGCAAGTCCCATATTCGTCTTTGCAGGTGTTTGGTAATGGTTGCCCCTGTTGATTGTATTACATGGTTCGCGGCTGCCCGCATGTTCTGTGCTTGTATTTGGAATGCAGTTGCATAAAGAGCGGACTGTATAGCACCACGTTTAGTCTGTACTCGGCCCGCTCTGCGGGACACCATGCCATCTGCTTGCACATGGTCTGGCAGGTTCCGTGCTAATTCAAAGATGGCTCGGGTGATCTTATTTTCCAATGTAAAATAACGACGAAATCCGAGGAGAGATTCAATAAAAGCAGCTGGCTCTCGCCATACAATTTCAGTACCGATTCCTCCAGGTTGTCGCATAGAGCAGAAGGCATCAAAAACAGCTTCTCTACTCTTGCGTACATTGGGGTATTCATTAAAGAAATTATCAAGTGCAGATTGAGATCGTTCTTCAGGGATGCCAGCCGTTTCAGCAAGCTTCTTTGCCGCTGCTCCGTAGAAAAGTCCGTAAGTTGTATTTTTAGCGGGAGTGTAGTGGTCACTGTCCGTGCCCTTACTGGACATAACTTCGTCATACGATTCATCATATAATAATGTTCCCAAGACGGCAGGAAATTTTTTACCTGTCTTAAGCTGAGCGTGAAGATTCTCGTCATCATATGTTGCATCAGCAATTGTTACCTCGAATTGTTCAAAGTCTCCACCAGATAATTTATCAGGCGAGCTAGCGAGCGAAAATAACTCTCGAAATCGAGGGTCACGTTGCATCCCTTGTGGATTAAGGCTGCCTCCTGCGATCCCGAGATCACTACCTCCCGACATGCGACCAGATTTAGTTCCAATAACTTTAAAATCAGGACAGAATCTGTCAGTTTCTTTGAGCTTGAGTAATACATTCCTTTTTTTATCTCGCTTTCTAACCGCAATAAGTTTTCTAACTCTTTCTCCAACATCACCTTCCCAATCTTTTAAAGTTTCCAGGGTTTTTTTACTGGTGTCTGGTATCACTAACTTCTGTACGTCCGACGCAACGACATGAAGCCATCGTTTAGATGCGGGGGGAGAATTATAATTACAATGAGTGAATAAAAATTCACCCGTTTGTACTCTTGTCTTTAATACTTCTCTTTCGATAGCATCACTATCTATACTATACCCCTTCCACCGAACGGCACCCACACACGCAGCTAGGTTACTGTCATCGTCGTCTAGTTCAGGCCTCCACTTTTTATATAATCGCCGCAGATAGTGGACATCATTCTCTGCATACGTCCTAGCTCTCTTATTGTCTCGCCAATGCTTGATGTGGTGGTGGATAACTGTTTCCCACCCAGTGTCATATGGATTGTAGCTTGACTCTTCGGGGTCAAAGGTGTCGGGACATTTACCGTCAAACGTATCTTCACCAAATATCTCCTTAATAAGCGGTTTAAGTCCGCTAGATGGTGCGAACTTTAAACATAGATCATAAAATCCAGCCCCGGTTTCATCGGGGCTATCCTCTATCTCCCACCCATATGCCTTGTTGGGTCTACGTGCAAAGTATATATCAGGGAACGTGATCCGGGTATCAAGAATCTGTTTCAGGTCGTGGGCTAAGTCTTTAGGAACTTTTTTTATACGTATGTTCCTACGTGCCATTAAGGTTTGGTACTCACCTTTTCTGGCGGTGAGGAAGAGGTCCAAAGATCTTTTAGGCTTGAGACAGAACGTATTTGGCTTTGTTGCAGAGATATCAGCGAGTTCAGCAATGTCAGGTGGACTCGCAGGGTCTTTACATAACACCAACAGATTGTACAACTTATTAATATGGAACCAATCAAAACTGAGATTGAAAGCACATACGTCATGATCACATATCTCCTCTAGCAGTGCAAGTGTAGCTTGCACTGGATTGTGCCATACGTCCCATAGGTTGATAGCTTCGTTATCAACCGCTGTTTGGATAAGTACAATGGGACCGGTCAATCCACAGGTTTCAGTGTCTAAGTAGAGCATCAGCTAACCGTTTCTTGAATCGTTGAAGATTTCTTTTACAAGATCTTTTTTGTTCATAGTATTCTTCACCTTCAAATTCTATATCTAAACGTAGAGCCTTATCTTCTACCTTTAACGACCACATCCACTCAGTTTCTCCGAGACCAACGTCGTCTACTATTTCCTTTATCTTCATAACTTATTTAACAGTTTTGCCTCGTTTAACTTCAACCAATGTTTAAAATTTATAATTGCTCGTTCGTATGTTTCATATGCCTTAGATTTGGCCCTCCATTCTACACTACGATGAACCCAGATTAGCGACCAGTGCCAGTAACCATCCACGCAGAGGATACTCCCTACACCCTGGACTTTGTTACCGTAGTTCCATTTAGTAGTTTTTTTCTTTAGCCGACCGAGTAATATACCCTTGCACTTCTGACCGCAGACCGGTCGACACGATCGGCTGCCATAAGCCTGAAACATATTCTCATTACAGATTGTACATTTTCTATGTATTTTTCTTGGGGTACCCGGCGGCATGTTTATGCCCTCCACCACCATGATTAACAGCTATGCTGCTGACGTCAGGTCCACGGCCTCGTGATCTAAGATTAATTGTCTTCGGCATATCTATCACAACTATATCATGGTGAGGGTGCAGCTCCAATAGTACATGACCAAGTTGGCTAGGAAATATCGGCGACTGGATATAAATTACTTCATGCTCGTACATAAATTTTATGGTAGCAGATTTAACTATCTGGTTAATCAAAGTGGCTTGGTAACGTTGAAGATGGTAACCGATACCATACAGTGTGTCATATTCAAACTCATCCCAGACTGCAAAGTCTTTAGGGTAAGAGTTCATTGCCAATGTCACGGCCTTGGTCATCGGGTTATTAAATTTCCATAAGTCGTAGTCCTCGACTGCTGCTAGGATTTCAGGTGGCGGTGATGCGTGGAAATATTGCCATGACAGTGCACACCCTGACCGGTCCATGTTGAATATACAATAAGGAAGCTCTGAAAGAGCTTCCTTAGCAGTCTTATGATGGTCAATGACTACTAGCTTCTTTACAACAGCTTTGATTTCAGTTAGTATTTCTTTTGTGTAACTGAAATCTAAGATATAAATCTCGTCGCCATCAAAGTAAGCCGGGTGATCTTGCCCGTACTGCACAGCCGTGTACTCTGCTGCGTCACCGTACATTTTCCATGCAGCATAAGCAGAAGCGAAGCCATCAAGGTCGTCGTGGTACCATATTCTAATCATTGAGCATCTCCAGAATTTTTACTGGGTTAGTAGAGTAGAGCATCTCACCCATGTACTCAGGGTGACCGGTGATGGTGCAAGTTTTATATTCGTCTAGTGTTAGAACTTTCTTTTCCCCGTACATGCCATCGGGTTCCACCCACCTAGAAGCAATGTTAAGATTGTGGTGTTGGTGGAAATTTGCTGGCCATGTATTGATCGGTGTACCGGTTATGCGTGATCCCTTCCGGTCAATGGTTAGTCGGCCCAGGAAATTCATACCCCAGCCGTAGTGATCGTAACCGTTACCGGTTGATGGTTCGATGAAATCTACCGGGGTTCCGGCTCTCTGGATTGCTTGTTTTGTTATTGGCCACCAGCCAGGGTTCTTTGGCCATTCATGCCGAAGCATATTCTTGTGTACAGATTGTCCCATAGGTTCAGCATCTAGACCGGAGCGGGTTGAATAGTGCGTGGCTAATCCATTGACTGTTTCCATATTCTTTTTATAGTAGTACGGATTAAATAGATCACTCTGTGTTGGTGGTTCTTTTACATGCTTAGGCCACCACACCCACAACTTCATCATCAAAATTACTACTTGCCCATTCTGGTGTATTTGTGCTATAGCTCCATTTAAAAATCTGTTAACAGTTACATCACCGGTCTCCTGCCAGTTGGGTATCACTACACACACATGGGTGAAATGATCCTTCGCCAACGCTAAAGCGTTGACGATGGCCTGGTCATCGGCTTCCGTGGAATACTTACCGGTCCGTAGTCTTAGGTTGACTCTAAAGATTTTAAACATTTCTGTATTTCCTGTAAAGTAATCTCTTGCATGGCTATACCATGCTCCAATTTCTCCAATATAAGTCTGTCAGTTTCTAGGTTGATGATGTCTACAATCCTAGTGCCTTTAGTAAGATCCATGCCCGGCCGATCCCGTCTATCAAGAGACTGAATGCGATGATCAGGGCTGAAAGAATTTGAATAGTAGACCAACGCATTTGTTCTTTGTAAGTTGAGTCCATGCACACAGCCAGGATTAGCGACAATGCAATAATTGCCAATATTATTATCAAAGAAGTCCAGGGTTCGTTCATCAGACCAACCTCTCCCATCAATTCTAAAAGGTTCCCAATCTTTATTGTGACTGAGGTAAGTGAATATGTGATCTATTGTGGCCTGGAAACATGCATAAATAACAAGGCGACCAGGACCACCGTTGCTACGCTGATAGAAATCCAAGAGCTCGGTAAGAATATCGAGTTTAGGAGAGCCCACCCAATTGTAACTTCGCTTGCCATCGTCCCCAGTTTCGTACTGGAAGCCATCCGATAGTTCCCTCAATTTTTCTAGTGCCATGAGTGGTGACTCGGCTTGTGCTACCAGAGCCCTAGCCACGGCTAGGAGCTGCTCGTTTGCTTGGCAAACGATTCGATCGAATACTTTATCAGGTAGGTCAAGGCAGTCTTTCTTCTTCTTAACTAGGACCAGGGGCTTCAATCGCTTCCCTAGGGAAGCGATCTCGTCATCCTTCCAGGATTCCACTTCCTTATATGGTCCATAGTCACCTTGTTTCTTTACAATAACAGCGAGGCGTTCACGAAACTTATGTGGATTCCCCTCTCTAATATGTCCGGGTTGGATACACTCAATTTGGTGCCACCAATCGGTGGGGATTTTGGGTGCTGGTGCCCCAGAGAGTAAGATAATGTAGCCGCTGGACTGACGAATGAGTCGGCAAAGTTCTCCGGCAACCTGACTCCTTTGGGCAGCATGATTTTTAATCTTAATAGACTCATCAAAGATCACTCCTTGTGGTGGGTCCGGGAATGTATCCATCTTTTTCTGTAGTGATTCATAAGTGGTGACCACTACAGGTTGAATGGGTGCGTCCCATTTCTCTGCTTGCCGCTTCCATTCTTTCTGAGCACCGAGCGGTGCAACTAGCCACCAATTAAAAATTCCTTGCTCGAACAATAGTTCCATTGCCCTGAGTGTGGCTAGCGTTTTACCCAAACCCATCTCTGCTGCAATTAAACATCTTTTACGAGCAAGGATGAAGGATACTATGTCTACTTGATGGTCAAAGAGTTCCGGGAATTTCTTAGGGTTGACTTTGTAGTAATCACCGTAGACCGTTCGGCTTCCGGACAGATAGGCTAGATTGTATTTAGCCCGTTCGTTGTTTTTTACAGACCAGTATGGGCCACCTTCATCGGGTGGTGTGTACCTTGGAGCGGTGAAAGATTCTTTTACTTCCTGTATTAAAGTCTTGTTGTACGGGAATCTTAAAATAAGAGTGTCGGGTGTCGGATTTAAAACTTGAATAGACACATCGTGTATGAAGCCGAAGTTATCCTTAACTTTCGCGATCATTGGTTACTCCATTTAAAATTTAACCCGCCCCCGTCCCCGTACCCGT
>Ga0255047_10000204_pt1 | contig 44528 bp, 76 predicted proteins | sample JV7_2_1_MG_FD_183640 | JGI IMG/M metagenome (GOLD analysis project Ga0255047, IMG submission 183640) | Seawater microbial communities from Jervis Inlet, British Columbia, Canada - JV7_2_1 | ecosystem: Environmental > Aquatic > Marine > Inlet | place: Canada: British Columbia | collected 2016-10-06
GGTCGCCGAGTCGCGCACATTTTTTACAAGCGGTCCCTAAGATGTTGCTGCACAACCATTTGCGCGAGGGCGTCTTGGGGCAGTTGTAAATGCCCGGAAAACCCTACGGTCACGCGGTCGAACTACAGCGAATTGGGAGAACTTGGTCGAAGTGGTAACGAAGGTCGCTTGGGTGCTTGTTGGCTGGAACGACAAACCCCGGCGCAAGCATCGCGAGTGCTGTACGCCGGGGTCTGGCAGTAGCCGGCGTGAAGGGGAAACAACCCGCCGGCAGTCTCAGTCTATCACTTTTTTGGGGCATCTGCCAGCCGGTTCGCACGAGACAAGTTTGGATAAAACGACACGAATCGTGTTGTCGGGTACGTGTCGGCGTTATATAGGATAAGTGTGTCGCAACGAACCAAGCGGGGCTTGTAGCCCGGTGAGGCGTGCACCCTCTTGCGAAGGAACGGGGGGCGCACGAGGTCGCTAGGGGCATGGATGCCCCGCCAAATCATGGGGAAATGATGGCCGACTGGAAGCGATATCCGGACGACAGCAACCGGGTCGGACGCAGGTTCCTCGATGTGGATTGCGAAATCTCCGTACAGCGGTTCTGCGACGGCGACGAGGAATGGACGGTGAGGGTGTTCCCGTATTCCGTGGCAATTGATGCCCGGCTTCGCGTGTCGGTGTCCGCTCGTGACGAAGCGGATGCGAAGGCCAAGGCTGAGACGCTGGCGGCCCTGGACTATTGAGGGGAACCATGAACGACTACGCCACCCTGACCGTTCCCGAACTCCGCGAACTCTGCGGCAAACGTGGTCTGCCAAAGTATCAATCGAAGGGGCGGCGGCTGAAGAAGGCGGATCTGGTGAGGCAATTGGAGGCGAACGATGGAACTGCTACCGGGATCGAACGGAGTGTTGACGATCGACGAAGTAGCGGCGAGGTCAATGCAGATCGTACACCTTCTCCGGGAGGGATCGATCTACTTTCGCGACGCAGCGCAGGCGTATCGGGCGCTTGCCGATCACATAGACGAGCACGGCAGACAACCGACCGAACCACAGCCGAACGAGACCTGATCCTAGACTACGAGACCGCGTGCAAGCACGCCGCGGCGTTGGGGATCACTCGATCCGAACTGCTCGACGAGGACGCCACGACCATGCACAGGATCTTGCAGGGCTACGCTCGGCCGGCGGACGAGAGGCACTGGCGGACGAAGGAAGTGATCCGGGGGATGATGGGATGAAATGCGAGGACTGTGGGCACGTAGCGATCGTGCGAGGAGAAGTTTCAATGCACGACGGAAAAGCGTACTGCTATCGGTGCAACCCCAAGGAGATAGCTCGCAGGGCATCGGACCGTGACGACCACGAAGTCGTGATCACTATCGACCCCGAAGGGATGAACGTCGTGTGCAGGAATCGGGATTCTCCCGTCTGACGAACGGCTTTGGCGGACGAAGGAATTGATCCGGGAAATGATGGTATGACAAGCGGACCGAATCCGGCGGACATCCTCGGAGCGGAGATCCGGCGTAGGCGAACACGCGCCGAACTGACCCAAGAGGAGCTTGGCCGTAAGTGTGGGGTAGGCCAGACTGGCGTGATGATGTGGGAACTTGGTCACAGGCTCAAGACCTTTGAACGACTAGTGGCCGTTGCTCGGGCGCTGGGCGTTCAGCCTTCGACGCTCGTTCGGTGCCTGGACGATAAGCGAACAACCCGAATGGACAAGCTACGGAAGGGGAAGTGATGCTGGTGCTGACTCGCAGAGCGGGCGACACGATTCGGATCGGGCCTGACATCGTAGTCACTCTCAACCAGATCGACGGGGGCAAGTGCTCAATCGGCGTCGCGGCGCCGCGGGGTGTCTCGATCGTTCGAGGCGAGCTTGCGAAGAACGCCGCCGACGCCACGACATACGCGGAACCGACGCCGATGTTTGCGAACACGTCGTGCTCTCAGTGCGGCCAGTCGTTCGGGCCAGGTGATCACGGGTTCTCCCACTGTTCGTCACATGCTGGGTCGAGGAGTATCGATGAGGTTTGAGCCACCAGATATTCCAGAGATGCCGGAACTCGACATCGGGGACGAGGTGGGTTTCGCTATCGAAGGTCGGCTTGAGTACGGGGTAATCACCGAGGTCATCGGAGGCGTCTACAAGGTCCGGACGCCGTTGCGTACGGGTGTATTCGTCAATCGGGGGAACGTGGTCGAATGGAACCAGTCATGAACATTGCGGAAATGGACTCCGAACAGTTGCAGGCCCACATCAGGTCTCTCGACGAGAGTCACCGGCGACGGATGAAAGCGTTGCGGGCACTGGCTCGGGCCAAGGCGGAAGAGGAACTGGCGAACGGGCAGGGGGGCGAGTGATGGACCTGTCGAAGCTGGCCGAACCGTTCCACCCGGACGACATCGAATGGCGGGTGAGCCGAAGCGGCAACGGCGCCAAGGGGCCGTTCGCTATGGTGTTCGCATACATCACGGCCCGAGCGATCCAGTATCGGTTGGACGAAGTGTGCGGGCCGGCGAACTGGCGGACCGAAGAACCGAAGATGATCGAGGTTGCCGGCAAGTCGTCATTCGCGGTAGGGATCTCGATACGTGTTGGCGAACCATCGACTCACCTTAAGCCAGAGTGGGTAACGAAGTGGGACGTATCCGAGCCAACCAGAGGCGACAACATTGATGCTGCGAAGGGCGGGTTCAGCGGGGCGATGAAACGCGCCGGCTGCCAGTGGGGAATCGGGCGCCTGCTCTACTACCTGCCCGAAACGTTCGCCGAGGTGCAAGAGGAAGCGAAGGGTCGCGAGTGGAACTACGCCAGGCTGAGCGAGAAGCACGGGGGCGGAAGCTACTATTGGAAAACGCCGTCACTTCCTGGTTGGGCGTTACCGAAGGAACCGGAACACGAGATCAGCGCCGACGAACTGAATGATCTGAAATGCGTTTGGCGGGACAAGTTCGGCACAGACCTTACGAACTCGAAGGATCTACGTGAAGGGTTCTCTCGCTTCATAGGATCTGTCGTGGGCGACTTCCCGACATCGGATCTTTCGTGTTGGACCAGGGACGCATGGAAGAAATGCGCCGACCGGATCGACGACACAACGGAACCGGGCGGGGTAAGTGCGGACGTTCCTTTCGAGGGGTGAACGATGCCGAACGAGTTCTGGAGAGACCTTTTCTTTGACGCCGACACGATCGAATTAGACGCACTCGAAGACTACGGCGCCGATCTGTCTTGGTGGCAGCGAGGAACCCCTTGGTGGATGGGCGATATTGCACGGTCCGCAAAGAAACGCCTAGGTGACGACTGGCAACAAGTGTTTCCCGCAGGGACTTCGCCTCTAATGCTCTTACGCTATCTTGGGGTAGCGGAAGCGTACCCGACTGAATCGGACCGGAATCCGCTCGCCACGTGGTCACAGCACATGCAGGCAGCGAACAAGCCGGATCGCATTTCGCTGGTGGCAGCGATGGTAGACAAGGGGCAGACGACCGACGAGAGCAGAGCGGACAACGGGCCGAGATGGCTGCTCGCAGTGGATGTGAACTACTTCCTACATCGGTTCTGGCACAGCGGGGCCGGCGTTGAGGCTGCAATGGGCGTCGCGGATTGGATCGGGCGAACGGCCGAACGGCTCCGCGAAAAGGGGCTGACCGATGTCGTATGCTGTTTCGACTCACCGACGAACCACCGAAAGGAACTCACCGCCGGGTGGGACGACAAGTACAAGGACAGGCCGCCGAAGGACGCGGAACTCGGCAACCAGTTGGGATTGGTTCGTTCGCTGCTCGGTTCTCGCGGGCATGCATGCGTCTGCATTGACGGCATGGAAGCGGACGACGTGATGGCGTCCTATGCGAAGCAGTTCGACGGCCGGGTGACGTTGCTGACTCAAGACAAAGACCTGCGGCAATGCCTGTCGGATCGTTGCAATATGCTGCTCGATGTCGAGTGGTCCGAGGACGAAACAAGCGGCGAACAGTTACCGGAATACAAGTGGTTGTCGGCCAAGCAGAACACGGAAGCGACCGGCATCGCTCCGGACCAGTGGGCCGATTTTCAATGCCTGATGGGCGACGCATGCGACGGGATCAAGGGCGCTGTCGGGATCGGGGAGAAGGGCGCGGCGGATCTCATCAAACTGTTCGGAACGGCCGAGGGTGCCATCGCAGCAGCGAAGGCGGGCGACGTGATGATCAAACCGGCCAAGAGAGCAGGGCTGATCGAGTTCGAGGACAAGCTAGAGATCACGCGGAAGCTGGTCACGCTGCGGACGGATCTGGACGTACCCAAGACCACGAGACTGACATGAGATTCACAATCGACGAGGCACGAAAACTGCTCAGGGATGCCGACATCTTCGACAACGAGGCGCCCCCGCAAACTATCAACATGAACGACCAGTGGTCGTGGGCGTGTGCGGATTGTCAACGAGTTCCGGACGACACGGTTTGTGCCGTCGCCGAACTGTTCTTTCGTTACGGATGGTGCGGCGTACTGTACTGGGTAAGCGAAAGAAACGGCGGAATGCTCTCCGAGTTCCACGACAACAATCGGTTCATCGAGTTCGTTCGCCGAGAGGAACAGATACGAAAAGAAATACCAGGGTCCACCAAGCGGGCGTATCACAAGGCCAAGTACGAAATCGGAACGACATGAGAAAGCGAACGAACGCGAACGTCCCCGCGAAGGGTAGGCTCCGCGACATGGCCGATCGGTTGTGGTCGCTGGCCGTGCGGGACAACTGGGACAACCGTTGCGCCATCTGCGGATCGGGCAAAGTCGAGGCGCATCATCTCACTCCCCGGCAGCATGAGGAAACGCGGTACGACCTAAAGAACGGCATCGCGCTTTGTTCGCATTGTCACAAGTTCGACGCGGATCTAAGCCCGCATCTCAACGCTGCCGGGTGGCTCGGTTGGTTGCAAAAGCATCACTGGGACGTATGGTCGTGGTACTGCGCGAACAGCCGGCCGAACTTCTCCGGGGTGAAGAACGCGGCGCACTACATCGAGCACTTGAAGCGGTTGCGGCCGCACATCGTCGCGGGGACGTTCCGCACGGTTGTGGGAGTGACGTTCGCCCGTTGGTTGGAGGCGGAAGAAGATGAAGACCTATGAAGTGCGTCTACGGGCGAACGATCCGCAACCGTTCATTCGCGTCCGTGCTGTATCTCTGCTCGCGGCGGCGAAGATCGGAATGGCGATGTTGCCTAAGAACTTGATGGATTCCGCAGTGATCGAAGAGACGGCCCTTGACAACGGCGACGCGAAAGACTAGTTAGATTGATGCGTGACCACAACACAAACGCAGCAGAGGGCAAGAGCCTTGCCCTGGATATTCCCCTCGGGGAGCGGTGTTGTGGCCGCACGCAGTATCCAGGGCAAGGCTCTTTTCGTTTGGTGCAACCATGAGCAAATCGCTGACCAATCCCACGTTCGACTACTCGCAAGTGACGCCCGACGAGAAGTCGTCGTTGATCTACTTCGGGGGACAGGTCGAGCGATGCCGAAAGCGAGCGGTCGAGGAAGTCCTTCGATACGGCGAAATGATGTGGGGGGCGCAGCAAACGCTCGCCCAACACAACAGCGGCGTATTCGCCGCGTGGCTGGCTTCGATCGGGGTATCGTCTGGATCTGCCTACCGAGCAATCGACGCGTACACTGCCTTCGGTTCGGATTCCAATTTGGAATCTGTCGAAGTCTCGGCACTGTATGTACTTGCGAAGAACGAAAAGGCCAAAAAACAGGCGTTAAAATTGGTGGACAAAGGCGTTCGCGTGACTCATGCGATGGCGAAGGAACTGATCGAGAAGTCGTTTCCGAAGCCGAAGAACAGCACGCCGAAAGCCTCGGCGCCGGTCGACGATGGGGAACCGTTCGACGAATCAGCCCAGCCGATATGGGAACAGATCGACGAACTGGCGAAGACGATGCCCGACTACGGCAAATGCCCGAACTGTGCCGGCAAGAAATGGACCGAGACGGCCGAGGGCGTTTCGTGCGCCAAGTGCAACCAACCGCACGGCGAACCGACCGGCGGGGCGGACGATGACCGGGTCGCGACGCAGCGATCGAAGACGGTGAAGACGGTCGAATCTTTGATGCGGGCGTTCGGTGACCTGCAACATATCTGCCCACGGGCCGACCACGACACGAACGCCAAGGCTTGCTGCGACCGAGCATGGGAAATTGCGCAGGGCTGGAAATGACACGCAGCGGCTACAGCGATGACGAACCTGGAAGCAACTTGTACCGCGTGGCGGTCGACTGTGCGATCCATGGCAAGAGGGGGCAATCGTTCCTTCGCGAACTGGCGGACGAAATGGACGCGATGCCGGAGAAGGTGCTGATCTCGGACGAACTGATCGACAGCGTAGGTGATTGTTGCACGATCGGCGTTGTGTGCAAGGCGAGGGGATTGGATCTGTCGACATTCGATCCTGATGAACCGGACCAGGTAGGCGACGCGGTGGGCATTGCTCGTTCCATGGCGGCGGAGATCGAGTACGAGAACGATGAAGGCTACTGGGTGAAAACGTCAGATGGGCGGTGGAGTTGGTGGGAGACGCCAGAGCAAAGATGGACGCGAATGCGTGCGTGGGTCGAAAGGAACATAGCGAAATGATCGACCTTCCTACTCTCTACCCGCACCAGAGCGACATGCGAGACCGAACGCGCGTGTCGTTGTCGCAGCATCAGCGGGTCATCTTGTGTGCGCCGCCGGGTACCGGGAAGACGCGGATCGCGAAAGAGATCATGGGCCGGGCGGCGAACCGCGAAACGACCGAACAGCAGAGCGGCAAGAGTCTGTTTACCGTACACCGTCGCGGGCTGGTCCAGAACGCTATCGATTCGTTCGGTGATGAACCGTCTCTCCCACATGGTGTGATCATGTCGGGGATCCAGACATCGTTCGGCAACAGCGTACAGGTAGCATCGGTCGACACTGCGATCAGTTGGTTTCTTGAAGACGGGCAGTACCCGGACGCGATGACATTCGATCTGATCGTCTTCGACGAGGCCCATTCGCATCACGCGAAGCTCGCCAAGATACTCAAGGCCCACGACGAGACCCGCGAACGGCTTGGCCTCCACCCTGCTTACGTGATCGGACTGACGGCGACCCCGCAGGCCAAGGGGTTGGCGGACATCTACGGCGAAATCGTCCTCGGTCCAACGGTTCAATGGCTGACCGACAACAGGTATTTGGCGCCGTTCCGGTACTTCCGAGCGACCGAGGGCAAGCTCGGTTTGCTGGTGAAGCGTGGCGGCGAGTTTACGAAAGATTCGGCATCGGCTGCGATGGACGGCTTGTCCGGCGACCTTGTGCGTGACTGGAAACAGTTTGCAGACGGCAGACCGACGGTTGGGTTCTTCCCTCGAAGGTCGCATGCACAAGACGCAATGTCGGAGCTGGATGCGGCGAATGTGCGAGTTGCCTACGTGGATGGTGATACGCCAGACGATGAGCGTAGGCGGATATTCTGGCAGTTGAACGAGCACCAGATCGACTACCTCTGCAACGTACAGGTGGTCGAGCGCGGAACGGACATCCCGCGTATCGGTTGCGTTCAATTGTGTGTGGCGGTCGGTTCGCTGTCACGGTATCGGCAGATGATCGGACGCGGTTCGCGAACGCATCCGGACAAGACGGACTGCCTCATATTGGATCATGGCCAAAATGTGAAGCGTCACGGACTATTCGAGGACGACCCGCAATGGTCGCTCGACATCACAACGAAGGAACCCGGCGAAGTCGGCGCAAGGCCAACGATCGAGTGTCCGCAGTGTTCCGCATTTTACCGGGGCGGGGTGTGTCGTTCGTGCGGTTACGAACCGACGAAGACGGAACGCCGAGGCCAGGCGCTGGAGTTCGACGGTTCCGAGTTGAAGGAATACTTCCCCACCAAGGAGCCGAAAGAGAAGGCAACCAAGACGCCCGAGCAGTTGATGGTATCGGCTTTGTACAAGGCTGGCCGTTCTTCGCGAACATGGAAGCAATGTGTGGGGATCTACTACCGGATGAACGACGGCCAGGAAACGGGCCACAAGGTGCCGCGATCGATCACGGTTGGCGGGAACCGTTACACGATGGTTCCGTACGGTTCGCCAGATGGTGGCCGGCGAGTGTCGGCACTGTACCCGTTCACTGTGGGCAAGCATGGCGGCGCGTACTTGATCGAAGAACGAGAGACGGCTGGAACGCCGTATTGAGGGGGCGCGAGCAACCGGGAGAGTTCGTTCATCTTCTGCCAGGGGATGGACGCCTCGCTCCCGGAGGGTAGCTTTCCGAGGTTCAATTCCTCGGCGCGCCAATGCTTCCGGAATACGGTATCCGCGAGGACCGTGAGGGCGCTCGACACGTCCAGAATCCAGTTCCGGGAGCAATGCGACGGAACGGTTCCCGCTGCGGTGGTGATTCGCACGTAGCGGCCGAGCTTCGAGGCTCGGCGTCGCAATGCGGCGGCAATAAGCAACGGTGGGACTCCGTATCGAAGCCGTTCCGGGTGAAAGCTCGGCGTCGCAATGGCGGTGTGGTGCAAGACGGAAGCACGCGACGGTATTGGAATCAGGATCGGCCAGAGATAACGCTAGCACCGATTCCCAAGTACGCCGTCGAGATCCTGGTTCGAGTCCAGGCGCCGCCAATCGGTCGGGCACAGCCTTTGGCAACGACCTTGTCATTTTTGGCACTGTGGGGCGTGTCCGGCCGTCTTTTGAACGGTTCGACAGGGGGTGGATGATGGGGTTGACCAAAGAACAGACGATCGAGAATGCAATCGCGAGCGTCGAGAAAGCGTACATGGATACCGAGTCGGAACAAATCGAAAGAGGATTGCGGTACGCTCGGCGTCATCTGGTTGATGCGTTGGTCGATCTACGTAAGGTTCCGTGTGAACCGAGTGATGGATCGATGACGATCGATGAACTTGACGAACTGCAAAACTATAAGCCAGTTCCTGCCAGGGAAACGATGATGCACACGGTCGACTCATCGCAAAAGATAAGTAGCCTGCAGCGCGAGACGATCGAGCGTGCCCTAAAGAGGATCGTCGAACTGCTCGACGACGAAGACGCTCATCCGACGGACACGATCGAGCAAATCGAGGAAACGTTCGCCCGAATGGGCGTCCCGGTTGGCGGTCTACGGGATTCCGCTTGCGATCGTTCCGGTGACGGCGTAGGATGACCAAACGAAAACGCCCCGCGACGCGAACACGTCCGGGGCAGGGCTTGATCGATTGCGGCGATCTCGCGAACACATCGTATCGCGACCGCGACAATCCTTCAAGCATATTTCGACAACCGAACGGGCAGTGTCGATCACGCCCAAGCGCCCAAGGCGAAAGCACAGGCCGAGTTGATCGAACCTCCGGGCGATGGGAAGCCCGCTTTGTCCCCTACCTTACGCCCCCTGTTCGCAGGGATACGGCTCACGGGGACCGTCGAGAGGGGAGCCAACTGGTTCCGGGTCCAGGCCGCACACCAACGGCCGGGCAGTTGCCGCGACGCAAAACAAAGGGCGGGGTATGGAATCGGTATGCGCAGAGGTTGAGAAGAGAAGAACCCTTTAAGGAGACTGAAATCATGGTTGCAACGAAGAACCGTATCAGCGAGAACGGCAAGGCTCCAGCGAATGGGAAGGTGACGAAGGACGCGGCGATCGTGATCGATCCGTTGAACATCGTGTATGCGACGTTCACGATTCGCGGTGACGCTCCGCTGGTGATGAACCGTTTTTCTCGACGAGTGCAAGAGGAACTGGTCGGCAAGCAAAAGGCCGGCCAGGACGGGAAGAACACGGGCAAGACTCGCGACCCGAAAGACTTCGAGTTGTGTTTCGAGGAGGCGAAGCACAAGATCGCCAATGGAAAGTACAAGGGCCGCTATGGCATCCCGGCCAGCGGGTTGCGTTCGGCGATGATTCGTGCGACATCGCTTGTTGGCCACAAGATGACGATGGCGAAATGTACGGTGTTCGTGATCGAGGATGGGTTCGGCGATGACGGTTGCCCATTGGTGGTGATCGAATGCGACGAGCCGGAACAGACCATTATGCCGGTTCGCAACTCTGGCCCGGCTGGCGTGATCGATTTCCGTGCTCGACCGATGTTCCAGCGGGGCTGGACGGCGTCAGTGACGCTGCGGTTTGATTCCGATCAGTTCTCGACTCAATCGGTAGCGAACTTGTTGCACCGTGCTGGTCAGCAGGTCGGCATCTGCGAGGGGCGCCCGTTCTCTCGCAACTCTACCGGCATGGGCTGGGGGACGTTCGTCGTGGGATCAACTGCGAAGGAATGAACGACGGTTCCCGTGGTGTGGCCATGTCTCGGATTGGTGCGGTTTGGCTGGTATGGCCAGTTCGCGTGGCGAGTGGTCCGGCGCGGTGGGGTCGGGTTCGGCTGGTACGGCGTGGCGCGGTACGGCATGGTCGCGTCCGGTTCGGCTGGTGCGGTCTTGTCCGGTGTGGCAGGGATAGGCGAGTTCGGGTACGGCTGGTGAGGTCTGTCAAGGCGTGGTTAGGTACGGTGGGGCTGGTAAGGGCCGGCTTGGCTGCTTGGGGTGGGGTATGGTGTGGCTGGTTACGCTCGGCGGGGTGCGGGCTGGTGTGGTACGGACTCGTTCGGCTGGTTTGGTGTGGCAGGCATGGCTCTGTGGGGCCAGGTTCGGCGGGGTTCGGTTTGGCTGGTAAGGTGCGGTTGCGATTGGTCCGGTTCGGTTGGGCTGGGCACGGCTGGTATGTACTTCAACTCTGGAGAAAGCGATGAAGAATCGACCGATGATAGCAGAGGAACTGGAACAGATCCGCAACGCGAATGGCGGGTCGTTGAATCCGTCCGCTGTGGTTTCGTTCGGGCGCGATAACCCGGAATCAGCGATTCACCGGGAGTTGAATTGGGACGATACGGACGCTGCCGAGAAGTATCGGGTGTACCAGGCAGGGCGATTGATTCGGGCCGTTGTGACCGTCGTCAACACGCCACCGACGAAGGTTAATGCGGCGATCGACAACCGGAACCATTCATCCCGTGCGTATTACTCGCTTCCATCGAACCGTGGAAAGGCGGGATATCAGCACGTTGACGACATCATGCGTGACGAGCAAAAGCGATACGAACTCCTCGAAATGGCTGCGGCGGAACTGGAATCGTTCCGTCGTCGCTATTCCCACTTGGAGGAATTGGCGAAGGTGTTCGAGGCTGGCGATAAGTTCAAGGACTCGCTTCGTAAACCGAAGGGCAAACTGAGGAGTAGAGGAAAATCGGCATGACGCGAAGAGGTTGTGCTTGGAGAGGGACGAAGAGACCTTCTAGGAGGAACAACGAAAGGGCGACCGATGACAAGCGAAGAGAAACTGGACTTGTCCGAGGTTATCAGGCAAGCGGGAGTGAAGCTGTTGCGGATAGCTGGGTCATGCGAACACTCGGAGGCCGATGGCTATTTGTTGCGTAGGATTGGTGATTCCTTGTGTCAGGCAAGAGAATCGCTGGCGAAAGTGACGACGCTCGACCAAGAGCCGCTGAAGCCCGAAGAGACCCTATAGGAGGAACGAAGATGGGGGACGACGAATGAGCAGTGTTACACCAGACACGAAGCGGATAGTGGACAGCGTCGAATCGTTCCGTCTGGCGTTCCGGACGATGGACCGCGAAGTGCTCGCCAGGATTGCGGCAATCTACTTCGTGGCAGTAGACGAAGCGGGTGCGGAGTTGCTTGAAGTGGTTCGGCCAGTGATTGAATCAATGAGCGAATACGAAAAAATTGAGCTTGCGGAAGCGATGACGGCGTCGGGGGATAACGCGGATATTGTGTTCAAGAGGCTGCAACCGAAATGACCGTTCGCAAAGAGGTTCTTGAACTGCTTGCCATGGGGGCTGTTCTCGGTGGGCGCCGCGACCTGCTGGAGGGAATGCCGGAGATCGTTCGCACGCCGAAGGGTCGTTCGCTGTGCTCGGCGATGGCTGCGGCTGCGGAAGGGAACGCGGACGTTCTCTACGATTGGTTCCGTGAGCACTTGAAGGTTGACTTGGACCGTGGGCCGGAACGGATCGTTGACGCGATCGTTGCGGAGCTGGAGGAAACGGCCCGGTTGGATCGGGAATCGATCGAATCGTTCTCGAAGGGTATTGCGGCAGCGAAACAACTTGCAAAGAGGATGAAATGAGCGACGACGCGCATGACGAGTATCATGGTCCCCCGTTGACACCAGTAGCCGAAACCGGACAATACCGGGAAAGGCCATCAACGGGGGGACTCGATGGAAGAACCAACCGGACCAAACGATCCAGGTCGAAACGTGGTTCGCGTGCTGTCGTTTCTGTGGTCTGCTGGTGGCGTAATCTGGGTAGGACTGTGTGCCGGTGTGGCGTTCGCGGTCTGGGCTGCTGGAGCAGCAAGCACCGTAAATACCAGGTTGCAGGCGCTGGAAATCCACAAGGCGACAACCGAGCAACGGCGGACCGAAGATCAACGATCGGTAGCCGCTGTACTGGATAAGATCGACGAGGCGAATGAGGGCTTCGGAGAACGGCTTCGAGCGGTGGAGCGAGAGCTTGCGAAGGTGGCAGCATTGCTTGAGAGGGACAGGAGGCAAGGGGCAAAGCCAACGACAGGCGACGACGAGTCGGTCGCTTCCGTTCCTTGTTCCGAGGATGGACGATGAAGCCCGAACGAATCAATCGATGGTTGTTCTTATGGCTTGCTGTTTCGCTTGCGTTGAACGCTGGGCAAGCGTGGCGTGAGTTGTTTCGCGAGCCGGTTCGTATCCAGGAGCCGGCCCACGAGATGACGGTCGACGAACTGCGCCGGGAGTCGAAGCGGTTGGGTCTGCCAGCTTATCAGTGCAATGGTCGTAGGCTGAATCGTTCAGACCTAATCAAGCAGGTCGACGAGATGGAGCGGGCGTTACGGCGAATGCAAGAGCAAATCGACGAAAGGAACTGAATGAAAGGAAAACAAAGGAAGTACGGGCAAGTAAACGGCAAGTGCATGCCATTCCAGCGACGACGATGCAACGACGATCGACAAACGAAAAAGACCCCATGGCACTGGACCGAGGCGTACAACGAACCGCCGAACCGATGGTGGCATTGGGTCTTCGGGACCGTGTTCTTCGCTGTTGTGATGTGGATTCTCTCGGAATGGATGTAGGGAGTGGGGCAATGGATGACCTGCACAACGACCAGGGGCAGAAACCGGTTCTGGCGTCAATCATGTTGACCATCGCAGGTATCGTTTGCACTGTAGCGATGATCTGGTTGCTTGTCGAAACAGCGTACTATTGATAGTCGAAGGCCGTGAGATGGGGTTGTAACGGGGGCATTGCGGTGCATAGAATCGGTGAATCATGTCAAGGGACCAACTCATGAGCGGAATCGTCGGCGCCAGCGTCGCGGCCATCGTCATCGCGGCAGTCAACGCCAGCGGCTATTCGATCAAGATCACCCACGATGGGGCATTGCCGGACGAGCCGATTCCGTGCTCGACGGCCCGCAACGCCAACGAGGCGGCCACGGTTCGTATTTGGGATACGGTGGGTCGGCAATCGTCTGGCGGTTCTGGCGTCATCGTCGGTCTCAACTCTCGGGAAGCCCTGGTTCTCGGTTGCTCGCATACGCATGACGGCGGTGGCAGGAACATCACGGTTCGGCTCGCAGGCTACGAGGGCCGGGCGCGAATCGTGGCTCGTTCGCGCCGCCGAGACTTGGCGTGGATGGTGATCCCTGCGGACCCCCGTATGCGTGTCGCCAAGGTCGCCAACCGCCAAATGCGATCCGGTGATCGCGTGACGCTGACCGGGTTCGGAGGGAGTGGACGAGGATTGCAAGCTCGCAAAGGGGTGGCGAGATCGTCGACGCACGTCGGGGCGCGGACCGATTACGGGGATTCCGGTGGTCCAGCGTTTGTTCGTGGTGAACTTGTCGGTATCGTGTGGGGCAACTCAAAGCCGGGATCGGCATACGGAACGAGTTCGCTGGTCCCATTGAGGGACGTGGTCGAGACTGCTGTCGTCGTTCGTTCGACTCAGGCCGGCGGTCGAGTGTACCAACATCGGAACGATACCGAACTGTGCGGATTGTTTCCGGCTGTCGGCCGGCTGATCTTTGCGAACCGTGGCAAACGAATGGGTAAAGGTCCGTGGCGTGGACAGGGACAAGGAGGATGCGGTCCTGGTGGTTGCGATCCAGGACAGGGTGGAGGCCAAGGAAGCGGTGAGCCTGGGCCTGACGACGACTGGTACGCTCCAGGTTATGGGCCGGATGACGCAGTCGGGCCGAACGAAGAACGACCAGCCCCGAAGCCTGGTGAGCCAATCGTGATCGATCCTCCTCCGGGATCGACCGTTGAGGTGGACTTGAGCGGGCTGGTTCAACGACCGGAGTTCGATGCGTTGCTCGGTCGGTTCGACACGCTTGCAACTCGGGCGGACATCGAGATCGTGATCAACCGCGTCAGCCAACTCGATGACGTGGTCGGACAGACGGCCGTGGTGATCGGACAGATCGACACGCGGTTGACCGCAGTTGAGGAAGCCGCATCTAAACCTGTCGAGCCGCCGCCGCCCGTACCGGTGAAATCCCATTGGGTGGTCGTTGCGGATTGGTCGGCGTCGTCATGGCCGGCATTGCTCAAGCAAATAGAGGCGACTCGTTCGTCATCGGGCGCTGCCATCGACACGGTCGATTCACGGCGTATCAATGGGGTTGTCGGGTCGCCGCAGTTGATCGCGTATCGTGGCGGGGTGCCGTCCGAACCGATTGCCGGCGACCGAGCCGTAGCGTTGGAACTGTTCGAGATCGCAAGAGGAAGTCGATGATCCAAACCGTAATGCTCACCGTGACGTTGTTCGGTGCTCCCGACTGCCGCGACGGTTCGTGCCGCAATCCGCGCATCCTCATCCGCGTCCCCGGCGTCCGTATCGACGTTCGTCCGACGGCGCCACCGATTCGATTGGTTCCTGCACCGGTTCCGTACCGGCGTCCGATGGTCTACCGTCGTGGTTGGTTCGGGAAGTGGAAGTACAAGTCGAAGGTCAAACGGCGGGGCTGGTAAAATGGACGGCGTCAAGATACCGGCAATTCTCACGCGAGAATCTTCGGGGCACTATTCGCTTACGTCTCGTCCGATGGTTCTGTCGATGGTCGATGGCGAACGAGTTCGAGACGTGTACGTGGCGCCGGGTGACGGTCTTGGGATTCGCCACTTGTGTCCTCTGAAGGCCGAGAAGATGTTCGGCATGAACCTGTCGAGGTTCGAGTCGATCCAGGTCGAACTGACCGGCCGGGTGGTCGAAGGGGCTGTTCCGGTCAAGCTGTGGAAATAGGGGAATGAACCATGCCAGAAGAAGAGCGGCGATACAGAACGACCTATCCAGGCTACACGATCGAGGAGATGCTCCCCGACGGCGGGGCCAAGACGATCTTCCGGTCGTTGGGTTGCGTATGGGAAGACGCGCCCGCTTACGTTCATCTGTCGCTCCAGGAGAAAGAAGGTAAGATGCGCGACGAATTGCATGCGCTGGCCAAGGCTCAAGACGAAAAGCGGAAGCCACGAAAGAACCAGTAGGGCAGCGGTCGCGTAGACCGTTGCAAGGGTTTGACGGAACCGAGGAGAGAGAATCGATGCCATTGGATACGAACGAGCAGTTGACCCTGCTCCAGATGAACGGCGCCACGCTCGGCGCGGAAAACGTCCGTTCGGCGAACGGCGTGGCCACGCAGGCGGGCAATATGGCTATCCTCAGCGTGATCCAACAAAACGCCGGCACGGGCGACGACGCGGGGTTGATTGCCGCGTTGAACACGGCCGACCGAACCCCGCAGGGTGGGCGTTCGTAGCCATGGAAACGCCCGATGCAACCGACGGGGGGTTGGCGAAACTCGTAACCGATTCCGTCCAGCGCATCGAAGCCCAGCGCCGCGACTACGCAGATCGGTCGCGGCGCCTCAACAACTTCTTTGTCCGCACTATGACAGACCAGACCGGCGCTATCATCCGACGCGAACGGGTCCAAATGGTCGACTTTGTCCGACTGGCCCAAATCATCGAAGGTGAGCCGCCGAGGCCAACCGAAGGAGAAAGGGGACGATGGCGGAACTGAGTCTTGACGTAGTCCGAGAAGGCGATGAGCTACACCGGATAGCGCTTGAGCAGCAAGTGGATCGAACGGCAAACCAGGTCCAAACCCTGATCGAGGCCACTGCTGCGCAAACCATCCAACGATTGAACATCGAAGCATCTCGCCGGCAATCGGCACAGGCAGCGGCCGACAGCGAGATCGGGAACTCAGCCGTTCGGGCCATCCAGGAGGTGGTCGTATCACCGGGGTTTTCGCAATGAACGAACGGTTGCAAGATGGCCTAGTCCGGTCGCTGGTGGCAACGGCCGACGACGCACGGGAACGGGCCGCTTGGCGGATTGGTATGCCGAACTCTCCGCCGCGAATCGAGTGGCCAGATCCGGAACCGGTCCAAGTTCTGCCGCCGGCAATCGTTCAACGGCCAGCGGAACCCAAGCCCAAATCGAACATCTGGAAGAAAATCGGAATAGGCGCGGCCATCGTCGCAGGAACGACCGGCATTGGCGCTGGAGCGGCATACGTCGGCCACCTGCTCCAGCCACCCGTTCAACCTCCAGCGGTACAACCGGCTGCCGATGTGGTACAGTGGCTGGGCGAGCACGGATACGATAGGCCGCAGGAATGATCATCATCAAGTGGTCCGGTCGCTGGTGGACCTGCAATCATGGCGGCAAGCGAAGGCAACTCAGGGGCGTTGCTCACGGCGCCCGTTCGGAACTGATCGCTGCCCGTTACCGGTTGATTGTCGATCCGGACGAGACGAACATCGTGATCGATCGTCATGCTGGCCAGTTCGATGGGCTGACAGGCAAACTGATCCGGAAACGGTGGGGAGCAGACTAGAGCCACCACGCGGCGCATATCTTGGGGGAGAGACTCGTCGCGTGGCTGCCCGGCGGGCCGGGTTGACTCCAGACAGCCCGGTCCGCTTTTACGGTTTTAATGGGGAGGTGAAGTCATGGCGTACGGAACAGCGAAACACGACGCATTCAGTCAACGGTGCGCGAACCACGCAGGCGCGATGCTTGCTTTGTGGGAAGAAGGCCAGCGGCTCGACGAGATCTATATCAACGAAGGCGAAAGCGGCGGTCATGCGGCTTTCGTCAGCAATACGATCGCGACCAAGCAAGAGTACATCGACCTGATCGTTGCGATCCGGGCGTTCGATGCGTACGTGAACAATGCCGCCGTGGCGACGCTTGACCGCATGCAGAACATCACTCCGTTCACGCAATAAGAGTAGGTGACGCGTGGCGATTGACTTCTACGTCGACAGCACCGCAGCGGGCGACGGCTTAGGTGGCAGTTGGGTGAACGGTGCGGCAACGGTTGGGGCTGCGTCGGGCCAAGCTGCCGGTGCCCATGTCGCTGTGTCGAAAAACCACGCTGAAACGGGTGGCTCGGCAGTCGCTGTAACCTTTTCAAACGCCACGATAGCGAACCCGATCAAGATCATCTGTCGAGATCCGGCCGATGATTCGTTGGCTACGGGCGGCAGCATCACCACCACAGGAACGAACGACAGGATTGCTCTTGTCGGATCGATCTACGTCTACGGGATGACCATCAACGCCGACGAGGACGTTCAGATAGCGGGCGGCACTACTGACCAGTATCAATGCTGGGAAAACTGCACCTTCGGACACGGGGCTTCGAGTGATGCTAATCGCGAGATCCAAGTAGGTTCGGTTGACACCTCTGACGCAAGATCGACCAACGCAGACCTTATCAATTGCACGTTCAACCCCTCAGCCAATCCGATCAAACTCGGTGCTCGCGGACTGTTCCGATACTACGGGTGCGTGTTCAACCTGGAAACCGCTGCTGGCCTGTCCGCTAACATCATGCACGGGTCGACGCATCGGTTCGAGGGCTGCAACTTCGCCGGTGACGCGAACCCGACGACGTTCTTCTCTTTCCGCAACGGGACGGGCCAATACAGCGAATGCCATATCCGCAACAGCATACTTCCGGGCGCCATCACGACGGCGAACGGGACCGGGAACACGAACCAACAATTGCTGATCGAGAACAGCGAAGACGGCACGATCATCGTTCCTCCGCTCGGGCTTAATTGGTTGGAGAATCCCTACGGAACCATCAAGGCGACACTGGCGAAATATCGGACCGGCGGAGCCACTGATAAAGAGCAAGCGAACGCGTACGCGTGGGATATGGTGTCCTCGGCGAATTGCATCGAAGGTATCCGTGGACTCGAAAGCCCGCCAATTCCTCGTTGGGTCAAAGGCGGATCGGCGATCACGTCGACGATACACTTCGCCGGTGGCGCGACCATGAATGATGATGATGTGGGCATCAAGTGGCTGCATCCGGACCAGACAGCAGCCCCAAACGCGACAGCGCTGCACGAACAGACGATTAAGCGAATCACGGACGTAGCCGAAGGAACTCCGGCGGCGCATACGACCGACAGCGGTTCGACATGGAATGGGACGGGCGTCGGGACCAAGCAACAGCATTCGACGGCGAGCTACACGCCAACGGAAGCGGGTCATACGTACGTTCGGGTGATGCTGTACAAGCCGTCGACGACGCTGACCATTGATCCTCAGGTGGCCAATACCTGATGTCCAAACAGACGTTCTTTGGCGGTGTCCAGAACGACGACAGGGCCGACGAGGATCTGTTCTTTGGCGGTGTCCAGACAAAAGCGGACGAAGCGGCGGTTGGCGGAACAATCGCGCCGATCGCGGCGCACTATTATCGGCGATTGCGAGGTGTTGAAGTGCGGTTGCTGAAACAATCGACGGTGAAGATCTTTCGCATCGGCCCGTTCGTCGATTCCACCGACGGAGTGACAGCCGAAACTGGCCTGACGATTGCGCAGGCCGACATCCAAATCAGCAAAGCAGGCGGGGCGTTCGCTCAAACGTCAGATGCTTCCCCAACGACGACCCACGATGCTGACGGATGGTACCAGTGTCCGCTTACGGCAACCGACACGGGAACGTTGGGCCTTTTGACTGTTCAGGTAGTTGCGTCGGGCGCGTTGATGGTGTGGGCCGATTTCGAGGTTGTGCCGGCGAACATTTTCGACTCGTTGGTGAGCGGTTCGGACAAGATCGACACAGGAATCGGCGACTCTGTCACGGGGGCTGTCGGATCGGTGACGGGGGCTGTTGCAAGCGTAACCGGCGCGGTCGGCTCAGTCACAGGGGCTGTTGGATCGGTAACAGGTGCTGTCGGCAGCGTAGCCGGAAATGTCGACGGCAACGTCACTGGCAGTGTCGGTTCGCTGACCGGGCATACGGTTCAGACTGGGGATTCGTTCGCACGGATCGGGGCGGCTGGCGCTGGCCTTACGTCGATCGCCACGGCGGCAGCATTGGCCACGGTGGATACTGAGGTTGGTCAGATCAAGGCCGTCACGGATGTCATCCCCGACAGCGGCGCTATGACAAGCATTTCGACGGCAGCGGCGGTGACCGTTATCGACACGAACGTTGATTCAGTGTTGGCCCTCTTGGACGACGCACGGACCGAGCCGGCCCAAGGGGCGCCGCCGGTGAACCCGGATATGGCCACGAAGATCGACTGGCTCTACAAGGCATGGCGGAACAAGAAGACGCAGACCGCAACAACGCTGAGTCTGTTCGCCGATGACGCTTCCACGGTAGACACGAAATCGACGGTGAGCGACGACGGAACGACTACGACGATCGGCGAAATGGCCACGGGACCGTAGCAGAGAGGATGTGACGTGATGGAAAGCGAGATCCAGGTGTCGTACGAGTTGTTGGACGAAGCGGAAAGGCATATTGTCGATTCAGTGATCCGAGCGTTCGCAGAGCGGCGACAATCGACAGAAATGGTTAAGTGTTTGGCAACCGAGTTAAACAGATCGAACGAGCGGTTGAATCAGATATTAAATACGGTTGCCGCGGGGTTTAAGGCGTAATGGCGCTCGACAGCAAGCAGAAACGCGGTTCGGCCATTTCGCTGACGATGCCGCATCGTTCGTGGTTGGCCGAGCCTGACGGGACGTTGGCCGATACCGACCGCATGTCGTTGCTGAAGCTTTGCTCGGCGATAGCGCCAGATGCTCCGGTGTCTGAGTTGGTTGGCGCCCTCTGCGGAACAGCGTCCACCGCTGCTCGGCTGTCTGGGGTTGTAGCGTCCGCTGCTCGGTTGTCTGGGGTCGTAACGATTACGGCGCGGTTGAAGGGAATTGTTCGCAACGCTTGCACGTAGGAACTGACCATGAGCACGCCAATTCTCCCGCTCTACTTGAGCGAAGACAACCTGATCGAGATGGACGAGTTGACCGATGCGGCCGACGGGACGTACGTCAACGACGCGACGATGACGTTCAGCATCAAGGATACGGCGGAGGCCGTTTTGACAGGAGCTAATGGTGTGACGATGTCGTATGTAGCTGCCTCGAACGGGAAGTACCAGGGCGTGTCTCCAAAGACAGTGGTGTTTACAGTGGCCACGACGTACTACCTTGAGGTCACTGCGGCGAGTTCTGGCCGAGACGGGTTCCGGCGGATCACTTGCAAAGCACAATACCACGGAGCGAAGCCGTGACGAGCATTTAAAAGGCGATGATGTAATGGACACGACAAAGCGAGAAGAAATGGTTCAGAAGGTGAAGCGGCAAGTTGCCGAAGAGATGGAGTATCGCCGGAACATTGTCGAGATACCGTTGTCGGTCGAGGCGTTTTTCGGCGTGATGTTCGACACGTCGGACGAAGTGTGCAAAAACAAAGCGTCGCACGAAAACCACTGATGGCACTGGGCAGCACCGTGACGATCGCCAATGGCAAAGTTCGACAGCCTGGCAAGAAGCCGCCAAAGAACGCATCGAAAGTAGGGGAAACGTCGGTCACGATCAACTACGACCGACTCACCGGGAGTATGCTTGCGAGGATGCTTGGAGTGGCGAACGCCACTCCTGGCAATTGGTTTCGTTCTGGCATGCCTCGCAATCTCGACACCAGCTACAGGCTCGCGGACGTGTTTCAGTGGCACAAGTCGCGGGTGTTCGGAAAGGGAGACCCGGTAGTCGATGACGTGGAGATGGTCCAATCTCCGGCGCTCGAGCGATACCGGGAAGAGCGAACCAAGCTGGCGCGAATCGAACGGCTTCGCAAAGAAGAATCCGTGATGTCGATCGCGGACGTTCGTCGCGGCTGCGAACTGATCGCCAAAGCGTTCCGTGAGGTCGGCGAGTTCGCGAAGCGGAACGCATCACAAGAGATGCTTGACATCATCAACGAAAGACTCGACGAGGCCGCACGCCATGCCGAAGCAGAATTCGGCGCAGATATTGACGGATCTCCTATTCGATAAGGCGCGGGTCAAACGAATCAGGACGATGCGTGAGTTCGCCGAACAAGACATCATCATCCCGGATGGACCGTATAAGGGATTGCGATTCAAGTGCGACCGACAGCCGTACTCTTCTCTGTGGTTCGACCAGGTCGGCAAATGGCGGCGGCACTTCGCGGTTGGTCCGACTCAATCGGGAAAGACCTTGACCTGCTTCGTAATCCCAACGATGTACCACTTGTTCGAGATCGAAGAGACCGTCATTTGTGGCGTGCCTACCGAAGAGATCGCGTCGGACAAGTGGCGAGAAGACTTCGAGCCGGCCATTCGCGCATCGCGATACGCTCGCTATCTCCCGGACAAAGGCGACGGTTCACGGGGTGGAATCCCCCGCTCGGTGGAGTTCAAGAACGGCTCCACGCTAAAGTTCATGACGGCAGGTGGTGGAGACAAGAAACGCGCCGCGTTCACGTCTCGCGTTCTGGTCGTGACCGAAACCGATGGATTCGACGAGGTAGGGCACAAATCACGCGAGGCCGACAAGTTCACGCAACTCGAAGGACGCTTGCGCGCGTTCACGCCGAAGACCGGATCGCCGTCGGTTCTCTACGCGGAATGCACCGTATCAGTAGAGGAGGGAAGGACGTGGAGAGAGTACACCAAAGGGTCATCATCGGTCATCGTGAGGCCTTGTCCGCACTGCGACGCATGGGTCACTCCTGGCAGGGATAACGTCTTCGGGTATCAAGATGCAGAGGAAGAACAGGAAGCGTACGACTTATCCGACTGGATATGTCCTGCTTGCGGTGAAGTGTGGAGCGAAGACGATCGCCACAAGGCCAACTCGTTGTCGAAGGTGGTCCACAAAGGGCAATCTGTCGACAAGTGTGGAGCAGTCAAAGGAGAAACTCCAAGGACGCCTACGCTCGGTTTCCGCTGGACCGCTTTCGACAACGAGTTCATTACCGCTGGCGTCGTCGGAGCTGATGAATGGTTGGCCTCAAGGGCAGAGGATGAGGACAATGCCGAAAAGGAAATGCGTCAATTCGTTTGGGCGTTGCCGTACATCCCCGACAAGGAAGACATGACCAAACTGGACTACCAGACTATTTCCAGTCGCTACATCGGCATGCCGCCCAAGGGGATCGTGCCGGCCGATGCGTTGCACTTGGTCGCGGCGATCGACTTGGGGAAGTACCTATGCCATTGGACGGTGGCCGCGTTTGGCGAAGGCGCGGCGCCTCATTTCGTCGAGTACGGGCGGGTCGAGGTTGCGTCTGACGACGTAGGAGTTGAACGCGCGCTGGCTATCGCGTTGCGAGAATGGAAGGACGAGATCAGCGCAGGGTGGGAAGACGACGACGGGGACACCCATTTTCTGGAAATGACTTTGGTCGATGCCGGGTGGCAGCCTGAAGTGGCGTATGACTTCTGCTTGGATGCCGGGGGGCGGTTCCTTCCAGCCAAGGGGTTTGGGGCCAGCCAGGGGATGGCGAAGCACTACACGTCTCCTCGTTCAGTCGGGCAAAACATTCTCCGCAAGGGGCGAGAGTACGACATCCGCAAACTCAAGAGAGAGGCCGGCAAACGGCTCGTGAAGTTGGTCCACATCAACGTCGACCACTGGAAGAGTTGGCTCCATAGCCGGTTCTCGACGCCATTGGATCAGCCAGGCGCGGCGACTGTCTACAAGGTCGCCAACAATCGCGAGCATCTATCGTTCGCCAAACATCTGACCTCTGAGCGGTTGACTCAGGACAGGGACGCGAGAAATCGAATGGTAGAGCGATGGGAACAAGTCAACAAAAAGAACCACTGGCTTGACGCCGGGCAGATGGCATGCGTTGCCGGCCACATCGTCGGCGCGAGGTTGGTTGGAGAAGCCACGGCGCCGGTAGTGAGGCGACGGCGTTCGAGCACGGTCATGGCGCCCGATGGTCGGGCATTCTTTGTAGGGGAGCGGGACTGATGGCAAAAGCGAAACACGGAACTCCGGTATTGGACGATGACCTTGAAGATGAAGTGCCAGAGACGGTGCTCGCGCCCGCAAGGGAGATCCAGACGACCATCATCAATACGCCGATCGTGGAATTGCGCCCGAACGCGTATTGCCGGCAGCACGTCGAGATTCATCTTACCGGTGCGCAAGCGGAAACTCTGCGGCGGATTCATGACGCCCTTGAAGAACGTGGCGACATGCTTGATAACGGCAGGGCAGTGAGGTCTCCAGCCGACGCACTACGATGGATCATCGAGCAAGCGTAGAGTTACAATCCGATTCGGATGGTGTTGACTGATGTAACGCCAGGCCCACAATGGGATTATGGCACTAACGTCTGCAAGCACTGATGCGCAAGTCGAGGCCGCGTACGAAGACAACGCGGACTACGACACCACCAATTCCACGACCAAAGCCAAGGACTTCATCCAGGCGTCGCGGTTCAAGATGAATCGCATGGCCCAGGAAGTCCGGCACGGCGGCGCGTCGGTCCGCGACGAATACCTCAAATACGAACGCGCACTCAATGCGGCGACCGGTTGGCTCAAGACCAACGATACGTCGTTCGCCGGCGGTGCGTCCGGACTCGTCAAACACGTCAGCTTCGAGGACTTTCGATGAAGAATCGGAACGTCCCCGCGCCGAACGTCACGCTTTCGGAAGGTTTCGAGGGGATGCGGTCGGACTATACCGCCGCCAAACTCGGTCGCTTCCGACGCCGCAGAACCGGCATTTCGTCGATGGGGAGCGGAGCCGATTACCACTATCGGTCCGAGGCCGACTTCCTTCGGATGCTTGAGTACGCGAGAGACATGGACCGGAACGACGCCGTCGTCGGGCAAACGGTCGACCGCGCAGTTGTGAACACGGTCCAAGACGGGATCAAGGTCGACCCGAATACGGGCGACAAATCGCTCGACAAAGACCTGTCTGCACTGTGGAAGGATTGGGCCGAACACCCCGATCAATGCGACATCCAAGGAGAGATGGCGTTTTGCGATCTGGAGCGTTTGGCGTTGCGATCCACGATCGTTGATGGCGATATCATCGCGTTGTTGACCCGTTCGGGCCGCATCCAGATGATCGAGGGTCACCGCGTTCGCACGCCTCGAAGCACTACGCGGAACGTCGTCCATGGCGTCCTTCTCGATCAGCTTCGCAACCACTTGGAATACTGGATCACCAGGGAAGACATCGACCCGTTGAGGTCGGTCGCGAAGGTCTCGGAGATACGGCCATTCGCAACTCGCGACGACGATGGAAACCGCCAAGTCGCTCACGTCTACAACCCGAAGCGAGTGTCGCAAACTCGTGGCGTAACAGCGTTTGCGCCCATATTCGACACAATGGGGATGGGCGAAGACATCTTCTTTGCCAAGCTCGTTCAGCAGCAAATCGTGTCGTGCTTCGCGATCATCCGCGAAGTCGAGGAAGGCGCGACGGTGTCCGACGAGCAGCTTGGCGACCGAGAAACGGAGAGCCTGACAGGCGGAAGCGGCGTCCGGACGATTGATCAGATCTCTCCCGGCATGGATGTGACGGGTGACCCAGGCGAAAAGATCAAGGGATTCTCGCCGGGCGTTCCGAACGCGGAGTTCTTCGAGCACGCGAAGATGATCATGTCGCTGATCGGCGCCAACATCGGCATGCCGCTAGTGATGATGTTGATGGATGCGTCGGAGACCAACTTCTCCGGCTACCGTGGCGCGGTGGATCAGGCTCGCTTGGGGTTCAAAGACAATCAGCGTTGGCTCGTTAGCCGCTTCCATCGGCCAGTCTATCTGTGGAAAGTACGCCAATGGATGAACGCCGATCCCTCGATGGCGGCGGCAGCCCTCCGTACTGGCGTCGACATGTTCGGTCACCGCTGGAATCCGCCGACGTGGCCGTACATCGAGCCAAAGAAGGACGCGGAAGCCGACCTCGTACTCATGGCGAACGGCGTGAACTCCCGGCGTCGGGTGCATGCGTCGCGCGGCCGTGACGTTCGCGAAGTCGACATGGAGAACATCGAGGACAACAGCTTCGCGATCATCGAGGCCAAGAAGGTGGCGATGAAGATCAATGAAGCGTTCGATGACGGCCAACCGGTTCATTGGAATGAGATAGTGACTCTACCGTCGAGCAATGGTGGCGTTGCGATGGCGGCTCCGGTTCCAGACGAGGAAGACGAAGACGAAGACGAAGACGAACAAGAGAACGAGGACCAGGGGAATCAAAATGGCGAACGAAACGGAACTCGAAATCGATCTCGGGCCGATTCTCGCTTTTGATCTGGATCTCTCGCAGTACTTCGGGCTGTGGGCAGTGGAGAGCCATCGATTCCTTGCGACGTTCGACCGCGTTGCGCGCATGGATCTGTTCTCACACGTGGCGGCGAACACTGCCGAGCCACAAGCATCGGCTCGCAAATCAGCAACGAAGATGGGCGACGATATCGCGGTGCTGGACATTCGCGGAACGATGACCAAGCGAGGGAGCAGTCTGGCGGGCGGAGGGATGATCGAGGTGCGCCAGCAACTTCGGCAAGCGATCGCCGACCCCGAAGTCGAGGGCATCTTGCTGCGGATCGATTCACCAGGAGGAACGGTATCTGGAACGGCCGATCTTGCGAACGACGTGTTCAAGGCGAATAAGCGGAAGCCCGTGTTGGCGTTCGCGGAAGACCTCGCAGCGTCGGCGGCGTTTTGGGTCGCTTCGCAAGCGGACGCGATCATCGCCAATACCGAGACCGCGATGGTCGGCTCTATCGGGACGTTCATCGGACTTCACGATCTATCCGGGGCGGCAGGCCAACAGGGAATCCGCCCGATCGTGATCAAGTCCGGTCAGTTCAAGGGCGCCGGATTCCCTGGAACGGAGATCACGACGGAGCAGGTTGCCGAGTGGCAGACGCTCGTCGACAAGACACAGACCCAGTTCACGTCGTCCGTAGCACGTGGGCGGGGGATGTCGGAATCCGCCGTTGCGGAACTGGCCGATGGTCGGGTTCATATGGCGGCCGATGCCGTTGAGCTTGGCCTTGTGGATGGAATCGGGTCATTCGGTGACGTGGTGAGCGAGTTACGGACTCGCGCATCTTCTCGCCGAAATGGGAGAAAGGCAATCGCAATGAGCGAAGGAACGAAGACTGTGGAAGCCAACACCGCGACTCAGGCAGCGACGTTCGAGCAAATCAAGGCGGCCCTTCCGACTGCCGATGCCGATTTCATTTGTGCTCAATTGGGCGCGAAGACAACCATAGAGCAAGCCCAGTCCTCATGGATGGCGGCTTGCGAGAAGCGAGCTAGAGAAGCGGAAGCCACTTCGGAACTCGCGATCTCGGCCTTGGAATCCATGAAGTCCGCACCTGGCGTCGAGGAGTTGTCGGAATCGACCGCAACCGACACCGACATGGGAGACATGCGGTCCGAATGGAACGCCAAGATCGATGCGCTCGTCAGCCAAGGGATGGCGCGGGCCAAGGCGGTTTCGGCAGTGGTCAAGAAACATCCGGATCTGCACCGTGGCTACGTGGCGATGATCAACGAAGAGAACAAGCGACCAACCGGGCGGTTCCGGTAGGCTCTACGGCGTTTGTCTGGCAGTCGGTAATCACACCAGAAAGGCAAGATCATGGCTCAGTTTGTCGATGGCCCAGCCCGCACTTTCACGGCGGGGGCCGCAATCCCGCAGCACGCCCGGGTCAAGCTCAGTTCCGGAGTGCTTGTCGTCGCGGTCGCTGGCACGACCGATGAAGTCCTGGAAATCGGCACCATGGAAAAAGAGAGTTTCGCGTCGGGCGATATCGTTGCGGTGCGTCTCCGTAGTGCGGCCGGTACTCACAAGATGATTGCGTCGGCTGCAATTGCGGAGGGCGTGGCCGTCTATGGAGCAGTCGACGGCGAGATCGCCACAACGTCCAGCGGGGCGGCAATTGGCGTATCGATGGAAGCGGCTGGCGCTGACCAGGACATCATCGAAGTCCTGCGATTCTGAACGTCAGCCCATGTGTTAGCAAATGAGAAAACGATAGGGAGATAAGACTCATGCCGTCCCCAAGCACTTCACTGGCCACCTTGCGTCCCGACTTGGGCGCCTCGTTCATGGAGTTCGATGCCGCGATGGATGCGGAAGGCTACATCGCCACTCGCTGCCTCCCTGTGTTCAATACGATGAAGCAATCCGGACCGTTCGGGAAGATCCCGGTCGAGCAATTGCTCAAAGAACGTGATACGGCACGGGCGCCAGGCGCGGCCTATAGCCGTAGCAAGTTCACGTTCACCACCGATACGTTCGCGTGCGAGGAGCACGGCGCCGAGGAACCGGTCGATGACCGGGAATCTCAGATGTACTCGGACTACTTCGACGCCGAGCAAATCTCCGCGATGCGGGCACGGTTCGACGTTCTACGGAGTGCCGAACAACGTGCGGCCGCGTTGCTGTTCAATGCGACGACTTGGGCCTCGCACACAACCGCGATCACCAATGAATGGGATGATACGGCGAATGCTGTCCCGGTTACCGATGTCGAAGCGGCGGTTCAGTCGATCTACGCCGCGTCAGGGTTGTGGCCGAATGCGTTGATCATCAATCGCAAGGTCTTCCGCAACCTCCGGAACTGCGCGCAGATTATCGACCGGTCGAAGTCCCAAGGGTTCATGGACGTTCGCGCCGGAGCCATCAATGTGCAGCAGTTAGCACAGGTGTTCGACCTGGACCAGATCATCGTCGCCGGCGGCACGAAGAATACCGGAGTCGAGGGCCAGACGGCCTCGCTCGCACCGATCTGGTCGAATGAGTACGCGATGATCTGCAAGGTCGCGACTTCCAATGATATCCGCGAGGCTTGCGTAGGCCGCACGTTCCATTGGAGCCAGGACGGTTCGAGTATCGGCGGGACCGTCGAGACCTACCGCGAGGAAAACGTGCGGTCGGATGTCGTACGGGTTCGTCACGATGTCGACGAAAAGGTCTTGTTCGTCGAGGCCGGCCACTTGCTCAGTAACGCAACCACGTAACCGAGGGTGATAATGGAAATCACACTTGTCGCTCGGCGTCCCATCGGACCAGAAATATCGGTCGGTGATACGATTGCCGAAGTGTCGCTGCCCAAAAATACGCCGATGTCCACGGTGTCGGATTGGTTTCGAGATGGCGTCATCGGCGAGAAACAGCCGGACCAAGCGGTTGCGGCCGGTGACGCGGACGAGTTCAGTTTATGAGCCGTCTGGATGCCACGTTTGCGCGTGTCGTTGGGATGCTTGAGCGTCATCTTGGGCAATCAGTCACCCATACGGACTTGCATGGCACGGCCACGGTCTATACGAGCGGTTTGGTAGATATCAACGAAATGCTCGGGGATACGCAAACCGACCGAGGCCGGGTAGCCAGACGCAAGGCGCTGATCCAGATTATGGCCGATGGGACGAAAGGACCATCCGCTGTCGTGGTGGGTGAAACCTTCACGGTCGGCAGCGACATCTGGGAAATCGAAGAGGCGCCAGACAAGTCGGGCGGCATGTGGGCACTGATCGTGGGCCAGACGAAACCAAAGGAACGGTCGGGACGAAACTACCGGGAAGAAAATGGGTAAATGGCTACGACCACCACCCAGCTTGTCCAGGAAATCGTCGCAGGATCAACTACGTTCCAGGCGTGGGTGAGAGCATCCACTGCGGCCGAAGCAACCAAACGGGTCTTTCGGTACGCGGTTCCGGGTGCAGACGAGTCGGAGCTGGATGTAAACCACGGAATAGTCCGACCGTACTGCCTTGTCGAAGGGATTCGCAAATCGCGTAGCTCTCTGACCGGCGCGTTCGCAAGCGGTGACGCGTTCATCATGTTCGAGGCCGACGTGACCGACGAACAGAAGTTCGATCATGACGCGGCTATGGAGGCGTGGGAGATCAAGATGGACGCCATAGTCTCCGATATCATGGCACTGGGCCGGACAGGCGGATATCTGATGGTGAAGGATGTGGACGACTTGGAGATACCACAGAGAGAATCCGCGCCCAACCAACAAGACGCGCATATCAGCCAGCGGATGGTGTTAACGTGGGGGCCGAGGTAATGGCTCGTCTCGGTCCTGGCGGACGTGCTCCAGTAAGGGTTGGTTCCGGACGAGGGACTCTCGGCTCTCATATCCGGATGTTGCGCACCGACTGGGACGGCATGCAGAAGGACTGGAACGCGTTGGTTCGGGCGGTGATGGAAGAGGTGGGCGAACTGTGGGTCGAGCAGTTCATGCCTCTTCACTTTCGACCTGGAGCCACGAATCGTTACGGATACCGTATTCGCTCGGACGCGTGGAAGGAATACAAACGTAGGATCTACGGGCACTCGAAACCGTTGATCGAGACGGGCTTGATGCGTGACCGACTGTTGGCGAACGCCGGCATCCGGATCGTGGCGCGAGCGACCAACAAGAAAGCATCAGTACGGGTCAAGATGCCCCTGCCTCATCCGTTGAACCCCAAGGCTGGCAAAGGCGAGATTGGACGGCTTGACGTTGATCGCCGCGAAGAGGACGTAATGGTGCGGTTCGCCATGAAGCTGCTGAAACGATCAATCGTGAGCAAAGTGCTCCGTCAAAAAGTGCTGAAAAGGGCCGCATAACATGGGCGTCGACAATCTCCATACCTTAGAGCGGCACGTGTTCGCCGGGTCCGGCGCGTTCAATCTGTCGCAGATCCCAGACCGCGAAATCGACCTCGGGATTACTGAGGAACTCGGCTACGGCGCTGGGCAACTGTCGCCGTCGCACGTATCTGTGATGTCGCAAGCCCCGGTGATCAGCGGTGGCACAACCGAGATCGCCAGGTTTCTGACCAACATCGACGCGTTGCTTGGCCTGGCGATTCCGTCGACTACCGTCATCACCTCGGTGGCGTTCTACTTCCAGTCGGCCCAACTGCTGGGCGGAATCAAGGCTGGCTCAAGCCATCTGACCGGCACGCTCAACAAAGGGATGGTGATTCCGACCGGGGTCTCTGTCGAGCAAGACGGTGTCGCCACCCTGAACTTCGACATGCACGCGTTGTACGACGGGACGAACCTGCCGATCGTGTGGGCGGACAGCCAAGCCTTGGCATCCGGAACGCCAGCGGTTGACGAGCAGTTCACGCTCGGACCAACGTTCATCAACAACGTGCAGGTTCCCGGCTTGCAGGGCATGACCTGGGACTTCGGTATCGAGGTCGAGAAGCATTCGACGGACGGGCAGGTATACCCGTTGACGATGCGCATCATGCGGGTGACCCCGATGATCACGCTACGAAGCGTGGATGTCGTCACGGCAAGCGACTTCAACCTGACGGGAACGGCGTTGGATGCCAATACGTTCAAGACGTACATTCAGAAGATGGACGACGAGGGCGACCGGGTTGCGATCGCTACGACCGAGCACGTGGAGATAGCGGGAACCGCAAGCCAAGGGTTCGTGACGGTCGAGAACCTCGGCGGGGCGAACCAGGAATCTCACGTGAGCGAGATCAAGATCAGACCGACGGTCGGGTCGGGAGCCGTCTACACGATCGACGCAACTGCCGCGATTCCGGCATTCTCGTAGGGGTGAACCATGGGCGTCAGCATGCCGCAAATCATGGAGATCAAGAAGTTGGCAGAGAAAGCTGGACTGCCGGCCTCGTTCGCTCGCCGCATGGTCATCCAAGGCGTGTCGATGGACAAGATCCGTTCGCTGATGGATGCCTACAAAGCGGATGGCGTATGCTACCATCAGGGCATGCAGTGGGGCCAGCCTCAAGCCAGCAGCGTCACGAAGGACCAATGATCCATCATGTCAGGATTCCTGATCTACATCCCGAAGTGGAAGCATGCCACGATGCTTTCCACCGCGCAGATGTCCGAACGGCAAAAGGAACTGACCAACCCCTTGGTTGATGGAACGAGCATTGCCGGCGGGCACTCGCCATTTGGACCGGCTGGACAGGGCGGCATTGGGGCTATCAAACCATCTGCTCGGTTCGGAGGAGAGCAGGCGTCTTCCGGCTATGACGACGACAAACAGACATGGCTGCCTTGCCGCGATCCACAAGGGGGAAAGGACTCCCCTCCTGTGTACTGGCTCGGGTGGTGGAACGACAAGCCGCCCAAGCCCAAGGATCTGGCCAGGGAAACCATCCAAGACGGGTATCCCCTCAGGCTGGGTAAAGACGACTTCATCATTCCAGCGATCCATGCGGACTACTCGATGCTTGATCGTTCCATGCACGTGGACGAGTTCGGCGAGATGGAGTTCTCGGCCAACCCGTGCTACGAAGACATCGTGTCGGAGGCGTCCTACTGGCACCACGTCGCCTACGGTGACGACGAGGAGAAGATCGAAGACCCGAAGCGCGCGGCGAAGTTCGCCGTGGCGGTGCTCCAGATCAACTACCGGGTCGACGCTCGCGTGTGCTCGATGCAGGGACTTGGTTTGTTCGACAGCCAGTCGGCCATCCGAACGATCGTGTACGTTGCGGTGGGCGGGGTCGCAATCGACCAGGAACTCAACGCAAAAAAAAAGGGCGACACAGCCGGGCCTGGTGGCGTAGTCTCCCATGGCGCCGTGGCCTAGAACCGTCCTACAGGCCGACCTGGTTCGACTTGTGGGCGCTATCCCAAGGTGAGTGATGCCGGGCGAAGACCTCGTACTGAACGCCGACATGGGGCGTATCACGCTGGAGTTGAAGAAAGTCCAGACGGAGATGCGCCGGACCGAGAAGTCGTGGAACAACATCACCCGTGGCGTCAACCGAGGGACCAAGGAAAACCAAGCGGCTCTGAAGAGGCTGGAAGTACTGTATGGAACCAATGCTGTAAAAGTCGATGCCTTCAAGACCCGAATCGAGCAACTCGCCAAAGCACAAGGCAGCGCAGCCAAAAGCCAGAAGCGGATGCAGGCTGGCTTGACTCAATTGTCGTTCGCCACAGACGACTTCCTCGCCGTATCGTCCCAGCAAAACTTCTCGCTCAAAGGCATGGCGTCCGGGTTCCGGGCAGCGAGCAACAACGTCTCGACGTTTCTCACTACGATCAACCCATTGGCTGGCATTGCGGCAACGCTCGGCATCGGCGTGCTGACCGGGATCATATCGAACATCGGGAACGCGGCTGCGAAGACGACCAAAGAAACCGAAGGATTGGTAGATAAACTCAAGGCACTACGGCAAGAGAATCAAGCAGCGTTGATCGGATCGGAACTGGCGGGAGAACTGGAGAAACAAACAAAGGCGGAAGAATTGTTGGCAGAGGCGAAGAAGCAAGATGCAGCCGCAACAACAGAGCTGACGAAAGCGAACAAGCGACTCGAAGATGCGAAGTCCAGATTAGCGGCGACAACTGGAGTTGCAGCGGGTGCTGCTGGCCTTGATCTCGACATTGGTGGAGCGTTCCGTGATGTCGCGTCCTCGAAAACTGCTCTCGCAGAGGCCAAAAAGGCCAAACAGAACGCGACGAACTTAAAGGCCCGGACTGGCTCGGAGGTGGCGCAGCAGCAAAGCATCATTACCGAAGCAACGCAGCAGCGCGCGTTCCTCAAGCGAGGCGCCGGGGCTATTGGGCCAACCGTAAGCCGCGTGACAGAAAGGGTTCTTGGGGGAGCGTCCAAGTCGGAAGCTGTCATAGAAGGCATCAAGCAGGCTGGCCTGGGTCCAGGGGAAGACTCGGCCAGGCTGCGGGAAAAGCTCCAGGATGCGGCCATTGTCGCGGAACGACAACGAGAGACCGAGAATCGGAAAGTGCTCACGCCACTGGAAGAGGCGAAGCGTGGAGCACAGGGCGCCAGACGCGATGCGCGACAATTCAAGCTCGAAGCACAATCAGATGGCCGAGAGACTCCCAGCGAAAAGCGACATTTCAGCATTCTAGATGCTGCGGCTAAAAGATTGGAAAGTGCGGCCCTTGCGCTTGAGAGGATTGAAGGTGAAAACAGAGCGCAAAACTAGCTAGTCGATCAGCCCTTGTCTCTGGTACTCTTCGATGCGATCGCGCGAACCCGCATATCGCGCAAAGCGGTCGAGAGTTCTAGTGTGCCGAGCTTCATGGCTTTCGATGGCAGCAGCCTGCTCGCGAACCTCGTAGCCGAGATAGACGGTCGACCCGGTAGCCATCGCGGCGATTGCCCAGCCGGCGATCGCAAGAATGCGGAGACGTGCCATGGTGTTCCCCTTGCTAGGATGACGTGGTGGCAAATATTCTATGGGACCGCGTTGACAATATCTACGCCGTCCAGAGAATCTCCGGAGACATTGACCCGCCAGGTCGGCAGATCACGGACATTACGCGCCCGTTCGAGGACGGCACAGCCTACGTCGAAATGGGCCGCCGGGGAGAGCCGACGAACCTGTCGTTCCGCTGTCTGGCGCGAAGCTCGGCGGACTCCCGAGTCCTTCACCAAGCGGTCAAAAAGCTCCAATCGAGGATCGTCACGATCCGTCTCAACGAGATCACCTACACGAACTATCTGGTGATCGGCGCAGGGGTATTGAACCGGTTGCCGTCCCTGACAACTGTCGGCGGGATATTCTACAACGGCCAGTTGATCGGAAGCGTTGGTTCCACTTGGGTGGTCGACGTTGGATTCCTGGTCCAGTACGCTGGGACGGTGTTCCTATGAGCAACGTCGACTCGCGAGTTGTCCCTACGGTCTCGATCAAGGAAAAGCTGTCCGGCAACTGGAATACAGTGCCGTACTTGTGGCCAAACCGCTATCGCAACAGCGCGGCGCCAGAGGTGTCGGTTGCCAACCTGACGTACGACTTCGGCACGATCAAGCGGACCGATCGGGCAGCGAGTTCCGAGTACGCGCCACTCGAAGACCTCCACGGCCAGTACGTGCGAATCCAGACCGATTACGAGGGCGCCGTCGAAACCAACTTCTTTGGCGTCATCGAGACGGTTGAAACGCGGGTGCTGTCGAACGTTCGCAAGACAGGCCGGCAGAAGATCACTGCCTATGGGGTAGGGCATCTGCTGGACCGCGTGCCGATCGACAGGGCATTCCATGAAGAAACGTTTGGTGGAACCGAAGAGTTTGCCTGGACGCCAGCTTTCAACCGACGCGACCGCTTTGGCGGACAGGTCTTCGGGAACCGTTCCGCACAAGCGATTGGCCAAAGTGCTAGTCATGTCTTCCACAAGTACCCCGATCACGAAAAAGCGGACGTATGGACGAACACCGACATCATCCGGTACTTGCTTGCGAACTTCGCGCCTACAGACCTAGTGTTGGTGCTTGCTGGTCAAATTGTCCTATCCTCAATCGTCGAAGTTCACAAGGCAACGAAATGGCGTAGCCTGTGGGATGCGCTCAACCAACTGATCGACCGGAAAAGGGGTCTTGGGTTCACTATCGATTTCGATGATGAGCAGCAAACCACGTGGCTCCGTGTGTTCACGATAGCGAAAGAGGAGATTGTTGTTGGGTCCGCCACGTTGCCGGCCAACGAAACCCAACAAGAGTTCCAGTTGCCTACGTCGCTTCCGTTCGTTCACTTGGTCGACGAGATCCCATTCAAAGAGACAATCCTGAACCGAGCCAGCAAGATCATAGTTCGTGGACAGAGGATAAAGTCTACTGGCACGTTTGGGTTTCCAGACTTTACGTTGGAAGGAGGCTGGCGACGAGCTGGTCCCAAACCTCCAAAGAGCCAGTACAAAGACGCCTTGTTGAAGGGCGACGACGATGCGCCAGATTCTCAGAGAGACAAGGATCTGAAACGCACCGCGTCGTTCTACGGGGGATTGTGGACTAGGTTCATAGCTCCGAAAGATTTCTTCTGGAGAGTAGGGGATGGCCTGGGAGACGAACAGCGTACGAACCTAGCGGTACATCCATTTGGGGATGGGAGTATTAGTCCTCTTGGCACCACGCACTGGAACGGCCACAAGAAGTTCCTTCGCCAAACTCCATTTCTGGTCGGCTGGGACTACACGGTAGACCCGCCAGTGAGAAACGCTGCTAACGAGGACTCGCAGCCAGAATACGAATCCATGATGGTCTTCATCAACGATACGTGGACTTCAGTAGATGGGCTACAGAATCATGCGCCAACCCAGCAGTCCTACCGTATCGACAGGATAGCGATAGATAGGGTGAAATCAGTGGGATACAGGCCGCTGGACGACGTGATGGGGTTTGAGTTGTCAGTCCATCCGATCCACTATTTCGCTGGCGACGAGTTGCGGATTGCCGATTCTACCTTCGTTGAGACAAGTCCCGAGTTCGACTACAATGAACTGGTCTGCACGGCCACGGTCGAAACGGACGTGCGGCAGTTCATCGAGGTGGAAATCAAGGATACGCCTGGCGCAACGGACCGTACAATCGTCGTCGATGTACCGGATGCCGAGTTCTGGTACGTGGCTCCCAATACGGCAATCGACACGAAACTGGCAATCGTCGAGACCGGCAACCGGCTCACCGATCCATACGTCCGCGCTAACGGCGGCAAGAGCATGGTGTTGCGTGATGACAAGGAAAAGCTAGAGGGTATCGCGGCGTTCATGCAAGCGTGGCATCAGGTCAATCGGCAAGCGGTTCGCATCCCGATCCACCGGGCGCGCAACTGGATTCCTGTCGGCACGCTGATCACGAACATCACGTCGGTCAACGAGATCAAAGAGGTCAATACGGTGGTGACCAGCATCACGACCTCGTTCCCCGAAGGGGCTGACGGCGGCGAAGCGAACACGACAATAGAGACCGGTTGGGCAGCGCTCGACAGCGCATCGCTCGCGTCCAGACTGATAGGGTAATGAGATGGCGACCGAAGACCGCCTGATGGAACTGGATCGAGAGGTTGCCGATCTCCGGCAGCAGCTTGGCCGAGTTCCATTGGAGTTCCCGAAAGGGGAAGTGATTGGCGGCCCATGCCTGTCGGCGGAACTGAAGACGGGGGAAGCGCTCGGCAGGGCTGGCGAAGCACAAGGGTATCTGATCCACTACGTCAAGGGGACGGATGCGGATGGCGAGTTCCTTCGCTCAGTTGGAGAGATTACGATCAAGGATATCGGCAAGCCGGGATCGACCAGCAGCACGCCGCTCACTGGTGGGAAAATACCGACCGGGAAAGAGATCACTGGGCCAGCAGCGATCGACGTTACGCCAGTTGGAACATGGTATCGGTTGATTGGGTTCGATTGCGACCAGCTTGAAGACGTTTAGGGAGTAGACCATGGCGACGAAATCATGGGCCGGACAAGTAGGCGCCGTGGCCCAGGTGGTGACCTGCACGCCTGCCACGATCGAATCTACCGACATCTTCACGTTCAACATCAACGGGAAGCAAATCTCGTTCACGGCCACTGACACGACTGTAGCGACCACGGTCGCCGGTCTGGTCGCAGCGTGGAACGCCTCCACCGAGCCAGAGGCCATGGAGGTCACCGCGACCGACACAACGACAGAGGTGACGCTTACCGCCGACACGGCAGGCAAGCCGTTCACGGTCACTCTGACGGAAACGGACGGCGGCGGCGCGGACACCCAGACGTTCACCCTGGCGACGACTCAGGCCAACAAAAGCCCGAACGACGTGAACGACGGCGACAACTGGTCCGACGGATCGGTTCCAGGGGCATCGGACACCATCCACATCCAGCACTCGGCCGTTTCTCTGCTGTGGAACCTCGACGCGCTGTCGGCCGTGACCGTGACGAACCTGACGGTTCACGATACGTTCACCGGCCAGATCGGCTTGCCCGAGAAGAACACGGACGGAGCCGAGTACAACGAATACCGGGAAACGCATCTGAAGTTGGCGATCACCAATCTGGAAGTCCGGGGGACAAATTCGACCCGTCTCAATTTCAACGTGGGCACGGTGCAAACGGCGGTCGATGTCTTCGGCACGGGCACGAGCGCGGACTCGAACGTTCCGACCATGCTGTTCCTCGGTACGCACGTCAGCAACACGGCGTCGGTTCAGAAAGGGAACGTCGGTATCGCTTTCCATGGCGGGGAAACGTCCGCCGTTGTCACCCTCAAAGCAGGCTGGGAGAGTTCGGCGGCGAACGACGTGATCATGGTCTGCGGAGCCGGGACAACGCTGACCACGATCGACCAGAGCAACGGCACGCTGACCACCAATTCGGCCGTTACCACGATGAACAAGTCCGGCGGAACGTGGACGCACTACGCCGGAGCGGTTGGCACGATCAACAACGACGCCGGGGCAGTCTACTACCGTTCCGACGGGACATGGACTACGCTGCACAATCGAGGCATCTTCGACCTGTCCCGCGACAATCGCGCGCGGACCGGTACGAACACAAGCCTGTATGCTGGCTGCTCGTTCATCGATTCCGCCAAAACGGTGACGCACTCGAATGGAATCGACCTGGTTCATTGCGGCATCGGCGACCTGACCCGGCTGGACGTTGGCCGGCACGTGACCCTGACGCCGAGCGCAGTGTAATGTGGACACCGAAACGAAGCCCATGGGTTAGGCTGCCAAGGAGAGGCGGCATCGGTATGGGTATGGCGTGCTGCGATTGCGAAAGCACCACTTGCGATTATTGCTTCGTCGGCAGCGCCATTGCGGCTGATCCGGAGAACGCAACTGTCCGCATGGTCATTGGGGGTGGAGGAGACGAGTACTTAGCCGACACGGTAGGCGATTGTTCAACGGCTAACTGTGAGATCTTCAACGGCACGTGGGACTTGACCTGGGAAACGACCTTTGACGCCGACTGCCCGACCTGGTCATATGTAGACACCACTACCGATCCGGATGTCAAAGTTAGATTTCTGGCACGCCCGAAGCCTGCGACCTGTCCGAATTTATTCTGGGGCCAAGTATGGACATTAAACCGTGTGCCCGGATATCCCCCAACCCAAGTAGATTGGCGTGGCAATTTCTGTAGCTGTCTCAATGAGAAAGAGCTAGACGATAGTCAGGGACAGACATTCGGAGGATGTTGCGGTGGTTTGAGTTTGTGCGGGTGCGCCCATCCAGATGCGCCAGTGGATCTAGGCTTCGGCAACATCCCATTCGTCAGTGTAGTGATATCCTTGTTATGACATGCCCACACTTGGAAGTGATTAGCGAGCGGGCGATAAGTTGCCGCATACTCGCAAGTGTAGGGGCTTCACGGCAAGCTGGTCCCGCAATGCCGAATCACCCGTGCAAACAGTGCCAGACAGAATGGGTCAATGGGGTGGCTCCAAACTTGCTCGATCAGCAGACGTGGACGCCGACCATCATGGGGTTCTCGATTCCGTCCTTCGCGCCCTTACCAGTCGAACAATCACGCGGACTAGGAGACACCGTAGCAACCGTTCTGTCTGCGGTGGGCGTGAAGAAACGCAAGGGATGCGGCTGCTCCAAGCGACAGGCGTGGCTGAATCGAGTCGTTCCGTACAAAAAGAAGACCCCCCCCCACCCCTCGTGAGAACTGGAGTCGTTCCGTGGCCAGCAACCCCGACAAGGCTCCCGTGGCAAGCCTAGCGGCCCTCGTTCTGGAGATGGACGGCATACTCAGAAACGGCATCCACGGGCCGCAGGACCGAAGCAGGGCGGCCAGGGTGATGGCGGAAGCGCTTGATTACCTGGCCCGCCAGAGAACAGAGTCGAACGAAAAATCCGCCGGCGGCGAGAAATCCGACGCGCGAGCCAACCCCGTTTTTTTTTAAAATAGATCGTAGCCTGAAAACAGTCTGGCACTTTTCCAACGACCTATGACCTTTGGCAATTGGCATAGGTAAGTGTCGCTTTTTGCGGCGCGTCGCATTTTGCTGCGCATCGTTTTGCGGCGCGTCGCGGAATGCTGCGCCGGATTCTCGGCGCATCGGATCGCGGCGCTGTCCGTGCCGCGCCTTCGAGCAGTCGCGCGAACCTCGGCGCCGACGGTCGACGCCCGAATTATTTTTCGCCGCGCGATGCTAGGCCAATCGTCGAGGGATGCGGTCCGGATCGGCGTTCGATATCCGGTCGATCATGTCGTACCTTCCCCCTGCGTTCCGCATGCGGACCGCTGCCCTGTTTCGAGTGTACCGTGAACCTGTTACTTGCTTCGCGCAGCGCGCGGCGCAGCGGTCCCGCTGACGCGGTCGGCGCGCTGCGCGTCGCGATGGTGATTTTCTCGGCGCGGCAATTGGCGTTCGGCTCGATGCTGGCGCCGAGCTACGCTTCCGTCGGTTGCGCGTCGGTTGTTTCGGGCGCTGGCCTGATTGACGGCGCCGACCGCTCGAGCGCCAGCCGAACGCCAACGGCAACCGCGACAGCGTCGATGGTCGACGCGCGAACGTCAGCGCCTGAGAGAAACTCGGCGAGCTTGCGACGGTGAAGCCTGGGCTTGCCGCTTGCGTCCAGGCCGGCGCTTGCTGCGATGGAGTAGAAAGACGCGCCCTCTGCGTTCCGGCGGTTAGCCTCGACGCGCAGTCGATCGGCAATCCCTAGTCGCGTTGGTGGCATGATTTCCCCTTCCCTTACAAACGGTCCGCATACGGTCCTACGATGGACAGTAACGAATACGGCGCGTTCCCTTCAACCTATAATTTTCGGCGCGAACCGGGCACAACGTAACGGCGCGCAGACGCCTTGACGGCGGCGCCGATATCGACGCAAGGCGTTTGCCAGCCCAGTGTAGTTGGCATTGCAAAGCGAATGGGCAAAATAAAAGCGGAGGGACGTTCCTTCCGCCGTGCGGTTGGCGTTCGGCTATTCTTCGATGCTTTGATCGTACCGTTCCGCCCAGTGGTTCGCCTCACTGAACGAATAGAAGGGGCCGACCACATTAGGCGGATCGACAAGCTCTGGGCTATTCCCTACATTCCGAAATCGGAACTTGTGGCAAGGGGTGTCGATCGGCTCTTTTGATATGTAGATCGTTTGCCCTTTTCTGCCGTCGATCGGCCGATAATCGCCGATCGCTACTTCCCAGTGGTGCCAAACCGAATAGCTCATACTTCCCCTCTGACGCTGGGCAATCCCGAAGTACCATATCGATCCAAGCGTACGTACGGTCCGGCGCGATTGCCTTCCCGTACAACGTCGACGCGCGGAAACCGCCGCGCGCGAACCATTCCCGAAGCGACCACGCGCGTTCCCTTGCCGTTTCATCGTCGTACGTGCGCCATGCGTCGCACATTTCTCGGAGTGTAGCGTTCGGGTCCATGGTTAGACGGTCTCCTTGGCGTAGGTGATTCGGTCCCATCGTGGTTCCGGTTCCGGACCGTTCAAGCGAACGTCGTCGACGAAGTACCATACGTCACGAATCGCGCGGTATATCGCCATGTGGGAATCACTGCGCAACTCGTAGCGCCATTCGCAACCGCTGTCGATTGCATCCGCTGGATTGATGGTCGAGCACGGTTCGGAACGGTCGCCATGGCAATAGCATTGAGGACGCAAGCCGATTCCCTGGACCAAGTCGGACCGGTTGACGTATCCGGGCGTCTTGCTGAAATCGGCGTTGACGATCGATGACCACGTATGCGACAGGAGGTATTCCCGCATCCGATCAAGATCTCGCCGAAAGTGTCCCTGGTAGGCGCGGTAGATCGTTCGGCCTAGTCCGCTGGGATATCCATCCCAATGGTGGTAGACGCCGGTTGTCGTGCCGTTGCTGTCGGTCGATGAAATGTATGCGCGCGTGCTCATTGATTTCCCCTTTTCGTCGGTTGCGTTCGGTTCAATGCCTCAGGTTCCTCGAATCGTTCGCGCGGAGTTGTCCGGACAAACGCAAGTGTCGACGTGAAACGAGTAGCGTTGCTTGCCAGACCGGTAGACGGTTAGATCCAGTTCGTCGCGGCACAGTCCGTGAAACTCTACTTCGCTGTCGGCGCACTTGCCGTGCGCGGCATCGAGATATCCAGAGGAGTTGCCGGCAATCCAGTGTAGTTCGATTTCATCGCCAGCGCGGAGAAGCGAAACGATCGTTCGCCAAGGCAAATCGTACGATCCGCCAATCGAGTAGGCGAACGCCGTGACATCGGGATAAGAATCGCCATACCGTTCCGTGCCGTTGCGACGGTAGATCGTCAACCGTTCGCGGCAAGGGATGGTACGGCGCCTCGCGGCGCTGGAATCGGTCCAGGTATCATCGAGCGGCGATTCTAGGTGCGCCTCTAGTTGTGATGCGCCGTCGATCCGTCTGGCGTGAACACTGGTCGCGGCGCGAAGTGCGCGGATATCCTCCTTGCTCAGTTCGGTCGAAACGGTATCCGTAGCTTGATCGATCATGATTTCCCCTTGTCGCTGGTATCCCATCGTCAGACCGGCGCGACCAAACGCCGATGACGCGCCGTTCGGCGCGTTTCGGGTTACGCGTTGACGGTTTCCAGTATCAACTCCGTGGCCTGTACCTTGAAATCGGCGCCTTCGCCGAAAACGCGGTTGCGAAATCGGTTATGCTGTCGGTCGGCATCATCCTTGCCGCGACGCGGTTCCTGATGGTCAACGTATTCGGTAACCGCGTTGAGGGCATGCCAACCGGTTGGCATGCCTCCGGACCGTTCGCGCTCCCGTTCTAGGTTGCCCATGATAGATTCGAGCGCTGCCCTGTTGGCACGCGCCTTGCGTTCGGCGCTGGTTACTCGCTTTCGGGTCGCTTCCGATGCAAGCGACGCTACAATCTCCCGTTCGTCGGCCGACGCTTGCTCGTTTGCGATTGCTTGATCCAGCGTAAATCGCCCACCGGAATACGGTCGCCATTGCGCAATGGTCGGATCGATCACTTTCGGATCGGTCGGGTAGAGTGCATCGAAATACGCGCTCAATTGTTCGGCCGATAGGTGGGCGCCGGAAAGCGATCGCAACCGATCGTACATTCGGTCGCTCTCATCGATGACCACGCCTAGCACGCGCCTTGCTTCACGAACGCGAGCCGCGAGGTTTCCTCGATGCGGAATTCGTAATTTCGCCTTCTGCGCCGACGATATCAGATAGTTCAGCATGTTCGCGCAGACGATCCGACGAGTAATAGGCAAAACCGACACGCTTCCGCTCCCATCATGTCGGGCGTGAAATAGAGCGTATGAATCGACGCGATCGCCAGCGCCGCCGATATCGGCCGATTTCGCCAACCGGCCGGCAATCCAAACGCCCTTACCGCCGTCGACACTTCCCGCGCTGTCGATTTCCGCATCGGCGCCCATGGTTTGCGAAACCATGCTGAACAGTTCCCGATTGTCGAAAGCCTTATAGCCCGGTGAGACGAAGCCGAGAATCTCACGGGAATCGGAACGAATATTGGCCAGTCGACCGGTAGGCAGATGGTTGACCTTCCCGTCGGCGAGCCGATCGTGCGCCATGCAAGGAATTTGCTCTAAGCCCCAAGCTAAGCCGGACTCTTGATAGGCCGTTTCCACGCTTGCGGCGCCGTCGAGAACAGCGCCGTCTGTTAGATAGTGGTATCCGGTGGGATCGGAGAGAAACGATTCTACCGTGCCGTCGGCGCGTTTGGTCACGTTCCCCAGTAACCCGCTGTGTGCCGTTGGCGTCTCGACGTTCAGCAAGTCTTCGCCGAGGTTGCGCGGAGCGTCGAATACTCCAAGCGCCGGCGCAGTCTCTCCTGGTACTGCGAGCGCTGGCGCCCATTGTTCGGCCGATTCGTGTGTATCGGCGATACGCTGCGCGGTTGCGGTATCGGTCATGTGGCTATCGATGATTGCGTCAAGATTCATTGGTATCCCCTTCGGTCAGATGGTCGGATAGATCGGAACGGTTACGCGCCCCAACGGGCCAGTGACTTCGCCCGAATGACGTATGCATTCGTGAGGCGCCGGCGCTGGCGTCGCGTGGTCGCTTCCTCAACTGCATCGTCGTAGGCGCGGCATAGTTCGCCTAGGTCATCGATCGACCCGAACATAGCCATAGGATCGGCCTGGATGGTTATATCATCATCGTGAAGCCAGCCTGCGATCTCGCTGTCAATCAGAGCCAAGCCGGTTGCGATGTTGGACATTGCGGACATGATTTCCCCTTCGATTCGATAGATCGTAGCCAGTCAGATTCGATTCGATAGATCGTAGTATCGATCAGACCATCGCCAGCGCGACAACGAAGGCGACCGCGCCGATCGCGACTAGCGAGGCGCCGACCCGCGCCGCGCGCCGTTGGCGCCGCGCGAACCACGCGATATCGACGGCGCGACGCGTCGCGAGTTGTAGGCGCCGATTTTCCGCCATCAATCGGCCGATCGCCCGTTCGCGGTCGGCGGCGCGGGTTCGTTCGGGTCGAAGCGCGGTCGGCGCCGCGTCCAGAATGAATGATCCAATCGGTTTACGGATAGTCGCTGTCGTCATCGTCTTCCCCTTCGGTGAGGGCGCCCCCGTTGTGAGGGCGCCGGTATCGTCCCGTGCTAGGATCGGTACGCCTTGACGGCCGCATCTACGGTTCGTTCGGCGATCGCATACCAGTCGATGCCCTCGAGTTCCTTGAGGTAGAGCGTCCGCATGGTCGGCGCGAACAGCGCCTCCGCGAAGTCGCCAGCAAAGGCGCCCTGGTTCGCGGTGGGCGCGTCATCGACGGCCATACGCTTGATAGTCTCGGCGTATTGCAGCGCGGCGCCCTTGGCGCTCCCGTTGTATTGTCCATCGATCGCGTCAAGCGCGGCGTCTAGGTCAGCGTAGAACCGTTCGGCCATTCGTTCGGCGTGGCCCATGGTGGCGGTTGCGTTGGTCATCGTCTCGATCCCCTTGCGTTGAGGTTGCTTCGGTTACAGCGCGGCAATGGCGTCGTCGAGCGACGCCCTAAGAGCGATCGAATCCCGCGCCCCTTGAATGGCGATCGCCTCGGTCGCGTACGGCCCGAGCGGGCGGGATCGTTCCGGTATACGCGCCCACCATCCTACTGGGGTAGATACTAGCTCGATCGTAACAGGCTCGTTGGTCATCGTCGCCCCTTTGCGTTGCGTTGCGTTCGTCACACAAACATAGTATGGCATGCGGCACGGACGATGTCAAGTGCGATGCGAGAATAATCTACGAATCGAGCCGATCGGCAATCGGCCCCCCTTATAGATACCACCCGCATCGATGCCTCGAGTCGGGCAGCGCGTGCCTCGAGACTAGGCCACGCCGCACATCGAGGCATGATGCAAAATGCGACATGATGCACTCTGCGACGCGCCGCAAAAGGTGACATGTCTCAGAATGTTACACTTTGCGATGCAAAGGCGGGTCCTGTACAGAAGTGCGTCCCAGGGGGGGCCAACGAAT
>Ga0255047_10000206_pt1 | contig 44408 bp, 74 predicted proteins | sample JV7_2_1_MG_FD_183640 | JGI IMG/M metagenome (GOLD analysis project Ga0255047, IMG submission 183640) | Seawater microbial communities from Jervis Inlet, British Columbia, Canada - JV7_2_1 | ecosystem: Environmental > Aquatic > Marine > Inlet | place: Canada: British Columbia | collected 2016-10-06
TTCTTCATTTAGTGATGTTTCTTTTTCGTGCCAGTCCAAGATTGCTTGAGCCAACTCTTCAGCACTAGTTATCTGATGGTTTGAAGCATTGCGAGCATGGACTTCTTTTATGAGCTCTCTCAACTTCTCTAACTCACATTTCTGACCAATTTCTTTCCAGGGCTTAAATTTATTTGTCATAATAATCCCTCCTTCATTGGCTTACTTGTGAGTGCTTTTCGGATGAAATCTTTAACTTGATCCCTTGTATAAGATATACATAATCCTCTATGAGTTAGTGGATGCTCTTTATCAAACGCCTCCAAAACCTTCTCAACATCAATCTCCAGCTCAGCTAACCTAGAAGCTATTTCTTCTTTGGTTTCCCTTTGTCTCATTATTCCCCAACATTCATAACAAGTTCCAACTTGACAACAAGGGTGCTTATATTCTTCTTTCTCCCCCACAATAGAATCAATAGTTTTCTTATCTAGACGCATTTAGAGCCTCCTTTCTTAAATACTGAATCATTTTACACAAAGCATTGACAAGGGATATATCTTGTTGTAGGTGATTGCTCTCTTTTCTTGAATAAGAATCTCCATTTTTAGTGTATTCTATTCCCCATGTCCAATATGAAACATTGTACCACCCTTGTTTTTTCTTTTTCATTGTCATGTGGTCTGTTTCACATTTACCTATTTCCAAATTTCCTAGTTTTTGTGTGTAATCAGGGATTAAATCCAAAGCCATTTGAATTGTTATGGCTGGGTAGTCAAAAGTTAAACTCCCTTGATTATATGGTCTACGTTCTAATTTTATGGATTTATTCGAATATAAACACCACCACCACTCAGCATCAGGAAACAACTCTGCTAAGTCTTTTGAATAAGAAATATCAGCCCATTCAGAACTTACACATTTTTCCATGTTTTTCTCCTATATATATATAATTTATAGTAGTTCGGTGTACTCCATATTCATTAGCTATTTGCTTTTGACTTTCACCATTATCTGTACGAATTCTAATATCAATCACATCTTCTTTTGTTAATACAGCACGATTGAATTTTGTATTTTTTTGGTTATCAGCTAATCTTTTTAAATGTTTTCTTTTTTCGTCCGTCATATCATATTTGCCATGGCATGAACAACATAGTTCAATATAATCATCTGGATTATGGGAATACTCTCTGTCTTTTATCAAAGCCCAATGGTAAGTTTTACTGTTGCCAGAACAATTTTTTGAAGTACATTTACTAGCTTTACCTTTACATTTTTGAACCCACTTATGTTTGGCTATATATCCACCAGTTCCAAACCTCTTCTTCTCTAACTCGACTCTAGCTTTAACCAATTGTTGCCTTGATTTTTCTTTATGAGCTTCTGTTCTTTCATATATTCCTGTTGGCATAAATTCTCCTTTCTGCATATTCACTAATTGACATCTTTGTCCTCCTTCATTGACTCACCGAATATATACTCTTCACACGACATTCCTAGTTCATATTCAATATCACAAAAGTCCATACCACAATATCCAACAAATAAATCTACTGCTGCCTCTCTATCATTTGGATGTGCTGCTAATGCTGCTTGTTTTGCATCAAATTGTCTGCTCATAATTTATTCTCCTTTCATTGGCTTACTTGTGAGTGCTTTTGGTGGTTCTGGTAGTGGCATCCAATGAGTTACTTCCCATTGAATAGGTTGTGGAATACTTGTTCTTGTTACTGTTTTCCATTCCTTTCCATCGTGTACAGCTACCCCACCAGACACAATCACTATTCTATAAACTTCTGGCAATCTCTCCTCAACACTTATCCAATCATTCTCCACTGGCTTGAAATGGGAGTGTATTGCTTGGGCTGTTAGCTTATATTTATCTATTAAGCCACAATTACAATGCTTAATTGGATCTTCACCTGTAACCCATGAATGACAATCCTTTTCATGGTCGCCCCTTCTAAACAATGTTAAAAATATATCTTTCTCCTCAACACTCAACTCCTTGCTTACTCTGGTGTTCCAGGCTTGGATTGCTTCACATTTCTCTGCGTATCCATTTGAGCATTGTTCACAGTATTCATCCAAGCAAGACCACCCATAACAATCTTCTGTTCTGCACCCTATATCATATAGTGGATACTTCAAGGCAAGTCTTTTCACAAGAAACCCCTCACCTCCACAGAATGGACAGGATGATAATGCTGGTTCATCTATTTCTAAACTATTTGCCATTGCTAAATTTCCATCACACATTTTTCCCCTCCCTTTTAATTCAACCAACCTAGTCTTCCACCATAGTAGACAGGCTCCCATGAGCTTTTCGGTTGGCTAGTTATTGTTTCCTTCTATACAATCCGTTATTAAATAAATTCCAAAAAAAACCATAAGACTTAATAAAGCAGCAATAACTAAAGTTACTAATAGTATCAACAGCTCCCCAATACTGTAAGCATAAATCCCTATCAATATAAACGGGCTTGGCAATAACAACGTCCCCACAATACATTTCCATTTCTTTTTAAGCCAGTGCATCTTCTACTCTCCTTTGTTATTTGGTCAATCTAGCTTTTCACAATCCCAACACTCTTGCTCGCCCTTATTTTTACAAGCTTTACAAACTTCCTCTTTATCTATGTACCAAGGTGTCTCCATTTCTTCCCCTCCCTTTCTTTCAACCACCTGTTATTAAAGTTTAGATGGGTTTGTTTTAATTAGGTCAGCCCTTGGTAGGGCAACAGTACGTTGCTCATTGGCTGTCTTAGCTGTCAGGTTTCCAAACCATGACCCAAATGAATTGAAGTAGGTAAGTACCGTTCAAGACGGATTCCTGATTTGCCGAGTCCCACACTTGATTCCGAGGGGCTGACTCGTATAGTCACCTTACATAAGCTAGTGGTTACTCACCATTAAGCCTGGTCTCGTCTGATAATCCAGTACTTTGTTGCATGATTCCAGGCACTCAGGATTTATCTGTGTCTACCTATTCCACCACTACTCCAAATTATTAAAGAACGTATACAGTTTACTGTAAACTATAAACTATAAAACATCATATATGATACTTTATATAAGTGCTGATTCAGGCAATGCTTTTAATGCTACAACATCTTCAACTAGATTAGTTGTTCTTTCATACTTGCCAGTTTCAGGGTTTAGTTCATCTGCAAACTTATGTTTGATATTGCCCATTATTTCTTTATTGGAGATGTCTTCAGCTAAGGCTTCGGCTGCTTCATCTGTAATTCCACCTTTTACTAACGACAGCTTTAAGTTCAATGCTTTTGTTAGAGACTTAAGATCAGATAGAAACCAGCCTTTAGCGAACCAGTCTGCTGAGGAATCGTAAGAATCTGGATTAGCATAGTAAGTAATGAATTTAGAAAGTACTTTTCCTGTATTGTCTGGAATGTCATCTGTTGTTCCTTCCCAAAAATCTCCAATTTCACTGTCTACTACTGCATCTGGTACTCTGAACTTGACAATTAAACTTCTCCAGTTACGTGGTTCACCTTCTTTTTCACTTAGTACTTTTACATCTAGAATTGTTAACTTTACATCTTTTGCTTCAGGTATTAATTGACTCATTTTTTATTCTCCTTTTTGTTATTTATAATAATTCTTTTTCACATTCTTGCAGTATTTCTCTACATCCTTGCAACACTTTTAAGCATGCTGCTTTTAATTTTAAATCTTCATATTCTTTTTTACTTATTGTTACTGTTTCTTTATTCATTTTTACGCTCCTTTTTGTTGAGCTTTGGGCTCGTTTGTAAATTGTTTAAATAAAGTAGTTCTTGACTTGGTTATTGTTAATTATATTATATTTATTTATAATGTAATTTATTCGGTTAATCGGTTTAAAGATGTTAGTCGTTATAACATTAATGGTTACTTTGGTAGTAAGATACCAGCCACAATCCGAATTTGTGTGCCTTTCGGCGTGATAAGTTTGCAACAATGTTATATAACATCTCCTTTTTAAAGGGAAAGGGCAACCCTTAGTCAAGCCAACTACATATTATTATTGTTTAAAATCTGAGAAACAATCTTCTGCTAAAGATACATCTGTTGTCCAGTTCTGTTGTTGGATTGAAGCATCTATAAGACGTAACTGTTTTGCATAGAAATCATTCTCAGCCAGTACTTGTGATAAAGTTAACTTTGGTACATTAGCTGTAACATCATCAAGTGAATCTGTAATGTTAATACGCTTAACTCTAACCTCATAAATATCAGCATCTTTGATTGGTTTTATACGATCAATTTTTCCCTGTAATTCTTTGCGTCTTAATAAACATTCTGCTAATTTTTTGTTACTCATTTTATGCTCCTTTTTGGGCTAATTTAATTGCATCGGTTACTGTTGTGTATGATACGTTTTTTATTATTTCTGGAAGATTATATCTATTTTTAGCCAACTTACCAGCTCCTAAATCTGCTCTAGCTAGATAATCGTACTGGTTATCGCCCTTACGGATTTTATCTAAAAACAGAACTAAGGAAAACATGCCCGGTGCTTGATTACGGAATCCACCTAGAATGTCAGCTACAATATCATCTTTACCAACTTTCTTTTTTAATGCTTCTTCGTGCTCTTGTTTGATGTGGCAGGTAACCACAACATTGCCAGGAAAAGAACAAATATTGAGTAAAGTAAACTCATAAAGCCAACGACCAAGAACACCGTACATACCCCTAGTATCATCTTCTCCACTCCTTGTTGTTTGTTTCTGGAATTGGTTTATATACATCCATCTATTTTCAGCGAAGTAAGTCATATTGTCTAAGATTAAGGTCTCAATCTTTCCGTCTCTATATAACTGGTGAGCTTCTTTAAAGGCTTCAGCAGTTCGTAAGAAAACTTTATCTACTCCCTCCAATGGAGACGGAATAAAGTACTCTTGTTTAACAGTATTGGAAGAAAGTTTAGGATTCATCATAACAGAAGTATATCCATCGGGTTCGGTACTTATCCAATAACTCTTAGGGTAGCTACCAGCGAAGAATGTTTTTCCCGATCCAGGAGGACCAACAATTAAAGATTTTATAGTAGTTTTCATATGGCAACCTCCTTGTATTTATTTATTATTCTATAAACAGTAGATTTATGTATTGCAAAATATTTACAAATTGCATTTATGTGACAACCATAATCGTAAAGAAATAACATTTTAATTTCATCATCCTTATCAAGCTTTCTTCTTTTATAATTTCCTTTTCTTATTAAACCAACCTCAACAGCTTTTCTAAAATTTTGTTCTCTTGTAAGAAGTTGTAAATTACATATCCTATTATCCAATTTATTATCATTAATGTGGTCAATAGTTAAGTACTCAGGGTAATTCCCCCAAGAATAAAAAGCTATAATTTGATGAAATTGAAATTTATGTCTATATTTATTTAAAGAAAACGATGTTCTTCTATAACCATTTTTATCAATATTACCTGTTAAAACTCTTGGTTCCTTTAAAGTTTTATTACCTATTTTAAGTTGGACTATCTCACCTTTGTCTGGATTAATTTCAAATCTATTCTGAGATAATATCTCTTTCAAGATTGCTTGCCTTTTTAATTTCATTGTTACCCTCCCATACTCTTGTAATTGTACTTTTTAAACCTGTATTATGAACATCCTTCATTCCTTGAAATAAAAATTTTGCAAATACAAATGACAATGTAAATATTGATATCATTATCAATACTACAAATACATATATTATTTTCATTGTTGTTTCCTTTCATTGTGGACATGGCCACGTTGTTTGTAAAATTATTTATCTAACATTGTTCCAACAAAATATATATTTGCAATTATTAAATATGTGTCATCTTTAAAAATACAGTAGCATATCCCAGATACAATTCCTATTGCTAACATAATTATCGACATATTAATTCTCCTTTATTGTTTCAAATACCCATATGGATCTGTTTCTTCGTATAAACAATCTGTAATTGACTCATCTAATTCTAAACCTCTGGATACTTTACAAAGTTCTTTGTACTCACAGGAAGAGCAAATTATTCCACTCCATGAACCAGTTGACTTCAACCACAGATCATTTTTACGAGTGTACTCAATTAAATCAATCCATTGTTTGGTTTGTTCTCGCCAATCTTGTATCTCATGTGGGGTACGGTTGATGTAGTCCCTTTGAAACTTGACTGTAACAAAACCTTCTGGAACTTCCATAAAACCGTCATATGCTGAAGATGTAGGCTTTCTTTTCAATAGTTTACATTCAATTGCATTGAGAAGAATACCATTACATTGTCCGTAGTCTTGTATTGTAGATTGAACTTGTGCAGAGATTTGGGAATTGAGGAAGAATTTGCTGAAGTAGTTATATGAGATTGATTTAGTTGTTTTATGTTCCAGCCCAAAGATATTGTCGTTATGCTTTATTACTCCGTCTTTCTTTACAATGAACTTATGTTTGCCTATATCTATATATGAGGTTTTCTCAACTTCTAAGACCTCAAACTTGGCATCTTCTAATTTGTATTTTTCAACGTATTTTTGACAGACAAATTCTAAAGCTTTTAACGAGTACTGGGGTAAATCTTCGGGCTGGACATAAGCTTCTGCTAAGGTTCGCGGCTGTAAACTTTTTCCTAAAAACAGAGTCTCTAAGAAAGAGTGTACGGCTGATCCAAAATACATTGCTGCATTTGAATCATCTATTATTGACTTTCTAAATCCTTTTACATACTGTAAGTAATAGGACATTGGACATTTTTGGAATTGAGCAAGTTGTGAGTTATCGTAACAATTTTCAATATTTACAGTCATTTAAAACCCCCCAGTTTTAGTTTTAGGACCACTCTTCTTACTTACTATTGTATCTACTTTTATTGTAGTTGCAATCTTTTTTTTCACTTTTTTTACCTTTTTCTTCTTCGGTGTGGAATAAAGATAGTCCAATGAACCATCAACATAGAGGTCATCATATACTATTGGCTCAAGTGGAATTGATGCGTCAATATTGTTTAAGTATTTTTCTTTTAGTCTACCCATTGTGTTCCTCCCTTTTGTCTTCAATAAATTGATTAAAGTCACCCATACACATACTGCATATTTCAATCTTGTTTCTACCCCAAGAATTTTTTCCTTTAGTTCTAGTCCACCATTTATTTTCAAAAAGTGAATAGTATGTATTAAATTCAGAATTAACATCTTCACAAATATCACACACTCTTTTAATTCCCATTTTATTTACTCCTTTCTTTGTATAAAACCACAATCTCCATATTTAATTAAATTAGGCGTTTCATTCTTTCCATCACACCAATCCCAATTCTTTGGTGCTTCATCCCCATCATGCTCCATTATAAATCCAATTGGCACACAATGATTGTATAACTCTCTTTTAGTCCATTTTATTTTAATCACTTTATCTCTCCTTTATTTTAAACACAGTTGTTGGAATTCCATTCCCAATTGTTCTTTTAAATGTTCTACTAAAAGTTCTGACTTATTAAATCCATCATACTCCATATCTGCTGTTATTTGCTGTTGTATTTCTAAAGCATGATATAAAGATGATTTGTAGAATGCTATTTCCATTTTAATCCTCCTTTAAGAATCGGTCAATAATAAACTCTTCAATTAAATTACTCCAAAACTCAGTCCTTTTATGTATTTCGTCTCTAAGGAATTGCATTTTGGCTTCTTCGTCTTCTTCTAATATAGTGTATATACTGTCAATGTCTTTTAAACTAAAGTTTAATTTAGTAAGTGCTAAGACTTCGCCAATAGTCTTTACCTCAGAGTCTGTAAGCTCTGAACGAGTGCCCGGAGTTGGATTAGACTTGAGAATTTCAGTCTCTCTTTGTATTTTATTGATCCAAGAAGCTGAAACCTCGTACTTCTGTGCTACTTCTGTTAATGTATATGATCCGTCCATGTTAGGCATTTCGGTCCTCCTTTAATAGTTCTGGTGATTGATAAATGTTGCTGATTACTTCGAACTCTTCAATATCTTCAAATTCTTCATCATTATATAATGATGCTGATAAAGTAAATCTTGCATAATCTTCTCTCCACTCTACCTTATATATAACAGCATTATTTCTTTCAGGGTGTTTAACAACATCCCCCTCATAAATCTCAACTTCTTTCGAGTCTTTGATTCCTGTGTATTGCATAACGACATACTGGTCACTTTGTAACAACTCTCCAAAACTACGCTCCCCAGAAGTTTTATCTGATTCACAATAATCATATGTATTCTGTACATCATACAACATTCTTGGTTTATGATGTTTTTCTGGTATACCTGGACAAAATACCCCAACTTTATCCCAAGCCCTAAATTTAAAAATACGAGACATTATTATCTCCTCTCTTTATCAAGTGCAATTCTTCTCTAATTTGTTCCGGTGACATTGCATAAACATCCTTAATTCGTGCAACACACAATTCATTGAACTCTTTATCCTCTTGTATTTTATTCATTTTTATATACCTCCTGTTCAATTATGTTAACCTCACGCCTTATTGGCTTGATTCGATCCTCTATTTCTTCCAAAATATCAAAATATGCTTTCTTTTCGGTCGGATATTTAGACCAATTAAAGTCATATAATGGCCAATCATAGTTAGTAGGGAAGTCCTCCTGGCTCTGATGTTTGAAACTTTGCTTCCTTTTATTCAGATAAAATGCATCCATACAGTCAAAAATGACCCTCCATTCAGTTGATAAAACATGTAATTTCTCCCTCAATTCTGGCAAATCTTCAACTTTTAACCTCTTTTTTAAGACCATTTTTGGCTCCTTTTTTACTGTTTTTTGATACCACACAAATGTTCAGAAATTGTTGTAAGTGAACTTTATTTGCTCTGCTAAATGGCATCTGCTAATTTACCGGTTGGGATTTAGCAGAAGCCTTTTTTTGCTCTAAACCATTGGAGCTACGCTATTTTAGCTCAAAAATGGCTTGAACTGCTAGTGCCCTACTAATTCCTCTATCAGGAAGTAGCATTTACCGGTTGAGCACTTACAGCAATTCTTGCATCATAAATTTTTACAAGAGTTGCACCAATTTGTAGCATTTCACTATGAGTGTAATAGCTTGATTTTAACTTATTGCATCTAAAGCAGGCAAAAGTTAAATTAGATGCTTTGTACCCGATTGAATTATCTTTTCTGTCAATAGATAGTCTGCCGGTATAAAGTTTATGATTTCCCTTTTCCCTTTCTTTAATTATTTCAATACCTGATTTACAATAATCACACAAATGAATAGCTTCATTCTCTAACCAATGTGAAAACTCTTCCTTAGAACAACAGCTTAAACCTCTTTCGATGGAACCACTTTTAATAGAGGTATAGTATTTGCCAGCTCTTGCCATTTTTTGTTTATACAGTTTCATTTGTTTAAAACCTTCTTTAGCTTTATCCCTAAATGTCTGTTTTCTTCTTTCAGATAATTCATTAAAGTTTTCAGGTAATGTAGGTATAAAACGTTTTTGAATTTTATCTTCTGTCTCTTGTTGCTTTGTCATCTTCTACCATCCTATCAATTGTTACTGTAATACTTCTCTGATTTTTAGATGCTTGCTCTACAATATATTTATAGGCATCTTCACTTATCCGTACAGAGTGTCCTCTTTTGTTTAATTTAAAACTCATAATATTTAGCTCCTTTTTTAATGTTGTTAGATTCACTCTTGTATCCCATATTGTACCATACTTTGTGGTATAATGTCAAGTTTAAGAAATTACCAACTATCTCAAATGATCTCTGCCCATGAAGGCATAGAAATCTCTGTCGGCTTTTTGTTCAATTGTCAGATCTTTCTTTTTGGCGAAGTTGTAGTTGAATTCTAATTTTGTATCTTTTAGTGCTTGTCTGATTCTTTTGTCTTTTGAGTTCATTTTATCTCCCTTTTATTCCATTTCAATTGATTGTACTTTATTTTCATATTTAAGTTTCATTGTTTGGAAACGATCTTTCATGTGTTCTAGAGCGTGAATCTTTATTGCAATGTCACATGATTTTAATCTAGCTGCTGCATCTTGTATATTCCTTGATACCATATAATCATTTGCTGCATTTTCAACTTCTTCTAGTATTCCTTGAGTTGTCTTAAAGTTTAATCGGTTCATTTGTTCATCTCCTTGATTTTTCTTTTAGTTTTTAATAATTGAATTGCACTCCATACAACTTCATCAGGTAAATCCTTAGCTCTTAACCCCATTTTTCTAAAATATTGGTATACATTAGCTGGCATAGACTGTAGCTCAGGAAACCTTCTAAATCTTTTACCATTACATCTGTGGCACCTTACCGATTTTTTTTCTTGTGATGCATACCCTGTAGATTTCCCACAATCTACACAGTTTTTACCCTCCCATTGTGGCATATGTCCCATAGCATATCTTACCACTATTGTTCCTCCACCACTAGATACTCTGTTACGTACTTGCTCACCACACCCACATTTACACAAATGATCGTAGTATTCTGTCATTTTATCTCCCTTATTAAGTGTAATTTCTCTTTAGGTTGGCAACATAAATACTATCAACCCATTTATCATCTTTAGCTTTTTGACTCAATTCATTAGTATCCCCACTTTGTGTAGGGTCTTTACGTCGATTATCAAGTGTTTTAGAGTTTGTCTTCCTAGCGTGTTTCCACCTTCTTTCATTACCTGTAGACATTATTTCATCTCCCTTTTATATTTGATTAAATACTCTTTAGTTTCATTAGGCAATCTTTTATTATGTACTACATAAGCAATCCCTGCATTGTATGATATTAGTATATTATCAATTGTAACTGGTTTCTTATAGTGTCGTAACATTTGAGGTATTCTTTTATTGAGCATCCATTTGGCTATTCTAGTGTTCACTCTAGCGTCCCAAAGCTGTTTGGTGTGTACTTTATCGTTTGGATGGTAGTTATTGTATTCCTTTAAACAAATGGAAGTTATTTGGAATTTTCCTTTCGCTCCAGATTTCCAATTGTATGCTTTTGGATTGTTAGATGATTCAATTGTAGCTATTTTAGATAGATTGATTCTTGGTTGTGCATCTGCATCTACAACAAATATATTTACTGCATAAATAACTAGTAAAATATAGACAATTGCTGATACAAGCACATAAAGCACTACTCTTGCTGTTTTAATCATTTTATCACCTCCTACTATGGTTTATTAATAATAATTGATTCTAGGGCACATTCTGTGCGTTTAAAGGCTATCCTGGTAATGGTTACTATTGTTATTCAACCAACATTTAAAACAAAGGTCTTTTTTAGTACATTTAAAGTATATTACACTCTTACAAACAATACATTTTAGATACATTATAGACTCCTTTATAATTTGATGATTAATCAAAAAGTGTTCCACCATTTACGAACTAGAGTGTAAGCAAGTTTGCCTCCGGATAATTTACTATATCCGTCCCATTCTCTTTTATATGATTCTACTTGTGAGTCTGCAATTACTTTGATCTTTCTTACTCTTTCTTGTTTACAGGCTGTTTGACCACGTTTGAATGCTTCGTTTACCACGTTATTATACCCTTGATAGGCGTAATTACATGCAACAGCTATAATTACAAGATAAAATAGGTGTTTGTAGCCCATATCGGGTGTAGTTCTAGGTTTGGATAATGTATTTTTCATTTCAACAACTCCTTTCTTTACTTACTGCTTGTTAATAAGACTCAATGCGATTTGATGAATCATCAAATTATGTTGATGTTAAATCAAACCATGTTTAATTGACAGTTCATATTCAAATTGATTTACGAGCTTCTCATGCATATCAATAGGTTGTACGCCTCCTAAGATATGAAACTTGTCAGAGTAAGTTTGAGTAAGTTGCTCTTGTGTCTGAAGGTCTAACAAAGTATCGTATCTTTTAACACATTTGTCTTTATATGCTTCTCTTTCCCTATATTCTGCATCTTTCTCCTCTTCTTTAATGAATTTCTGTTCTATTGTATCCAAGTGCTTATGGTTGCCGGCTCTAATAACTTCCATTGCATCAGTAAATACTTTTGTTATTTTATTGCTTATGTTATCCATTTTGTACCTTCCTTTTATTAATTGATTAAAATTGAGCTATTATAAAGCTTTCTGTTCCTTCAATTGGAATTACAGTGGTATAATCAGCAAGAACCTCAAGTGCTGGATATTCTTCCTTACTGTATTCACTATGAAATTCCTCTAAATCTTCATATTCAGTGAATTCACAACATAAAGCGATAACGTCTAATTCTGTTTCTGTATCACATTCCTCATCCATGTACTCAATCCATTCATAAAGAGCTTTCTTCCCTTTGTAAGTGAATTGATTACCTCTGCCCATTGTGTGGAATGCGTCTTGAAAGTCGCAAAAGTTAACTGTAGTTTTCATTGTCTCAACTCCTTGTTCGTTAGTTATTCTCAATCTCTTTACCTACCTTAAGTATATACAATATAAAAACTTTGTCAAGAGTTTATTTGAAATAAATATAGTAAGTAAACAGCGTCGAGAGATCACACAATACCACGCAACAATGTGAAATAAATCACACAATCCTTCTTTATCAACTGCTGTTAAATAAAAGCATAAAACGCATTCCTTAGCAGTTACTATTAACAATACTCAATACTCAATACTACTAACAACATTAAATAACCAACAATCTATGTCATTTATAACATTGAATAAAAACAACAATTAAAATAACCAAAATATAAACCATTACAATTAACAAGGTAATAACAATAAATTAAGAAAGTTGATTAATAGTACTAATGTATGTTATGTTACTTTAGTAACTGTGAGCAACTTATAAGTAGTTATTACTTACAAGTAATTGACTGAGTGAACGTGATTGTATATATATATTAGAGTAGAGTGGTAGTTGTGGTAGTGAGATTTGTTAATAACTAAATATATAGTTATATATATAGTAGTTAAATAAAAGTATTTAATTATATAGAGCGTGTATATTTAATTACATTGATTGTGTGTAGACCCCTCCCCCCTGGTAATGAGGTAAGAGGGTATGGTGTAAGAACTTACCCAAACATAATTTTTATTATTTTCTATAAAAAAGGTTGTTACCATTAAGATTACGTTAGAAAGTGAAGGAAACAAATATACTGCCGAAACTGATTCAGTAATTGCGTCCGAAGCAGCCCATGATTACTTTAGATTAATGATTGCTGCCGGATACCATATTGATTCGGTAGTTGATGCGTTTGATACAATAGTCCAAGAATACGAGTTATCGAATGAACAAACAAAAGAGTAAGCAACTTAAACAATTCGCATTGGATACTTATCAATCTTATAAGGATAAGACAGCACGAGATCTACCTTTTAAAAACTATTTAAGACTTGTTAAGACGACTTACCTAAGAAGCAAATGACGTGTACGTTGGTGGTATAGGCCGGGCGATAGTACTGAAAAACCACTCCTTCTTTATTCACTGTAGTTCAATCCTAGGCACGATTATAAACTACCTTACCTTTTTCTACAGACTGCTTTTAGATAAAAGTTTTTTACCGTTTCAAATTTAGCAGTTGATTGGTTAACAACCAAAGGAGGCACAATGCAAGGAATGAGCAAAGAACAGTTTCATAGAAAGTGGGCAGACACCCATACAGAGCTATCAGCTTTAGACAGATTAGAAGGTGGAAGACAAAGTCTAATCAAAGATTCACCTGGTGATAAAAACATTTATACTAAAGGTAAAATACCAGGAAAGAACGTAATTGAAAAGAAAGCATTTGAGGAAAGAGCAGAGAATTTCAAACACTACGTAATGGATGCAGTATGTGTTCGTAGTAAAGACATTTTAGATAAAGAACAAATGCCAATTGACAAACTATTAAACACAGTAGTCAAAACATTACCACAGAGACAAGAATTAAAAGTAGAAGGTGAATTTACATTCGCCAACATGATTGAAATTGCTAAGCAACAATCAAACGAAGCAGAAGACGCAGAGTACAACAATGGGTAAAGAACTAGATGTAATGAAACATTACAGACAGAACCCTGTAAAGTTCATAACCGAATGTTTAGATGTAAAGCCTCAACATGTTTGGGGTAAGATGCAAGAGATATGTGACTCAGTAGCACAGAACCAATTTACTTGTGTCAAAGCTGGTAACTCTCTAAGTAAAAGCTACACAGTAGGACGCTTAGCATTGTGGTTCTTATTCACTCACAAACCATCAACAGTATTTACAACAGCACCATCTAACGTACAGGTTGAAGATATTTTGTGGAGAGAAATAAGAGACTCCCATTCATCAGCCAAAGTACCAATGGGTGGTAAACTTTTAAAGACTTCGTTAGAACTAAGTGAGAAACATTTTGCAACAGGATTTGCAACAAAAGCTGACAGTGGAGAAACAGAAGCAACCAGAATTCTTGGTTTCCATAATGAAGATATGCTTATTATCTTGGATGAAGCTCCTGGTGTTGACCCTTCTATCTGGAACGCTATTGATCGTCTTATTACAAACCCTAGGGTTAAAATCCTTGTCATCGGAAACCCTATTTATGCTACTGGCAAGTTTGTGGACTGCTTTAAAGATCCACTCTATAACAAGATAACAGTTTCAGCATTTGATTCTCCTAATTACAAAGAAGGAAAAGAGATCGTGCCAGGCTTAGCAGGTCGTGAATTCGTTGAGTATGTAAGAAACAAATTCGGTGAAGGAACACCCCAGTGGAAGTCAATGATTACAGGAGAGATTCCTGATACTGACTCTAACTCTTTAATTCCATTTACAGCGATTGACGCAGCGTTTAGCAGAACAAAGATATTACCCACAAAGAAAACAGTACATAGATTTGTAGTGTGGGATGTAGCAGATGGTGGATCAGATACACATACAATCTGGTGTTGGGAAAACGGAAGGATAATTGATAGTGAAGAACTTCACGGAAGAACTATTGAGGAAGCTGAACCGTTCGTCTGGAGAATGGTTAGAAGAAATAAAGCCAACGCAATTGTCTGGGACGACGATGGAAGAGGAAGAGTTGCCGGAGGATACCTTGAATTGTCAGCTGATAGAAATACAGCCTTATATCCGTTCCAAGGCTCCAGTAGAGAGGTGGAAGATAAAGAAACCTTCTACAACATAAGAGATGAAGCTCACTGGTGTATGCGTGATATGTTTATTCATGGTGAAATAATCTTAAAGAAAGACGAGTATTTAAAAGAAGAACTTTGTAGTGCTAAAGAAGAAGTAGAAAAGAACTCAGGACCTAAAGCAAGATTTATCAGAGTTGAATCAAAGAAAGACGAGAAGAAAAGATTAGGTCGATCACCTGATAAACGTGACAACGTAATGATGTACGCATACGCAATTAAACATTTTGATATAGAACCTATTAGTAGTAACTACGGTGTTTCATATGGATCAGATGGTGATTATAGTTTTAATCCAGCAACTTGTTAAATTATTATAAAGGACCAAATGGCAAAAGAAGATATTGTTAAAAGAATACAAAGAGATCTGAAATACTCCTCTGGTAAAATGGATAAGTTGCATCGTCAAATTCGAGAAGACTTTAAATATTCTCAAGGCGACCAGTGGGAAGATAAAGATATAAACACACTAAGAGCTGCTGGAGTCAAGGCTCTTACTATTAACAAGTTAAAACCAATAATCAAATTACTTACTGGAATAGAACGTCAATCTCGTAGTGATCCAAAAGCATTCCCTGAAGGAGCTGAAGATGTAATATCAGCAGACATTGCTTCCAGACTATTAAAGAACGTAAGTAAGAACACAAGACTTGAAGTAAAAGAATCTGAAGTATTTAAGAACGGATCAACAGGTGGAATGTGTTTCTTAGAACCTTTTGTAGACTATTCATTCGATCTTATAAACGGAGATTTAAAGTTTAAAAAGGTCTCCTCCCAAGACATCTTCCTAGATCCTGATTTCCAAGAATACGACTTAAGTGATGCTAAGTTCGCAATTAAACTTACAAGAGACTTAGTTAAAGACGATTTGTTAATGTTGTTCCCTGACGATGAAGCAAAGATTGACAAGATTGAAGAAGGTAAAATAGATTTTAAATCATTAGGAATAAACGAAGTCTCTCCTGAATTCCCTACCAACTACCCTGAGAATGGAAGAGAAGAAAAGTTTGAAGAAGAACGCGAAGAAAGACTTTATGACCTTATAGACTATTATTATAAAAAACCACAGACTCGTTATTTCGTTACTATCCAAGAACGTGGCCTTATCGAAATGTTCGACACTGAAGATGAAGCAAATGAATACGCAGAAAGAACAGGTGGAGAAGTATTTGATCGTCTAGTTCCAGTTGTAATGCATGCACAAATTGTTGGAAACACTGAGTTCTTTAATGACGTTGTTTGGTCTTATCCTAGGTGGAAAGGTTTCCCATTATTCGGTTATTTCGCAGAGTTAATTACAGAAGATTTATCTGACTATTCATTAAAAATTCAAGGAGTAGTACGTGGCATTAGAGATTTACAAGAAGAATTCAACAAGCGAAGAACCCAAGAGCTCAGACATCTCAATTCTTCAGCTAATTCTGGATTTGATATTGAAGATGGACAATTAAAACCAGAAGAAGAATCTAAGTTAAAGAAATGGGGTTCATCTCCAGGTATTGTTATTAAACGGAAGAAAGGTACACCCCCTCTTGTTCGTGTAACACCAATGCCTTTATCACAAGGACATGCCCAACTAGCTGCTGAGAATTCACAAGATATTAAAGAAGCTTCTGGAGTTAATCCTGACTTACTTGCTAATGACTCTAAGTCTCAATCAGGTAGAGCAATTCTATTAAAGCAACGCCAAGGATTAGTAATGATCCAGGAAATGCTTGATAACTTCAGTGAAACTAAAAGATTGATTGGACGTTTTATCTTATCACAGCTTTCTGAACTATTCACTGTAGAGACAGCAATGCAAGCATTGGGTGATGCATTTATCGCAGACAACTTTACAACAAGAGTTGATGAAATAGTCCACCGTGGTCTCAACAAGATGGAGAATGGTGAAGATCCTTCTCAACTAGAACAAAGTTATATTCTACAGTATCCTGAAATTGATGGACAGACTCCAATTGTAGATCCTGAAACAGGTGAACCATTAACTACCGTAGATACAGATACAGCAATTCAAACAGTTAACAACGTATTAACAAATACAGAGTTAAATAAATATGATGTAGCAATTGGCGAAGGCCCTTTTAGTGAAACCACACGTATGGCTAACTTTAATGACCTTAAAGAACTTGCTCAACAAGGGGTACCAATACCACCTCAATCTTTAATTGAAACAAGTTTATTACCAGAAGCTACAAAGAATAAAGTTCTGAGACAATTGGCAGCTCAGATCCAAGCAGCACAAGCACAACCTGCCGAACAACAGTAAGGAGATTGCATGATAGAAAATTACAGTAATGACTGTGATTATCTTCGCAAAAGATTCGAGCTTCACAACAGTGCCAGTTTGTACCAACTGGTAAGAGAAGTAACGAAATATTTACAAGAGCAAGATAATCTCAAAGAACTAGAGAAACTTAATAAAGACACATTAGTGAAAACTAAAGGAGAACAACAATGTCAGGAGAAGCCGTCGAAGTCACAATTGAAGAACCCGTTGAAAAAGTTGAAGAAAAGTTCGACATTGAAGGTTTAAGTCCACAAGAAATAAAGATGGCCGAAGACCAAGGGTTAATTAAAGAAGAAAAAGAAGAAAAAAAGGAAGAAGACGATGGCGAACTCAAAGAGCAGTCCAAGCCTGAGACCGAAGATAATAAAGTGTCAGAAGAAGTCGAAGAAACCGAAGAAGAAAAAGTAGAAGAAGTCACGCCAACCTTCGATGAAGCAGAGAAAGACGAAAAGTTAACTGACAAGTTCAATAGAAACGAAAAAGCTTTGTTTTGGAAATGGAAGTCAGACAAACACAAACGTCAAGAAGCACAAAAAGAACTTAATGAATTAAAGACGCAACTAGAAGATAATAAAGGCGATTCAGGATCTAAAAAGAAGATCGCAGAGATCAACAAACTTTTAAATGAAGACGTTGACAATCTTACAATAGAAGCGTTACAGAAAATTATCAACGAAGCAGTTGAAGAGAAAGAAGAAGTAGTAAAGCCTGATGTTGTTGCTGAAAAGAGACAAACAAGGTTAAATTATACTGAGAAAATTGGTCTTTCCAAGTACGAAAAGTTCAATGAGTATGCGTTACTTGCAAAAGAAATGACTGATACTTCTCAATTATATAACACAGCAATGGCTGATGCTATTGAGAATGAGAATATTGATGAAGGTATGTTGGCAGAAGAAATTGTTAACTTAGCAAGACTTCATCCGAAATTTCAAGAAATATCAGATTCGGTTGATCCCGAAAAGAAAGAAATTGTAGAGAAAGCTGTTAAAAACTCTAAAAAGAAGGTAAGCAGTGCCTCATTATCTGGTTCTAGTGGGAGAAGAACAATTAATGAAAATGAATTGACTTGTGATGATGCTGGGAGATTATCAATCTCACAATGGTCAAAATTAAGTGATGAAACTAGACAACGAATAAAACAGGGCATTGACCCTTAATTAATAAAGGAGTTTTAAGATGGCGAATTCAGTAAGTATAGCAGCCTTGAGACCAGAAATCTGGCAAAAAGAGCTGACGAAAAATATAGAAGATAACCTTTACTTTAATAAATTCATGGGTGGATCAGATTCAATCATCCAAGTAAAGAGTGACTTAAAGAAAGATCGTGGAGATACTATTACAGTACCTATCACATATAAATTAGATGCAGACGGAGTTACTGGTGATGGAGAATTAGAAGGTAATGAAGAAGCAATCACACCTTACAGTGATTCAATTGCTATTGACCAAGTTCGTAATGCTGTTCGTATGACAGGTGAATTAGATGAGCAAACTAACGTATATAACATGCGTGAAGATGCTAAAAACAAATTAGGAATGTGGGCTAGAGAATTCTTGGAACGTCAATTATTCCTCAAAATGGCTGGTGTTAACAATACTTCTCTTACAGACGTAGGTGGAAATGTTGTTGGTACTCGTGCTGCATGGTCTAACGCTCCTGACAGAGTTCCAGACGCTGATACAGCTGCTGGTTTCGGAGATCGTTACCTTTGTGCTGATTATACAAATGGTGCTGACAGTCTAGCTGCAACTGACTTGTTAACTCCTGAGTTAATCTCAAGAGCAAGAATTAAAGCTGGACAAAAAGGTGCTAATGGAGCTCCAAAGATGAGACCAATCATGATTAGTGGTAGACCACATTATGTATTGTTTATTCACCCTTGGCAAGCATTTGACCTTAAAAACAATGCTACATACGCACAAGCAAATCGTGAAGCACAGATTCGTGGTGAAAAGAATCCAATCTTTACTGGTGCTTTAGGTGTATGGGACGGTGTTATTGTACACGAGCATGAGTATGTGCCTTTCTTGGACATTTCTGTTGCTGGTAATAACTTCTTCGCAAGTGGATCTGGAACAGACATTAGTGCTGATTGTTTTAGAGCGTTGTTATGTGGAGCACAAGCAGCATTGTACGCTACAACATCAAAATCATTTATTATGAGAGAAAAAGACTTTGACTATGGAAATAAAGTTGGTCACTCTACAGGAATAATGGGTGGAGTTCAAAAGTTAACTTTTAACTCTGTTGATTATGGTGTATTGGCATTAGATACTGCTGCAACAGCATTGGTATAAATTAGAAAATAATTAGGTTGGCATCTTCGGATGCTGACCTATTACTATAAGGAGAATTAAAATGGGAGCAATAACAGGTACTTTAATTAAAGGTACAGAATTTGCAGCAACAAGTAAACTTGTTAATGTAACAGCAGCTATTGGGGCAGCTTCTGATACTATTACATTGACTGAAGCAACTCATGGTATTAAATCAATTGATGCTGTAGTTGGATGTATTGTGGAAGCACCATTAGTAGGACACATTACTTCATCTGCGACAGCAAGTGGTTTAGTTATTACTGTTGCCTCACAAGAGGGAGATGGAACTGCTGCAACCGTATTTGGTACTGTAGTTTCAGTAACAGTTTTAGGTGCTATGTAAGAATTATTTATCAAGGGGAGCTTCGGCTCCTCTTGAATATTCTCTAAAGGAGAAAGATGGCATATTTAATTATAGTTGTTGTATGTCTGGTTGCATATTGTAAATCTTTTACTTACCAACCTGTAGTTGATGATGTAAGTAATAGAGTTAAGCATAACAAACCAGAACAAGAAAAAAGACATTCGCTCATTGTAAGAATTAGAAGAGCCTTAGATGGTAATTACCCAGTAAGAAGTATTGGACTAGATCGAGCTATTACATTCTTTATAAATACTGCTGTTTGTTGTTTAATGTATAAAGCATTTGGTTCGTTAGTAGCAAGCTTATTGTTTGCAGTCAATATTTCTAATAATCAAGTTTCATTATGGTTGAATGGTAAACGATATGGCATAAATACAATAATATGTTTACTTGCTTATATATCACCTTGGTTAATTCCTTTGTGGTTTCTTACACCTTGGTTTCAGGCAAGTGCCATTACGTTCCCTTTATTACTGGTTTTTAAGTATAGTCCTTGGCTGCTCTTAGCAGTTCCTTGTGGATTGTTAGCAGGTAATAAATTTCTAATCAACTGGGCTAAATCAAGAATTAAAAAGAATAACTTTCCATTTTTCCATCAGTGGAACAATAAGAAAATATTCTTAATTGCCAAGACATTTGCATTTTACTTTGTTAGAGGGATAGTCCCATTCATTCCGTCAATGTATGTTAATTATTTGAGGAATTATGGATTCATTGAAGAAGATACGAAAAAAGCATATTCAATTGACGTTGCAACAGTGTTTGGATTTATACTTATACTATCAATACCAGTATTATATATGCTAGATCCAGCATTCTTCTTTGGTTTAATGTGGTGGTTAATCACAATTGCAGTATTCAGTAACTATGTCACCATAACAATGGTTTTTGGTGAAAGGTATATGTACTTACCAAATGTTGGGTTAATGTTATTTCTTACAAACTGTTTGAATTTAATATCCCCAAATTTATGGCTTTTAGTATTTGGATTGTATTTAGGTAGATTAATTTCATATATGCCAATGTATAAAGATTTAGATGCCTTCTTTGAACACCATCTATATACAGACCCTACTAACGATACAGGATGGGTTGGAGCAATGAATATAGCGACTGCTAAGAAAGATTCTGCAACAGCTTTGCAGTTAACAAATAGAGCATTAGCTCATGGTGCTGTATCACCAAGGATTTGGATTAACAGAGCTGCATTAGTAGCAGCTTATGGAGACAAAAAGATAGCTTTAGAATGTTTAGATGAAGCTGATGTGAGTTGTACGGATAGTTATAGAGATATATTGCTACCTAAAATAAATCAATTAAGAAAAGAAATAAAGGAGAAATAAAATGGCGAGTACATTCGTAGACAATTATACTCTTGTCGATACAATTAATACACAGTTACCTTCGGCAACTCAATACAATAGCAATGAAGGTGATGCAACTTTAACAACAGATTCATATGCACCAACAAGTGACTCAGTACATACTATACCAACTGCTTTGCGAAGCTTAGCAACCGGAGCTTTAACGGATGATGGTTATTCACAAAAGAGTCTGTATGAACTACTTTTAATGATCAATGTCAATTGGGACAATGCAATGAAACAACTTGATGATTCCTCGTTAGGAACATCAGACTATGAAACTTCGTTTGCAATTGGTCCATTAGACGGAGCTTACTCAGTAGATAGTGCAACATCTTTTGGAGCATCAACTACAGCACTTAGATTAGGATTAGGACAAGGAGTAGATGCAACAAGTAGCACTGGTGCAATGGTCAATATTCATCCAGAAGGAATAAGCACACACGATCTAGCTGTTTGGTGTGAAGCAATGAACTCCACAATGGTTGCTTGTTTTGCTCAGTGTGATACCGATTCTGTACTGGATACAACTACATACAATACTTTGGCAGTTGGCTTTACAGCTAGTACTGGTAACTTTGACGCTATTGGCGCATCAGTAGCATTTACTGTTCTTCATCCAGATACAGACAAGTATGGACCACATCCAGGATCATACATCACAACTACTGGAATTAAACAGGGTGCATTAATATCGTATTTAAATTCTATTGTTACTAACTTAAACACATTCTGGACTGCATTAGATGCAGACATTTAAGGAGATTGAAATGAGAAAGTTTTTACTAAGTTTATTGATACTTGGATTGATTTGTGTTTATCCTGTTTACGCAACTGTTACAGAAGGTGGAAATATTGTTAAAATGACAGCAGCAGCTGACGCAACAACAAGTTCATTTAAGATTTCTACAATTGTATGGACTTCTGTTGCTGGATCAGAAATTACAGCAGCTGATGGTTTTATCTTAACTGATGAAGCTGGAGTTGAAATTATTTCAAGTGAGGCAACTGCTATTGAAGGTCAGCTTGTTGTTTCATTTGCAAAACCTTTAGTTGTTAAAGGATTAACAGCTTCTACATTAGATACAGGTGCATTATTCATTTACGGACAAAGACGTTAAAAAGGAGATTCCCCATGTTGGAGGTATTAAAAGAAATTGACAAGTTAAAGACACTATTAGAAGAAAAGAACGATGCAACTGAAACTTTAAACAAACAATTATCCAGGCAAAAACTAGATCTTGAGAAATTAGAATCTAGAGTATCTGCTAAGCTAAACCATGCGTCAGCAATGGAAAGAGTCTATAAAAAGTATGAAGACTTTGACAATGAAGTTGCTGATTTTAATAAAAAGAAAATTAATTATTCAAGCAAGATGCAGACTATTGAGAAAAAAGAAAAAGAAGTTAATAAAGCTCAACAAGACTTAGATAAACAAGAAGAAGATGTAAGTAAAAAGAGTGCTGATTTATCTAGAAAAGTTCTTGCTTTAAAAGAACGTGAAGCTAACTTCGATAAGAAAAAAGATGACTTAAAGGCAATGATTAGTGGACAAGCAATCAAGGACTTACTTAAATAATGACAAAAACTTTTGTTAATACGGGTTTTCATATAGTCGATAAACGTGATCTCAACCTTGAAATAGCTAGAGGTAATGTTAAAGGGTACACTTCTATTCACAAATTTGGTAATGCTCCTGATTTTGATACAGGTGATGGGTCTGTAGACATTTGGGATGGAGCGTTTGATGCTGGTCCTGATCTTATGAACTACACATATTCAGCAACAGCGAATATAGATTCTTTATCAAGTTCAGATGATGGCGATACTGTTGAGATTGAAGTGCAAGGATTAGATGCTAACTTTGATTTAGTTGTCCAAACAGTTACATTAACAGGCCAAACTAGAGCTGCTTTAACAACTGATTTAATTCGAGTGTTTAGGTTGAAGAATGTTGGTGCTACAGACTTAGCTGGAGTAGTCTATTGTTTTGTTAATGTAGCTACAACAGGAGGCGTTCCAAATACAATAGCTAACACTAGAGCTTTAATTTGTATAGGAAACAATCAAACCTTAATGGCTCTTTTTACAATACCTAATGGATGTACTGGCTATATGGATTCTTTTGAAGCTGCAGTAGCTGGTGCCAGTAAAACAGCTGAGTATCAGATTGACCTGTTTGCAAGGTCAGATGGTGGTGTTTTCCAATTAAAACATCGAGATTCTTTACAAGATACAGGTACAACTAATTGGAGACATTCATTTAAAGTCCCTGAGGTATTCCAAGCTAAAACAGATGTTGCAATGAGAGCAAATCTTTTAACAGCCAATAAAACAGAAGCCAATATTTCAGCAGGTTTTGATTTAATTCTTATAGACAATTAGGAGATTTAAATGTTAGGATCAACATTTTACACATACGTACTAAAAAAGTTCATTCGTACAGACAAAGAAACAGAAGCATACCAGGCAATGACTGATATTATCAGTGATATGCGAATTCAATTCAATGCTGAACCTTTTAAAGAAGAAGCTTATATTGTAGGTATTACAACTTTAGGTGAGTACCGAATTGCAATTCCATCTGACTTTGGTCACTTAATAGGTGACATTACTCTTATAGACCCTGATTCAAATGCTCGTAGGGAATTGAAGAAATTGGACAAACAAGAATATGATCGCAAATACGCTGATAGATTGTTTGATACTTTTGGTGATACATACTCAGGTGAACCAATTGACTACTGTCTTTACGGAGAACAATTCTTCCTAGGTCCTGTACCTGATAAAATCACATACAAATATCAAATTAATTACTCAACTGAAGATTCTACTGAAATTACTTCAGCAACTACAAATGTTCCTTTTACAGACAAGCATCGAAATATTGTCCGTTCCGGAGTCTTAGCAGAGCTACATGAGTTATTAGAGAACTATCAAGAAGCTGGATATTGGAAAGCAATTTATCAAAATGGTTTAGATAAGGTTATTGCTAATGACAATGACAATATTGCAGATCATATGAATACAACTTATAACGGAATTTAGGAGGTTTTAAATGGCAGTACCAACTACTCAATGGGATGAAAATGCACCAGCTGGAACAGACAGTATTGCAAGTGGTGATAATGAAATAAGAACAATGAAACAACAAGTTCGTGAAGTAGTTGCTGTTGACCATGAATTCACCTCTTCGCAAACTGCTTCTACTGGTGGACAACATTTGCAAGTTACTTTACAAAATCAGACAGATGTTGGAATTGGTGCTAATGGAACAACAGCCATAGGAACTCAAGGAGCATCAGGTAGTGGTCAATTAGTTTATACTACTGAATCAGATTCAGATATTGTTATAGTTGATACTAATGATAAATTATCATTCTCTTCTATCTCTGCTGTAGCTAATATGTCTGTTTTAATGGAATTTATATACCCTGTAGGTTCTATCTATATGAATGCATCTGTTTCAACAAATCCTGGAACATTGTTAGGTGTAGGTACTTGGACAGCAATGGTTGATGAAGTTGTTGTAGGTAAGAACTCAAGTGGAACATTTGACACTTTAGGTACATTAGCAACTGGTGCTGAAACAGTACAATTATCTGCTGTTGAATCTGGAGTTGCTGCTCACACACACAGCATTCCAACATCACAAGATAATAATGGTGGGTCGGCTGCATATGTACAGCAAGCACAAGCAACAACTACTTCTACTATTACGGGTGGTGCAGTTACAGGTGGTGCAGCTCAAGCTGCATCTGCTCACAATAATATCCAGCCTACATATGTAGCTTATATGTGGAGGAGAACTGCTTAATGGCAATTTCCACAAATAAAAAAGGTAGTGTTTTACTTATAAACGGTATTGATATATCAACACCTGCTGAGTATATAGATGACAGTTCTGCTAGAGACTCTGTTAATTTTGAGTTGTCACGTAATGTTCTTGCTAAACGTTCAGGAACAACTGTAATTGGCGTAGCTATTTCTACTACAGACGATATTATGGCTGGTCGTCAATACAATCGTGCAGGCACATTGTTTAATGTAAGATTTGGTCAGAGTAAAATTGAATATGATGCAAGTGGTACTTGGACTGATTTAGGGACTACATTAACTGGAACTACGATTGACTTAGTAGATACTGCTATTCCAACTTTAAGTAGTAAGCGAATTCTATGCTCATCTAATGGAATTGATGGAATACAAAAGTGGGTAGGAACAGGTAATTTTGGATTACTTGGTGGATCACCTCCTACACCTAAGTTTATACAAGAATACAAGACTTACTTAGTAACTGCTAATATCCAAGGTGGTACAGATGTAACACAAAGGGTACAGTGGTCTGATACTGCTAATCCTGAAGAATGGAGTACAGGTAACTCTGGTTCAGTAGACTTAGTAGAAGATGGTGAGGATATTACAGGTTTAGGGTTATTTGGTAACTACATTACTGTCCATAAGAAAACATCTATTTACTTAGGTTATTTGGTATCAACAACAGCAATTTTTAGATTTGATCGTAAGGACACTGGAGCAGGTGCAATTGCTAATGGTTCAATTGTTAATATACCTGGTGGTGGACAATTGTTCTTAGCTCAGGATGGAATTAGAATATTCAATGGTATATCTACTCAATTAATACCTTCTAAAGTAAATGATGAAATTAGAGACACTTTAAATAAAGATGCAGCTGCTAGAGCATATTCAGTATTAGTACAAGAGAATGATGAGATTTGGATTGGCTTACCAATTGGTTCACAAACAACAGGTGAAACAGTTTATAAGTATAACTATATTAATGGAACTTTGCTTAAAGACTCGCGTACTAGTGCTACTACAATGTGGTTAGGAACAGGATCTACATCAGCTACTTGGGACAGTTTATCAATTAATTGGGATAACTATAACGAACGTTGGAACAGTGGTTCATTAGTTGCTGGAGCTGATCAAATCAATATTGGCTCTACAGACGGATTAACAGTTAAAGTTGATTTAACCCAAACAGATGATAATAGTTCTGCAATCAATGCCTTTTGGGTAACTAAAGACTTTCAAGATTCACAAGAACGAATTGGTCGTTGGCAAAGACTTGAGTTATGGGCTAAAGGAACAAGTTTAACTGTTGAATACTCTACAGACCAAGGTAATACATGGGTTACTTTTAGTGGAAGTCCTATTACTCTTGGTAATAATTATCCAACCTTTGACGCACCATATGTACTATATTTTGATGTAATAGCACAACAAGTTAGATTTAGATTCAGTGATAATTCCTCTACAAACTCGTTAGGAATTAAACAGTTCACATTGGGTTATCATCCAAGGGAGTTACGTCAATAATGGCAGATATTAATATTCAAGATGATATTATATTTCCTGAGCCTGAGAATCAGAAAGAAATTGATCTTTATAAAACACTACAAGATACACACAGGCAAGTAGTAGATACTTTTAGTGCTTTTGAAGATATTGCTGCTATTACTGCTGGTGATGGGTTGTTAGATACTTCTGATGTTTTTAGTGTACGAGTTGATACAACGACAATTGAGATTACAGCTGATGTTTTAAATGTTGTAGATGGTGGAATTGGTTCAGATCAACTAGCTAATACTTCTGTAATTACAGCTAAAATTGCTGATGACGCAGTTACCGAAGCAAAGTTACAGTTTAGTAACAACGCTTTTATGGAAGCTCTTATTTCAGGTGGTGGTTCAACAGTTGATTTAATTAAAGCTAATACTACTAACTATCTTGAATTTGGTACTGAGATTACCTTCTCAACAGGTGCTGTTATTAAATTGTTTTCCGTAGATACTACGTTAGTTGATAATTCCGACCAAATATTACCAACTCAAAAAGCAATTAAAACCTATATTGATTCTAATACTAGTGGAACTGGAATTGAAGTTTTTACAGCAAGTGGAACATTTAATGTACCTTCAGATGTAAGTTTCGTATTAATAGATGCAACAGGTCAAGGTGGAGGAGCTTCAAGAGGTATTGATGCTGGTAATGGTGGAGGAGGAGGAGGAGCTGGTGAGTATGTTCAAGATTACGGTGTTTCTGTAACTCCAGGTGGTACTGTTACTGTTACTTTAGCAAATACTGGTGGTGTTGGTGGAACGGGTGCTTCGGGTGCTCCTGGTACTGCTGGTAGTAATGCAGTGTTTGGTTCTATTACTTTATTAGGTGGTGGTCTTGGTACTGGAGCAACAGCAGGTTCTGGTGGAGGTAGTGGAGTATTTGATGCATCAACTACAACTGGTGGTTCTGGATTTCAACAAGGTGGAGACGGAGCAGCAGGTGCAGGCGACGGTGGAGGTGGAGGTGCTAATCCTTTCGGAAGTGGTGGAGACGGAGGAAGTGGTAGTTCTGCTGGAGACAATGCAACAGGATTTGGAGCAGGTGGTGGTGGTGGAGATGGAAGTCCAGGAGCTGATGGTGGTAATGGATCTGACGGAGTTATTATTGTTAAGTATTAAGAGGATAGAAATTTATAAATAAAGGGAGTAATTATGGTTAAGAAGTCAACCAGTACAGCTATTGGTACAGGATTAGGGGCTGTAGGAGGATCGTTTTTTGGTAATCCTATGTTAGGAGCATCTTTAGGTGGATCATTAGGTAGTTTATTTGGTTCTGATGGCAGTAATAATGATTTAGAAGATTTACGTACTCCCGAACAAATAGCTGCTGCTCAAGCATTGCAAAGTTTAGGACAAACAGGATCTGGTGCTGGTATTACTTTAGGTAAAGCTTTTGAAGGACCTCTAGGTAACTTCCAACAAACAGGAGCAGAGCAACAAGCTCTAGGTCAATTACAAGGTTTATTTGGTGGGCAGGAATTAACCCAAGCACAAGATGTCTTTAGTAAAGCTGCTGAAGCTAAGTTTAATCCAGACGATCCTAGTTCTGGTTTTGCTGCATTTAGCCGAGCCTTAGCAAAGTCTGGTGGAGAAGCTCAAGACAAACTTAACCAACAAGCTGCTATTACAGGTGGTGTTTTCGGTTCAGGTAGAGGTCGAGATACTGCTTCTTTACAGGCTGATTTGTCTAACCAACGTGGGCAATTCTTAGCGAATCTATTCCAAAATCAACAACAAGTTGCTTTACAAGGTGCTCAAGGACTACAAGATATTGCTACTCAAAGAGCTGGTTTATCTGCTCAGTTACAACAACAAGGAGCAATTGAACGTCAACTTAAAGATCAAAAAGCTAAAGCTGCATTGGGCGAATTTAAAAGACAACGTGGTGAAGAGTTACGCAGGATTGATTTATTAAGTGCTGAAGCTAATCGTAATCCATTCTTAGGAATTAGTTCAATACCTGGTGGTCAAAGTGGATTTAGTCAATTAGCTAATTCAGTTTTAGGTAGTGCTGGACAATCAATTGGATCAGATCCTAGTGGATTCTTAAGTGGATTAAAAGGTTTATTTGGTGGTGGTGGAACAGCTTCATCGTCAGCAAGATCTTTAAATTTACCATCACCACAATCTTTTACTAACTCATTTGCTTCTGGTGCTGCATCAGCATTACCAAAATTCTAAAGGAGGTCACAATGGCTGGAGGAGTACCAATAAATAGTTTACAAGACCTTCTATTACTGAGGGAATTAAGAGATCAGGCTGATCCATTTAAGTCTGGTATTAAGGCATTGGCTCAAGGAGTTTCGGCTGGAATTGCTGAAAGACAGGAAGAGGCTAAAGCTAACAAACAAAGAGAAGCTAATTTTGCTCAGTTTTCAAAAATTGCAGAGAATAATACTAACTCAGGAAAATTAATAAAGAAATTATCAATTGAGCCTTTAACTGGTAAAACAAAATTCAGTCTTTCATTACCGACTGAAGCTGAAAAGAAAATTCAAAGAGAATCTAAGATTGATGAAGATTTTAGATTAGCTGTGAAAGAAAATAAATCTTCTACTGAAATAGGCAGACAGTTTCCAGGCAAAGCAAAAGAAATTGCAGAACTGGAAGAACTTAATATTTTATCTCCTCAAGGTGCTGTACCAATACCAGGTCAAGTCCCTGGAGTTCAACAAGTACAAGCAGATGGAACAGTTGGAGGTGGTCAACCAACGACAGGACAAGATAGAATCATAACAGAGGTAACTCCTCAAGGTAGAGCTAAGACAACTATTTCAAAATCTGGTAAAATTGCAGAACAAGAAACTAAAGCTGTAGGTAAAGTAAGAGGAACTCAATTCGAACAAGGTGCAAAATCATTAGCTAACTTCAATCGTGTAAAACAAGCATCTATTGGTATGGTTTCTGCTGCTAAAAGAGTTTTTAAAGAACAAGGTGGTTTTGGTTTTGTACAAGGAATTAAAGGTAAAGTTAAAAGAGCAGCTGCTAAAAGTGGACTTGTTAAGGTTGCTGCAGAAGATGCTCAAGCAGGTAGAGCCGAACTTATAGGTCAAACTCAAGAGATGGTACTTTCACTTTCACCAATCCTTACTAACCAAAATAGGGTTATCCAAGGTGTTCTTGAGATGCTTGGTAAAACAATACCTGATGCAGATAAACCTACTACAGGAGCAGAATTTACAGCACAATTAAAACAAACAACCCAAAATGCTTTCCGTTTAAGCTTTGCATTATCAGCTGGAGCTTTAACTGTTGGAGAAATTGAAGACTTAAATAAAGGTGGAACTCAAGAAGAAATTGTTAGTACAATGCGTGATGTTATGGCAAGATCAACAGTAAAAGAAGAAGCTGATAAATTCTTTAAAGAACAGTGGGGAGAAATACTTAATTCTCCAGCTTCGGTAGCTGAAGATATATTTGCTGATAGAGAACAACAACCTTTACAAATCAATAGTGTAACTAGGAATTAAATATATGAGTTCATTTACATACGAAACAAATAAAGGTTCTTTCACAATTGATTCTAATAGACCGTTAAATCCTGAAGAATTAGCTGAACAAATTAAAATTCAAGAAGCTAAAGACATGTCTATTGGTGAAATTATATCAAGTAATTTTGTTAAGGCAGCTAAAGGAACATTTCAAGAAGGTGTTGTTCCAATTGCTAAAGGTTTAGATGTTGCTGCTTTTGGATTACCTAGAACAATGTTAAAAGCATTTAATCCTGAACTAGATAAGCAAATGTTTCCAGATCAAGAAACTTTAGGTGGGAAAGTTTTCAACATAGCTTCTCAAGTTAGAGGATTACTTAAAGGTGGAGCTGTTAAAGCTGGTGAAGCTGTTGGAGCTAAGTTAATTCCTAAAGCTGCAACGTTAGGTCAAAAGATAAAGAAAGGTGCAACAATTGCTGGAGTTGGTGGAGCAACGCAGTTTGTAGGAGATCCTGAAAAAACTTTATTAGATCAAATAGGTAAGCAGGGAATTCAAGGTGCTTTAAGTGCAGGCATTGGTGCTGGTGTTCCGGTAGCTGGAGCAGGCATTGCTAAGGGAAAAGAGCTAGGTCAAACATTTTCTAAAGGAGCTAAAGGGTTTGTTTCTGATGCTTTGGTACCTAAAATGATGGAGAAATTTGGTAATTCTGTTTCTAAACTTGGGAGTAAGTTTACTAAGTTTGCTGAAGAAAAATTAAACATACCAAAACAGTCTTTAGAGGTTATTAAAAATAAAGGTGAGGCTGTTCTTGATGAAGTATTTGCAGCAACAAGAGGAGCTACTGATGATATTGCCAATAGGTTACAAAGAGGATTAGGTACCATGCGTACAATAGCTGATGATGCTTATACTCAAGCAATGGATTCTGTGCCAAACAATCATTTGTTTTCTATTAACAAGACATACAATAAATTAAGAGGTCACTTACGAGAAAATAAATTAATTGATTTACAAGGTAACTTAACTCAAAGAGGTCAAGAAGCAAGAGCTGTAAATAAAAGATTAATAAACATTTATGATGATATGAATCGAGGTGTTGTTGGCGAAGGTCGTACAATAGCAACTGGTAAAGTTCAAAAAAATGACTTTAATTTTTATAGAGATGAACTAAGTGATTTATACAGTCAAAGCCCTAAAGACAGAATTATATTTGATACTATAGACAGTCTTTACGATGATGCAGCTGAATCAGGTTTTCAAGGTTTAAAAGAAGGTAGAGCATTGCAAAAAAGAGCTTTTCAAATGGAAAAGAAATTTGCTAACAGTGCATTAACTAAAGAACAAAAATTAAATAGATATCATAAGTGGACATCTGAAGAGAAAAGAGATTTAAAAGAATTAACAGGTTACATTGAAGACACTTTCCCTACTGATGCTGGAATTATTGATGATCTTGAATCAACTGTTTCTTCTGCTGACTTACAAGTTATGCGAAATAAAATAGGTCCTGAAGTTATGAGAAAAGATTTAAAATCAGCTATCGATAAAGAAAATTTTAATACAATCAAATCAAAGTGGGCATCTATCTTGGATGATCCAGTAGATGACATTTTTAATGAAATTAAACAAGTTAGAACAGGTAGAGCAATAAGAAGGTTTGCTGAAAAAGCAGCCGTACCAGCAGTGTTAGCTACTGGTGTAGCTTCTGGTATTGGATATGGAATGTACCGTCTTGGAGCAGAAGGTGTGCAAGACTTATTTGGAGATTTCTAATGGCCTGGACTAAACAAACAAAAGCAACAACAACAAATAAAGGTTGGGGACAAGCTGGTTGGGGATCTAGCCGATGGGGAAGTCCTTCCGGTTATGTAAATTGGGCTAAGCAGACTAAACCAACAGATACTTGGACTAAACAAACAAAGGTAACGTAAATGAAAAAGATTCTATATTCCATTGCAGCAATTTTAATTACATGTGGATTAGTTTGGGCTGCTACTACCACAACTAATTATAGTCTAACTAAGCCTGGTATTGGTGATGTTGATTGGGGAGCTTCAGTAAATACTAACTTCGACACTATTGACACTACAATGAAAGCCAATGAAGATGCTGCTGGATTGAATACTACTCATCGTAGTTCTAATGGTTCAGATCATAGTTACATTGACCAGGACGTAACAAGTGGTTCAACGCCAACCTTCACAGGTACTAACATTACAGCTGCTGCTACAGCAACTGCTTTAGTTACTAATCCTACTGCGTGTAGCTCAGGTGACTATGTAAGTGATTTAGATGCTGACGGTACATTAACTTGTAGTACTCCAGCTGGTGGTGCAGGAGGTAATGTTGCTGTACAGACAGATGGAACTCAATTAACTGCTGCATTAGATACATTGAACTTTGGTGGAGATTTCACTACTTTAGAAACAATTACAGACTTGATTACCCTTGCAATAAATACCAATGCAAACTTAACCTGGAGTGGTACTAATTCATGGTCAGGTACAAGTACCTTTTCAGGTGCTACTTCGTTTACAGGAGCTGGTTCTTTTGTTATTTTTGATGAAGGTTCTTCTGAATCGACACCAGGATCTAACAAAGTTAAGCTTTATGCAAAGAGCGATGGATTTCTTTACTCTAAAGATGATACTGGAATTGAATCCAATGTTGGTGGTGCTACTTTACTAACTGGTTTAAGTGATATTGCCTCCAGTGTAACCTATAATCCAGGATTGATATTAATTGCTAATGGAACTCAGTTTGATTCTGTAACTATAGTAGGTGATGGTACTATTGCAGCAGGTGGAACTTTAACTATTGTTGATAATTCCCACAACCATACTGAGTCTAATATTACAGACTTGAACCCTTTATCTGGGTTGCCTTTTGATAAGTCTATAGTGATTGAATCTCCAGTAACTTTAGATAGTTGGGATATATTCTCATCAAGAAGTGCCGTTACTTTAGATCGTATTGATGGTACGCTACAAAGTTCAGGAACCATTATATTTGATTTTTTTGTAAACGATTCAGCAGTAAATGGATCTTTTATTACTCTTACTAACGCAGGAACGTTTGATAGTTCTTTAGGTGGAACAACGTCATTAACAACAGGAGACGTTTTAAGTGTTCAAATATCAACAGTATCAGGTGATGTAACTTGGGCTATGCCTCAAATATCAGGGAGTTATGACTAATGAAAAAGATAATATGGATATTCTTATTATCACTTATGGCAGTAAATGGACATGCAGCCTGCACAGGTGAGATTAAAAATGCCTACAAAAACACTACGTATAAATCCGTTATTGTAGAAACTGAGTATAAGATCAATGGGCAGGTAGTTAACGGGCAAGGCTTACCATGTGCTTTTGATACCAACGAAAAAGTTTTTAAAAGAAATGGAAAAGTATGTATAGGTGGTGAGGGTTTTAATAAACTTTCTGGCACTGATCTTGGTATTATAGAAAGAGCTTTGGCTGGCGTAGCTGAACATTGTGGGAACATAATTTCCCGACTGGAAGCTAATGCAACATTTATTAACGACGAAAAAGCTAAACGAATGGAATATCTAAAGTTGAATAGAGATTCAGATAATATAGTGCTGGGGATAAAAGATGCTTTAATAGGGCAAATAATAACCGTAGATGAAAAAAATATAATCTTTAAGGGGAAAATAATCAATGTTAAAGCAGACAGCACTCATAGTATTACTGATATTGTTGAATAGTTCTTTTGTAGAAGCCTACGACTGGACGCAGGACGCAGATGCAGAGGCGACTTGGTTATTAGATGTCTCAGACAACCCAACTCCTGATGCTACAGCTTCCTTTGATGGAACAGTAACAGGAGCTACTCATGCAACTGCTAGTCCAGCTAAAAGTTATTCCACAGGTTACTATACTTTCGATGGTAGCAATGATGAGATAAACTTTGGAGATATTCCTGCTATTGATGATTCTTCTATTGTTTCAGGAGTTGCTTGGGTTTATCAAAATAACATAACACAAGACCATTGGATTTTTGGTCACTACAATGGAACTAGTGGATTGTTTTGGATGTTTGATGATACGTCAGCAGGATCAGGTAGAACTGATATTTATAGAATCTTTACAAGAGAGTCAGCAGGTGCAGGTCAAGGTCTTGTTAACTTAGAAACTCCTACTAGTGGGGCTACAGCAGGTGATTGGGAACATGTTGCTTTCTCATGGCAAGCTAATGTTAGTAGTGGATTAAGGTTGTGGGTTGATGGAATTGAAGTTGCAGATAGTCCTGTATCAACAGTAGGTAACAATGATTTTGGTTTAACTAGTGCAGACTTTAGAGCTGGTGAAACTAATACAGGCGTAAGTGATAGAAATGGTAGGCAGGATGAACTTGGGGTTTTTACAGTCATATTAGATGGTACAGACATTAACGATATTATGACCAATGGTTTACTACAAGCCGTTGTGACATCAAGAAGAATAATGATAATTAACTAAGGATTTTAATGAAAAGATTATTTATATCAATATTAATATTATTATCTAGCCAAGCTTACGCTGAGACTGTTACCGTTACAATCCCCTCCCAAGTTTCAAGCTTTATGGATACAAGACATTACGACCCTAGCGAGATTGATGCCTTGGCTCTGCCAGCTAACACAAACGGAGAGAAAACATACTACGTTGATGGCACAAATGGTGACGATGATGAGTGTAATGGTCTTTATCCCACCTATACTGGTGGTGGAGCTGTTTGTAGTGCTGATGCAAATGGACCTTATAAGAGCCCAGAAAAACCTTTTAAACAATATGAAGGGCATCAATATGGAGAGAGAGTTTTATTCTTAGCTGGAGAATACATAATCACATCAGCTTTAATGGACAATGTTCGCGTTTTTACAGACAATGTTTTAAAAAATACTGATAGCCATTGGAATACAATAGCTCCTTATGGTGATGGTGAGGTTATATTTAATTTATCTGAGACAGATCAGCTAGGAACGTTTACTACTCTTTCTGGCAATATTTATCAAGCATCTTATGGTGGAACCTGGTCAAGTTCTGATCCTGTAGATTGGGCTGTATTAGATTATAATGCTCAAAGTGCAAGACAGTCTATTGGGTATACAGGAACAGATAGTTCAGGCTCAAGTAATAAGACAACCTCAATGGTAGATACTTCAAGTAATATTGATGCTTCGTGCAGTCAAGCTGTAACAAGGGATTTTGTTGATTTAACTTGGGATGATTGTGTCCGAACTGGAAGTTTAACAACGGATTTTGTTGGAGGAATTATTTGGAATATTACAGATGATTCGTGGGGCGTGGTGACTTCAATTTCAACTACAACAAACTCTAATGATACTATCAACTTCTCTGCTGGTTTGTCAGGTGGAACAGACAATGATTTTGATAACGGAGATAGCTATGCTGTTTATGAAATGGGAGCTGATGGAGAATTTACAACAATAGGAGGATCTTTCTTTATTAGATCTGATTCAGGCAACCCAACATCAAGGAACCTTATTGCACAGCAAATTATAGCCAGTAGTTCTTCTTCTAAATTTGTACTAAGAGGGCAAGCTAAGAGATGGCTTTTATATGGAATAACTCTGATAGGAGCTAACAATATTGGGGTGGACTTTCAAGGCGACGGGATGAAAGTCAAAGTTCAAAAGTGTCGTTTCATGTTTAATGGTAAGTCGGGAGCAAGTTATTTCGGTGACGGCATGACACAGAAGTTCTTTAAGAATTTCTGGTATGGGAATGTAATGGCTAATTGGCCTAGAGGAAATTATTACGGAGGGAATGGTGGTTGGACTAATGCTATGACAAATGCTGGGTATGCTGATTTAGTTGATGGGAATATTACACTTGATAATGGAGGGGAAGGAACTCCGTCTGCAACAATAACACAAAACAATATTTCATATAACAACTGGTCAATGGGGATATATGTTGGAGATTTAAATCCATCCCCAAACACAGGATCAGTTACTAATAATGTTGTTGTTAATCCTGGTTATGACGCGACAGAAGCAGAGTCTATGTTTTATTTACAGTCAGCTTATAATTCATCTGATAGAACTTATACTAAGCAAAATACAAACGCTTATGTTAATTTGTCTAATGAGAATAGTGGGCCAGGAAATCCCCCTACTGGATGGGAGTTCTACAACAATCTAATTATTGGTGGACGTATTGGAGTTTATTTTGAGAGAGATACAGCACACATGGTTAACAGTGTGATAGCTAATAATACAATAATCCTTTCCCCAGATCAAACAAGATTTGACCCTGACTTTGGTATAACTTCTGGAGTGTTTTATCCAACAACATCTAGTGACACGGGTAATGTTTTCAAAAATAACTTAATTATATCTTCCTCTTTAAATACTGATGCTCAGCATTTCTTGGTTCAAACATACAGAGGGACGGATTATTCTGGATATGATTGGGATCAGAATGTGTATTCTTTCCCAAGTAATGAACTTTTCTATCCTGGAAGTAGTGCAAGTTTTTCCACTTGGAAGTCAACAACAGGTTTTGATGCAAATTCAGTAATGGTAAATAGTCAACTATTAGACACTACGTCTGATTTTTTAGATATGTCTTTATTGGATAAGTCTGCTATGAAACTTGTGGCAGGGTCACTAGCTATTGATACAGGAGCAGATCTAAGCAGTTCGCTTTCTACAGACTATGATTTTGGGACGAGACCTTTTAATTCTACATTTGATGTTGGTGCTTTTGAGTATTTAGCTACCCCTAATATCCCAGATTTAGCTTTGGATGAAGAGGCTTGCTCTGTTGATGGAGATTGTTTAGCTGGGAGTCAATGTTGTAGTTCTGTATGTAAAGAAGAAGCCTGTGGCTCTGGACCAGATTGTACTTTAAATACATTTTCGTGTTCTGATAGTACAGATTGTTGTTCTGGATATTGTTGTAGTGATGTATGTGTTGCAAGTTCATGTCCTGAAGCTGGAGATTTAAACATCGCAGTATTTAAAACTGCTGTTGCTTCAAGTGATAGAGGAGGTAATGTTGCTAGTGGCGTTACTGACAATATTATAAGCTATTTCAATATGTGGCAGAGTAAAGATGTTTTCTATGACGACCCTCAAACTCAATGGGTTTATGTTGATTTAGAGGCTGGTTATTTTATTGGTGGAGCTACAATTGAGTGGACGGCAACTTATACTAATGGGTATGCTCAAACATACTCAATACAAACATCTGACAATGCAACAGATTGGACCACAATATATACAACCACAGAGGGGAATGGAGGTCAGGATATTATTACTGGCCTGTCTGGATATGGTCGATATGTTAGACTACTTTGTGATGACCCAAACAATGCCTCTGGAGGCTACCAAGTGCCAGAGTTTAAAATATATGAAGGGTCTTCTGAAGGATCTTCAAATCCAACGACAGTAATTGGCACTGTTACATGTCAAGGGGTTACATTTAATTAGATGCAGATTCAACATTTAAAAATAAACGCAGGAACAATATTAATATTAACGTTTGGGATTTTTATTCTTAACCTTGTATTAGTGTATAAGATAGGTGTTTACGATGAGAAAATTGGGTACCTTGAGGATCAGAACAAAGACTTTATGGAGCTTAAAGATGAACTTCTTAAAAAAGGAGCTTTAAATGAGTAAAGGTGGGCGTAAAGGAAGTAATAAAGGTAACAAAAAAGGGGGTCGTAAAGGTGGGAGAAAAGGAACTAAGCGATAGGATGGTCGATTTGGAACTAAAACATGTACTTGCCTCTGAAAGTCAAAAAGCTCTTGATTTAAAAGTTGAAGACCATAGGGAAGAACAGATTGAGATTAACAAAAGACTTACTGATATGCTGTCAGAAGTTAAGACAACTGTGTATGGTCATTACAACTCTCCGGAGAATGGTCTTGTAGCTCAGACTAAGAAAAATACAAGTTGGATTGATGAGAAAAATGGGTGGCGAAATACTACAATTAATATTGTCTATAGAGCAATAATTCTTGGATTGATTGCTATAATATTTAATAAAGTGAGTGGTCAATGAGTGAATTAACTTTACAGCTTACAGCTTCTCTTAGAATTATGTGTGTTGCTATATGGGGGCTGATGTATGGTTTAGGAGGTATGTCTCACAAACCTATGAGGCGTTACTATGGTACAGCATTGTTAGTAGGAAGTTATTGTTTGTTTAGTGGGTTAGAGGGTACATTCAGTTGGTGGTATTTACTGTGTTATCCACTGTTAATAGCTGCTACTTCAATAGGATACGGGGCTGATTCCGTTGCGATGAAGATATGGAAACGATTCTATTGTGGTGCAGCATATTCTTTCGCAGCATTGCCAATTGCTTTTGTTACTGGTAATTGGACAATGTTTGCTTTACATACAGCTCTTTGTCTTTCTGTCAGTATTGTTTTAGGGGTTATAAATCCTGTTACGGCACGGAAAGAAGAGACGTTAATTGGTACAACAATTGGGTTGATACCTTTATTTATGGTTTAACAAATGACCAATAAGTATAGTATTACTATACATACTGGGCTTTTAATAAACTCTAAGGAGATTGAAAATGGAAGTAATAAATACTATTGTTAATTATGTTGTTGAATATTTGCCAATTGCATTACAGATTGTTGGTGGATTTGCTTTAATTGCAATTAAAACACCTAATAAAGTTGATGACAAAATATTACAAATTGTAATGGATGTTATTAATTTCTTAGGAGCCAATTTAGGCAAGGCAAAAAACAATGAGTAATATTAAATTCAACGTCAACGTATTTGGTGAAGCCGTTGGTAAAATGGCTGAGGCGACGAGTGAGATCGCCAAAGCCCTTACCAAATGGTTCGGTTCTTCTGATCATAGACGCATGACTAAAGGTATTAGACATGGTGATAAGATCGTCAAGAGGATCAAAGAACTTGATTTAAATGACAAAGAGCTAAACAAACTAATGGAGAAATGGGACGATAAATATAATAATTAATCCAGTGAGAGGAAATCTAACTTGTTATCAACAATAATTTGCATTAGATTTAATCCTATTATATTTACCCTGTTCTCTCCTAACTCCATTTGATTCTCTTCATCTATTGCATGGACTATTTCATGGAGAAATGTTTCACAGAGTCTTGTGTTTTTCAAGCCACTCTGGATCAGGATTACTCTTTCTTCTGCCCTACATTCTCCCCTTAGCTCATCTCCATTTTCATCTATTATTTTCTTTTTTCTTACAACTTTATAGACATGGGGGCCTACTTTTATTTTTTTAGGTATTTTCATTTCATCTCCATTGGTATTACAATTGGATTTATGCCTCTCTTAGTGTATTGGACAACTCCACAAGATACAATTGGTTTATACCTGAAAGCCTTGCCATATTCAAAGGCATAGCGTTTATTGTCAATCCCACATCCAACATTCATTCCAAACAGAATCTTATCAGGTGTTGCATAGTACTGTACTCCGGCCCATGAATGTATATGACCAATTACTGTACTAATTCCATTGTTCTGAGCAGTAGTTAAAGCAGCATTCTTACCACTCATTCCTGTACCATGTATGTAACGGACTCCATCAAACATAAATTCAAAGTCATCTTTCCATCCTTTTGGAAGGTTCCATATTTCTCTAAAGTTTTGAAAACATCGCTTAGGAAGACCAACTGTCTTACCTTTTCTATCAACAAGGTTGTCATGGTTGCCACGGCATAGGTAAAGTTCGGGAAATGCCTTAAACCAGTTTTTAAGGTGTTTATCAGTTTCTCTCATTTCATTCTCTGGTGACCAGCCATCTGGATCATGTTCATGGTAGCTTATACTGTGATTATCAACCAAGTCTCCAATATGTACTACTCGGTCACATTTGTAATGTTTCTCAATTCTTTTTAAAAACTTAAGGTATTTAGAATGTTCAAATGGTAAATGAGTATCCCCAATGATTAAAGTATTTTTCATTACTCCCCCTTGTTGTTAGTCAATATTGTTAGTAGCTGGTTGAGATTCATCTGATTGATTTAGATATTGATCTTCTACAGACTTAATATGAGCTATTGCACAATCTTTATCACATGTAAATAACTTGTCAATTGGTTTACAATCCATCATAAAGTCAACATCAAAATGTTTTGTCTTTGTGTTGAATCTTAGTACAGACTTGTTTGCCCAGAACCAACAAACCCCATTGTCTTCATAGTAAATCTTTCCATCTTCTTCTTTACAAGCTTGGATCCATTCAGTTATTTTCATCTCGCCCCTTCACATTTAGTTTAACAACAGAGATAACTTCAGTTGTTTCATATTTTCTTTTAGCTACAATATATATTTTAGTTCCTTCTTGTTCATTTAACTTTTGTGCCCACTTGGTTACATAGTCTATAAACAACATTGTGTCGAAGTCTCCTTCTGCATTGAACTCTGATGTTTGTAGTACGTAATTAGGAGCTTTCCAGTTCCAGTAAGTATTTTTATACTTGACTCCCTTTTTGTTTAATTCTTCAATGTCAGGTATAAGTTTCATTTAATCTCCTTAGATATTGGCTTGTATTAGAAACCAGGTTGAAAATAATAAAAAGTAAATTGCGTCTTGTATTTGTCCTACTATTGCAAAACATACTGATACTCCAAATGATATTGCTGTTAAAGCTGTCATTAGGTTGTTCCAAAAGTTACTCACTTTAATGTCTGAAACATGCAGCCTTTCACTTTGTTCTGCTATTGTTTCATATAGTTTTTTCATTTTAACTCCTTGTTGTTGATTGTTATAGTAATGTGTATGCAGCATGAAGCCACCCTACAATAAAGCCACCTATAAACGATAAAATACATATTGTTAAGCTATTCATTTCCATTTCGTTTCTCCCTTCCATAAGGTTGTTCTAGTTCGCCTGTTTTTAATTCCTTGTTTGACCATCTACCGTACCTTGTTTTACAGTCCATACAGTGTAGTTCACTTATTCCATCATAGTGTTCAGGCATAGTGAACGCATATTCAACATATTGAAAGTGTGTTGATCCACATTTACATTTCTCTGGTCCCATTACTTTACTCCTTTTGCCGGATTATTATTAAACCACATTAGAAACAGTAAGCAACAAACTGCATGAGCTAAGTGATTCTGTCCTGTTTCAGGATCCTTTATTTCTCCTTCTTTCCATGCTGTTAAATGTCTCATTGCTGCTGCAAAATATCGATTGTGAGGGTTGCTAACTCGTTTCCAATTATTGTCTGAGTATTTACAGGCTCCAAAAGTTAGTACACGAACTACCTGACTTACTTCTTTGTAGGGTAATAAATCCCATCTTGCTTTCTCTTGGTCATCTTTTCTACCTAGTAACATTATTTCTTCTCCTTTACTAATTCATAAAGAACCTTAGTTGATCGTTTATCACTTAGTTTTATTACTTTATTTTTCTTTAATTTAGTATAGATATTTCTTACAGACTGGTAATCAAGGCCAGTTTCTTTTGATAAGTCAGCTGCTGCGTAAGGTCCATTGTGTTTAAGAAATTGAACAACATTTGCTTCAACTTTATTATTGGTTTTATGTCCAACTGGAATTAACATTAGTGCTGGTTCTTCAATTAACTTAAGTACAATTCTTTTTTCAACTTGAGCATTACGTTGAGTATCACATGTTACTGTTCTGGTTTCTTCTTTCTTGTTATAGAATACTCTTAAGACATGAGTTGCAAATGCTTTCCAAACGAACGATCCCATTATAGCGTTATCACCTTCATCAATTGGATTACCATTTTGATCTATTTTACCTCTGTGTTGGTGATGAGCAATTATAAATGAACAATTTAAGTCGTCTTTAAGTCTTCTTGTATTACGACAGAACATTCTAGCTGCTTTGTTATCACTTAAATCACCTTCCATTGCCATATACAAAGGGTCAATAACAATTACTTCAGGTTTGAAATTGTGAGTTTCATTGTACTCTTGGATATCAGATGCAAGCTTTTCATAACCTTCATCAGTATCTAAGGACAATGCAGGTGGAAACATATGTCCCCATCGTTTAGGGTCCCAGCTTAATCCACCTTGTTGGATTGCTCTAGATACTCGGTCTTGTGTTTCTTGCATTGAACCTTCTGCTTGTATATACAATACATTTAAAGGTCGGGCTACTTCGTAGGCTCCGAGAAAAGGTTCGCCACATGTTAAGGCAAATGCCATTTGGAATGAGAGGAAAGATTTACCAGCTTTCTCAGGTGCTAATATAATTGCAATATCGTTTTTCCAAAGAAAGTTTTCAATAAGATAGTTATTAGTTTCAAAAGGAATAGATAGAAGTTCCTCACCTGACATTATTGGTTTGGCTAGAATTTCTTCTCTGATCCTATCAATTGCTAATTCTTCTTCTGTTTCAATACGAGGTATTGATGGGTTACCTTGGTTATTACTTGGTTCTTTATTAGGATTTCTATTTACTCCATTTATTTCCATGAGCATTTCATTACTCTCAAAGAAGTCTTTATCGGATTGATGGGTCATTGAGACCTCCTATTCCATGCTTTAATTGCATCTTCCTTGAATTCATAGCCATCAATACATTGCTTACAATTTGCATACAGACACTTGTCATTAAAACAATCAAAAGTAACACAACCTATATCATATAATTCATTCATCCTTTTAACCATTTTGGCTTCGTCACCACAGTAAGGACAAGATTTTAATTTATCTTTCATTTATCCTCCGTTTCAACTTGTTTGATAACGCAGTCTTTATAGATTGTAAAATGGAATTCAGGCACTAGTTCTTCTTCACTTTTAAATTCAGTGTCTTCTAAATCATCTTGTCCACACATATAAGCAAATACAAAAGACTTTTGAAAATGAACGTGAAGATCTTCAATATCTTCTTCGGTGAAATTGTACATACGAAGTAACGGTTTACATATTGTCCAATAGTTAGTAAAATGGTGCAAAGCTTTTTGATTTAATTCATTCATTTGAGACTCCAAGTTCATATATTTTTACAAGAGTATAATCTTCTTCTTCACAGTGATTTTTAGACCAGGTACCTTCCCAAACAATTGAATCATCTAAGCCAAACTTTTCAAATATTATGTCGTACAGACATTTGTCTAGGTTTTGACCATCTTTACGTTTGATTGTGCCGTTCTTGTTTAGAAACCTGCCGTAATATTCTACTTCTATTCTAAGTCTTTCTACAGGTGGTTTTAATGCTGGAATTAAAGGGTAAACTTTGTTTTTAAAGTCTGTAACAGACTTATCTAAATACATTTGTTTAGTTCGGTAGTTAATCTTATACATTTGATTAACTGATGGTGGTAGTGCAGGTAATTTGAACGCCATTAACATTTGCTTTCCTTGGTTACTAGTTAATAGAACGTCAACGCTTTATTTCAGAATGTGGGATTAGTTTTCGATCTTGATCTTACATCTTCTAATGTCTTTTAACATTGTTTCTAACATTTCGATTATTTCTTTCTTTGATTCTGCTATTACTTCTAATGGATCTATTGTATGTCCGTACTCGGTACCAAAGTATTCGGCAACTCTTACCCAACCATTTCGGTCTTTAATGAGTATATATTTCCATGTTACTCCATCGTTCATTATGCTTCCTCCTCCATCCATCTTATGTATTTTTCTACTACATAAAGGCATTTGTCTAGTTCATTGTAAGGTATTGTTTTTATTCTTTTATGGCGAAATTTGATACATTTCTCATAAGCTTTTATTACTTCTTCTAGGGTCATGCTTCCTCCAAGGCGTTGCGAATATGCTGTATTCTTATTCTAGGTGGCGTAGTTTGGTCTTGTTCGTCACGCGCTTTATCAAACAAGTCTAAATAATGCTCTTTGGCTATTTGAGCTAAAACCTTAGCCCCTTTTTCGGACATATAGTATTTTTTATCATCCCCTAGTGCTAATAACTTATCCTCCAAGGTTTTAGGAAAATCTTTTAACTCTTCTTCTTCAATCCGTTCAATAACTTCTAAAGTTAATAATTCAACTATAGCTCCTGGTGTATAATAGATACTTAGTTTTTCATAGTCTACAACTTGCTCTTTTCTAAAAAAATCTGTATCATAAATTACTCTGACTTTTTTCATTTGGCCCCCATATCTTAGGATTATTAATTAAAGCCTTCGCCTGTATATTACAAGTTGCTTCTGATAGAACAGTA